>JAABUR0100009290.1_pt1 | contig 11126 bp, 16 predicted proteins | sample 5560091 | NCBI WGS metagenome assembly JAABUR01 (sample SAMN10711879, study PRJNA513375) | rock metagenome | isolation source: Antarctica rocks | place: Antarctica: Victoria Land, University Valley sud
TGCCCGCCGTGCGCCAGATGCAGGTCAACCCCAAGGCCGGGGTGACCTTCGCCACCGGGCTGCGCTCCATGCTCCGCGCCGACCCCGACGTGGTCATGGTCGGGGAGATCCGCGACCGCGACACCGCCCAGGTCGCGGTGGAGGCGGCGCTCACCGGCCACCTCGTGCTCTCCACCCTCCACACGAACGACGCGCCCACCGCGATCACCCGCCTGGTGGAGATGGGGATCGAGCCTTTCCTGGTCGCCTCCGCGATCGACTGCGTCGTCGCCCAGCGGCTCGCCCGGCGGCTGTGCTCGACCTGCAAGAAGCCGGTGAGCCTGCCGGCCGAGGTGCTTCGCCAGTCGGGCTTTAAGGTGGAAGACGACCTCGAGGTCTTCGAGGCGGCGGGATGCGGTCGCTGCGGCGGCTCCGTCTACAAGGGCCGGCTCGGCCTGTACGAGGTCATGGCCATCTCGGAGCGGATTCGCTCCCTCACCCTGCAGCGCCGGCCGGCGGACGAGATCGCCGAGGCCGCCGAGCAGGAGGGCATGGCCCGCCTGCGCGACGACGGGCTGGCCAAGGTACGCCGCGGCGAGACCTCGGTCGCCGAGGTCTCGCGGGTCACGGGCACGAGTTGAGGCGCGTGCCCGGATGCCCCGGGCTCTGTTAGCGTTTCGAACCACGACAGGCCGGGGCGACTCCCGGCGGCACTCGACACGTGGAGGAATGCGCGTGCCCACCGGAACGGTGAAGTGGTTCAGCGACGAGAAGGGGTTCGGGTTCATCTCCCCCGACGGCGGTGAGCGCGACCTCTTCGTCCATCACACCGGCATCAACTCCGACGGCTATCGCTCCCTGCCCGAGGGGGCGAAGGTCTCCTACGAGGAGGAGCAGGGGGACAAGGGCCCCAAGGCGGTCAACGTCCAGACGGTCTGAGCCGAGTCCGCCCTGGGCGTTTGCCGGGGCCTCGATGGGGATAGGCGCAGGGCATGACCGACGAGACCCCCACGGGCGGATCGAACACCGAGAAGGATCCGAGCGAGTGGGTCACCGGTGAGGAGCCGATGACCGGCGCGCAGGCCTCCTACCTGAAGACCCTGTCCGACGAGGCCGGGGAACCGTTCGACGAGAACGTCACCAAGGCCGACGCCTCGAAGCGGATCGACGAGCTGCAGCAGAAGACGGGTCGGGGCAAGGGCTCCTAGCGGCTTCGTCTACTCGGAGTCGTGCTTCTCGGCGGCTTGCGGCTCCTCGGCGCTCTCCTCCGCTTCCTCCGGGGTCTCCTCGAAGGGGTCGCGCGCGGGCTCGGCGCCCGGGACGCCCTGGTCCTCCTGCTTGCTGCGCCAGTCGCTGCGGGTCTCGTCGATCTCCGCCCCGAGCGAATCGCTGCGTTCCTGCATCTTTTCGGCGTTCGCCTCGAGCTCGTCGCCGAGCTCCTCGTGGGCGGAGGTGGGATCTTGCTCCATCGACTCCGGTCCTACCCCGCGCGTGGGGGAGTCAAGCCCGGATCGGAACCGGGCTCCTCCGTGTCCTGCTCGGCCTGGACCCGATCGGCCAGCTTCTCGCGCAGGTAGGCGGACTTGTCGGCGCGACGCTCGTGCTGGGCCGCCGAATCCTCGTCGGAGGCCTCGTCGGCCTCGCGGCGCTCGTGGAGCTCGCGCCGCACCTGCTCGGCCTCGAGTCGTTGGGTCGTGGGATCGCCTTCGTCGGCCACGACAAGGACGTTAGCGATCGCCGGAGGCGCCGCGTGCCTCTTCGGCTCCCGGCTCGAGCTCGCTCGTGTGGACCTCGTCGGCCTCGGCGTCCTCGGCGGTGACTCCGGGCTCCTCGGGGGCCGGCGCGTCGTGCAGGGCGGCGCGGCCCGAGTACTGATCTCCGTGGGTGGCGTGCTCGACGAGCGCCGCCTCGGCGTCCTCGAAGCCCTCGGCCACCCCGCCGCCGCCCTCGCTCACCGGGCGCTCGGCGGGCGGGAGATCCTCGTCGCCGGCGGTGCCGCCGATGGCGCCTGCCTCCTCCTCGGCGGCCTTCACCTCGGCCTCCATGTCGAGCTCGTCACGCTCCATGGTTCGCTGCTCCTCTCGGTCGGGTCGGGGCTTGCCCCCTCCGACCCTGCCCGGCTCACGGGCCGCCGAACCGCTGGCGCAGCCTGATGACGTTGGCGACGTAGCGCTGGGTGTCGGCGTACATCCCGATCTGGCGCACGGAGGAGAGGCCCTGGTAGTAGGCGGCGACGGCCTGGCGCACGTTGCCCCCGGTCTGGCGCAGCAGGCTCCCGAGGTAGAGGGAGCCGGCGCGGACGTTGTCCTGCGCGGAGAACGGGTTGAGCGTGCGCGAGGTGAGGTTGCGCTGCACGTAGTCCCAGGTGCCGGGCAGAACCTGCATGACCCCCCGCGCGTTGGCGGAGGAGACCGCGCCGTTGTTGAAGCCGCTCTCCTGCCAGGCCACCGCGGAGGCGAGCGAGGAGGGAACGCCCTGGTTTACGGCGATCGAGCCGATCTGGGTCGAGGTGAGGCGGTTGCCCGTCGCGTACGGCGCGGTGTGCGCGACGGCTCTCACCGGCGTCGCCGAGACGCTCGCGGTGCGCGCGACGGGCGTGGCGCTCGGGGATCCCGTGGGCAGCTTGAGGGCCGTGCCCGCGAGCAGGGGCTGCGCGGTCGACAGGCCGTTCATCCACGCGACCTGGCGCGCGGAGACGCCGTTGCGAGCGGCGATTGCCGAGAGGGTGTCGCCCCGGCGCACGACGTAGGCGCCCATCGGCGCGGGCGCTCCCGTGCGCGTGCTGCTCGCGGCGGGAGTGCTCCCGGCGCCCGTGGCGACGCCGTCGTCGGAGACGCCGTCGTCCGCGTCGCCGTCCCCGTCGCCGACGGAGGCCGCCGAGGACACCACGCCCTGCCGCGCCAGCGCGGTTGAGGCCTCGGACACGGAGGGCACCTGGATCGTGGAGCCGAGCACCACGCGGGCGCCCGCCGGGAGCCCGTTGGCGGCGGCGAGCGAGCGGGTCGTGAGGTTCGACGCCGCCGCGATCGACCACATGGTCTCGCCGGGGCCGACGGTGTGGGCCACCGAGGCGCCCGCGGTGGCCGGGAGGGCGAGGAAGGCCAGAGCGGGCAGCGCGAAGCGCGCGGAGGAAGTGAGCATGGCCCAGTCCTACCGTCCCACCGCTCGTTCGTCTGCAACGCGGTGTGCGGCTTCTTGTAGCCTCGGAGCGTGGGCGCCCCGCACGTCGAGCTGCTTTGGTGGGACGGCTGCGCCTCCTGGCGCCGCGCGCGCGAGGAGCTCAGGCAGGCGATGGAAGAGGCGGGTCTCGATCCCGACGCGCTCGAGCTGCGGGAGGTGGACACGGAGTCCGCGGCCGAGCGCCACGGCTTCGTCGGCTCTCCGACCATCCGCATCGCGGGGGCCGACGTGCAGCCGCCCGAGACGCCGGAGCCCGCCGGACTCACGTGCCGGGTCTACCGTCGCCGCGATGGGCGCCTGTGGCCGACGCCCGACCCCGAGGACCTCCTCGACGCCCTGCGCCGAGCGACGGGAGCGGCTGAGCCGCCGAGCCGCAGCCCGTAGCATCGAGCCATGCGCATCCTCCTCATCGAGGACGAGGCGGCGATCGCCGACTTCGTCCAGCGCGGGCTCCAAGCCGAGGGCTACGCGGTGAGCCTCGCCTCCGACGGCGTGGAGGGGGAGCGCTCGGCGCTCGGCGACGACATCGACCTCGTGATCCTCGACGTGATGCTGCCCGGCCGCGACGGGCTCGAGGTGCTGCGCGGCATCCGGGCGGCCAAGCCCGCCCTTCCCGTCGTGATGCTGAGCGCGCGCGCCGACGTCGAGGACCGCGTGGCCGGACTCGACGGCGGCGCGACCGACTACGTGACCAAGCCCTTCTCCTTCGACGAGCTCGCGGCGCGCGTGCGGGCGCACCTGCGCACCCCGGGCCAGCGCGACGCGACCTCGCTCGAGGCCGCCGGCATCCACCTCGACCTGCTCTCCCGCAAGGTGACCCGCGATGGTGCGGCGGTGCACCTCTCGGCCAAGGAGTTCGACCTGCTCGCGTACTTCCTGCGCCACCCCGACCAGGCGCTCTCGCGCCAGCAGATCCTCTCCGCCGTGTGGGGCTATGACTTCGACCCGGGAACGAACGTGGTCGAGGTCTACATCCGCTACCTGCGCCGCAAGCTGGACCAGCCCGAGCGCCCGGCGCCGATCGACACGATCCGCTCCGTCGGCTACCGGCTGAGCACCCGTGGCTAGCCGCGCGCTGCGTTCACGCCTGGGAGGCCTGCGGGCCCGGCTCACGCTACTGCTCGCCGCCATCCTCGCTGCAGCGCTCGCGCTCGCCTTCGCGGCCACCTACAGCGGCACGGGCGACCAGGTCCGCCACCAGATCGACCAGGACCTGCGCGAGGACGTCGACGCGTTCAGCGCCCAGGGGGTGCCGCGTGGCGCGGCCCCGCCGGCCGAGCTCGAGCGCCGCGCGCGAGCCTACGTGAGCAATCAGCCGTCGTTTGGCCCGCTCGCGCGGCTCTTCCTCGTCAGCATCCCGGGTCGAGGCGTCGTGACCAACGAGCCGACGCTGATCGGAGTCGCGGGCCGGCTCGACGAAGTCGAGCCTCCCTCGCGCAGTCGGGAAGAGGGGCGCCAGGGGCTCGCCCTGCGCCGTGCCCGCCCGGGCTTCACCACCGTGCAGGTCGACGAGGTCGGGGGTCTGCGGCTCCTCGTCGCGCCGGTCCGCCGCGACGGCCGGGAGGTCGCGCGCGTGGGAGTGGGAGAGGCGCTCGGTGCGGTGCAGCGCGCCCAGGCCGGCGTGGCACGCGCGTTCGCGCTCACCGGGCTCATCACCCTGGCGCTGGCGATGCTCGCCGTCTACCTCGTCGCCTCGCGCGCGTCGCGCCCGCTGCGGCGCATGGCGCGCACCGCCGCCCTGATCGACGCGGGTGATCTCTCCCACCGGATGGACGAGCCCGGGCCGCCGACCGAGGTCCACGTGCTCGCCGAAGCCTTCGACCGGGCGCTCGATCGCCTCACGGACGCCTTCGCCCGCCAGCGCGACTTCGTGGCCGACGCCTCGCACGAGCTGCGGACTCCGTTGACGGTTATCCGCGGCCAGCTCGAGGTGCTGGCGCGACGGGCGGACCCGGGGCGCGAGGAGGTCCGCCGCGTCGAGGGCGTGGTGCGCACGGAGGTGCTGCGGATGGAGCGCCTGGTGGAGGATCTGCTGCTGCTCGCGCGCGCCGATCAGGGCGAGCTGCTGCGGCTCGAGGCGCTCGAGCTCGAGCGCTTCCTCCCCGAGCTCTTCGACGGGCTCACGCTCACCGCCGAGCGCCGCTGGGAGCTCGGCGAGGTGCCTCCCGGGCTCCTGCACGCCGATCCCGACCGCCTCGCCCAGGTGCTGCGCAACCTCGCGCGCAACGCCGTCGAGCACACGGGGCCCGGCGGTCTCGTGCGCCTGCAGGCGAATGCCCGTGGCGAGCGCCTCGAGCTCAGCGTCGAGGACGACGGTCCGGGGATCCCGCGCGAGCAGCGCGAGCTCGTCTTCGATCGCTTCCACCGCATAGATGTCTCCCGCGCGCGAGCCGCCGGTGGGACCGGCCTCGGCCTGGCCATCGCCCGGGCGATCGTCGAGGCGCACGGAGGGCGCATCTCGGCCGGTGTCTCCCCCGCCGGAGGGGCGCGGTTGGCGGTCGAGCTGCCGGGGTTCGTGCCGAGCGCGGCGGTGGCGCCCCGCGCCCCCGCGATTCGCGCCGCCGCGCGAGAGTGAACGCCGCGCTGCGGGTGTCGGGCTTGAGCGATCCCGCGGCGGCGCCGGTGCTCGCCGGCCTGGCCGAGGAGAACGAGCGTCGCTACGGGGGCAGCGGCGAGATCACCCTCGACCCGCGCGGACTTCGAGGCCCCGGACGGCACGCTGCTCCTCCTGGTGGAGGAGGACGGCGAGACGCTCGCCGCCGGCGCCCTGCGTCGATGGAGCGCGGGCACCGCCGAAGGTCAAGCGGATGTGGACCGCGCCCGCTCACCGCCGTCGCGGTCACTCCCGCCGCGTGCTGCGAGCGCTCGAGCGCGTGGCCCGTGAACGCGGGTACGAGCGCATGCGCCTCCAGACCGGCACCGCCCAGCCCGAGGCGCTCGCCCTCTACCTCTCCGAGAACTACGCGCGCATCGCTCCCTACGGCCCCTACCGCGAGGATCCGCGCTGCGTGTGCTTCGAGAAGCGGCTCTAGCGCGCGGCGCGGGCGCCGTCCGCTCAGTGCTCGGCGACGTGCCCGTTCGGCGGATCGAGCGGCAGGCCGCGGTCATGCCACGCCTGGATGCCTCCCGCCATGTTGTGCGCCTCCCAGCCCGCCGCGCGGAACGCCTGCGCCGCCATCGCCGAGCGCGCACCGAGGCGGCAGTGAAAGACGACGGGACGCTCGCGGTCGATCGTCTCCGCCTCGGAGGCGAGGCGCTCGAGCTCGACGTGGCGAGCGCCGGCGATCCGTCCCGCCTCGTACTCGTAGGGCTCGCGGACGTCGATGAGCTGGACCTCGCCGCGGCGCAGCAGCTCGGCGACCTGCTCGGGGGTCAGGTCGGCGTGCGGGTCGGCGAAGGCGCTCATCGGCTTTTGCGCTTAGGGGCGTGCCGCGGGCGGTCGGGCCTGCTCCGGCAACGTCAGCTCAGCGCTTGAGCGTCAGCCTCTTGCGCGCGTTGAACGGGCTGCCGTGGGCCGGCGCAAACTGGATCCGTTCGACGACGGACACCGCCGAGAGCCTGTGCAGCGCTACGGCCGCGGAACGGCTGAGCTTCTGGGTGACCGTTGTCTTCCCCGGTCTCGAGAACACGAGGCGAGCGCTGGCGACGGTGATCGTCTTGCCGTTGCGCCTGGCCGTGGCCTTGAAGACGGCGGTGCCGGCCATCGGCGCGGTGAAGGGGAAGCGGAAGGACTTCGCCCGCGGCAGCGTGTGCAGGCGCAGTCGCGTCAGCGCCTTGGTCGCGGCTTGGAGGGCAGCTTCTACCGAGGTCTTGACCTGGGCGGGCGTGTGTCGGTTGCAGCTGGCGGAGCTCTGATCGACCACCGTCCCGCCCGTCGACTTGAACTGCGAGTCGTAGCCGCCGGGGTGGAGCGTGAGGAATAGCGTGCCGAAGTCGCCGGTGTCGAGCTTCGCCGAGTTCGGCTTGGCGGAGGCGCCGAGGTGGTCCTCTCCGCCGGTGCCGACGACGAACTCCCGAAGACCACCGCTCGAGACGGCGTTCCCGGATGGGTCCTGGGGAACGAACCGCTCGTAGTTGTGGGCATGCCCATTCAACGCCACGTCAGCGTGGGCGGCATAAAGGGCGTCCCACAGCGGCTTTACACCCGGGCTGGCGATGCTTCCACCGTTGAGGACTCCCGAGGTGAACAACGGATGATGCCAGTAGGCCAACGTGCAAACCCCGGGATGGGCCGCCAGATCGGCCTGGAGCCAACTGACCTCAGCCGCGCTGACCTTCCCTGCGGTTGCGCCGCTGCACGCGCTACCCGAGCACGCCGAGTTCAAGGCAACGATGTGCCATGCGCCCAGGTCATAGGAGTAATAGCCCTTCGCCGGATCGCCTGCGGAGGATCCGAAGTAGGTGAAGTAGCCGCTCGCTCCGGTCGTGTTGTACTCGTGATTTCCCGGCACCGGACGGATCGACGATCTGAAGGTGCCCCAGGTTTGATCGAAGGCGCCCGTCCCCATGTACTCGGCGTAGGTGCCCGAGTCGTATTGCGTGTCGCCCAGAGCGGCCACGGCGTCTGGAGCGGCGGCGCGAATCTGGCTGGCCGTCGCGGCCTGCTGGCAGTGGATCGCAGTTGGCGCTGTTCCTGGCGGACATGCGATATCTCCTGCCGCCGCCAGAACGGGGTCCGCGGCGCGCGCCGGAGCCGCCGCTGCTCCGAGCACGGCGAGCGCCGCAACGCAGAGGCCGACGACGAGCGTCCTCAGAACGGGCCCGGAGCCGCTCGCGCGCGCGTGAAGGTGAGGCAAGGAGAACGGCATGGCTTCTCAGGGTAGCTGCGTAAACGTAACGCTCCATCCCCCGAGACTGCCTGCAGGATAGTCGTCAGGCACCTTGAGGCAACCCGCTCCCGGTCGCGGCCTGCCACCATGTCTCCGTGCGCGCCGCGACCCTACTTGCCCTCTCCCTCGCCTCGCTCCTCATCCTCGCGGCCTGCGGCGGCTCCGGCTCACGCCCCGCGCCGGGAGGAGCTACCTCGGGCGCGGCGAGTAAGCCCACGTCCCGCGCGACCGACGCGTCTGCGGTCCGCGTCATCCGCTCGTGGTCTGATTCGCTCCGCAGCGGCGACGTCGACCGGGCGTCGCGCTACTTCGCGCTGCCCTCCGTCATCCAGAACGGCGGCTCGCCGGTCCGCTTGAGCACGAAGGCGCAGGTTCGCGCGTTCAACCTCCTCCTGCCCTGTGGCGCGCGGCTCGTGCGCACGCAGGCGGCCGGGCGCTACACCCTGGCCGAGTTCGTGCTCACGCAGCGCACGGGGGTCGGCGGAGGCAAGTGCGACGGCACGGGAGCCAAGGGAGCGACGGCCTTTCGCATCACACGAGGCAAGATTCTCGAATGGCGGCGGATTGCCGGCCTGCCGGCTCCGGGAACGCCGCCGACGGAGCCCCCGCCGCTTCCCGCCCCGCGACCGGCACCGGCGCCGCCGATCCACGGCACGCCGGCCTAGGCTTCCGGGGCGTTACGGTGCTCGTGAAGCTGGCCGTGCCGCTGGCGCGGGCGCATGGTGTCCCGCCGCAATCTGCGGCCGCGGAGTAGAGCCCTTCAACCCGACGGACGAGAGCAGGGTCGCGGTCACGAACATGCCGATGGTGGCGGCGCGCATTCTTCGCGGCGTCAGCCAAGTGATATGCCGCGACTGGAGCCAAGCGCGAACGCCGCTCGCTCCGGTGATAGCCGCCATCGCGCACCCGGCACACATCGTGCGCCGAGTCTACGCTGCGCCCGATCGGTCTCGCACGCCCCTTCGCCAGACCCTCCTACGAGGAGGACATCGCGCGTCTATTAGATATCGCGGCGGTCGCGCACGACCGTGCGCTCGCGGTCGACCGGACGGTTGCGGTCAGACCACACGAACATGTAGAGCAGCGACAGGATCAGCCCGAGGATGCCGAGAAGGAGCAGAATCAGGCCGACGGTCTGGATGTCGATGCCGCCGAGCGTGAACGTCACGGCAAAGCGCAGGATGGCGCCCACGGCGATCAGGAAGAGCGAAGTTCCCAGCGGCATGGCGACGACTGTACCAGGGGCCGCGGAGACCAGGCCCTGTTCGCGTTAGGATCGCGGGCTTGCGCACGCGAGCGATCGAGCCCCACCCGATCGCCCCTACCCGGCGCTAGGGAGGACCGGCCGTGTCGCCGCCCACCCTGCGGCGCATCGGGTCCGCGGCGCTTCTCGCGCTTCTGCTGGGGCTGGGGGTGGCCTCCCTGTGGCTCGGAGGCTCCTCTTCCTACCTGCTGCGCCTCGTCGAGCGCCTGGCCATAGTGGCCCTCGGCGTCGTGATCGTCGGGGCGGTGGTCGTGCTGCTCATGCAGCGCCTGGCCGGCTGGCGCCAGCCGGCCTCCGAGCGCGAGTTCGACGCGCTCGTCGAGCGCTCGGAGCGCCTGGCCGCGGACGGGAGCTGGGGCGAGGCAGACGACCTCGACGATTTCGAAGACGACGACGAGGACGGCTTCGATCCGCACAGCGAGGAGGACTTCCAGGCCCTCGTGCGCTCCGCGCTCGACGATCTGCCGCTCGAGTTCCACCGCGCGCTTGAGCATGTGGCGGTCGTGGTCTCCGACGGCGGCCGCCGGCGCCGCGCCTACGGGCTCTACCACGGAGGCACCGTCGCCCAGGACGGCTTCGCCGACCGGATCGTGATCTACCGCGACACGCTTCTGCGCGACTTCGGGCGCGACCCCGACCTCCTCAGGGCCCAGGTGACGCGCACCGTGCGCCACGAGCTCGCCCACCACCTCGGCTGGAACGAGGGCGGGGTGCGCGGGTTGGGCCTGTAGGCCTGTCCCTCAGTCGTTCAGCGAACCCGCACTGGATCCGACTCCGTCGAGTGCAAACCCGGGCAGGACAACGCGATCGTCAATGCCTACGAGTAGGGCGTCTACGACTGCGAGAACCGCGTTCGCACCAGCGGCGGCCTATGGGCGGCGAGACGCTCAGAGTGGGCGTCGTGACCGTGCGGCCGCGACCCTGGCCGATGGTCATCGTGGCTGCCGTCTTGGCGGTCGCGGGTTGCGCTGGAGGCGGCGCTCACCGGTCGGCCGCCGACGCGGCGTCGTGCCCTCGAGATGAGAGGACCGCGCGCTATACCGCAGCGGAGCAAGTCCAGCTCCGTCGCGATCTGCTGACCAAGCACAAGGATGCGGCACCCGGGTCATCCGGTGCTGAGCGCAGCGCCGCGTCGCTCGACCGCAGGAGCGGGGAGGGCGATGCGCTCGGCCGGCTCGTCGTTCCAAAGCTCGACCTTGACTTTGTCATGGTCAAGAGTGCGAGTCCGCGCAGCCTACGGCGCGGTCTTGGCGTGTACTCGCGGACCCTCCCGGGGTCCTTGGGCACCGTCGACGTCGCTGGATACCGCACGGTCTATGGCGCGCCGTTTCGCCAGATCGACACGCTGCGCCGAGGAGACGCCGTCGTCGCGGTCATGCCGTACGGCACGCTTCGCTACCGGGTCGACGACGTGCGTGTCGTCTCGCCGACCGACCTCTCGGCGCTCCGGCATGGGCGCCAGGCGCTCGTGTTGTCCGCGTTGCATCCGCTCTGCAGCCAGGCGGAGCGCATCGTCGTCTCGGCACGGCAGGTGCGCTGACGCACCGGCCGCAGGACCGGAAGCGACCTTCGAGCCCGCGAGAGCTTCCCGGCGCTCGCGCGACACCGCGTGAGCTACGTGACCGTCGAAGACTTTGGTGTCGATCGCTTCCAAGGCCGGAGCGGGTCCTTCCCGCCGCCGTAGAGATGGGCGACTGAACGCGCGGGCGCCGGAAACCCCCGTTTCGGGCCGGCGAATACCATGAGCACCCCGCCGCCCCCGCGGAACCACCCCCAAGGAGAACGCTGAAATGCCCGAAGCCGTCATCGTCGACGCCGTCCGCACGCCGATCGGGCGTGCCGTGAAGGGGTCGCTCAAGGACGTCCGCGCCGAC
>JAABUR0100009300.1_pt1 | contig 11119 bp, 13 predicted proteins | sample 5560091 | NCBI WGS metagenome assembly JAABUR01 (sample SAMN10711879, study PRJNA513375) | rock metagenome | isolation source: Antarctica rocks | place: Antarctica: Victoria Land, University Valley sud
CGTGGGCTGGGCAGCGAGGCGGCCGGGATTGAGGCGGGTGTGTCGCCGGCGGTCGGCGTCCGGTGGTTTCGGGAGGGTGGCGGCATGCCGACTGTCACCTCAACTGCGCCCGCGGTCGCGCACCGACAGATCGCCAGGCGAGTCGGCACGATCTCCCCACGCCAGCTCGCAGCCATCCACCCAGCCCCAGAGCGCTGCTTTGCGCGACAAGCACTCGTCCACTTCGGCGTGGTCGCTCACGAGCGCCTGGTCGCCGAAGCGCTCGCCTATTGCGTGCTGGCGGGAAGCCGAATGCGATCGTCCGCGAGAGTCGCCGGTTTCCGCGCTAAGCGGGACGTGGCCTTCTTCGCGCTGGATACCCGTGGGAATACCGAAGCAGGGCGCTGCGTGAGATCCGCTTGAGCGGGGGTGTCCGACTCAGCGGAGGGTTGCGCGTGGAGCGAGCCAATGGACTTCCTGCCCGGTGATGGCGGCAATACGGTCGTAGTCTTCGTCGTAGTGCAGCACCGGAATGTCGGCGGCTTCGGCCGCGGCAGCGATCAGCAAGTCGGGGTGACGTACCGCGCGGTGATGCAGGCCGCCTTCGTGGGCGAGTTGCTCATAGACCTCGAGCGCCCGCTTCCATTGCTGGACACCGATCGGGCAGCTCGGTACCGCGTCGAGCTCGCGACGTAGAGTCGTGAACTCGGTTGCGTTGCGAGCGCTGTAGAGGAGCTCGAGTCGCACCATGTCGCAGCTCGCAACCTGACCGTCGATGAGCTGTCCGTCGAACACTGCGCGCAGCTTGCCGCCGACGGTGCGCGTCCACACCCAGACGCTGGTGTCGGCCAGCTCCACTTATGCGAGTTGTGGCGGGCTGCGGAGCTGCTCCAGCACGCCGGGCGTGAGGTCGGCGAGGTCGCGACGGGCGAGCCGTTCGCGAGCGGCGCGATCGATGACCGCGCTCAGGGCAGCATGGACTGTGTCGGTCGTGCGTGCAGTGCCGAGCACGGCCGCCGCCGCGTCGACGAGTTCCGTGTCGAGATTGATGTTCGTGCGCCTGGTCCTGGTTTCGCTCACCTCCCACAGGATACACCTTCGCGGGGTGCACGGATACACATCGGTAGTACGCAGGGACTGAGGGATCTGTCGGCGTCGAGGGCTACGGTGCCAACGATCAGTAATCAATGGACTGGAGGCGTACGACATGGGCGGAGAGGGGAATCGTGCGGGCGCGAACGGATCTGCACCGGCAATGCAACTCAAGCTCAGCTTGCGTGGCGTGTCCAAACCGCCGGTCTGGCGTCGCCTGCTCGTCCCGGCGGACATGCGTCTTGACCGACTGCACGACGTCATTCAGACCGCGATGGGCTGGACCGACACCCACCTACACGTCTTCTCCACCGCAGCCGGCGACTACGGGATCCCCGACCCGGAGCTTGGGTTCCGGGACGAGCGAACAGCGCGGCTTGCTCAGTTCCTCAAGCAGCCGGGCGACCGCTTACAGTACGCCTACGATTTCGGCGACGGCTGGGAGCACGATGTCGTCCTTGAGAAGCAGCTTCGTCGCGCCGCCCCGGGCGAGCGGATCCCGACGTGTCTTGCCGGTAAGGGAGCCTGTCCCCCGGAGGATTGCGGGGGACATTGGGGTTACGCCGATCTGAAAGAAGCCCTTGCCGACCCACGCCACGAAGACCACGAGGACATGCTCGACTGGCTCGGTCTCGACAGCGCCGAAGACTTCGACCCCGCCGCCTGCGACGTCGCCGACATCAACGACGTGCTCGCCATGACGATCGCCACCCGGCGCTGACCTCCAAGGCTCCAAGCAGCCGCCGACCGACAGTGCCCGCGCCTTGCCTGCCGCGCGATGCGGGGCTGGGATCGGGGCCGTCGGAAGTCTCGTGGTCCTCTGAAAACGAGACAGCGGCTGGGGGCGGCTAATGCTGTTGCCGGGAGGGCTTGATGCCGATCAGGAGCGCCATCTCGAGCCACTTCCAGTAGCAGTCGACATCCTCGAAGCCAATCGACCGGAGCCAGCCGAGCTGCGTCTCAACGTCGAGCAACCGGTCAGACGGATCCTCGTGCTCTATCGGCTCGCCGATTGCCGCGAAGAACGCGAGATGAAGACGACGCGTCGGGGAAGCCACGTGCTCGAAGTTCGCGAATACCCCACCCGGCTCGAGCAGCTCGAACACCTCGGCATAGAGCGAGCGCTTTCGCTCGTGTTCGAGATGATGGATCGCCATCGACGAGACGACTACCTCGAACCGCCCGAGCGCAGGCAAAGGCTCGGCGAGGTCATGCTTGACGAGTTCGACCCGATCATCCTCGCCGAACCGCTGGCGTCCAGCATCGAGCATGGCCTCGGAGTAATCGAGGCCGACCCCAAGCATGTCCTGGCGGTCGATCCGGAGGAGCGCAAGCAGCCGCCCGTCACCGGTTCCAAGGTCCAGCACGCGACCTACGGCGCGAGGGACATGATCAAGCAGGACGCTCTCTCCCTCCGCTCGACGCGGATAATCGTCCGCTCGATCGAGATATCGATGGACATGCTCGGCGGTCTTCCATTCCTCGGCCGACATGTCTGCAGTATCCGCCATGCCCGCGAGTCGCAGCGCGCCGCTCGAGAGCGGAGATGCGCCGCGGATCCCGCGCAAAGGGGGTCCGCCCGAATCGTCGTTGGGATGCTCGTTTGCGCGCGAAAGCAGGTGCCTCCCGGCGGTACCGTGCGGCGGAGTGGGCGTTCCACCAAGCGGATGGTGAAGTGGGTTTACCCCTGGCTCACTACCATGGCCCGGTGGGCGGCCAGAAAGTGCCTGGTGGGGTGGTGCATAGACTGCCCGCGGACCTGCGGAGGGCGCTGATCGCGAACGCCACGGCACTCGATGCCTGGAAGGACATCACGCCCTTGGCCCGCAACGAGTTCATCTGCTGGGTCGAGGATGCCAAGCAGGAGACCACCCGAGAGCGCCGCATTCGGCGGACTCAGGAGGAGCTGGAGGAGGGGCAGCGCCGGCCCTGCTGCTGGCCGGGGTGCAAGCACCGTGACCGCACCGGCAGGTAGCGGCCCGCGTGGGACCATTTCCTCAGCTCTCCCGGGGCACCCAGCCTCAGCGTCTTGGCGAAGCGCTCGACGTTCGCCCTCACTTCTGCTTCGGTTCTGCGGACAGCTGGAGCAGAAGTCCCCGAGCTGGCTCCCAAGCGGCGACGGAGCGGAAGGCAGGAGCGAGCACACGCCAGCGTTCTGCCTTCGACCGGATCGTTAGCAGGGGAGCTGCTAGCACGTCGGACTGACGCGTGCGCGGTTTCCGCGCGTTACGGACCGTCTTCGGATCATCGTGGCCAGTGTCGTGCTGACACCGAGGCGAGGTCTCGTGCGGGACTTCCGGCCCGCTTCGCTCGTTTCTGCGCGCTTAGACTGCCTCGCAGTGTCCGCCGAGGAGGTTGACAAGTACCTGCGTGGTGTTGAGGAGCCGAAGCGCAGCACGCTCGAGGCACTGCGCAGCTGCATTCTCGAGGTGGTGCCAGACGCCGAACAGGTGATCTCCTACCGCGTTTTCGCCTTTTGCATACGCGGTACGACCGTCGCCGGGTTCGCGGCGTTCAAGGATCACTTGAGCTACCTGCCGTTCAGCGGCTCCGTCCTCGCACAGCTCGACGACGAGCTGAAGGGCTACACCAGGACCAAGAGCGCGCTGCATCTCCGGCGTCCGAGAATCTCGGGTCCGATTGAAGCGAAGGGCGCGTTTCGCGAACGGGCAAGTCGTGGCTCTAGTCGATCGGACGCCGCCGGTGCTCCTCCGTCGCCAAAGCGGTCGCCAGCCGGGAGGCGGCCGCAGGATGAACGTGATCGTGCGAGACACGGAAGCCGGACGTCGCGACTGGGCGAATTACTGGTCGTGCGTGATGCGACGGCTTGCAGGGCGCGAACGCTTCAGGAGATTGTCGTGGGACTCCGGGCGTAGGCGCGCCGTCTACGAGGCGTCGGCACCGCAGATGTAGCGCTCGCTTTCTGAGGACGGGATCAAAGCGTGGCAGCGCGCAGCAGACTTCGCCGTGAAGGCCAACCGGCGCTCGATCTCTACGAGCGGCGCTTGCAGGGGCGAGCGTTGAGTATCCTGCCGGACAACGTGGGGCGCTCGCGCTTACGTGCCGTTGACGCGGCATCAACATTGAGGCCTTTGATGTTGACTCAACGGCTCATTTGGCGGGTCCGGGACAGCGAGCTCCAGCTCGACTCGAAGATGAACAACCTCGACATCCCCGACGAGCAGTCGTCGCTCGGGCTCAAGGAGAACGGTCTCGGTACCGACACTGCGAACGTCGCGACCCTGGTGGGGGACATCGTGTCGAACAACTCAGCCGATTTCCAGAACTTCGGCGGAAAGGCTGGGCTCGCCGACAAGCTTACGGATCCACGGCTATGCGACGGTCATCGGAGCACCAGATTGCGATCTGTCGGAGCGTGCTGGGGTGAAAGCAGTCGCCGGCACGTGAGGATTGGGACGACACAAGCGGTGCGACGCCGTAGGGGCAAGGTCAGCTCTTCCACGCGTACAACGCCGATCCCTTGGCCCTGGCGTAGGGTAGGTGACATGATGCGTCGCCAAACGATTGCCGCCGGGGTCCTGCTGACGCTTGCCGCCGGCGTGCTCCCGGCCGCGACGGCGGGCTCGGCACCCGGGCCGAGAGGATGCGGGCCGGTCCGCGGCACGCGGACACTCGCCGTCAACCGGTTCGGCCGTCTGCTCGCCGCGAAGGACCAGACCGGCACGACGGACCTGGCCGTGTGCGTCGCGGGCGGACAAGCGCTGTATATCGCCGACAACGGGATCCCGGTGGAGTCTCAGATCGACCACTTCTCCGTGCCGCGCCTGGCGGGACCGTTCGTGGCGGTCGCCGAAACGCAGGACGACACCACCACACCGCCCCCGCCGGGGTGGTCCATCCAGCTCTACGACCTGCGCCCGCCGATCGTTCGCGGGAACCAGCAGGTGGCACCGATCCACCTGCACCTTGTCGGCAACCCGCGGCTCGTGAAGTCCGTCGGCGCGGCGTCCGAGCTCGACCCGGACAATCCGGTGCGCGCCCTCGTGCTCACTCCCGGCGGCACCGTCGCGTTGCTGACCGCCAACGTCACGAGCCACACGCGCGAGGTCCGGGTTCTGGATCGCCACGGCACCCTGAAAATCCTCGACACCGGCCACCGGCTGCCGGCCAACCGCTTCGTGCTGCGCGGCGGGACCCTCTCGTGGGTCAACGACGGGCGCCGGCGCTCGGTGCAGCTCGCCTGACGCGCCTCGACCCCACCGCCACGCGCCGCACTCCACGCAGCAATCCCCTCCGCACTCGTCGAGAAAGGCGATCAAGGAGCTCGCTGGACGGGTTCGACAGCCCGATCTTCGGGGACTCCCCAACAGACCGCGAAGACCGCTCCCCAACCTGGGCGCGGGACTCGGGAGCGTCGCTCGCCGTCCTCTCAAACGCGAGCGTCACTGAGCCCGACTACGCAGCGGTTTAGCGCGTCCCAGCAAGGGTCGCGCCAGCACCCACCGTCGGGCGCCTCCTTTGGCGACCACACGATCGCGCCGATCGGGTTGGCCGGCGCGGAAGCGACTCGATCGCCTTCGTCCGGATCTGAGTGTCCCGAGTCCCGAGTTTGACGAGAACGAGGGCAGCGGCCCATTGCGGTGAGGCACCTGCTAATGACGCGAACGCGGTACTCGCCGACGATGTCGCGTACGCGGATGGGTTCGTTCCGGACCAGCAGTGAGGACGCTGCTGCCGACGACTCCCGCAACGCGTGGCGATGCGACCGTCAGCGCTCAGGCGAACGTTGTTCCCTTTGCTCCTCGCACCGAAGGATTCGCTGAACCCCTGCAAGCGCTCGCATCGTTCGGCCGCCGTCCCGGTAGGGGATCCTCCCGCGAGACCTCAATCGCGATGTGCAGGCCGCCAGCTGACCGGCGGGCCATGGGCGCCGCTGTCGGCGATGGTGACCCCCCTCCCGTCGCCCGGCCACGAGCGGCAGGTGATCGTGAAGTTCGAGAGATGGTCGTCGCCTGGCTCGAGCGCCACCCAGGCCAGCGGCTGCTCGTCGGTGGCGTGGGTGCCGGCTTCTTCGATTCGATCCTCGACCTGGCGCCGCTCGGTCTCTCCGAGGTACTGGCGCATGACCGACTGCCAGACGACGGTGAGGCGGCCGGGGTGAGGTTTGGCGAGCCGGCGCTCGACCCAGGCGACGGCGGCTGCCGCCTCGACGATGGCCGGGTGTGCCCGCGCGATGGTGATCGCCTCCCTGATACGCGCGAGCCGATCGAGCTCGTCGGGCCAGATATAGGAGAGCAAGGCCAGCGCGCCCTCCTGCGTGGACACGTCGATGGGGGCGGGATCGCAGCCGCACCGCTCGCTCAGGCAGAGAAAGCTCTCGACCATCCAGGGTTCCTCGACGGGCAGTCCCTCCCAGGGCTCGTCGAACGAGAGGCGCGACGCTGGGTCGCCGAGTGGCCGCCCTGCGACTACGTAGCGGTAGCGGTCCGCGTGGAGATTGAGGCCTGCGCTCGCACCCGGCTCGAGCAGTCTGATCGGAAGTCGGTGGCGGTCGGCCAGCCGCAGCAGGGCGCCGTAGAGCGCGGCCGAGCGCCCAGGCTCATTGGTTTGGACGGTCCGGGCGGCAAGGCGACGGACCTCCTCGAGGTTACCTTCGATCGTCGCTTCCGCCGCCGCCCAAGCGTGGTCGAGCGGCTCTTCCCCGCCTACGCTCGCGTAGTAGCGGGCGAGCTGCGGCGCGTCTCCGGCGAGCACAAGATGGTGAAGCGCGGCCAACAGCCGCCCCGCCGGCACCGACCCCGGCGCGCCCGGTCCGTCCGGGAAGACGTCGGCGACCGGCCCGTCGCGACGCGCGCTGTCGGCGGCGCCGCGCATGAGCGCGATGTACAGCGGCGAACGGCGATCCCGCTCAAGCGCGTCGGCGTGACGCGTGATCCGATCGGCGAGCGCGTCCATGGCGGCATTTTGACGCCCGCCGCACGCATGGAGCACCGGCCGAGTTAGCACCACCCGCTCGCCGTCCCGATACGTCGGACTCACGCCGGTCGAGATCGTCGAAGCTCTCACCCACGCCGCCGTGTACTGCGGCTTCCCCGAGGCCCTCAACGCGAGCTTCGTCGCCAAACAGGTCTTCGGCCAGCGTGGTCTCCTGCCGCTCACCCCACCAGCACGCTGAGGCCTGTGCGACCCGCAAGCCGATCGGCTTGCCAGCCTGCCCTCCGAGCTGAGGACTACCAACACCACGGCCGCGGTGGAGAGGGGGCCCGCGCAGCCCGTCTCAGGGGTCATCGCCCAGCCCGGTTGGCAGACGCACACACGGCGGGGATGACCCGTAGGATTCGGTCCATGTCAGACGAAGCACGCCTCGAGGAAGGTCCCTCCGGCCTGGCGCCGGCAACTCGCGGCTGGTTCGTGGTCAACGTGGCCGACGCCGCCTGGCGCACGCACCCGCGCTTCGGCGCCTCCTGGGGGTTTGAGTCCCGCGATGTCGCCCCATTCGCCGAGCTCGGCATCAACATTCGTGTCCTGGACCCCGGCCAGCCGAGCGGTCTCTACCACTCCGAGAGCCACCAGGAGGGCTTTCTGGTCCTAGCCGGCGAGGCCCTGCTCGTGGTCGGCGACGACCAGCGCCCGCTGCGCGCATGGGACTTCCTCCACTGCCCGCCGGGCACCGACCACCTCCTCGTCGGGGCCGGCGACGGGCCGTGCGTGCTGCTCGACGTCGGCGCTCGCGCGACCGATTGGTCCCAGCAGGGCCTGCACTACCCGGTGTCCGAGGTGGCGGCCGGCTTTGACGCCTCGGTAGCGACAGAGACCAGCAACCCCCGTGAGGCCTGCGCCGAAGTCGAATGGCCCGAGCCAGGGCGTCCGCAGGCGCCAGGACTGCCGTGGCACGAGCACCCGGCGGTTCCGCGCGCTGAGATCGGCTCGAGTGGACGCCTGATAGACCGCAGAGGTCGCGATGTGCGAAGTCACTACGAGGGCCGCTGCTGCGCGGCGCGCCACTCCGCCCCCGCATGCCGGCGATCCGCAGCACGATCCACATCCCCCTTCCGCATTGATCGCATCACTGGGCGCGCTCGAGTGTGATCGACTCGCCTTCAACTATGCGGCGGGCCAGCGGTAGGTCTCCGGATGTGGGCGCGAAGGCCCTCAGGCGCCCGCTTCTCGCGGTCGGTCATCGCGCCGTCTGCGCTTTGGGAGTGGGGCTGGCCGTGGCGGGCGCGGCCGCCGGCTGCGGTGGTGCAAGCCCAAGTCCAGGTCGGGGGAAGCCGAGCACGATCACGACCTCGTCATCGTCGGTGGTGCACGCCACCCGTTTTTCGCCGCCGTGCCTGCCGGCCGTGTCCCCGGGCGCATTCACCGCCGAGCAGGTCGCGGCCCGGTTTCTTCAACTCACGGGCGAGCGACTGACCGTCAAGCACAGCGTGGGTCTTGAATTTCTGGACCTGCCAGAGACCGCGTTTGCTCGCACCAGCGGACGCTACGGCCAGTTTCAGATCACTGTCGTCGACGGAGGGCTCACCGACATCGAGACCCAGCTCGATCACGACCAGGCCGGGGATACCGTGAACCCCGATCAAGGCTGCGTGTGGTGGCAGCGCGATAACGCCTCGCCGCCGGACTGGCAGGCGGTCAAGCCGTTTGGCAACGTGCTGCTGACGGTGGACTACCACTCGATCAAGCACCTGGACGCGAACTTCCAGCGGCTGGTCGAGGTGCTGGACACGCTGCGCGATCCACCGGCCGTGGCCGCATCGAGGATTCCCGCGCTGGACGTGGCGTGCGACAAGCGCGGGATCACTCCGGGCTCGAGCATCGAGGGCAGCTGCCGTCTCGGTGACCAGACGCTGGTGCAGGTCGGCGCCAAGCATCTTCTGCGCCTGCCCGGGATCGACGTGCGCCTGGACAGCGTGCAGACCGGGGCGAGGATCGACGTTGCTGGCCGCGGCGTGATCCGCTCGCGCGGAGGGTTCGTGATCGTCCGCTACACGGTCACCAACCATACCTCCGCGCCGATCAGCGATCTTGATCCAGACACCCGCCTGGCGATCGACTCGCGCCTTTACCGCAACCGTCCCGGTCTCGAGGTGCTGTTCACCCCGCCGGCCGCGCCCGGGCTGGTCAACCCGGGCGGCAGCCTGCAGGAGGTGCGGGTGTTTGATCTGCCACTCGCCGCCATCCGTCGGCTGGACGCTGCGGCAGCGCTTGAGGTCGCCGGCGATCATCAGCTCGTCCTGGTCGGCGATTCAGACACCGTCGGGCGTCTGCGCCTGCGCGGCGCCCCGCGGCAGGGCAGCGGGCCTACCAGCTCGAGGTTGGGCACGCGCGTGTGAATCCACCACGCACTCACCGGCTGGAGGTAGGGCAGCGCCCGGCCCCGGGGCCTCGACAGAGGCGCCCGTCACCAGCCCGACGGAAGGAGGTCGCGACTAACCGCTGGCCTCGACGGCCGCGAGCTCGTCGACATGTTCCCGATGGTCCCACTGGGCTCGAACCTCAACCTGGGCCTCGCCATCGTCTCCTACAGCGGCACGCTCAACTTCGGTTTGGTCGGTGACTTCAACGCGGGACACCGTCGGTCGAGCCGGAGCGACGTTCGAGACCCCTGCTTTGTCGTCCGGCAGACCCGGCGTCCCGGCCGCCTTTTTCCCCGGATTGCGCGGAAAGCGCGCCTCAGTGGACGATCGCATTCGTCCCCGACCGCCCGGACGGCCCGCGACTGCATTGGTGACGAGTCAGTCACCTGCACTTCGCTGGCGGTCGAGAGTCCGTCGGGTCGCGGCGGTTTGCTCTCGCGGTCGCCGGGTAAGGCGCGGACATGAAGTTGTTGGATCCGGCTCTCAATGACCTGTCCCCACGCCACCTCGAGATTTACTGGCGATACCAGGTCGTCCGCACCGCTGTCGACTTCGGCGCCGCGCTGTGCTTTGTCATAGGCAGTGCGTTCTTCTTTTTCGCTTCGCTGATTAGAGCTGCAGATTGGCTTTTCCTGGTTGGCTCGATTCTCTTCGCCGTGAAGCCAACGATCGACATGATCCGATCGCTTCATCTCCGGCGGCTCCCGACGACTCGCGGCACCACGCCAGCCTGAGCGCCAGGCGACACCCGCACAGACGCGCGCGACGACCGGCGGTGCGCTCGCTTGCGAGATTCGAGGTCGCCCGACCATCTCAGGCACCCAAGGGGGTCGCTGTTCGCAGGATTGGCTTGAACGAATCGTTGCGATGCCTCCCCGCCAGTCCTTCGGCGACGCAGGCCTCGCCCGACGGGGCGACTCGAGCGCGTGCCAGGCCGCGGGTCGGATGGGTCGCGTAGAGCGCGACCCATCGCGAGCCTGGTCTCAAATTGACCGGTTGAGGCCGTTAGTGGCGGGGATCATGGGAGCTGGTCGTTCATGGACAGCGTGGACGATTTCGGTGTTGTCGATTCCCCGCAGATAGGGATGTGATCGCAAGATCGGCGTGACCGAGTTGGCGCTGGATCACGAGCAATGGGACGCCTTCGCGCGACATCTCCACGGCATGCGCGTGGCGCAGCTGATGCGGCGCGAACCGACGTCGCACCCCCGCTCGGCTGGCCGCCTCATGCAGTTGCGCTCGGACGCCGGCCGAAGCCCACGAACGTCCGCGGGTCGGTCCGCGCAGGATGCAGAACAACGCCCCGACCGGGAGCGTAGAGCGCAGCGTGAGCCACGGGGCGAGCTGCTCCCAGGCCCAGCGGTCCATCCCGACCTCGCGCCGCTTGCCGCCTTTGCCAAGGCGCACCAGAATCGCGCCCCTGACCGGGTCAAGGTCGCTCTCGGCTAACGCGAGCGCCTCGCTGATGCGTAGTCCGGCGCGCCAGAGCACGATGATTAGGCGGAAGTTTTTGCTGTGTGGCGTTGATTCGTCCCGGGCGGCGGGGTTTTGGCCGTTTTCGGGTGGGGTGTTTCTGTCTACTTGCCGAGGTTGACGCCGATCAGCTCGAGCGCGTTGGCTTGGAGCTCGGTCGGTGTGGTGAGGCGGGTGAAGGTGTGCTGGCTGTCGCCGATTCGCAGCGTGTTGCGGCACAGGGTGGCGAGGTCGGTGAGCAGGTCGGGGAGGCT
>JAABUR0100009301.1_pt1 | contig 11119 bp, 12 predicted proteins | sample 5560091 | NCBI WGS metagenome assembly JAABUR01 (sample SAMN10711879, study PRJNA513375) | rock metagenome | isolation source: Antarctica rocks | place: Antarctica: Victoria Land, University Valley sud
ACGCCGTGTACGGAGCCATCTACGGCCGGTGGGCCTCCCTCGGCTGGGAGGGCGGCTCGCTCGGCTACCCGACCACGGACGAGTACGCCATCGGCGGCGGACGGCGCAGCAACTTCGTCCGCGGCTATGTCAGCTGGGACGCGGGCACCGGAGCCACCTCGGTCACCCACTTCTGACCGGCCTGGACCGTCCTCCGGACCACCGTCGGCACCGCCTACGCTCGGCGGATGGCGCGCATCCGGGTGGGGATCTCCGGGTGGCGGTATGCCGGGTGGCGCGGTGACTTCTACCCCCGCGGCCTCCCGCAGCGACGCGAGCTGGCCTACGCCGCGGAACTGATGGGCTCGATCGAGATCAACGGCTCGTTCTACTCGCTGCAACGGCCCAGCTCGTACGCCAGATGGCAGGAGGAGACCCCCGAGGGCTTCGTCTTCGCCGTCAAGGGCGGGCGGTTCATCACGCACATGAAGAAGCTGGCGGGAGTGGAGAACGCGCTGGCCAACTTCTTCGCCTCCGGAGTCCTCGCGCTCGGCCCGAAGCTCGGTCCCGTCCTCTGGCAGCTGCCGCCGAACCTCGGCTTCCACCCGCAACGGCTCGGCGACTTCTTCGACCTGCTCCCCCGCACCCTGCGCGGGGCCGCCGAGCTCGCGCGGCACCACGACGAGAAGGTCCCCGAGAGTCGGGCTCTCACCACCACCGACACCGACCGGCCGCTGCGCCACGCCATCGAGGTGCGCCACCCCAGCTTCGACAGCGACGAGGCACACGAGCTGTTGCGCCGGCACGACGTCTCCTTCGTCGTCGCCGACAGCGCCGGGCGGTTCCCGCTCGTCGAGCGCCTCAGCAGCGACTTCGTGTACGTGCGGCTGCACGGCGACACCGAGCTCTACACCAGTGGCTACGGCGAGGAGGCGCTCGATCGCTGGGCCGGCCGGTGCCTCCGGTGGGCAGGCCAGGGGCGGGAGGTGTTCGTCTACTTCGACAACGATGCGAAGGGCTTCGCCCCCCACGACGCGCTGGCGCTGCAGGCGCGTCTGGGCGCCCCGTGGAGCCCTGAGCCCTGAGCCCTGATGCGGACCCCGCACGCCGGCCGGAGCCCCGTCCGGGGACTCCGGGTATGCCGTTCCCTCACCACTCGCTCCCGGCCCAGCAGGATCCGGGCCGTGCCACGGGCGGAACGGGCGACGACGATCGGCCCCACTGCCGGAACAGTCCGACGCGCCGGAGGACGAGGCGGGTGGCTCACTGGCCGCCGGTCAGCAGCTCCCGGAACGGCGTCACGTGCTCGAAGGGGTCGGCGGTCGCCGTGGTCGGCCCCGACCTGAGCAGCGCCCCCAGCTCGTCGGCGGCGCGGTCCAGCCGTGCGCTGAGCGCCGCCTCCGCTCCCCCGCTGCCCCAGTCCTCGGACGCCGCGAAGACGCCGGTCGGCACGACGACCGCCCGCAGGTAGGCGAAGAGCGGCCGCAGGGCGTGCTCCAGGGCCAACGAGTGTCGGGCGGTGCCGGCGGTGGCGGCGATGAGCACAGGGGTCCCGACCAGTGCCTCGGGGTCGAGGACGTCGAAGAACATCTTGAACAGCCCGCTGTAGGACCCACTGAAGATGGGGGTCACCACGATGAGGGCGTCGGCGTCCGCCACCGACGCGAGGGCCGGGCGCAGCCCGCTGCCGGGGAACCCGGTCAGCGCCGTGCTCGTGATGTCGCGGGCGTGTTCGCGAAGCTCGATGACGTCGAGGTCGACCTCGTCACCACCACGGGCGGCGCTGCGCGCGACGGAGGCGGCCAGGCGGTCGGCGAGCATCCGGGTCGAGGACGGCTGGCCCATGCCGGCGGTGACGACGGTGACCCTGCGGGTGGTCACCGGCCCACCCGGGTGGGCAGCTCCAGGACGCCCGCGGCAGAGCCGGCCGGCTCGGGCGTTGCGCGTGCGGCGAGCAGGCGTGCGTGGGTCGGGGCAGGCGGGACGTGCGGCGGGCGCAGCGCGTCGAACTCCCGTCGCAGCACCGGGACGACCTCCTCGCCGAGCAGGTCCAGCTGCTCCAGCACCGTCTTCAGCGGCAGTCCCGCATGGTCCAGGAGGAAGAGCTGGCGCTGGTAGTCACCGGCATACTCGCGGAAGGAGAGCGTGCGCTCGATGACCTGCTCCGGGCTGCCGACGGTCAGCGGGGTCTCCCGGGTGAACTCCTCGAGGGACGGCCCGTGGCCGTAGACGGGGGCGTTGTCGAAGTACGGCCGGAACTCGCGGACCGCGTCCTGGGAGCTCCTGCGCATGAAGACCTGGCCGCCGAGCCCGACGATGGCCTGGTCGGCCGACCCGTGCCCGTAGTGCTCGAAGCGCCGGCGGTAGAGGCCCACCATCCGCGCGGTGTGCTCGGCCGGCCAGAAGATGTGGTTGGCGAAGAAGCCGTCGCCGTAGTAGGCAGCCTGCTCGGCGATCTCCGGGCTGCGGATGGAGCCGTGCCACACGAACGGCGGGATGCCGTCGAGCGGCCGCGGCGTCGCGGTGAAGCCCTGCAGCGGCGTGCGGAACCGGCCCTGCCAGTCGACGACGTCCTCGCGCCACAGCCGGTGCAGCAGCGCGTAGTTCTCGATCGCCAGCGCGATGCCGTCGCGGATGTCCTTGCCGAACCACGGATACACCGGTCCGGTGTTGCCGCGGCCCATCATCAGGTCCACCCGTCCGCCGGAGAGGTGCTGCAGCGTCGCGTAGTCCTCGGCGATCCTGACCGGGTCGTTGGTCGTGATGAGGGTTGTCGCGGTGGACAGCAGGAGGCGCTCGGTCCGCGCGGCGATGAAGCCGAGCGTCGTCGTCGGTGAGGACGGGACGAACGGCGGGTTGTGGTGCTCCCCCGTCGCGAAGACGTCGAGGCCGACCTCCTCGGCCTTCTCGGCGATGGCGACCGTCGCGGTGATGCGCTCCGCCTCGGTCAGCGCGCGCCCGGTGGTCGGGTCGGTGGTCACGTCACCGACGGTGAAGATCCCGAACTGCATGCTCATCCTCGACTAAGATGGTGAACGTTCAATCACTCCTACCAACGGACCCGCGCAGGGCGCTATTCCCCGGTTCGCATCGCCACCACGGTGTATCCGGCGGCCGACGACGGGGCAGCCGCGCGGCAGGTCAGGTGCGCTGCCGGCCGCTGGTCGCGGACGACGGTCGCCTCCATCCTCGCCGGCATCGGGCCGGTGCCGGCCAGGTGCGCCGTCCACCGCGCCGGGCCGGTGCGCTCGAGCAGGACGCCGACGGCGTCCCCGACACCGGCGGGCCCGAACCGCTGGAGCGCGTCGATGAGGGCGGCCTGCATCGGCGGCGGCTGCGAGCTCAAGCCCCGCAGGTATGCCGTGTCGACCGCCCCCCGCAGGTGGTCGCCGACCACGCCGACGGCGTTGACCTCGTCGAGGTTGCCGTAGCAGGCCCCGTCCGGCAGGACGACGAGGTTCGCGGCGAACCGGTCCCCGCCCACGTGCGAGCACTCCCAGGTGCTCTCGGGCCACCGGCGATGGAGGGCGGCGGCCACCGGCCGGCCCCGGACCGCGCAGCAGACGTCGTGGACCCCGTGCGCGCAGACGAGCAGGAGCGAGGGCGACGGCCGCCAGGTGACGGGGTCGGCGCGGGCGTTCAGGGACGGGATCGCCCCGAGCAGGTCAGCGCCGGTGGACCACCGCCCGAGCACCGCCCGGCCGCTGTCGCCGTCGACGACGAGCCACCTGAGCCTGCTGCGCGAGCGTCGCCGGCCGTGGCGCCGGACCAGCAGGACCCGGGCGGCGTTGGCGGCTGCGGCGGCTCCGAGTGCCAGACCCTCGGGACCGTCGAGGGGCGGGGTCCGGGGCGCATCGAGCGACCATGGCCCGGGGTGCTCGATGAGCAGCCACCTGCGCGCGGGGGCCGCCGTCCCGGTGAGGGGATCGCGCCGGGAGCGCGCCGCATCCGCGCACCGGAAGGCGGCCGGCTGGCTGGGAGCAGTCACCGCCGGATGGTATGCGAGACCCCGCCGGTCACTGTTGCTCGGGCACGACGATGCCGCCGAGCAGCAACCGGCGGGACAGCGGGGGGCCGAGGTCGGCGACCTCCGCCCGCCCGTCCGCCAGCAGGCGCCGCACGGCGGTCACCTCCTCGGCACCGAGGCGCAGCGGGCCCGCGCGACTGTCGAGCACGGCATACCCCTCGTGCTCGGTGAGCCGGGCGGCGAGGTGAGCCCGCAGCCGAAGCGCCGACCGGCCGCCGAGCTCGTCCGCTGCGCGCAGCTGCCGCACCGGGCCGAGTGGGGCCGCCCGCTGGGCCCCGCGCGCCCGAGCGGCCAGGGCTGCGCCCAGTGTCCCGGTCGCCACCTCGTCCACGGCCCGGTGCAGCGCGGCCCGCACGAGGTCCATGTCAGGGACCGCGTCCGCTGCACAGAGGTCGGTGCCGAGCGGGAGCGAGGCGCGGACTGCCGGGTCGGTGGTCAGGCCTGCCAGGGCGGCTGCGGCGAGCTCCTCGGCGACCGTGTACCGGGTCCAGGTGTGGACGCCGACGGTGAGGTGGACGCTGACCCCACCGAGCGCGGTTGCGGAGTGGAGGTAGCCGCGGGGGAGGTAGAGGCAGTCACCGGGTCGCATCGTCAGCTCCAGCAACGGTTCCCGGGCGGCAGCGGCCTCGATGGCGTCCCGCCGTGCCGTCCACGGCTGCCCGCGCAGCGGTGACTCGAGCACCGGTCCCCGCACCCGCCACTGCTTCTCCCCCGCGACCTGCAGGACGAAGACGTCGTGCACGTCGTAGTGGTCGCTGAACCCGGTGCTCTGCGGTGGGGTGACGTAGGCGTTGACCTGGACGGGGTGGCCGAGGTCCGCGGCGAGCTGCTGGGAGAACTCGGTCACCGGGAGCCAGGTGCGGTGCAGCCCCTGCAGCACCAACGTCGCGCCGTCGGCGAAGAGCCGCAGCAGCTTGTCGTCGCTCAGCTGGTCCGCGACCAGGGCCCCGATACCGCCGCCGCTGGTGAAGGCACCATCACCGAGGGTGCTGCCGTCCTTGGCGACCCGCAGGAAGGGAGTCCGCAGCCCCCGCCGGGAGACGAGCTCGTCGACGGCGTCGGGGCTGAACAGGTCCTCGAACGGCAGCGGAAGCCGGGCGGCCGGGCTGAACAGCGGTCTCCGGCCCCAGCACCCGGCGGCGAATCCCGGCAGGTCGGACCCGACGACCCGGCGCAGCGCAGAGTGCCCGCACACCGGTGCGGGCACTCCATGCGCTGGTGCAGCGGCCACTCAGAGGCTGTTGTCAGCCCCGCTGTCGGCGCCACCGTCGGCGCCACCGTCGGCGTCACCGCCGGAGAGGCCCCCGGTCGAGCCGGTGCCGCTGGTCGGTCCGGCCGATGCGGGGTCGGTTCCTGCCCCGCCGTCGGCGCCGCCGTCCTGGCCCCCGGCGTCCGCGCCCCCGTCCGCGGGGCCCTCGCTGCCCTCATCGGGGTCCAGCATCGGGTCCATGGGTGTCTCGCTCATGACTGCCTCCCTCTCCGGTGGTCCGCGGCGGCCATGACGGACGCCGTCGTCCTCTGTACGTCTTACCAGTGCCCGGGACCGCAGGCAACCAAACGCCGGACGATCAGCCGGGGTCCTACGCTTCGGCCATGCGGTTCCGCTCCCTCGCCCTGGCGACCGACGTGGCCCTCCTCGAGCTCGGTGGCAGCGTTGTCGAGGAGGGCGAGGACCACGTCATCGTCCGGACGCCACGCAACCCCCAGTACTGGTGGGGCAACTTCCTCGTCGCTCGAGCGCACTTCGAGGATGCCCAGCGCTGGGATGACACCTGTGTGGCGGCGTTCCCCGACAGCACGCACGTCGCGGTCGCCCTCGACGACGACGGCCCCGTCACCTCCGACCTCACGCTGTGCTGGATCCGGGCGGGCCTGCTCTACACGGCGAGCATCGCGCTGACCGCCGCCGAGCTGGCCGAGCCGCCGCACCCCCACCCCACCGCGGTATGCCGTCCGCTCACCTCCGACGCCGACTGGGGCCAGTCGGTGGCCCTTCAGCAGGCGGGCTACGGACGCGATGACCCGGAGGGGTACCGGGTCTTCCTGGAGAACCGGGTCCGGACGACCCGGGGTCTCGTCGAGGCGGGTCACGGCCAGTGGTTCGGGGCCTTCGTCGACGGGCGGATGCTCTGCGGCATGGGCCTGTTCGCCGTCGGTGACGGGCTGGCCACCTTCCAGGACGTCGACACCCACCCCGGGGCCCGCCGGCAGGGACTGGCCGGGACGCTCATGCACCACGTCGCCCGGTGGGGCCTCGCCGAGCTCGCAGCGCAGCGGCTGGTCGTCGTCGCCGACGCCGGGGACGAGGCGATCCGCCTCTACCGCACCCTCGGGTTCGTCGACGAGGACCTGCTGCACCAGTTCGACCGGGACCGCTGACCCCCGGTGCCGCTGACCCCCGGTGCCGCTGACCCCCGGTGCCGCTGTGCCATCCTTGGCCGGTGCCCGAGGCCGTCCCGCGCGTCACCCCGCCTCCGCCCGCGCCAGTGGCCGTGCCTGTGCCCGTCTCCCCGAAGGACCGGTTCATCACCGTCTACGGCCGCAACCCCGTGCTCGAGGTGCTCGCGGACCGGTCCCTCGAGGTGAACAAGGTGATCCTGGCGGACACCGCCCGGGGCGCCGGTGTGGACGAGATCGTCGCGGCAGCCGCTCGTCGTGGCGTGCCGCTGCAGCGGGCCGGCGCGAAGCGCGTCAAGAAGCTCGCGGGAAACGGCCGGCAGGACCAGGGAGTCCTTGCCGACGTCGTCGCGCCCCGGATGCGACCGCTCGCACAGGCGCTGGCCGACGCCCCCCTGAGCCGGGTCGTGCTCCTCGACGGCGTCACGACGCCGGCGAACGTCGGTATGGTCATCCGGTCCGCCACGGCCGCCGGCGTCGACGGGATCGTCGTCCCGAGGCGGGGGGTCGCGTCGCTCGACCCGCTCGTCGTCAAGGCCTCGGCGGGCGTCGCGTTCCGGGCCCCGATCCTCAAGGTCGGCACAGCCCTCGAGGCAGCGATTGCGCTGCGTGACAACGGCTTCCAGCTCGTCGGCCTGTCGGCGGAGGGCGCCTGCCCGCTGTTCCGTGCTCGGCTGGGCGACAGGGTGGCGCTGATCCTCGGCAGTGAGACGGCGGGGATCGACCCCGCCATCGCCGAGATGGTGGACCTGTGGGTGTCGATCCCGATGAGCAACGGCGTGGAGTCCCTCAACGTGTCGGCAGCCGCGGCGGTGGTCTGCTTCGAGCTCGTGCGTCGTGGGGAGGGGGGAGGTCCCTGACGTGGCGGCGCGGCACGCTCACCCCGGGGCACGTCTCGCTCCCTCGAGGGCCACGCTCGCCCGGGCGGGTCAGGAGCCCCACTTCTCGCTGAGCGTCCGGACGACCTTGATGTCACGGGTCGTGGCCCTGGTCCGGCCGGTGCGCTCAAGCCTGGCGTTGGTCAGCTTCGCCTCGTTCGCGGGCTTGGACAGCCAGACGACGACGTCCTTGCCGACGACCTTGGCCCGTTCGCCCTCCACGTCCCAGTCCTCCAGGGCGGCCGTGCCGGTGGCGTCCGGGGCGGCCTCGGCGAACGCCACATAGACGCGTGGCTCGCCCGGTAGGGGGGCCGGCAGGGCGTCCACGGTCCTTGCCAGGCTCCGCAGCTCGGCCGGGGTCCTGACCACGACCGGGATGTCGAAGCCGAACTCGGCGGAGACCAGCTCCCGCAGCTGCGCCTCCACCTTGGCGACGCTGCGCGTCGGACAGGTCAGCCTGACATTACCGCTCTGGATGTGGGTCTCCACGCTGGTGAAGCCGTTGTCGGACAACAGCTCCCGCAGGCGCTGCATCTTCACCCAGCGAGGGCTGACGTTGACGGCCCGCAGGAAGGCGACGTAGGTGGGCATGCCCTCATCCTCCTCTGGTCGCACCCTTGGCGTTGCTCGCTCCGGTCCGGGTCCCAGCCTGTCAGTGTGGCCCGCGTAGAGTGCGCCGGGTGAGCGGCGCCGCACCCGAGCCCGAGGGGCACCTGGTGCTGGTGCGCCACGGGGAGACGAGCTGGTCCAGGTCCGGACAGCACACCGGCCTGACCGACGTCCCCCTGACACCGGCCGGAGAGGCCGCTGCGCGCCGGGCCGGAGCCTTCCTCGCCGGGCGCGCCTTCGTCCGGGTGCTGACCTCGCCGCTGGCACGGGCACGGCATACCGCGGAGCTCGCCGGCCTTGGCGGAGCCGAGGTCGACACTCGCCTGGTGGAGTGGGACTACGGCGGCTACGAGGGGATGACGACGACGCAGATCCGGGAGCGGGTGCGGCACCCGTGGACGGTCTTCGCGGACGGGGTCGTCCCCGGTGCGACTCCCGGCGAGAGCCTCGAGCAGGTGGCGGCGCGGGCCGGCGCGATCCTCGCGGACGTGGCGGGCGACCTCGAGCGCGGCGACGTCGCCCTCTTCGGGCACGGTCACTGCCTGCGCATCCTCGCTGCCGTCTTCCTCGAGCAGGAGCCGCGGATGGGGGCGCAGCTGCTGCTCGACGCCGGGTCGGTGAGCGTCCTGGAGTACGAGCGCGGACAGCCGGCCGTCAGGACGTGGAACGTGCTGGACAGCGGAACGGCAAAATACCCGCCGCTGCTGTAGGTTCTTTGCGTTCCAGGTGTCGGTTTCGCAACGAATTGGCGCGACACGCGCCGTGCGCCGTCCGAAAGGTTGAGTAAGAGGCCGCACTGGGACACGCTGACCCTGCCGGCAGGACGCCCGGAACGATGGCGGCAACGCCGTCCAAGGTCAACGACGACGGTGACGACAGAGAACGACAACCACGAGGAGGTGGGGCGCGTGGACTGCCAACGCTGCCAAGTTGCAACCCCGAGGGCCGCGCACTTCTGCCACAACTGTGGCAACGACGTGCGCACCTCCGACATCGGCCGACGTGAGTCGTTCGCCGTGAAACCGGACGAGCCGGTCGCGTCGTTCGCGCTGATCTCGACGATCATGCCGCAGGGGGCCGGCACCCGCCCGCAGACATACAAGGTGGCGTTGACGCTCGCCCTCACCGTGGCGCTGGTCGCCTCCATCTTCGGGGCGCTGCCGATCGCGCTGATGGTGGCCGCGTTCGCGATCCCGATCGTCTACATCGCCTACATCTACGACGTCAACCTGTGGGAGGACGAGCCGGTCTCCGTGACGCTGGCAGCGTTCCTGCTCACCGGGGTGTTCGCGGTCCTCTTCTCGCTGTTCTGGACCACCGTCCTGCCCCTGCAGCTCGAGATCGGCGGCCTCGACGGGGGAACCGGGCCTCGGCTGCGGGACCTGCTCGTCCTCATGCTCCTCGTCCCGCTGGTCTCCGAGGTCCTCAAGCAGGTGGGGCCGCTGTTCCTCGCGAGCCGGCCGAAGTTCGACGACCTGATGGACGGGCTGACCTTCGGGGTCATCTCCGGGGTGGGCTTCGCCGCCTTTGAGACCCTGGTCACCCACTGGAACCTGCTGACGGGCGGCTTCCAGGGCACCAGCGACGCGGGACTGTGGCTGTCGGTCATCTTCGCGGAAGGCTTCGTCAAGCCGCTCGTCTACGGGACCGCGACCGGGCTGGCGTGTGCGGAGTTCTCCGGCCTCGGCAGGGGCTACGACGGGTTCAGCGCCCGCTATGTCAAGGCCTTCGTCCTCGCCGTGGTCGCGAACGCGCTCTACCAGGTGGGCGTCTACCTGCTCGCCTTCGTCGGGCAGCAGCCGCTCGGCCAGATCCTCGGCATCGTCTGGGGCCTGCTCATCCTCGGCCTGCTCGTCCTGCGGCTGCGCAACGTCCTGCACCTGGGCCTCATGGAGGCCGCACTCGAGCGGTCCGCGCGGGAGGGCGGCGTCGGCGAGCACGGGGAGCTGGGGTTCTGTCCCCGGTGCGAGATGCCACTGATGGCCGGCTCCCGGTTCTGCAGCGCCTGCGGCACCTCGCTGCGCGCGGCGGGCCGGCGCTCACGGATACCGGACGGGTCCGGCGGAGCGGCGCCCGCTGCACCCGGCGCCCAGGAGACAAGGGGGGAGCTCGTATGAGCAACGTCACACCACCCGGGGGCCCGCAGGGCGAACCCGGTCAGCCGGCGGAGCCCGGCCCGTACCCCGGTCAGCCGGGCCAGCCCGGCCCGCAGCCGGGCCAGCCCGGCCCCTACCCGGGCCACGGCGGACCGCCCGGCTCCTACCCGGGCCAGCCCGGCTCCTACCCGGGCCAGCCCGGCTCCTACCCGGGCCAGCCCGGCCCGTACCCCGGCCAACCGGGCCTGCAGCCCGGTCAGCCCGGCGCCTACCCTGGCCAAGCCGCACCGACACAGCCCTTCCCGCAGGTCCCACCGGTCCCCCGCCCCGGCGCGTACCCACCTGCCGGCGGCTACCCCGGTGCCCAGGGACCGACAGGAACCGGGCCGTATGGTCAGGGCCCGAAGAAGGGCAACAACAAGGTCATCGCGCTCGTCGCGGCGGGGGTGGCGGTCGCCGTGCTCCTCGGCGGCCTGATCATGTTCTTCGCCAACCGGGCGACCGAACGGCCCGCCCCCACCCTCCCGACGACCCAGCCGACCCAGGGTCCACGCACCGGACCCACGACGAGCGTCCCGAGGACGAGCGGGCCGACCACGGCGGGCCGGCCCGCCACGACGCCCGCCGGCGCAGCGCCGGTGGCCGAAGGGGTCAGCGCAACCCTCCCCGAGGGCTGGCAGGTCGCATCCACGGCCAAGCGGGGCATCGTGGTGCGCCACTCCAGTGGCCTCGTCATGGTGATCCAGGCCGCGTCGGGGGAGAAGAGCGAGGCTGGGGCCCTGTGCCAGCGCGTCCTCGAGGGCCTGTCCAAGAGCCTGGGCAACGCCAAGAGCACGCCCTGCAAGGCGGCCGAGCCGCTCGACCGGGTCCAGACCTCGGTCGGGCAGGTCTCCGGCACCCTGTCGACCAGCCAGGGGTCGGTCATCCTGACGAACCTGCTCGGGGTCGGGGTCCGGGACGACGGTCTCGCGTCGGTGACCCAGATCCTGTTCCCGTCAGCGAAGCCGCCGAGCGACCAGGTGCTCAAGGAGGCGGTGGCGATCTACGGGACGGTCCTGCAGAGCCAGAACTCGGCTCCCTGACCGGGTCGCGGGCCGGCGGGGGGGCCGGGGGGCGGGGCGGGGGACCACGGG
>JAABUR0100009307.1_pt1 | contig 11112 bp, 11 predicted proteins | sample 5560091 | NCBI WGS metagenome assembly JAABUR01 (sample SAMN10711879, study PRJNA513375) | rock metagenome | isolation source: Antarctica rocks | place: Antarctica: Victoria Land, University Valley sud
CATACACCTTCGACGCGAGCGGGAGAAGCACCGACACGCGCAAACGTGCAGGTCAACCCACGAATCAGTCGATCTCCCGCTCCGGCGGGTCTCCCGTCGAAGCCCATAGCCCGGAAAGTCCCGCTAGCGTGGGACCGGTGAGCGGCGACCACTACTTCACCGCAGCTCCGGCCAGCGCCGACGAGCGCCGGAACCTGTCGGTGGAGCTGGCCGGGCGACGGCTCAACGTCGTGACGGCGGGCGGGGTCTTCTCCCCCGACCGCGTGGACGTCGGCACCGGGGTGCTCCTGCGGGAGGCGCCAACGCCGCCGCAGACCGGTCGGCTGCTCGACCTCGGGTGCGGCTGGGGCCCGATCGCCCTCAGCCTCGCGCTGCGCTCGCCCCAGGCCCACGTGTATGCCGTGGACGTCAACGAGCGCGCCCTCGGCCTCGCCCGGACGAACGCGGAGCTGGCCGGAGCCGAGAACGTCACCGCGTGCCGGCCGGAGGAAGTGCCCGAGGGCGAGCGGTTCAGCGCGATCTGGTCCAACCCGCCGATCCGGGTCGGCAAGGCCGTCCTGCACGAGATGCTGCGGACGTGGCTGCCGCGGCTGGAACCCGGCGGGACGGCATACCTGGTGGTGCAGAAGAACCTCGGCGCGGACTCGCTGCAGCGCTGGGTGGCGGAGACGCTCGAGGGCCTGCGATGCGAGCGGTACGCGGCCTCACGGGGGTTCCGGCTTCTTACCGTGAGCTGGACCCCGGCGTGAACCTGCCAGACCCCGTGGACACAGCTCGCCGGGCGGTGGCCGAGTGGTTTCCCGAGGCGCTGGCCGCCTGGGTGGGCGGGAGCGTCGCCAGCGGGCACTCGACTGCGACGTCCGACCTCGACATCACCGTGCTCCTACCCGGTCCGCCGGCGCCGTACCGGGACTCGCGCCGGTTCGCCGGCTGGCCAGTCGAGCTGTTCGTCCACACCGCCGCGTCGCTGGCGCACTACCGGGCCAAGGACGTGGCCCGTCGCCAGCCGGCGATGATGCGCCTCGTCGGTGAGTCGGTCGACGTCGACGTCGACGGGTCCGGGGCGGCGCTCCAGGAGGACTGCCGGCGGCAACTGGTCGCCGGGCCGCCCACGTTGACCGCCGCCGAGGTGGAGTCCGAGCGCTACCGCATCAGCGACCTCGTCGACGACCTGACGGGTGTCACGGACCCGCTGGAGCGGGCCGCGATCGCGACGACGCTGTGGGACGCCGCGCTGAGGCTGCTCCTCGGCGGGGAGGGAAGGTGGCTGGGGACCGGGAAGGGACTGGTCCGGGAGGTCGTCGCCCTCGACGCCAGCTCGGGGTCGCAGCGGGCGGCCGGATTCGACCGTGCCCTGCGGGCCGCCCTCGACGGCGACGTGGCGCCCTTGGCGCAGGCGGCGGACCGCGTGCTGGCCCCACCTCGCTGCTCCTCGGCTGGTTGGCCGCCGAGGTCGTGACCCTGGTCCTCTTGACGCTGGTCGCGCTACTCCAGCGGCTGTTCGCCGCGGCGCTCGAGCTCCGCCAGCACAACGAGGGCCTGGTCTGAGCCGTACCGATCATCATCAACCTCGATGTCATGCTGGCCAGGCGCAGGATGCGGTTGACCGAGCTCAGCGAGCGCGTCGGCATCACCATGGCGAACCTCAGCAACCTCAAGACAGGCAAGGCCCGCGCAGTCCGCTTCACCACCCTCGACGCCATCTGCGCGGCCCTGGACTGCCAGCCAGGAGACCTCATCGAGTACCGCCCCAGCGAGGACCCTCCCATGGAAGCTGGACCGCTTTAGTACCAGCACAAGACAGCCGCGGAGGCGGTTCCCCGCGCAGCAGATCAGGCCGGGACGGAGAGCCCCTGTAGCCAGGCCTGCCAGGCCGGCTCCTCGCGCCGCACGTAGTCCGCCGCCTCGGCGGAGAACAGGTACGCCCGTACGCCCGCCGACGCCTTGCCGTCGCCCCCACCGTACGCGAAGGCGCTGAGCATCCCGGGCACCGGCGCGGTGAGCCGGACGAGGGCCTGCCGCTCGCCGACACGCTCGATCGTGCCGGTGGTGCCGCGCACCTCGATCGTCGCGCCCTTCTCGCCCAGCCCGAGCGCGTCGTGCAGGGTCGACCAGAGCGCCTCCGCGTCGCAGGGGTGGGAGGCGGTGACCTCGAGCTGCGTGGCCTCCTGGCCGGGGAAGTGCGACAGGTAGAGGCGCAGGTTGTCGAAGAACGGCATCCAGTTGGGGCCCAGGTCGTCCCAGAACTCCGACTCCCAGGCGGCGCCGGTCCCGAAGCCGCTGGTGGTGACGCGCACGACGCAGGTGCCGCCGGACTGCGCTTCGACGAGGAACTCCGACGTCAGCGGGCTGAGCGCATCCGGGTCCTTGCCCATGAGGGCGGCCCAGTCCTCCTCGTAGACGAGGCGCCGCGGCGGCTCCCAGCCGGTGACCTGGCCGTCCGAGCCCATCTCGGGCCCCATGGTGAAGTGGACGGAGCCGCCCTCGCGTTCCTCCATCTCGGTCGGCAGGAACCAGGCGCTCATGCCCTTGGCCGTGGCGATGGCCTGCCAGACCTGCTCCGGGGTGCCCGGGACCTCGACGCTGAACTCCAGGCGGTACGGGACGTTCGGGGTCGTGCTCATGTGCTCTCCTCAGGAAGGGGGTGGGCGGCGATGACGAGCCGGTGCGGGCGCCCGTCGTCGTGGTGGTAGCGAGCGGCCAGGTCGAGCACCGCGGCCGTCAGGTCGTCCGCGAAGGCGGCCCGGTCGGCGGCCGACCGGAAGCCGATCTGCGTGTCGATGGTCAGCGTCGGCAGGCGCTTGCCGGATGTGCCGGCCCGGCGCGTCAGGGCGCCGACCTCGCGAACCAGCCGGCCGGCCAGCGCGACGAGGTAGGCCGCCGACAGGTGGTCGGCGTTGGCGTCCGGGTCGGCCGCGGACGCGCTGACGGCCGCCGGCGACACGACGTAGGACGCCGCCGAGGCCTGCAGCACCCGCTCGGTGATGCCGCCGTGCCGTCGCTCCTCGGACAGCTCCACCAGGCCGTGCGCCTCGAGCGCCTTGAGGTGGTAGTTGACCTTCTGGCGCGCGATGCCGACCCGGGCGGCGAGCCCGGCGGCGGAGGCCGGGACAGCCAGCTCGCCGAGCAGCCGGGCCCGGACCGGGTCCAGCGCGGTGGCGGCTGCCTCCGCGCCCTCGATGACTTCGACGTCCTGCATGCCGCCACGGTGCCATTGAAAAGAAATCTTGTCAAGGCCAGCGATGGGGCGAGATGGGATGGTCGCTCGCCAGCTGTCGTTCAGGCCAGGCGCGTGGCCATCCACACGGTCATGGGCCACTCGGGGTCGTCGTTGGCCTCCCGGCGCGTCTCCGAAAGCCGTGCCGAGCGTAGAAGCGTGCCGCCCCGTCGTTGCCGTCGGCGTACTCAAGCGCGACCTCGGGACCTGGGACCTTCGCCAGCATTGCGGTCAGCAGCTTTGATCCGACGCCGCGGCCCTGCCACTCAGGCAACACGTACAGCGTCCAGATGACTGGGACCTCAGGCCGCAGATCGACGTTGCCGGTGCCCACGACCCGATCGTCATTGACGGCCACGACCACATGGGTGTTCTCGAGCCGACGGGCGAGCGCATCGAGGGACCACCATCGGTCGATCCCGTTCTTGACGTACTCGAGCCCGGCGAACTCGCATGTCGAGGGCCAGGTCCGGACGCCGACCTCCCGGATCCCTCCAGCATCCGCTGCGACGGCATCTCGCACCTCAACCATTCCACTCCTTCTCACTGCTTTCGCCGGTGCGCTCGTCGCTGCGGCTCAGGCGGCGGAATGCCGCGGGAGCTCGACGGTCCCGTCGGCGACGAGGACGGCCGGGCCCGCGAGCTCGACGTGCTGGTCAGGCAGTGCTCGGACGGTCAGCCGACCACCGGGGACGTCGACCGTCCACTCGGTGTTGTCGTCGCTCTCGCCCTCCCACCAGCGGGTGGCGAGCGCGGCGGCTGCCGCACCGGTGCCGCAGCTCCTCGTCTCACCGACACCGCGCTCGTGGACTCGCATGGCGATGTGACCGGGCCCCATCGCTCGGACGAACTCCACGTTGGTGCCCTGCTGGGGATGCGGCGACACGGCCGGGGCCTCGGTGAGGTCGAGCGCGTCGAGGTCGAAGTCGGTCGGCAGGATGACCACCGTGTGCGGGTTGCCGAGGTCGAGGCTGAGTGCCGGCAGCTCCACGCCGTGCCTGGCGCGGACGGTGGCGCCGAAACCACGTTCGCGGGCACCGGCCGGGTCGACGACGAACCAGGGACCGAGGTCGACGGCATACTGCTCCCCGGTGACGACGACCGGCGCGACGCCGGCGCGAGTGGCGATGGAGAACTCGGTGCTCTTCTCCAGCCCCTCGCGACGCAGGTAGGCCGCGAAGACGCGCGCACCGTTGCCGCACATCTCGGCCAGCGAGCCGTCGGCGTTGCGGTAGTCCATGAACCACCGTGCCCGGTCGGCCTGCGCGCGCACCGCCGACTCGGTGGCCCGACCGGTGGGCACGACCCGGATGACGCCGTCGGCTCCGAGGCCGGCCCGGCGGTCAGCCAGGTGCCGGACGTCGCCGGCCGAGAGGTCCTGGGCGCCGTCGAGGTCACGCACGAGGATGAAGTCGTTCTGCGTCCCGTGTCCCTTGGTGAAGCGCAGGATGGTCATGCGGCCATCCTCGCAGCCCGGGGGTCAGCCATCGCCGCCGATCAGCGACAGCACCCGGGCCACCAGGTCAGGGGCGTCGTGCGGCAACCAGGTGATCCGCGGGTCCGGACGGAACCAGGACTCCTGTCGGCGGGCGAGACGACGCGTCGCGGTGGCCGTCTCCTGCCGGGCCGCTGCGGCCGACAGGGGGCCGTCGAGGTGGGCGATCGCCTGGCTGTAGCCCAGCGCCCTCGACGCGGTCCTGCCTTGCCGCAGCCCCTGCTCGAGCAGGGTCTCGACCTCGCCCAGCAAGCCGTCGTCCCACATCTGCCGGACGCGTCGCTCGATCCGCTCGTCGAGCACAGGCCGATCGACCGAGAGCCCGATCCTCCGGGTCGGCATGAGGTCCTGGCGCGGCGGCAGCGTCGCGGAGAAGGGTCGGCCGGTCAGCTCGACGACCTCGAGCGCCCGCACGATCCGCCGGCCGTTGTTGGGGTCGATCGCGGCCGCAGCCTCGGGGTCGAGCTCGGTGAGTCGCTGGTGAAGGGTCCGGACTCCGTGGAGCCCGAGCTCGCGCTGCAGGCCGGCGCGGACGGCGGGGTCGGTGGGCGGGATCTCGAGACGGTCCAGCGCGGCCCGCACGTACAGTCCGGAACCGCCGACGAAGATCGCGTGGTGACCTCGGGCGTGGATCTCCGCGAGGTCGGCCCGCGCACTGCGCTGGTATGCCGCGACGCTGGCCTCGTCGCGACAGTCCAGGACGTCGAGCTGGTGGTGCCTGACCCCCCTCCGCTGCTGGACGGGCAGCTTGGCGGTGCCGATGTCCATGCCGCGGTAGAGCTGCATCGCGTCGGCGTTGACGATCTCGGCGCCCAGCGCCTCCGCGACCTCGAGGGCGAGCTCGGACTTGCCACTCGCCGTGGGGCCGACAATGGCGAGGACAGGCAGCGGGGTCGTCATCGACGCGGTGTCGGGGCGTGAACGCGTGGCTCAGACCAGGTGCTCGTCATGACCGCCCGCGTCGAGATCCTCCTGGTCGTGCCCGAAGGGATCCGGGTCGACGCCCGGCATCCAGGAGTGGCCGGGAACGCCCCAGCCGTGGTGCCGGATGGCCTTACGCGCCTTCTTGGACTGCCGCTCGTCCAGCCGGTCGACGTAGAGCTTCCCGTTGAGGTGGTCGAACTCGTGCTGCATGCATCGGGCGAACCACCCCGTCGCCGCGAACTCCAGGTCTGCTCCAGTGACGTCGAAGCCGGTGACGCGAGCCTGCTCCGCGCGCTTGAGGGGAAAGCTCTCCCCCGGCACCGACAGGCACCCCTCGCTCTCGAGATCCGGGTCCGGGCGCTCCAGGGAGATCTTGCTCAGGGTGAGAATGGGGTTGATGACGACGCCCCTCGGCGGCACGCCGTCCTCGTTGGCCATCTCGTAGACGAAGAGGCGCAGGCCCATTCCGATCTGCGGCGCAGCCAGCCCCACACCGTGCGCCGCGTCCATCGTGTCGAACATGTCCTCGACGAGCTGGGCGAGCGCGCTGTCGAAGGACCCGACCCGACTTGCCGGGCGGTGGAGCACGGGTTCTCCGGTAATGACGACGGGGCGGACGGCCATGGGCAAAGTCAAGCAGTCCGACCCTGGCTGACTCCATCCGGCACGTGTCTCACGACCGGGGCGCTGGGTCCCCGTCCCGGGTCCGACTGTGAGAGGTTGACCCGGTGAGCCAGGGCGAGAGCACCCGAGACAAGAGCACCGACAAGGTCGACGAGTCGGCCGCGGAAGCACCCGACGAGGTCGTGGACCGCACCGACCAAGGGCTGGGCAACAACCCGTACGCGAACCAGGGCGTCCGCGAGCTCGGTGAGCCGGACGAACCGGGGCATGACGCCCCAGGTGGCGGAGAGCACGGCCACGTGGGGTACGACCCGGGCACGATGACCGACGGCAGCATGCAGGGGGCCCCGGAGCGGGACGACGGCTTCGCCCCGGACGGGGAGCCGGTCGACCCCACCGGAGGGTCCTCCGACGGCGGGGAGTCGGGACAGGACGCCGGCCTGAGCTCCTGAGGACACCGGCCGCGCCTGGGGTCCTCAGGACTCGGTGGCTCAGCTCAGCTGGGCTCAGTGGCCCTGCTCAGCGATCGAGCTCAGTGGGCGGGCATCGCGCACGCTGAGACCGGTTGGGCGGCAGCTCCGGGCCTACCGAGCGACGGCATCCCGAGTGACACCGCAGGCTTGGCGTTGCCCGAGTCCTGCAATGCCCCCCAAGCGTCGCCGCCTGCGGTGCGACGCACGGCATACCGGCCTGTCGCGGTGCCTGAGTCGGCGACGAGGTGGTGTGGGGCACCATAGGTGACGTCGACGCTGACGACGTCTCCGGGGCGCGGCTCGGCGGCCCCGGCGGGGACCGCGAAGTGCACCAGCCGGTTGTCCCGGGCGCGCCCGGACAACCGCTTGGTCGCATTGTCCTTGCGTCCCTCACCCGTGGCGACGAGGACCTCGACCTCGCGTCCCTCGAGCGTGCGGTTCTCGGACCAGGAGACCTCCTCCTGCACCCCGAGGAGCCGCTCGTAGCGCTCCTGCACCACCGCCTTGGGCAGCTGGTCCGGCATCGTCGCGGCAGGGGTGCCGGCGCGGATGGAGTACTGGAAGGTGAACGCGCTCGAGAACCGCGCGGCACGGACGACATCGAGGGTCGCCGCGAAGTCCTCCTCGGTCTCGCCGGGAAAGCCGACGATGATGTCGCTCGTGATCGCCGCGTCCGGAATGCGGGCGCGGACCGTGTCGATGATGGTGAGGAACCTCGCGCTGCGGTAAGAGCGGCGCATGACCCTGAGGATGCGGTCCGAGCCCGACTGCAGCGGCATGTGCAGGCTGGGCATGACGTTGGGGGTCTCCGCCATCGCGGCGATGACGTCGTCCGTGAAGGCCGCCGGGTGCGGGCTGGTGAAGCGGACCCGCTCCAGGCCCTCGATGTCGCCGCACGCGCGCAGAAGCTTGCCGAACGCGAGCCGGTCGCCGAACTGGACTCCGTAGGTGTTGACGTTCTGCCCGAGCAGGGTCACCTCGATGACGCCCTGGGCGACGAGCGCCTCGATCTCGGCGAGGACCTCTCCCGGTCTGCGGTCCATCTCCTTGCCGCGCAGGCTGGGGACGATGCAGAACGTGCAGGTGTTGTTGCAGCCGACGGAGATCGAGACCCAACCGGCATACGCGGAGTCCCGCCGGGTGGGGAGCATCGAGGGGAAGGTCTCGAGGCTCTCCTTGATCTCGACCGCCGCTCGCTGGTTGTGCCGGGCCCGGTCCAGCAGAGCCGGCAGGGAGCCGATGTTGTGGGTGCCGAAGACGACATCGACCCAGGGCGCCTTCTCCACGATGAGGCGCTGGTCCTTCTGGGCCAGGCAGCCACCGACGGCGATCTGCATGTCGGGGTTCTTCGCCTTGACCGGCCAGAGCATGCCGAGGTTGCCGTAGAGCTTGTTGTCCGCGTTCTCCCGCACAGCGCAGGTGTTGAAGACGACGACGTCGGCCGCCTCGGGACGGTCGGCCAAGCTGTTGACGTCCACGTAGCCCGCGGTCTCCAACAGCCCGGCGAGGCGCTCACTGTCGTGGACATTCATCTGACACCCGTGAGTGCGCACGTCATAGGTCTTCATCGCCTGCCAAGCGTATGCCGGGTGGCTGCTTTCTCGCGCCCCGCCGGCGCGGCTGGCTCAGGGCCGGGGTGGACGAGGGTCGTGTTCCCGTCACGACTCGGGCAACGCCGGCAATTGACGTGCGGTGGTTAACCATGGGCCGGGCGAGCCTCTGACCGACGCCTCTCCCTCAGTCGCGCTGGTGCTCCGGGGCGTCGTTGATCGCGTCCCGGACGACCGCGTAGGCCACCGAGGGTGGATAGCCCTTGCGGGCCAGCATTCCCGACAGGCGACGTGCCTGGACGACGGGGTCGAGCCCGGCCATGGTGCGTAGCTTGCGGGCCACTAGGTCCTCGGCCCGAGCGCGCTCGGACTCTTCATCGACGGAGCCGAGGGTCTGCTTGACGATCTCGTCGTCGATCCCCTTGGTCCGCAGCTCCTGGGCCAACGCCCGCTTCGCCAGTCCCCGACCTGCCTGCTTGGAGCGGACGATCATCTCGGCGAAGGACTGGTCGTCGATGAGCCCGACCTCGGTCATCCGGTCGAGGACCTTCACCGCGACGTCGTCGGGACAGCCGCGCTGTCGGAGCTTGTCCTCCAGCTGCTTGCGGCTGCGCGGCCCCATTGACAGCTGTCGGAGCACGATCGCCCGGGCAATGTCCTCGGGGGGCGGCTCGCTGCCCTCCTGCGCCGGGTCTGGCGGGGGCGGCCTGCCAGGTGACGAGGCCGCACCCTGACCTGGCGCACCACGCCCACCAGCGGGTTGACGCCCTCGGCCCCCGTGGCGTTGCGAGCGCCGCTCGGCCCCCCGAGCAGCCGCGCCCGCCTGGGCAGCCGGGCTGCCCTGGACAGCCGGGCCGCCGGGGGCAGCGCGGCTCTCCGTTGCCGCCAGGGCGCTGGCGGCAACGGTGAGCCGTTCCTGCTGGCTCTGCTCCACGCTCAGAAGTCGACCGGGACGTCACTCACCGCCGGCTTGTCGACCTTCGGGCCGATGCCCAGCTTCTCCTTGATCTTCTTCTCGATCTCGTCGGCGAGGTCGGGGTTGTCCTTGAGGAAGGTCCGGGCGTTCTCCTTGCCCTGACCGAGCTGGTCGCCCTCGTAGGTGTACCAAGCTCCCGCCTTGCGGACGAAACCCTGCTCGACGCCCATGTCGATCAGGCCGCCCTCCCTGGAGATCCCCAGACCGTAGATGATGTCGAACTCGGCCTGCTTGAACGGCGGCGAGACCTTGTTCTTGACCACCTTGACCCGGGTCCGGTTGCCGACCGCGTCGGAACCGTCCTTGAGCGTCTCGATGCGGCGCACGTCCAGACGCACCGACGCATAGAACTTCAGCGCCTTGCCACCCGACGTCGTCTCCGGGCTGTTGTGCACCATGACACCGTCAGCGAAGTAGTTGTGCGAGCCCTCGACTTCGAGGTCATAACGGCTAACGGGGTTGTCATATCGAACGGCACGGGTCGCCGTGACGCGAGCTGGCAGCAGTCCAATCTCCGGCTCCTTGAACTCCGGGGTGACGTCAAACAGTCCTTGGAATGCGGGAAGCAGCTTGTACTGCATGTTGGGGTGCACGTACGGCGCAACGAGTTCATGCAGCTTTGCCGTCGCTGCGGTGGTGAACGTCAGAACTGCTATCTGATGGGCGCCTCGGAGGCTCAGTTTCGCCTCTAGGCCGAAAGCGTCACGGAGGTGGTCACGCAGACGTTGACGGGAATCGGGTGTCATCGCCTCCACGCAGATCTCCGAACGGCCAGAGCCTCCTAGGGTCCTGATCTGCAGGCCCTTCGACCGCAGCGAGAAGGAGCCATCATCTTGGTACCAGATAGCAAGTGCAAGAGGAGTCAGAGCCTTGAGGTACTCCCACGTGATGTTCTTGCCGTCGCCCCAGTACACCACCTCACGCAGTTCCGCCAGCTCGGCCAAGGGAGTCAGGTCGACGTGGACCGAGCCGTTGGACCGCACGGAGCGGCACTGCTTGACGTTGCCTAGCAAGGAAGCCTTCCAGTCGACGTAATCTGTCTGCTTCGCTCCATGGCCCATGCGGAAGCGGGCCGAGCATCCATCGTGCGCAACGGGCTGTGACAGGTTGCCGTCGCCCATAAGGCCACCAAGAACCACCTGCCACTGTTGGTCACTCAACAGAACCTGTTGCGGCGCCATGACGCGGTCTCCCGGAATGAGCTCCCCAGCTTCTCGCCAACCACCAGGAGTGCGCACTAGATGGTTACTCGTCAGCTCCAAACTAGTTGTGCCCGGGTGACCGCTTCCTGTCGCTCCGGTTCTTACCGAAAGTTTGACGAAGTCGCGGGTAGGTCCATTGTCGAACCATTTGACGACGCGCTTCGGAACCACGGCGTTCAGATCCGGGTCGTAACTCAACACGTCAACAGCTGCACGGTTCTCCACGATGTCGCCGATTCTTCGCTTCGTCCCATCGGCGAGGGAGATCTTCGTATCGTAAGTGAGACATCCGAAGAGGACTCCGATCTTTTCCCGGAGCTGGTTGATGAAGATCATCGTCGTGCCGGTGTTGTTCAGCGCACCGGTCAGCTTACGGAGGGCCTGCGACATCAGGCGCGCCTGGAGACCGACGTGGCTGTCCCCCATCTCTCCCTCGATCTCTGCCCGCGGCACGAGCGCAGCCACGGAGTCGATGACAATGATGTCGATCGCGCCAGAGCGGATCAGCATGTCGGCGATCTCGAGCGCCTGCTCCCCGGTGTCGGGCTGGGACACCAGGAGACCGTCGGTGTCGACGCCCAGCGCCTTGGCGTAGTCAGGGTCGAGCGCGTGCTCCGCGTCGATGAACGCCGCGATGCCGCCGGCCCGCTG
>JAABUR0100009314.1_pt1 | contig 11108 bp, 23 predicted proteins | sample 5560091 | NCBI WGS metagenome assembly JAABUR01 (sample SAMN10711879, study PRJNA513375) | rock metagenome | isolation source: Antarctica rocks | place: Antarctica: Victoria Land, University Valley sud
TTGAGGCAGTTTGATGCGCGATGCTAGCAGGTGCGCCTGCTGGCAGGTGCGTCTGGCACTGGTGTTGATTTGGGTGCATGCGAGTTGCGTGCAAAGCGCCGAGGAGAACTTGCCACAATCCAAGGTGCCTGTAGGTCTGAGCCGCTGCGCTGGGCTGGCCAGGGCAGGGGGTGCTGGAGCGGGGGCCCAGCGTGCTGAGCCGAGCGCGCTTGCCCGGGCCGCCGCAGGACCTGGCGCCGGTGACGCTGTTCGCGGACGCGGGCGCCGAGGGCGGCCTGGCGAGCGCATGGAGCCGCATGCCCGCCAGCCTGGGCGGCGACGCGGGCGGTCTGCTGCCGCCGCTGCAGTGCAAGGAGGTGAGCGCTGGCCCACGCAGGCCCTCCCGCATGCGCACGTCATCTGTTTCTGTGCAGCCTTGGGTGCCTGCGCAGGCCTGGCCCGTGAGGGGCTCCGCCATGTCAGATGCTGCAGGGAGCGTGAGCAGGCGCGTGCGGGCCGCGTCGCTGCGACCGACAGTGCTGCCTCCTGCCTCCTCACTCGCATGCGACCGCTGTCAGCGCAGCAGTTCCCGGGCTCTGCTGCGCCCTGCCTCACGCCTGTCGTGCAGACGAGGTGCGGATTGCACAGACTGCATGACGTCATTAATGTGGAGCTCAAGAGATGTTATTGGGTGGTGTCAGAGCAGGCGTGCGCGCGTGCAGGTCTTCAAGCTGGAAGCGGGGCCCGATGTCGACCCTGCGGCGGCGCGGCGGCAGCTCCAGAAGTACATGGGCACGTTCCGCGGCCGTGCGCTCAAGGGGCCGCTGCCGCTGCCTCCCCCTGCTGCCAAAGGCGCCGCCGTGAAGGTGAGCGCCGCACGGGCTTCGAGCCGCACGGGCTTCAGGCTTTGTGAGCACCCGCGGTGCCACCCGGTCTGCGTTTGAAGACATGCACGGCTGTGAGCAAAATGTAGCGCCAGCAGTGACGATCAGAGCATGCTCAGGCTGAAGTGCGCAGGGTAGCTGTGCACGCAACAGCCTGGCTTGGCTAAGTGAAAGGAACATCTCCACTATGTGCCAACACAAGGGCACTGGTGAGCGCAGGAGGCGCATGTGGAGCACGCCGCACCTGGCGCCCCGCGCAGCAGGATCGGCTGCGACAAGGACGAGGAGCCTGAGGTTATCGTCTCCATCATGCTGGGGGAGGGGGATGAGCATGGCGTCCGGCAGATCTACGTGGTGGTCGTGCAGCCGCAGCAGAAGTTCTCGACCTATGCTTGCTCGCTGCCTGCCCATGTCTCGCTGCCCTGAAGGCGCTCTAACAGAGCTTGTGGCAAGTTGTGGGGAGCAGGAGTCATGTGTGCATGCTAGTGGTGTCTGAAGTATTTAGGACGGCGGGTGGCCGCCTGCACTGGCATGAACAGTTGGTAAAACAAACATCAAGCAGCTGCACTACTCACGGGTAACAAGATTGACCGTATGTGCTTTGTTTTGTTCAAGCCTAAGTTTGTCAGCTAAAGTAGGAAAAAAAAAACCATCTGCTTAAACTGCCAAAGGCAAACACTAGAAAGTGGGCCAGAGCGCGGACACAGATTGGTGAGCAGGCAGCAATGCCACCCAGGACAGTGCGTGTTGCCGAGCCCGAAACAAATGAACAGGACCGCCTTGCGGCGGCGGAGGCAGCGCGGCTGCAAGAGGCTGCCTTCAGCTCTCTGGTATGGCCGGTTGAGTGTGCTTCTCTGTGTGTGCGCAGATGCGCCTGCTAGCAACGTGCTGGCTGCATGAGCCTCACCTCTGCACAGGTGCTGTCCAAGACCCGCCGCATGTCTGCCAACGAGGTATCGCCGCACAGCGGTGAGTGCCTGCCCTGGTATATCTTGCAGCAATGAGCTATATTCGTAGTGTCAAGCACCATCTCAATATGTTGTTGTCATCCGGCAGCACTGATCAAGGCAGATGGCAAGGACATAGTGAAGAGGACTGCTGTGCGGAAAAACAGGCACGCCTGCCTATGCAGTTTCCCTTCAAAGGGCAAAAGGCAATGTACAGGGAGACTCAGCGGCCTGGTTGGACTGATGCTGCACCTGGCTGGGCAGGTACCTGCTGAACATCAACGCGCAGCTGGCGACAGTGGCACCTGGAAACATGGTGCGCTCCTTGGCAGTGCCACAAACCTGGTGCAGCTCTGCACCACTTCTGAGTCACAGTCGCTCGGGCGCAGGGCACGCTTGCGGCGCTGGACACCAAGAACCCAGTGCTGTACATAGACTTTCCAGAGGGCCGCATGAAGTTCTTTGGCACGCTGGTCTTCCCAAAGAACCGCTACCTGGTGCTGCGCTTTGGCCAGAAGGACATCATCTGCGAGGACGTGCTCGAAAACATGGTGAGCTGCTCGTGGCAGAGCTGTGCCTGCCCTACTCACTCACGTCAGTAGTTCAGTCCAGTCGCCTTCCGGCTGCTCAGGTGGTCTTTGCTGAGGCGTGGTGGATCGGGACCAAGGAGAGCAACCCCGACGAAGAGCGGCTGCCCGTCCCGGAGAGCGTGCTGCAAGCAGGAGCAATCGCAGCAGGTGCAGGTGTCATGCACTGACATGCTCGCCTGCATGTCATGCCAGCATTGTCATGTTCTCTAGATTGGCACTGACGCCTTCCGTGCCGCAGCAGCGGCGGCGGGCAAAGACAGTGCTGATCCTGCAGCGGTGCGCAATTAGCTCATCTTGTGTGCATTATTGCATGCATGCAATGCTGTCTGAGTAATTTCAGACGCATTTGTCCCGCGGGAGTCTGGCATTACAGCGACAAACACCATGCACTCTGCTGGCGCAGCCGCCGTCGACCAACAGGCCCCGCAAGCGGGCGCGCTTGGCGAGTAGCGCTCCTAGCGGCAGCAGCGGGAGTGAAGGCGAGGCTGATGAAGAGCCTGCATCAGTGCGCCTGCAAACGTATCAGATAGCAAATGCATGGCTTGACATTTGTACTGTGTGCATGCTGCAACGATCGGCATTAGCATGCTGCTCAAAGTGAAACAGAGCACTCGTTCCTGCCGCCACATGAGCACCACCACATGACCGCTTTCCATCCCTCACATGCAGGAGCCACGGATGTCCCAGCGCAACCGCGGCGCGCGACCGCGCTACGCCGTGGACATCGACGAGGAAGGCGAGGACGAGGACATCATCGCAGACGCCGGGCCGGTCCGGGCGGGCAGCGCCATGCAGCGCGACAGCAGCAGCAGCGGCGGCGCTTCACCCGAGGCCGCCTCTTCACCAGCTGAGCGCAGCAAGGACGGGTGCGCGCCATGCACAGCCTATGACAACATGTCCACAGTGTCGCATGCCCGCTGCGACTACACTCCCGACGTTGCTGCGGTGCCAGGGGCGTTCCGCGCATGTTGAATGTGCATTTCCTACTAAAGCAAAAATCATGTGCGTTCCAACAAGTCACATGCCCGCAATGCAATGCATGAGCAGCCAGCTCTTCACCTCAGGCGAACAGCACGCTCTGCAGGGCCAGCATACGGGTGGGCGCCGGCGAGGTTGGTGCGGGCGCTGGACGAGGCCAGGCCACAGCGGCTGCGGGGCAGAAGCGGAGCCCTTGCACCAGCCCACCTGGTCGGAAAGCCATTGCCGAGAAGGTGTGCCGGGCCGAGCTCGTTGCGCTCGTGCGACATGCTAGACATGTTTATGCATGCAGGACGCCTGCCACACTTCCTGGCATGCCTCGGTCTTTCTGCGGGTTTGGGGCGGCGGGCTGAGGGCCTGCTGCCCGTGCAGGCCCCCGCGCAGAAGCCGGCTGCCAACGCGCGGGAGCTGGCTGGACCGGCCGACGACGCGGTGGTGGACCTGGTCTCCTCAGACGACGACGACCTGGAGGTCGCCATCGCGGTGGGTGCCTCCTGCGGGGCGTGGTGTATCCATGCAGCTGCACGTCTCTGTGGCAGGGCCGGTCCTATGCCGGGCGCCAGGCTAGCAGGTTCCGATCATGTGACCTACCCTTGTTGAGGAACAATCCCACGTAGTCACCAGGTGGTGACCACTGCATGGCGCCGTTGCGACAGCTGCTGACCGTTCGGAACGCTTGTGGCGACGCAGGCACGCCGGCCCGCGCGTGCCGCTGCGGGCGCCGCCAAGGCGAAGCTGAGCAGGGTGCGCGAAGACGGGGATGCAGACAGCCAGGAGGCGCCTGAGGGCGCCACGAGCGGCAGCCTCTCGCAGGACCAGGGCTCAGAGTACAGCATGTAAACTGTTCTGCAATCCCCGGAACAGATGTCGCAAGGCAGCCTGAGCAGGTGCCCCTAACCCGCCTCCCATGCTCCCAGCCTCCCCTGCTGTGCTCCGCAGCTCGTGACCAAGCATGCGCACCCCGCTTCAGTCAAGCAGATGCGCATCAGTGCAGCAGATGCTGCAAAGCCTCCCTCACACTCCCACATGCACTGGCACAAAGAAGACACTCCACACAGCTCTGCACAATCTGACCTCGCTTGGCTCATTCTCCAGGGTCCCTCACACATACAACTCGCACACACACAACGTTCCTTCTCGCCCCCTCACACCCCCTGTCAGTCATGCGCAGCTGTCTCGCTTGGGAGCGGGCGGCTATTCATGCGAGCAGTTGCACAAACCCAAATAAAATATCGTCATCTACACCATGGTGTTGCAGAATGGGAGGCAACCTGGGAGCGGGGCTGCGATGGGCGACCCCATGCAGGCCTGGCCCATGCCTGTGCTGCTGCACATGAGCAGCAAGCAATACATGGCAGCACGCCTGGGCGGTCCACCGGCAATGAGAAGCAACAAACCTCCTTCATCACGACAGCACACGGCCAGCTCCTGTCCCAAGCGGGCCCCAGTTCTGACGTGGCGCGCAGCCTCGCGCACCACTCCTTGACTAGCTCGGCAACACGCTGTCGTTGCCGCGCGCGGCCCCCGTCCCCTGGTCGCCACCGCCTAACAGGCGCACCACAGCGTCTGGGTCACCGGTGGCTGGCCTGCCGCCGCCCTTGCGCTCAGCTGCCTGCCACACCCCGCCGCCGCTGGCTCGTGCGGCGGCGGCCTGCGCGCGCGCGGCCGCCGCTGTCGCGCCGGTGCCCCATGCGTCGCGGCCGTCCCAGCTCGAGGAGCGGCCGCGCGGGGCGGGCGCCTCGTCGGCGCCCAGCAGGCAGGCAAACTCGGTGACGCCGCCGTCGCGCGACTTGCGCGGCGAGCCCGCCGGCTCGTACGGCGCACCGGCCAGGGTCTCCAGCGACACGGCCCAGCTGCCGGCGTGGCGGCGCACCGCGCGCAGCGGCCCCGCGGGCACCGGCACTGTCGCCAGCAGGTCGCGCGTGGATGGCACGTGCACGATCGCGCCGGCCTCGTGGCCTGTGGAGCGGCTCAGGTGTCGGTATGACTCCCGCCAGGCACTCACAAGAATAGTGCTGATGTATTCTGCCTTTAAGGCAAGCAGCTGCCCTCACATACTTTGCGCGCAGTGTCAATGCGAGCTCATGCAGCACCGCCTTTGCTGCGTGCATTCTACTGTGGGCACTCACACAGCATTGACGCCCCACATGGGCATGCCATGCGGTCGACCCTCATCACAGCATCTAACAGGCTATGTGTACGTAGGCGTAGCATGCAGTGCACATAAGCAGGGAGCAGGCGCGCACCGGTGCTGCCAAAGACAAAGTCCAGGTAGTTGAGGTACTTGGAGCGGAACACATCGCGGTGGCGCCCATGGCCGTCCGAGTAGCAGTGCATGATGGCGGCCGCGGCGGCCGCGAACATGACCACGTCCAGGCGCTCCGGCACGTGCCGCGGGCGCACCAGGCCCCACTCCACCGTGCACGCCGCGCAGCTCATGGCCGCATGGCTCAGGCAGTAGAGCGCGAGCTCCATGCGCCGCGACTTCTTCTCCACCAGCGTCGCCAGGCCGCCTGCCCGCGCCGCGCAGTGTTAGCAGGCATTCATGGCGGCTGAGGGGTGGGGGCCCAGGGCGGGCGCCCAGGGCCCCCGCCCCGGGCGCCCGCCACTCCGCACAGCCCGCCACTCCGGTCTCCAGCACGCTTCCTGTACTCATACTCGTCACGTGCTGCGGTTGACCCCCTTGCCGTCTTGTCACTGCTGCAGGCACACCCGCGCTCTCTGCTCCCGCGCAGCGCGCAGGCCAGGCGCACAGCCCAAAGCATGCATCGGCCTCGCGTCCCTGCCTCGGACGGGCCCCACGGCGGGGCTGGGACACGCGGCGCGCGCGCAAGCCGACACCCTTCCCGGGACCCTGGCATGCGCCAGGGTGGCTGCTGCGCTGGGGTGCGCGCCCGCCCACGCGCTGCCGGCGATGACCTGCGGCGCGCACGAGCCCGTCGCCTGGAAGCCTAAGCAGGCGCCGCGCCAGCACAGCGTGCAGTAGAGCGCGAGGAACGCGCTGCTGCGCGCCGCGCCCCTGAGCACCTTGCCCCAGATCCGCAGCGCGCCCGGCGCGAGCAGCGCGCGCCTGCGCGCGCGCGCGCGCGCGCCCGTCGCGCGCCCGGCCGCGCTGCGGGGCGGCGCGCGCCGTGGGCGCCGCCGGCGCGCGCGTCAGGATGAGCGGCTGCCCAGGGTTCAGTATCCTGGACTCACTGGCGTGCTGGGCCGGCCCGCCGCAGCCGCAGCCGGGGGCGAACCTGTGCACGAGCAGCCCGGACAGCAGGTACACCGGCAGGTAGACCGGCAGCGCGCGCAGGTAGGCCGCCGGCAGGAAGCGCAGCGCGTTCTCGTTGCAGCCGACGCCCGGGTGCGCCCTGCCCCGCCTCGCAACGCCTCAAGCCGTCGGACAAGCGTGCCGCACAGTTTGGCTGCAGCGGCTCGGGCGCGACGCCGGCGCACAGCATGCAGGCATCAGCATGCCGCACAGGCGCGCGCTCCTCGCGAGTGAGCCGCGCTCGGTTGCCCAGCGACCCAGCGCACCCTGTGCCCTCCAGCCAGGCGCGCGGGCGCGCGGGCGCGGCGCACCACTCGCACGGGTGCTCCGCGACCAGGCCCTCGAGCGCCGTGCCCGCCAGCGCGGCCAGCGGCTTGGCCTGCAGCCCGTACCAGTGCCGGTCCGCCAGCTCCTGCACGCGACGGGTCAGCGTATCACGGCCCGGCTCTGGCATAGCGCCCAGCGAAGGAGCAATGCACCAGGGCAGCATCGCGCGCCCCGAGCGAAGGCGGGCGCCTGCGGGCGCCAAATCATATGCAGCGGGCGCAGCGCAAAATGGGCAGACAAGCAAGCAGGGCGAGCTGGGCGGCCGTCGGCGCCTGGCGGGCTTAGCGCGGCGCAGGCAGCGTGTTTGCTCAGGCGACACGACACGGAGGGCCGGCAGGGGCCGCCTCGCACCCGCGCGGCCTTGTAGTACCAGAGCTCGTGCCCGCCGTGGTGGTTCTGCGCCGCGCAGCAGGAAAAGCTCAGCCCCGGCGCCGCCCGCGCCGCCCGCAACAAACAGCGCAGCCGGCCACTGCAGCGCCGCTGCAGCGCGAGCGTGCAGACCGGTGCGGCTGCACCAGTCAGCGTGCAGGGTTTGGCAGTCAGCGTGCAGGGGTTTGCCGCACCAGGAAGTGGATGAACGAGGGCGGCAGCGTCTGCGGCTTCAGGATCCAGCTGTAGGCCAGCTGCGCGCGCTGGCGCACGCGTCAGGCGGCCGCAGTCGCCGCGCAGGAGCCCAGCCTGCCTCACTTAACATGCTGCGCCTGTGGACAGCGATGCGGAACTGTGGCTATGTCAGCGCGGCCTCAAATGCCAAGACAGCAAGTGCGAGTGCCCGCACGACGCACACAGGCCTTCCGCATCCTCCCTTATGTCTGCTGACAGTGGGCGCACAACCTGCCGGCGCTCTCACACACTGGCCAACAGGTGATGATGTTTCAGTGGGCCGGTGCAGGTGTCCGGCATCCCGGCTGGCCGCGCCTGCGCCGTGCACAGGCACATGAGGCCGGTGTCGCCGTGGCGCCAGCGCGTGGGCGCCAGCAGCGCGCGCGCGGCCGGCGGCGCGTCCGGCTTGTTGCCGCAGCGCACCAGCAGCGTGACGCCCCGCAGCAGCACGTACAGCGCAAGGCTGTGGTGCCGCGCCTTGGGCCTGACGGCAGCCCGGGCGCGCTCAGGCTACACGTGTTGCCCTGTTTTGAGGCCATGGAACAACGTGCTTGCAGGCACTCAGCGCTGGCCAGTGGGAGTCTCCTAGCGGCTGGTCCAGCAGCTGTGTGCTGAGCACCCATGCCCCTCTGGTGAGGTGTGTACGGTCGGCCGGGCACGCTGTCAGGTCATATGTATGCGCATCGTCTCCCTGTAACACAATTCTGCCCCGCCATACGCCAGACGGCCGTGAAAACAGGGGTGCGCTCCATCGGTTCCAAGTAGTAGGTAGTTGTCTGGTACCCCAGGGCAGTATTATGATGGCAGGCCTGCGCACCCAGTGAGCAGGATGGAGGGCCCCGCCGCCGCGCCCGCAACAAATGCCCTCCAGTGCGACGTCCTGCGCAGAAACAAGTGCGTCGGTGAGTGTGCTGGCTGCTTGGAGTCAGCAGGCCACACAGCAGCCACAGCAACCGTGGCCACTGGCAAACAGCGCAACAGCTGGGCCAAGGCACCAGTTCGCGGCGCGCACCGCCGCTTGCCGAGCAGGGCCGCGATGCTCTCGTCGACTGCGACGTACACGCCCGCAAAGCTGCCCAGGAACGCGGTGTAGCGCAGCGACTCCTTCAGCATATCGCGCAGCGACTGCATCTGCGCCTTGCGGCGCCGCCGCGCCGCATTGAGCAGCGAGAACAGCAGCGACGTCAAGTGCAGGCCTCCTCGCAGACAGAAGCCGGTCGCCGCGCCCCTCGCCTGTGTGCAGAGCGTGCCGGAGTCTCAGAGTCGCTCATCCAGTCACTCCGGCGGACTGCGTGCGCAAACGCATGCGCACCGTCGCGTTCAGCAGGCGTGTCAGCGCACGCTTTCCCTCTGAGCTCGAGTTGAAGCGGCGGTACAACGCCACATGCAGCATGCCTCCCTGCCGCGACAGGTCGGGCTGACCTGGCATTGCTGCGCGGCCCTCCGCCCACAGAAGCCGCCCTGCACACTGTCCTGCGCACCAAGCGCGTAAAGACCCTCACACAGTGCAGCACTGTGCCGACATTGTCAGGACTCGTGACAGGATGTCGCAGTGGTTCCAAGCTATTTGAAACCCGCCAGCGACCCTCTGAAACGCTGCTCCCAAGGTTGGGTGTTGAGGCTGGTACATGCGCTGCAAGTGAACAGCATGGCTACGCTCTGCAGCACTGCGACGCAAGACGAGCACACTGGCGCGGGGCGTGCAGGCGAGCGATTGCAGCAAGAGGTATGTACCATCCATAGCATCCCTTCTATGGCTGACCTCATGCAGCCTGAGGCTGCTCGGGGTACATGCCAGTTGCATGTAAGCACACCAGGCTCACGATCTGGATGCACTATTTGATTGAGCTTGTCGGTACAGGTTGCCAGCGTAAGAAGCTGTGCTGCATGCTGTGCCTGCGCTGTCTGCCCTGTGACAGTGGTCAGAGCGCACCTAACGCCGCATGCATGCTGCACGGGCGTGCTGAGGCCGGAGCAGAAATGATAGGGAGGCTGTAATGCAGTGGCAGGATGCAGGTGACAGCACGCTTACCAGGATGATGCTCCACACACACCGCATAATGACCACTGACCTCCTGAAGGACAGCACTCTGAAAACTCCCGCTCCAACGAGACAACGCACGTCCCGCATGTCAGGCACAGCACAGGCTGTCGCTGTGGCGGCATGGCGGCCGAGGGCGCTTCCGCTCCTGTGCCTGCCTGGCAGCCGGCTTAGGTCCCGACAGGGTCGGGGATCTGCGGGATGACCGGCACGTAGTTGCGCTCGCGCTCCCACGCCAGCTGCGCGAGCATCGTCAGCGTGCTGCGCGCGTCGCGCTCGTCCGCCACCTCCCGCGCGAACGTCACGCGCACCACCTGCGCGCGCCGCGCAGGCGCTCAGCCACGACGGGGGCCAGCGCGGCGGCACCAGGCCGCTCTCCTAGCGCGCACGAGTGCCCACAGGAGATTAGCGTTGCACTGGCGAGCGGGGCCCTCAGCGCATGCACGCTTGCACTACAGCCTTCCAGCTCTGTCGATAGATAGCAGACGCCAGCCCCGGACGCTGCCCCCCCTGCCAGCCAGACCATGGAGTCCCCTCCCCCGCTTCCAGGACAGCCTTCAAGGGGTGCAGCGCCCTGCGCGCCGCCCCCCGCGGGGGGCGACAGGTGTGCAAGCTCCAGGACACCCGGCCAGACCCCGAGCACAAACCTGGCCATCCTAGACACGACATGAGACTACATGAGCCTTCATGACTTTACAAAAAAGTTGGACACTCATCAGCCTTGCTGGGGCTGCGTAGTGTGACAAATCTGTCTATCTGCTTGCGGCTGCCGGGGAGGCGCGCCTGCGCGCCCTCGCCACGCACGGCCGCCAGCAGGTAGAGGCCCAGGCGGTCGACCCAGAGCAGCTCGGCGCCCTCTAGGCGGTCCATGCCGGCGCCGGTCGCGAAGCCGGCGATGCGCAGCACGTCCTCCACGCGCGCCTGGTTCAGCTCGGCCACCAGGCCGGCCGCGTCCTCGCGCAGCGCGTCCGGCTCCGCCGCCTGCGCGCGGCGCCGCATGTCTAGCTGCACATTATCTGTTTACGTTGTGCGATGCTTGGCCCTCCCTCAATGCGCAACGCATGCAGGTTCGCCGAGCGGCCAGCTGTGCTTCTTGACGGCCGGACGGTGCCCGCAGGGCGAGCCTGCCCTGGGCGCATCTGACAGTGCCGCCTGGGCACCCAGGCGGGGTCGTGCCCCGAGCAGCTGACCACTGCTGTGTGGAGCTGGCTGGCTCGCAGCATGGCTGCATGAAACCCCGAGGCACAGCCGCTGTCTGCGCACAGGCGGCCGAGCGAGCGCAGCAATGACAGGTCACAGAGGGCATCGCTGAGCTGGCCGCGGAAGTGGCTAGGTCCGTGCCAGCAACAGCAGCGGGTGGAGTTCGCCATGCATGCTGTGCTGACAGTCAGCACAATGCCTGATATCCTGCTGGCAGGCACGAGCGGGCGGCCGACACCGGCGGCGCTGTTGCCGGGAGCATCCGCTGTCAGCGGCAGGCACGAGCGTTCGGACAACACTGGC
>JAABUR0100009315.1_pt1 | contig 11108 bp, 10 predicted proteins | sample 5560091 | NCBI WGS metagenome assembly JAABUR01 (sample SAMN10711879, study PRJNA513375) | rock metagenome | isolation source: Antarctica rocks | place: Antarctica: Victoria Land, University Valley sud
CCATGGCCTGGTGGACGACGCTCGAAGCCGAAGGGCCCGTGGCGCTCCTCCTTACCCGCCAGAACGTGCCGGTCCTCGACCCGGTGGCGGCCGAAGGGGCCCTCAGGGGAGCCTACGTGCTCCGGGACGCCGAAGACGGCGAGCCGGAGGCCATCCTCATAGGGACCGGCTCCGAGGTCGCCGTGGCGCTCGAAGCGCGCGGGGCGCTCTCGGAGAAGGGCGTAGACGCGAGGGTGGTGAGCATGCCCTCGTGGGAGGTCTTCGACGCCCAGGATCAGGGCTACAAGGACTCCGTGCTGCCCCCCGGCGTGGAGACCCGGGTCTCGGTCGAGGCCGGCATCACCTCCGGGTGGGAGCGCTACGTCGGTTTCAAGGGCGCCAGCATCGGTATAAACCGCTTTGGAGCGTCCGCCCCGGGGGAGCTGGTGCTTGAGAAGCTCGGCATCACCCCGGAGAACGCGGCGAACAAGGTTCTGGAGTTGCTCGGCAGGCCGGAGAGGGTAGAGGAGGAGGCCGGCACGCCGGCCGTCAAGGATACGGCGCCAGAGGAAGGACACTCCTAGGCAGGACATTAGACGGAGGTCCCCGAAAAGTAGTCCAGGACGACGAGAGCGAGGTATAAGGGTGAACGGGCGACTAGAGCGGTTGCGGGAAGCGGGACAGAGCGTGTGGATAGACTCGCTCTCGCGTGACGACATCAAAGAAGGCAACCTGCAAGGCATGATCGACGACGGCGTCTCCGGGGTCACCTCCAACCCTTCCATCTTCCAGAAAGCGATCTCCGAGTCCTCCCTCTACGACGAGCAGCTCGAAGAGCTGACCAGAGAGATGGACGACCCAAAGGAGATCTTCCTCCAGATCGCCAGACAGGATATCCGGGACGCCTGCGACTTGTTCATGCCCGTGTACGAAGAGACAGACAGGCTGGACGGCTACGTCTCGCTGGAGGTCTCCCCTGACATCGCCTACGACACGCCGAAGACCGTGGCGGAGGCCCGTCGCCTGCACGAGATGGTCGATAGGCCTAACCTCCTGGTAAAGATACCGGCGACCTTGCCCGGCCTTTCGGCCATAGAGGAAATGATCTCCCAGGGCAAGTCCATAAACGTCACCCTGATCTTCTCGCTCGCCCGCTACAGGGCGGTGGCCGGGGCCTACATCCGGGGCCTGCAGCGCCTCGTCGCCGCGGGCGGAGACCCTTCCGGCGTCGCGAGCGTGGCGAGCTTCTTCGTCTCCCGCGTCGATTCCGAGGGCGACGGGCGCCTGGAGGAGGCCGGCCGGAACGACCTCAAGGGCCGCCTCGCCATAGAGAACGCGAGGCTCGCCTACGCGGCTTTCGGCGAGATGTTCTCGGGCGAAAATTGGGCGTTCCTGGAGTCAAAAGGGGCGACCAGGCAGCGTCCCCTGTGGGCTTCGACTTCGACCAAGAACCCCGACTACGAGGACACCATCTACGTGGACAACCTCATAGGCCCCGACACGGTCAACACCATGCCCCTCGCCACCCTGGAGGCGACGATGGACCACGCCGAGATCCAAAACACCCTGCAAAGGCAAGACGGCGCGGAGGAGGCGAGGAGGTTCATGCAGGACCTCGGCGAGGCGGGTGTGGACTACGAGGACGTGGTTGAGGCCCTTGAGAAGGAGGGAGTGCGCAAGTTCTCCGACTCCTTCGATGAGCTCCTCGACGAGATAAAGAGCAAGGGCCGCCAACTGGCCCGACAGTAGTCCCGGCCTGGTTCTTTCGAGTGAGGAGCGAGAAGTGGAGACACCGAGTGGGTTCAGGGGGGCGGTCTTCGACGTGGACGGCGTGCTGGTAGATTCGCCGCACGAGCAGGCCTGGCGTGACGGCCTGCGGCAACTGATGGAAAATGACTGGAGCGACATCAGGGACCAGACGTCCTACACCCCCGAAAAGTTCACGCCTGAGGTCTACCAGAAGGTCATGTCAGGCAAGCCGCGGTACGTCGGCGCGCAGGCCGCGCTGGAATACTTCGGGGTGCCGGACGCCGAGGAGCGCGCCCAGGAGTACGGGGATCACAAACAGGTAATGATCACCGAGCTTATCGAGGCCGGTGAGTTCGAGGCTTTCCCTGACGCCTTACGCTTCATATTGGCTGTAAAGGACGCGGGCATCCTGGTGGCGGCGGCCTCATCCTCCAAGAACGCCGGCCTGTTCCTGGAGAGGGTGAGGCTGGACGAGTTCACCGAGAAGGAGGGCCTCGATTACGATTTTATCCGGCCCGGCTACACCCTGCTCGACATACTGGACGCGGACGTCAGCGGGCGGGACTTCGAGCAGGGCAAGCCGCACCCCATGATCTTTCTGACCGCGGCCGAAGAGCTTGGCACCCCTCCCGGGGAGAGCTTCGTGATCGAGGACGCCGCCAACGGCGTCCAGGCCGCGAAAGCCGGCGAGATGGCGGCCCTCGGCCTGGCGCGGGCCGACGATGAGGCCTTGCTGGAAGAGGCGGAGGCGGACCTGGTGGTGACGAGCCTCGACGACGTCTCCCTGGAAGCGCTCTCCGAAGGCCGACTGGAAGCGCGGTGACACCCCGGGACACCGCGTCTCTGGGCGTGTACGGAGACGCCGTAACGGGCGCCCTGGCCGAATTGCGGGACGGTCGGGTCCCGGAGCGGATGTGGGAGGGAGACCACACCGTCTGGGGACCGGAGCCGGACGAGATAGCGAACCGCCTGGGATGGCTGCACAGTCCGGAGAAGACGGGAAAGGCGCTGCCGGAGATACTCGATTTCGCCGAGGAGGTGCGAAGTGAGGGGATAGAGCACGTCTTACTCCTGGGGATGGGCGGCTCCAGCCTCGCACCCGAAGTCTTTGGCACTACCCTCGAACGCGAGAGAGGCTACCCTGACCTCGCCGTACTGGACAGCACGGACCCCGGGGCCGTGCTACGACACGCCGATGGGCTCGATCTCTCGCGCACGCTCTTTGTCGTCTCCACCAAGTCCGGAGGCACCGTAGAGACGTTCTCATTCTTTAAATACTTCTACAACCGCGTCGCTGAGATAGTCGGCGGGGAGCGGGCCGGGTCGCACTTCGTCGCGATAACCGACCCCGGCAGCGGGCTGGTGGACACGGCCGAAAAGTACGGCTTCCGTGCAACCTTCCTCAACGACCCCCACATCGGGGGTCGTTACTCTGCGCTCTCGCACTTCGGGATCGTGCCTGCGGCGCTCGCCGGGGTCGGGGTTTCGAAGCTCCTGGCCAGCGCGGGAACCGCGGCGGACGAATGCTCCGGACCCGCGGGCGAGGAGAACCCCGGCGCCTGGCTCGGGGCGATAATGGGGGAGTTGGCCGGGAACCACGGCCGCGACAAGCTGACGCTCCTCGCCTCGCCCTCCCTGGCGCCCTTCGGCCCCTGGGTGGAGCAGCTCATCGCCGAGAGCACCGGCAAGGACGGCGTCGGCATCCTGCCCGTGGCTATGGAGCCGCCGGGTGAGCCGGAAGCCTACGGTGAAGACCGGCTCTTCGTGGGCATGGGCCTGCGCGGCGAGGGCGGCGGTGAGACAGAGAGTCTCCTGGAAGAGCTGCGAAGCCGCGGACACCCGAACCTTCGAGATACTGCTTGACGATCCGTACGACCTGGGCGCGGAGATGTTCCGCTGGGAGGTGGCGACCGCAATCGCCGGACAGCGGCTCGGTATCAACCCCTTCGACCAACCAAACGTCGAGTCCGCCAAGGTTCAGGCACGGAGCATGATCGAGGGTTACCGCGAGCAAGGCGAACTCCCCGCGCCGGAACCCACGGTTCGGGAGGGCGGGGTCACCGTCTACTCCGACGGGGCCGCGCAGACCATGCAGGGAGCGCTGACAGGCTTCCTGGAAGGGGCGCGCCCCGGGGACTACGTGGCCCTCCAGGCTTACGTCCAGCCTTTGGACGGGACTACCGAGGCCCTGCAACGGCTCCGGGTCCGGCTGCGAGATCGGCTGCGGCTCGCGACGACGGTGGGGTACGGGGCCTCGTTTCCTGCATTCCACGGGCCAGTTACACAAGGGCGACGCCGGAAACGGGCTCTTCGTCCAGATCACCGCGGATGACGAACGGGACGCGGCGATACCTGACGAAGCCGGGGAGGACGCGTCTTCGATCTCCTTCGGGGTGCTGAAAGAGGCCCAGGCGCTGGGGGATCGCCAGGCATTGCTTGAGGCCGGACGCAGGGTGATCCGTCTCCACTTCGAAGGAAACGCGCCCGACGGGATAGACAGAATCACAGAAGGGATCTGAATGAAAAGGAACCAATTGACCTCGAAGATTCTTGACAGGGGATGCGGACATCGGGCTTTCCTCTCCGGCGCCGGGGAGGTAGAGGGATGACGACCGTGAGTATCCTCGGCTCGGGCATAATGGCGACGGCGCTCACCTTTCCGCTCTCGGACAACGGCCACGAGGTGCGGCTCGTCGGCACGCACCTCGACCGCGACATCATCGACTCCATCAAAGAGACGGGCACGCACCCCGGCCTGGAACTCGAGATCCCCAAGACCGTCCGCGCCTACCAGCTGGAAGAGGCCGAGGAGGCATTCGAGGGCGCCGAGGTCGCCATGAGCGGGGTCAACTCGTTCGGGGTGGGCTGGGCCGGCGAGCAACTGGCTTCGCTGCTGAAGCCCGGGATGCACGTGCTCTCCATCGCCAAGGGGATGGAGGCGACCGAGAACGGTGACCTGCGCATCCTGCCGGAGGTGCTGGCCGAACGGGTGCCAGAAGAGTTGCGGGAACAGGTAACCTGGTCCGCCATCGCCGGGCCGTCCATCGCTGGTGAGGTGGCCGTGCGGAGGGATACTTGCGTGGTCTTCGCGGGCCGCGACGCTGGTGTGGCGGAGAAGCTGGCGGCCCTCTTCCGAACCCCCAGCTACCACGTATGGATCTCGACCGACTTCGAGGGCGTCGAGGTGTGCGCGGCGACAAAGAACTGCTACGCACTCGGGGCCGGTTTCATGGAGGGCATACTGGACCACGAGGATGAGGCGGAGGCGCGGTACCGCAACTACAACTACGGGGCCGCGCTCTTCGGGCAGGCGGCGCGGGAGCTCGGTCAATTCATGGATCTCCTGGGCGGCGAGCCGGGGACGCCCTACGGGCTGGCCGGTATCGGGGACATGTTCGTCACAAGCATGGGCGGGCGCAACGTGAAAGTGGGACGGCTCGTCGGGTCGGGGCTGCGCTTCTCGGAGGCGCAAGAGCGGATGCCGGGGGTGACGCTTGAGGGGGCGGCGGCCATCGAGGTCATCGGAGGGGCTTTGCCGAAGCTCACCGAGCGTGGGATCGTCGGGCCCGAAGACTTCCCGCTGATGCGGCACCTGTACGCCGTGGTCGGGCTAAACGAGCCGTTGGACATGCCCTGGGACACTTTCTTCAGGGGCGAACCAGAAGCGAAAGCGGGAAAGGGATAGCGATGGACTCGCGGATACCGCAAGACATCGAGAGGCACGTCTTCGATCTCATCGTGATCGGGGCCGGCATCAACGGCGCCGGCATCGCCCGCGACGCCGCGATGCGGGGCTTGCGGGTGCTGCTTTTGGACAAGGGCGACATCTCGGGCGGCACGACGCAGTGGGCGACGCGCCTGATCCACGGGGGCTTACGCTACCTGGAGCACTACGAGTTCGCGCTCGTGAGGGAGTCCTTGAGGGACAGGGAGGCGATCCTCCACGTGGCGCCGCACCTGGTCAAGCCACTTGGCTTCCTGGTTCCCATCTACGACCGGAGCGCGCGGACCGCTCATGGTCCGGCTCGGCATGACCCTCTACGACACGCTCTCCTTCGACAAGAGCATGGACCGGCACAAGATGCTCAACCGCGAGAAGGTGCGCGAACGCGAGCCGGGCCTCAACCCCGAGGGCCTCAAGGCCGCCGCCTTCTACTACGACGCGCAGGTCGAGTACGCGGAGCGGATCGCCGTTGAGAACGCCGTCTCAGCCCGGGATAACGGAGCGACCGTCATCACCTACGCGCGGGTAGAGCGCCTGATCATGGTCGGCGACGACGTCACCGGCGTGGAGTTCGCCGACGTGCTCGGGGGCGGGAAATACACGGCAAGCGCCCCGGTCACGGTGAACGTCTCAGGCCCATGGGTGGACGAGGTCCTGGCGGAACTCCAGCGGCCCGGAACCGGCGAGGACTCTGGTCGCTTCATGGGCGGTACCAAGGGCAGCCACCTCATCGTGGACCCGTTCGACGGCGCCCCGAAGGGCGAGGCCCTGTACGTCGAGGCGCGTAAAGACGGGCGACCGTACTTCATCGTGCCGTGGAACGGCCGGTACCTGATCGGCACGACCGACCTCCGCTACGACGGAGACCTCGACCACGTCTCCGCGACCGAGGACGAGATCCAATACCTCCTGGACGAGACGAACTACGTTATCCCCGGGGCGAAACTCACCCGCGAGGACGTGCTGTTTACCTACTCGGGCGTAAGGCCGCTGCCGTACAACCCCGAGGGAGAGGCCGGCGGCGTTACCCGCAGCCACGTCGTCTTCGACCACGCTAAGGGAGAATCTGCCGCGGGCGGCAAGGTGACGAGCTCCAGTGCCGAGATGCCGCGGGTCGGGGGCCTCATCTCCATCATCGGTGGCAAGCTGACCACCTACCTGAACCTGGGCCGCCAGACCGTGGACGCCGTCTACAAGAAGCTTAACCGGAAAGCGCCCAGGAGCCGGGCCCGCAAGGTCCCGTTGCCCGGCGGCGAGACCTCCGATTTCGAGGCCTTCGCTGCCGGCTTCAGATCCGCGAGCAACATATCCGAGGTGCTCTGCGAGAGGCTTCTCAAGCTCTACGGCGTTCGGGCCGCCGAGGTGCTGAAACTGGCCGGGGACGACCCCGAGCTCAATACGCCGCTCTCGTCCAGAGTCAGCGTCGAGACGGCCCTGATCGGGGCTGAGGTGATCTGGGCCCTCCGCGAGGAGATGGCGCAGACGCTCTCCGACGTGCTCCTGAGGCGCACGATGACCGGATACGGTCCCGACGTCGCCCTCGACGTCGCCGAGGCCGCCGCCGGCGTCGCCGTCAAGCACTGTGGATGGGACGCCGAGCGCGCCGAACGCGAGGTGCGAGAGTACCGCGAGTGGATCGAGCGCTACACCCCAAAGCAGTTCCGCGAATCGGTGCGGGCCTAGGGCGCATGCTGGAGCGCCTCCGTGGCTTTGCCGAACTAGCGTGAAAGGAGGGGGAGATGCCCCGCAACATCAACGATCTACCGCACGCCCTGGAGAATGCGGAAGACTTGGAGCGGCGTCTGAGAGGGAAGCGGCCCGCCGTGTTCCTCGACTACGACGGCACGCTCACGCCGATAGTGGACCGCCCGGAGGATGCGATCATCTCGGACAGCATGAGGGAGGCCGTTCGCGGGCTGGCCGAACGGTGCTCCGTGTGCGTGGTCAGCGGGCGCGACCGGAAAGTCGTCCAGGAACTCATGGGCCTCGACAACCTGATCGTGGCCGGCAGCCACGGCTTCGACATCTGGACCCCTGATGAAGGCACCATCGAGCACGACGCGGGCAGCGGGTCCGATAAGCTCATCGAGGAAGTGAAGGCCCGGCTGGACAGGGAGATCGGACCTTTCCAGGGCGCCTCCGTAGAGCCGAAGAGGGCCTCGGTGGCCGTCCACTACCGGCTCGTCTCGGAGGAGGAGAGGCCGAAGATAAAGCAAATAGTGGATGACCTGCTTGGCGAGCGTCCCGACGAATTGAAGGTGACGCCCGGCAAGATGGTCTACGAGGTCCAGCCGAAGATCGAATGGGATAAAGGCCGGGCGGTTCTCTACCTGCTCGAGACTCTTGAGCTCGACCGCGACGACGTGGTGCCCGTGTACCTGGGCGACGACGTGACCGACGAGCACGCCTTCGAGGCTCTCGCCGGGACTTCGCCCCCCGGCGTCGGCATCTTCGTCGGGCTGGCGGACGACCCGGAGACGGCCGGACGGACCACAGCCGCCGGCTACCGCCTGGGCACGATGCGGGAGGTGGAGCGATTCCTGGATACGCTCGCGCGCTGATGGTGTCGTACCGTGCAGACAAACGGGACAAACGAGGGGGTGCCGTATGCGGGAGATCTTGGGGACCTGGCGGGTGAGCGCCGTCGGATGCGAAGAGGCGGGGCGGTTGGGCCTCATGGACACCTCCGCGTGCTGCGAGATCTGCCACTCCGCCGAGCGGTACGTCCCCTGCCTCCCCCTCGGGCCGTGCCGCGCGTCGCTGCCGGGCGGGGGAGAGGCCCTAGTATGCTGCACGGGCAAGAAGCAGTTGCTCGACGCGGTCGCCATGGTCGCCATAGACGGCGCGCCGGGGACCAAGACCAAGACACTAGGAGGATAGCTGTGAAGAACTGGACGCTGGCCTACGACTCGTTCGATCCGGAAGAAGAAGGGCTGCGCGAGGCTATGACCTCGACCGGAAACGGCTACTTCTGTACGCGGGGCGCCTTCGCGTGGGTCGAGGCCGATGGGGTTCATTACCCCGGCACCTACATGCATGGCGGCTTCAACCGCGAGACCACCATCATGGCCGGGCAGCCGGTCCTCAACGAGGACCTCGTAAACCTGCCCAACTGGCTCTTGCTCGAGATCCGAATAGAGGGCGAAGAGGCCATCCGGATGGACAACGTCGAGCTCCTATCCTACCGTCACGAGCTCGACATCAAGAACGCCGTGCTCTGGCGCAACCTGAGCTTCCGCGACAGGGCCGGCCGCGAGACCACCCTTGAGACGCGTCGCATCATCAGCATGTCGGACAAGCACATCGGGGCGCTGGAGTGGAAGATCGTCCCCGAGAACTGGTCTGGCAAGGTGGAGGTGATCACGGCCCTCGACGGCCGCGTTACGAACAAGGGCGTCGCCCGCTACAAAGACCTCGAAGGGCGCCACCTCGACCCGGTGACGCCGCGTACTTTCGGGCCTGAGATCATCGCCCTCGAAGCGCGAACCCGCCAGTCGCGCATCTACGTCGCTGAGGCGGCCCGCACGCGCGTTTACGGAGAGGGGGGAATGCTGGACGTACAGCGCAACCTCTACCAAATGCAGGACTATATCCACCAGGTACTTACCTTCGAGGTCGAGGAGAAGGAACCGGTGCGCGTGGAGAAGATGGTCGCCTTCTACACTTCCCGGGATCACGCGCTGAACGAGCCGCTGGCGAACGCCGGGAAGGCCGTGGGCCGCTGCGGGACGTTCGACGAGACCCTCGATGGCCACGCGCGGGCGTGGGGAGAACTTTGGGACGTCTGCGACGTGCTGGTCCCGGGCAACGACAGGGTCCAGCTTTTGCTCCGGCTCCACATCTACCAGATACTCCAGGTCTGTTCTCCGCACACGGCCGACCTCGACGCCGGTGTCCCCGCGCGCGGTCTCAACGGGGAGGCGTACCGGGGGCACGTCTTCTGGGACGAACTCTACATCTACCCGTTCCTCAACTTCCGGCTGCCGGAGATAACCCGCGGCCTGCTCATGTACCGTTACCGCAGGTTGGACGAAGCCCGGGCCGCGGCGCGGGAATCCGACTTCAGAGGCGCGATGTATCCTTGGCAGAGCGGCTCCGACGGCCAGGAGGAGACCCAGACGGTCCATCTCAACCCCGAGTCGGGGAAGTGGGACCCCGACATGAGCCACAACCAGCGGCACGTGAGCGCAGCCATCTTCTACAACGTCTGGCAGTACTACCAGGCCACCGCTGACTCCGAGTTTCTGTTCGACTATGGCGCCGAGATGATGTTGGAGATCGCCCGCTTCTGGTCCTCCATAGCCCACTTCAACGAAGAGCGCGGGCGCTACGAGATCCACGGCGTCATGGGGCCGGACGAGTTCCACGAGAAGTACCCCGACTCCGGCGAGGAAGGGCTCAGGAACAACGCCTACACCAACGTGATGGTCGCCTGGATCTCCCGCACCGCTCAGGAGGTCCTCGATCTTCTGCCCGAGCGCCGGCGCCGGTCGCTCGGCGCGAAGATCGGCCTCACGGAAGAAGAGGTCCGGACGTGGGAGGATATGAGCCGCAAGATGTTCGTCCCATTTCAGGAAGACGGCATCATAAGCCAGTTCGAGGGTTATGAGGACCTGGAGGAGTTGGACTGGGACGCCTACCGGGATAAGCACGACAACATTCAGCGGCTCGACCGGATCCTGAAGGCGGAGGGCGACGACCCGGACCGCTACAAGCTCGCCAAGCAGGCCGACACCGTGCTGCTCTTCTTTCTCTTCCCCGAACGGGAGCTGAAGAGCATCTTCGAGCGCCTCGGCTACGATTACACGCCCGAAATGGTCCGCAAAAACATCGACTACTACGATCACCGGACCTCCCACGGCTCGACCCTGAGCTTCGTCGCCCACGCCGGCATACTGGCCGACATAGACCCCGAGAGCTCGTGGAACCGGTACATAGTCGCGCTGGAGAGCGACGTCGGCGACGTCCAGGGCGGTACCACGAGAGAGGGTATCCACCTGGGGGTCATGGCAGGGACCCTGGATTTGCTCCAGCGCGGGTACATGGGGAGCGAGATCCGTGACGGCGTCCTCTACTTCGACCCGAAGCTAAAAGACAGGCTGGAAGGTCTGTCATTCTCCATGCGCTTCCGCGGCACCCCGATCGACGTAAAGGTCGGGGCCGGCAAGCTGACGGTTACCGCGCAAGACGATGGCTTCGGGAAGCGCATCAAGATCGGCGTAGGTGAGGAGGTGCGGGAAATCGAGGCCGGAGAGGCATACGACTTCGATGTTATCCCGGACGAATGAGGATATGACGCCACCGACCCGGTCGCGTAGCCCGGGCGGAGTGCTATGAAAGTAGGGCCTGAGAAACTGCGTAGCGCCGCTTACGCGGCGGTGGATGCACGCGTCGAGAGTGGGATGGTTGTCGGGCTCGGGTCGGGCTCAACGGCGTCCTGGGCGGTGAGGAGGATCGGGGAGTTGCTCTCCTCGGGCGAGTTGGAGAACGTGCGGGGGATACCGACCTCGGAGACGACCGCGCGGCTGGCCCTGGAGGTCGGTATCCCGCTCGTCGGCCTCTCCGAAGCCCGGCCGGACAAACCTAGCCAAAAAATGCCCGGCGCATGGCTGGAGCGCCACTGGCCGGTGGCGAGTTCGCAGGCAGGCTTCGTTTC
>JAABUR0100009317.1_pt1 | contig 11105 bp, 14 predicted proteins | sample 5560091 | NCBI WGS metagenome assembly JAABUR01 (sample SAMN10711879, study PRJNA513375) | rock metagenome | isolation source: Antarctica rocks | place: Antarctica: Victoria Land, University Valley sud
GGTGCGCCAGCACGGATGCTGGTGTACATTTGTCCTGGCCCACAACTCATTCGACCTCGTGTCCGAGGGAGGGCTTGGAATCCCCACCCCTTCGGCTATCTGAATGGACACGGCGCAACGACTTCATCGGTGGGTGGGAAAGCGCGCTATGAACGGGGCCATGCAACGGGGCCATGCCTGGTAGCTGGCGTGCCCGCAGCGGGACACGGCTACGTGCGTCGACGTTGTGCGGCGACCGGAGGAGCGCGGGCATCACTATAAAGAAAGCCGTCGTCATCCGGCCGTCCGGATGACGACGGAAGCCACCTCAGGGCTTCATGTGGCGCGTCAAAAAGGCCCGGATAGCGACGGGAGCCACGACAGGGTCTCACGCCGAGGCCGCCGCCGCCGTTCTGCGCGATAGCATCGGGCAGGGACCCAACCTGATGCCCCTCATGATCGCTCGATTCGAGTACAAGGAGCAGATCGCCACCATATTGGCTGACTGTTTGGACGCTGTGCCGGCGTCGCGTCCGTGGGAGGTGCGCGACCAGGGCGACGTGGACCGCATCGCCACGGCAAATAAGTCGGCCTGCTTCATTTTGCTATGCGCACGGCAGTCCATACCGGACCAGGATGCGATTCTCCCCCCGTAGCGGGACGCAATCGGCGATGACGCCGAGCGCGACTAGATCGAGGACGGATCGACGGAGGTATGCCGCGTTGGGCCGATCGGAAACAAGCATGCTCGCGACCTTGAACGCGACCGCGGCGCCGGACAGGTCCTTGAATGGATACGGACAATCGCCGCGCCGTGGGTTCACCACGGCGAGCGCGCGCGGCAATGGACCCGCACCTAACGGGTGGTGGTCGGTAATCACGAAATCCATGGCGAGCACCGCCGCCCGCTCCGCCGCTGCGCACGACCCCGATCCGCAGTCGGCGGTGACGATCACGGACACCCCGTGCGCGCGGTATCTGTCGACGGTATCCGGCTGCAGGCCGTGACCATCCGTGTCTCGGTCGGGGAAATGGACGAGGACGGACGCGCCCAGGGCATCGAGGGTCTCGGCCAGGACCAGGGCCGCGGTCACGCCGTCGACATCGAAATCCCCGTTCACGAGGATCGTTTCGCCAGCGGCACAGGCCAAGCGCAGGCGATCGACGGCCTCGGGCATGTCGCGCATGAGCCCGGATTGATGCATCGAGGCCACGTCGGGCTTGAGGAATGGGCCGATCTCGTCGTCCCGGATGCCGCGATTGAAGAGGATGCCCGTCACCACGGCGGGGAGATCGACCCCCCGACCGTAGTCGGGCGGCGGGGCCTGGGGCAACATCCATTCGTCCCGCATGCCCCGCTCTCGCGTCCTGCACGCGTCGGCCATCGCGCTCGCCACCATCGCGTTCCCTCCTCCGTCACTATCGGTACGCCGCGCGCCATCCACGTCGCCGTTCATCCTCGGCTCTGCCCCCACCTCGCGCATGCCCGCGCGATATGCGGGGTTAGGGCCACCGCGTCCACCGCAGCGCACGCCCTGACGCGTCTAGGATCGCGCGTCGCGAGGGGCGTGCCGCACGGTATCAGCCGGGATCCGGCCGCGCCTCCTGTCGCCTGTCGCCTGTTGCCCCGGCCATCGTCACGCATCCTCGCCGATCGCCGCCGATCGAACCGCCCCCTATCTCCGTGCGTCACGCCCGGTCCCGGCGCGTCCCACGCGCTGCCCGACACGCCAACTCGTGAGTGGTCACCAAGCGCCGCACGTCGCGCACGAGGTCGCGCTGCCAATGCACGGGGTCCCACCCTTTGGTGAAAATCCTCAGCACATACCAGCCGTGCGCGCCGAAGAAGGTATCGCGTTGTTCATCGCGCTCCTCTCGCCCCGGGAGCAGATGCTCTTTCCCGTCGAGCTCGACGCAGATGAGCAGGAGATCGCCTTGGACGCGGAGTGCCGCGTCGGGCCAATAATAGTCGCCCCGGTCCTGCGACGCGGGCGTCGTCCCGTCTTTGGGCACCCCTCGATCATACTCGACGGGCAGCGCGTCGTGCTCGAGCGCCCTGCGCATCACCCGCTCCACGGGCGTGGGCTCTGGCGCCCGTCCGCGCATCCCCGTGAGCGCCGGCAGGGCATCGAAATGGCCCGCGTCGACGGAGGCGTGGAGTCGCGCGAACCAGGCCGCGCAATCGGCTGCATGGGTCGGCGAACCCGGCCGATCGGGCGGCCAGCCGGCGGGAGACGGCGCGATGAGCAGACCACGACATGTCCACCCACGGCGCGCCTTTACGTCGGCTGGGGCCGTGCCCGCGGTCAAGATCGCGCCGCCGACCGATGCGACCGCCGCGTCGGGGTGCGCATAGAGATCGACGGCGACCCGTCCAAGCCCATGCCGCCAGGAGGATAGCGCCCATTCACGATCGCCCACCCCGACCAGGATGACATGCACCGCCTCCTGCCATCGCCGCGCTTTCCACAGAGCCGTGACGATCGAACCGCCGATCAGTAGCCAAAATGCGATCTGGAAATGGTTCGCGTCGGGCAGCGCGGCGGCCCGCGCGAGGCCACGGCGCAGGTAGACGGCGACGAGACCTGCGGCGAGGGCATAGTAGACGACGACGGCGCCCAGGGCCGCCACAACGACCCGGATGAGCGCCGCGACGGCGGAGCGATCCTCGTCATCGCGGTCCAGCACCTCGCGGGTCCACGAGACGGCGAGGCGAGTTCCGGGCACCCTACCGCCATGGACAATCTGCGGTCGCGCGGAGTCGGGGTCGATGCGGTAATAAGCATCCCCCGCAGCCTCGGCCACCGCGCCTTTAACGGCGAACACGACGCCGAGGATGGCCGCGGCCACAGCCACGCCGTCGAGGATCGTCAGCGCCCGCATCAAAGCACCCTGGCCGCGCGCCTGGAAGAAATGGCCGGCCGCGTCGGCGACGGGGCGCAGCGCGTCCGCGGGCGAGGCCAGGGCCGCCGCCACGTAAACCGCCAGCAGGCCTGCCGCGACAGAGCGGCGCCACCAGCTAAACGCGAGCCACTGCGCGAGGAGCGCCACGGCCCACACGAGTGCCAAGACCACGAGGCCGCGCATCACGACCTGCCTCGCCCCGGCGCTCTCGACGACACGTCGCCCGACAATCGGTTGTCACATCTCAGGGACACATAACCTTCCTTTCTTCTCCGCTCTTCTTACGAAAACCCGAGATCTCGCTATCCATCGCACCTCCCGCACTCACGGCCGCCGACGGTGGGGCATGTGGCCAAGGCGGGTCAACGGAGCCTGTGGCGACAAGAATGGGCGGGGAGCGTCGATGAGAGCGCTGGTTGCAGGACGCGTGGACGAGACAATTTAGTCTCCGCGGGCGCGTCTGCCGCGACGCACCCCCCAAGGCCACCTCATCTTTTTGCCACCGTGCCCTATGAATATATTCTGTGGTGCTGCGTCACGTCAAGCACGACCATATCTGTGGGGACGACAAACTCCGCGAGAGGTGGGCGCTATCGACACAGACATGTACAATCCGCGGGTCGTCGGCCGCGTCCTGCGACAGGTGCGCCTGGCTGCGGGCCTGAGCCAGGAGGGGCTAGCGCGCGAGTGTGACCTGCACCCCACGTATATATCCTTGCTGGAGCGCGGCCGCAGCGTGCCGACGCTGCGCATTGTGTGGATCATTGCCCGCGCCGTTGGCCTGCGCCCGTCGGAGTTGGTCGCGCTGGTCGAATCGGACACAGATCCCAATGCGACGCCCGGGTGACCGCGGGTTGGCGTTGTGACACGGGGCGAGGGGGGAGCGATACTCATCGGCCAGGCGTCAATCGCCCCACCGACGAAGCGCGCCGCGCCGCATCGACCCTTTCGCGCCAGAGTCGCACAGGGTGGCATACGCCCCGCGGCAACTCGCCCTACCCCTCGAGGGATGTTAGCGGCGAGCGGGCGCACGCATCCTGATCCATGAGGGTGGCCGTGCCGGCCGTGCCGGCGCCGCGCAGGGCCATTGATGGACGATTGGGCGGCGGGAGGACAGAGGCGCGCCGGGGTCGGGCGTGGCCGGGTGACGCCGATACGGTCGTAGTGATCGGCGGCTCGGCTACAGAATGCCCCCGCGCATGAGGCTTGTGCGCCAATGGGGAGACGGCAACGGCGTTAGCGAACAGGTATCCTCATCGTCCTGACGGTCGCGGGCGATAGGGGCCTAATGAGACCGCCGATGGTCAACCGGCGTCGCGCGTATCGCGCCGCATCGGAGTACGCGCTGTCGATGGGCCTGCGGGTGACATGTCCCATCGGCGCCACTCACCCTGGCTTGTCATCCCGCGCCTCAGCATCAAGAGGGTGGGGATCGGGCACATCGCGCACATCGCCTGGCGTGGATGGGCCAAATTGGTCCTCGCGGACCAGCCGCTGCTCCAGGTCCCGAATGAACGACTCATCCGGCGGGTCCCCCTCCGCGCGCGCTTTGCGCCGCATGAGCGGGCCGAGGTCTGACAACTGACGTTCCAGCTCCTTGTTCGGGTCGCCATCTGTCGACTCTCGGCGCTCGTAGTCGGTCATCTCCTGTGGTCTCCTCCTCGTCCATCCTGGCGCGGAGCGCGACGATGGCGCGCCGCAGAAGTTGTCTCGTAGCCACGTCACTACGGCCCATCCGCAGGCCCGCCTCATTCAGAGGCAGATCCTCCCAGAAGCGTAGTTCCAACACGCGTTTCTGGTCGGGGGACAGGGTTGCCATGTGCGCCTGCACCCTGTCCGCCTGCTCCCAGCGCTCGACCCAACGAGACGGGTCCGCGTCGGGGATATCGGCGACATCGCGCGCCGACGGCGACTCGTCGGATATCAGGATAGCACGCCCGTCGCGCCGCGCCCCCTCCGCGATGGCGTTAGACGCGATGCGCAGCAGCCATCGAGAGAAGGGCGTGCCCCGGTATTCGTACTGAGCGATCATGCGCAGGGCGCTCTCAAAGGTTTGCGCCGTCAGGTCCTCCGCCCGCTCGTGGTAGCCGCCCGAGTGCGTGAGGCAGAACGCATAGACGCGATGAACGTACATCCGATAGAGATCGCCGAAGGCGGCACGGTCCTGACGTGCCCGCATGACCAGTTCGGCGCTAGCCTCTGTGCGCATCTGCCTCCCATTGCCTCCCGCTACTCTGTGCGTTCATCATATACCATGTCCCATCTTTCCTGCTTGTCCGGTTCGGCGAGCGTCATGCTTAATCTAATGCAGCGGGGAGGGTAAAACGTGACGCATTCCTGGCGAGCTCAGGATAAGAATCGGTGGCGCTCGTTGGGCCTCTCCCCTTGGCTTCTTTGATGCAACAAAACGAGGCGCAGCACCTCTCTACTGCGTCGCGCGCTGCCTGTACGAGTGGGGTATGGCCGCCGACCCCGTCGATAGCCCGTATCAGCCACCCGCCATGTATCTGCGCAACATCCATTGACCGCTAGTTTCAATGATGCAATAGATAACGACGTTAGCTAGCACCAACGGTTTGGAGTAATTCCGCGACAGGGGCTGGTATGCATACAAAGCGCAGGATGGGACGCTCAATCACGTTTTCCGTCGCGTGTGCATTATGCTTGCCGTCGCGTCGCACGGTCGGCATGCCACCTGACAGTCGACGGGGACGGGCCTCGCGTCAGACCGCAACGGGTGTTCGCGCCAAGCCGAGCGCCGCTAGCGAAGAGAGGAGAGTACCCGTGACATAGCGACGGACCACCGCACACCGCGCGAGGGCAGGCGCAACCGGCGCTGGCCCTCGCGCACTATCCGTGTACGAGAGGCGCGCAATCGGCCCCGACGCCAACAAGCCTCGACCTCGATTGGCGCCCGAAACAGGAAGGATGGTCCGATGACATCTGCTATTTTAGTGGCGCCGGCGCCGAGGGCTCCGGATCAGCTTGTTGTGACGGTGACACCATCCAGGGCACAGGCGTTTTCGACCTGTGCGTACCGCTTCGCCCACGAGCAGAGGCCGTTCGACGCGACCAACCGGGCGCTGCAGATGGGCCAGTGGATCCACGAGGTCATCCACTATGACAATCTCGCGCGCATGGATGGACGTGAGCCACCCGCGGACGAGGTCGTCGCTCACAGGCCACCGCCTGCGCCGCTCGTGGGCGGCAACGATGAGGATCGGGCCCTCGACATCGCGGCGGGCCACCTCCGCGGCTACAGGGCGTTTCTGGAGGCGCAAGGCGTCGAAACGATCCTGGACGCCGAACGGTATGTGCGGACGCCGACGCGCCCCGTGGCCGGGGTCGAGCGATGCGCCATCGTCCTAGCCGGGCGCTTCGACGTGATCGCCGCCCGTGGGGACGGCTCGGTGGCCTGCATCGACGTGAAGACCGGGAACGTCCCGACGCGCACGCGGCTCGCCGAGTCCCCCGGAACATTCATCTACCACCATCTGACGGACTACACCTACGGCGCCCGCGCGATCGATATCGTGCAAATCAACCCCCTGACGAAGGAATGGGCGGACGTGCGCCTCGACGAGCGGCAGATCGAAGCTGGCAAGGATTTCTGTCGCCGGATGGCCGCGACGATCAAGGAGCGGTCGTACACAGCTAGTCCGGGCGACTACTGCGCGTACTGCACCCTGGCCCCTCGATGTCCCGCGCATCAGACCGGCCGCGACGGCTGGAACACGGCGTTCTAACTCGTTGTCCGGTCGACCGTCGCGCCCCAGACCCGGCGCGACGGTCGACCGCGAAGGAGGATGGGGGGGACATGACCGCAGCCGCCATCGCGTGCTGGAACCACGCGGGATGGCGAGAGAAAATCGAGGCAAACGTGACGCGTACAACCACGGCCCGTCACGTCGAGACGACGGCAACATGGCCACTGGCAGGGGAATCGGTAATAGGCGTCATGATCGTGACACTAGGGGCGCGACCGATCACGGCGCGTCGCGCCATCGCCGAGCAATGAACGAGAAAACGAGGGCATGGTTCATTTTGCGCCTGGAAATGTGTTGACAGTTCGCGCAAGGTGGATCGGAAATTCGCGCGTGGCAGCCGCCCCAGCCGCGCCTGAACTGTCAACACGTATCTGAACCATGCCAAAACGAGGCGTTTATCGCGTCCTCGCGCGATCTTCACCCGCATCGCGTTCTTCGGCAACGTGGGTGAAGATCGCGCGAGGACGCGGGCAGACATCGAAACGGAAAACACCGATGGGATGGGGAGGGGCTTGATCAATGCGCTGTGCCTTCTACATGCGGACAGATAGAGGAAACCAGGACGATAGCCACGACCTGGGGATACATGAGGCGGACGCCGAGCGTTTCGTGCGGGCCCGCGCGGGAGTGATTGTGCCGATCTACGAGGATGCATCGCCGGACCATCGAACGGCCTTCCGGCGCGTGGTCGACGACGCTCGCGCCGGAGCATTCGACGCGGTCGCCACCCACGGGATGGAGCAGGACGAACGTGCCCCACGGGATTCATCGCCGGACATGGCCACGCTGCAAAAGTTGGACACCCGCGTCCACATGTTCCCGTCCCCGCAGCCGATTGAGCCCCGAGCGACTGTGGACGGCATCCACGAAATGATAGCGCAAATCATGTCCCAGCAGCATGCCGCGCGTATGGCGCAGTTGGTGCGCCAGGGGCTCGCGCCCCGCGCCCACAGCGGCTTGCACGTCGGCGCGCCGCCGTATGGCTACTCGATGGAGGGTGCCCGCCTGCGGGCGAATGGCGACTTGACGGCGGTGAGGCTCGCGCTGGAGATATACGTGGTTGGGTCGGCAACGGACATGGATATTGTCCGCTCATGGAACGAGCGGTGCGCGGCGCGGCGCGGCGCGGGGCGGATGGCGCGACACGCATGGCGCGACACGCATCATCACCCGCGAGGCAGTCCGCTACATCCTGACGAATGCTGTGCATGCGGGGTACCTCCGCCACAACGGGACCATTGTCAAGGGTGAACATGCCGCCATCATCACCCGTGAGCAGCATAGCGCGATCCTGCGGCTGCGCCGACGCCCACGCCACACGTCGCGCGCCGGCCGGCGTCGACGCTCTAAGTGCCGCCCACGCCAACACTCCTTTCCCGTGTAGCCCATCAATGTTATCAATGGCTTCGCCACGTCGATATCAACATCGCACTCCCGAGACAGGTAAAAGGGCAACAGACCGGCGCTTATGCGGAAGGCGATACACCTGGCCTCGCCCAATGACCCAGCCTGCCGGCCCGACGACCCGCAAGGTCGAGCCGGGGGCGTACGGGCGTCAGGGATCGGAGTAGGCGATAGAACCGCGAATCGACCGCTACCGGCCGTTGCGCCGTCGCATCTCGCAGCATGTAGTCAAGGAGACGGTGGCTATCATACATCTCGTCGTCATAGATGAATCGGACATGATGTCATCGTCACCCTCAGAAATGAGTCGCGCGCCGTTCCTCGATGGCACAACACCGAAGCGCGGCTTCGGTGTGGGCGAGGACAGCTGCCGGGTCGCGGAGGAGGCTAGAAAGAGGATCTGTCTCGACGACGGCCGTGGCCGTGCGCCGCGTTCAAAGGTTATCTATCGAACCGGATTCTCGACGCGCAACGCGCTCGCGCGATACAGCAGCACGTCGGCATGAACGCCAACGGCCTCGCGAGCAAGAGGCACACGGCTTTCCACAGCTCGACGCGCGCGAAGGCGTTGGTCCAAGCGTGGCATGAAAGGAGGACCCGCATCCCCGCCTCCCATCGTGTCTTCGGGCGACGGAGGATGGGGATGCGGCGATGTCGATGGGCATGAAACGGATCGGCGAGGTAAGCATGACAGGCGAGGATCGGTGGCTGGAACCGCCTCGGTTGCCCAGGCACACGTCCTTTCCCAACGTCCCTAATACTACAACGTTACTTCGCTAGAATCACCCGTAGCGGCCGTAAGACAAGGGGCAATCTGGCTGCCAAACTGAGCGGTCGCAAGCCTGCTTCCAAGTCGCTAGCACGGCCTCAGGGGACAAGTAACGTTGTAGTACTAAGGAGGCCGATGAATTATGCACGGTCATCGCGGCGATCCTTTCGCGCATCGCTGCGACGGGCGGCGACGACCAGGGCGATAGCGCTGTCATGCGCCATGCCCCAAAGGAGCGCGGACGGAGCGATGGATGAGGTGGGCATTCTATACACGCATCAGTGACGGCCCTCAGGTGTACGGCTACAGCTTGGAGGCACAGCGCGAGGATGCCTCCACATTCGTCGCCACGCGCGGCGACACCCTTGTCGCCACCTACGAGGACCATCACTCGGCGCGCAACGCGCACGGTCGCTCCGAGTTCCAGAGGATGATCGAGCATGCGCACGACGGGCACTTCGATGCAGTTGTCGTCCACAAGTTCGATAGGTTCGCGCGGAACCGGAGAGACTCCGTTGTCTACAAGGCCATCCTGAACAAGCTCGGTATCCGCGTCTACTCCGTGTTGGAGCCAACCGACCCCGAGTCGCCGACGAGCGTCCTGTTCGAGGGTATGCTCGAAGTCTTCGCCGAGTATTTCTCGGCCAACCTAGCGCAGGAGGTGCGCAAGGGCCTCGCCCGACGCGCGGCCAAGGGCCTGCACTGCGGGAAAGCGGCGTATGGATATGCCTCTCGCGACGGCGAGCTTGTCGCCACCGAGGAGTTGGCAGCCGTGCGCCTCGCGCTCGAAACGGCCCTGACGGGGGCCGCGACGGACATGGACATCGTGCGCCTGCTCAATCACAACGGGCCGGCCATACGCAGATCCGACGGGTCGCTCGGGCGCTACACCCGCGACCTCGTGCGCCACATCCTGACCAACCCGGTGTATACCGGCTACATCCGGTACAACGGGGAGTTGATCAAGGGCCAGCATGAGGCCATCATCACCCCCGCGGAGCACCAAGCGATCCTGCGGCTGCGCCGGACTTTCTACCGTGCGCCGCGCCAGAATCGCCGCAGTCGACGCGAGTACCCGCTCTCGGGAATCGCGCGATGCGGGCGCTGTGGTGGCCCGATGAGCTCGTCCTACGCCGAGAACGGGGGCCACGGTCGCCTAACCTATCGCTGTTCGGATCGCGGGCGGGGCAAGTCGGCCTGCGACCAGCCCGCCGTCCCCTCTGACCTCGTTGAGGGCGTGGTGGTACAAACCCTCGCCAAACTGACTGTGCCGTCAGACGTCTTCGCACGGGCCATCGGCCTCACCGATCCCGCTCGCCAAGCACAGCGCGTATCCGCCCTGCGGGAGGGGCTGACGGAGCGCCTCCGCCGCGCGCGTGCCCTCTATCTCGACGACAACTGCAGCGAGGGAGAGTGGGAGCAGGAGCGGGACCGCATCCAGTATCAGCTGCAGCGTCTACCGCCGATTGACCCGCGCGCCCCGGGTATCGGACTGGAGGCGTACGAGCGGTACCGCTGCATAGCTACCCTATGGGTGTGCTGCACGGCCCCCGAGCAGAAGTGCTTGGCGCGCCTCCTCATCGCGGCGATTACCATCGACGGCCGGTCGGTGCACTCGGTGAAACTCACCGAACTCGGTGAGGCGTTACGGGGTTGAGCGACCGGGATGGGAGACTCCCTTCCTCATCTCCCATCGTCACGTTGCGGGATGGGCCCGTCACCCGATGTTGGGGGCGCCTTGTATGGCGGGTACTCGAAGGCAAATGGGAGTAAGATAAGGCGGGGGACGATACGTCCTAACCCTGCGGGACAACGCTCAATCTATCGACACATCCGTGGCCACGCGAGGGCTAAGGATCTGCCAGAAAATAACCTCTTCGACTTTCCGGCCGATTCACGGGTGAATCGGCCGGAAAGTCGACTACCTTATTCGTTGGCGAACCCTAAAGCATCGCATCCTACTTCTTGTCAATCGCCTCGCCTTCCACTGCTGCCTTTCCTTTGGACGTAAGACGGTATGCCTCTACCCGGTCCCCATCCTCAGACTGCGTTGTCGGACGACCAGGCACTGGTTCGATCCATCCCTCCCGTATGAGGGACGCGACAACGTCCTGTCCCGTCCACGTTTGGACGTAAAATTCCCCCTGTAGCAGATTAAGGGACGCGGAAAGAATTATGTATCCCGATGACCCGAAGGCATATAAGGGATGTCCACGAACCACTTGGCGAGGTGGGGGAGCCGCGTGAGCTAGGCTTCCACCGCCACCATGGCTCCCTTGGTT
>JAABUR0100009319.1_pt1 | contig 11103 bp, 10 predicted proteins | sample 5560091 | NCBI WGS metagenome assembly JAABUR01 (sample SAMN10711879, study PRJNA513375) | rock metagenome | isolation source: Antarctica rocks | place: Antarctica: Victoria Land, University Valley sud
TAGTTGAAGCGAAAGGAAAAAGAAATGATGGCAGTTTAAACGGGAAAAAACGACTTGCACGGGTCAACGCAGCGAAAAAACATAGTGCGGGGTCGAAAAAGTTTTGATGTTGGGTCACGTGGTGGAAGTCTTGGCAAGCAACGATCAGAATAAGCCGCTATTCCAGTACTATATAGATACGTTCTCTTCTCCGAGTTCTGTCTTGGCTCATGACTTCTATATTGTGCATTGCCACTGAGATATAGGGTGTTAGCAGTCTAAAGATGTTCTCTCACTCTAGAGGTTTTATCCCCCGACCGTACGGAAGCGTGTAAGCATACAGACAGCCATCTTTTACGGCACCACCGATCACTATATTCGACTCTTCAACGTATTGGGAGCATAGGTTCCCTCTGCCGAAATATAGCCAATGGCTTTCCTCTTTCGGAACAAGTCGAAAGCCGACCTGGCAAAGCCAACAAAAGAGCTACTCGCTCGGCTATGGCAACCTCCATTCTCACAAAAGGTGCGGCTATCAGCCCAGGTACCTTACGAAGGGTACTGACGCAGTCATAGACGGAGGATGAGCTGGCGAAGCTGCTTGCGCAGATGAAGCTAGTCCTACAAGGAACGCAAGGTGGTTCCCCATCCTCCGTCATGACACACCTACTAAACACTGCTTCGATAGAAACGGAAAGTAGCCCTGAGCAGGTCTCACAATTAGTCAACTCCATAATCCAAGAAGACCTCCTATACTCCCTCGCCCGCAGCATCTACCTCCTCCCCTTCGAATCCCGTAAAGATACCCAGACCATCTTTTCCTACGTCCTACGCTTCAAGCCCCCAAACGCTACCACTCCCGACCCTCCAGCCTTGTCCTACGTAATAAATCAACGGCCAGAAGTTATTGTTGAGTTATGTCGAGGTTACGAGCACAGGGAGAGTGCTATGCCATGTGGTGTTGTTTTAAGAGAGGCTCTCAAGCATGAATCCGTGGCTACAATTATTCTGCATGATCAGTCTCAAGGGAATGAGAAAGCGGTGAGGGTAGATGAGATCGATGTGGAGGAGACGCAGTCGGGAGATGGAGTATTCTGGAAGTTTTTCCCTTGGATCGACGGCGGGGCCTTTGAAGTCAGCACGGACGCTTTCACCACGTTTAGAGTAAGTCGCATAATTTTTGTAGAAACATAAGGTGCTAACCAGCATCAGGAAATCCTGATGCGCCACAAGCAACTCGTCTCCCAATACCTCACTATAAACTTCAACCTCTTCTTCCACCGGTACAACACCACCCTCGTCAAGTCAAACTCGTACGTCACAAAGCGCCAATCAATCAAGCTCCTCGGAGAAATCCTCCTCGACCGCGCAAATTACAACGTCATGACCGAATACGTCGACCGTGGCGAGCACCTCAAGCTCTGCATGAACCTGCTCAAGGACGACCGTAAAATGGTCCAGTACGAAGGCTTCCATGTCTTCAAAGTCTTCGTTGCAAACCCCCATAAATCCCCCGCGGTGCAGAGGATCCTGGTCAATAACCGCGATCGGCTGCTGGCGTTTTTACCAAAGTTCCTCGAAGATCGCACCGACGACGACCAGTTTACGGATGAGAAGAGCTTCTTGATACGGCAGATTGAGACGATGGCGCCACCTCCTTCGGTTGCTGGTTGATTCTGTTGTGACAAACCTAGAGGTGATGGTTGCATATGGCAGGCGTTTGGGAACTGGGAGTTGTGGGGGTTAACGTCATTGGAGCTTTGGCATGGTCTTGCGTTTATAGCGTTTCAATGCGTTCGGTGTATCACAAACACCCCGAAGCTGGTCATGGCTGCCAGCATCATACTATTCCTGCCTAGAAAGCCACCCACCAGGTTCACCTTTCAATTTCCCCAAGAACGCAGTGTCTGGACCATTGCGTTAAGGGATAGTCCCGAGTGTCTCTAGAGTTACACTCGCGTGTGAATACTTTTTACGGTGCCATCACTTCCCGCAGCTGTAATCAATCCCCAGCAGTATGTAAAAACGTATACCCTCATCCGCATAAAGTTGTGAATCTTCCATGGAGAGACACGATCACGACTTCAAAGGCCTATGTCGCCTATGGCGCGAACTACTTCTACGGATCAAAGGCCCAGGAGAGGCGGCAATGAAGACATGAAAAAGTATGAGGATTCAAATCTTCATGATACTACTCAACCACTATTCGTTAATGCCCTACTATCCTCCTCTATACCTCATATCCCCCACCCAGCTATCACACTATCATACCTAATATTCCTATTCCCAATAGCCGTCATAAAACTCATCATCTAACCCCATATACAACCCCTCCTAACCAAATGCATCCAAACCCCCACCCCTTTTTCCCCATCCAACCCCTTTCGAATCCTGAAAGACCCCCCTTTCCTATACCAATGCCCAGAGAATAACTCGCTATCGTATAACCCAGGCTGCTGCTGCTGCTGCTAGTTCATAAAGCCGTAATCATCGTAAACAATTATCCGTCCGGAAAATAAAAAACGCCAAGAGCTGCCGAGGCATCCAACGGCCAACCAACAGCTGGGGGGGCCATAAGGAATTCCCAAATCCAACCCTTTCCAAAGGATGCCTGGGCCGTATCCATAAAACATGCAAAACTCGCTAACCATACTCCTTAGCAAGTTCGAAAACAAGATAACAGTGGATCGGGAACATCGCAGTCCACTAGGTTCGTAAGGCCGATTACTCCAACTCCTTGCTTTTGAGCCTGATGTCATCATCGCTCAAACAAGCCATCCAGAGACACCTCGTCAAAGCGCCCTCGACGGGCTGGAAGGTGTACTTGGCGCTGGCGTCAATCAGACGCAGGAGGCTTTTGACAATGGTCGCTGTTCTGCGGTGGCGCTCGAAATTGATGAGGGGTTCGCCCTCGCGGGTGCTGGCGATTTGCGAGGGCTTTTGTGAGTTGTAGGTCAAGTCGTGGATGTAGAGGGCTGGGGTGGATGTTAGTTCAAGGAAAACGTGGAGATGGAGATGGTAGTGTTCTTAGACTTACCGACAACAGGAATACAGCCTTCCTCTGAATTGGCCGTTTCCATTTCTTCCCGTAGATTATGGAAATTTCTGATAGGCGTGATCAGCGTTTCCAATTCATCAAGGACCTTCTTCTCCGCCGCAGGCACCAGTTCCCAAGTTTTGGTCAATCTTGAACAATCGGTTGAAGTTAGGGCTATCGTGAGCTGCAACAATGTAGCGTAGTTATGAACCTTCCTGGCGTATTTCGCGATGTGGATGTACTTCACAATGCAAAGGGCGCGCTCCTCGATGTTCTGTGTCAAGACAATCTGTGACAGAGCCCATTTGACTATGATGTTGAAGCGAGCAGTAACAAGCTCAATACCACTAGGTTCCTGAGTTCGAAGGTAGTCCACCCAATTCAGAGTTGATGGTGACGTGTGATGCCAGCGCATGTCAATCAGGTCTTGCCAGTTGATCTCATTCAAAGCATCCTTCTCGATGATCGTGAATTGTTCTGCAATTACCTCGGAGCTGAATGCTAGAACGAACGGAAGATGCCTGTGGCTTGAGATGGTACTTGGTACAGTGTCTGATAGCTGTTGCGACGCTGGCGAGGTAGACTTCTTTCGCGCAATATCCATAGCGGGCTCCACGTATCTACTGACAGGTGATGGTTCAGGTGTCGGAGGTCTTCGCTGATCTTGGATCTGGCTCGCTTGCGCTGCAATCGCCCTTGCATGTTCCGTGGTCATAGGGGGCGAAGGCGGATGTGAAGGTGACGACCAATGCGTATTCCCTACATTCGAAGTTGGCACATTCTGTTGATATTCAGGCTGATTAGAATGGGCCGAGTGTCTACCAAACAGTTCGTCGCGGTCCCCGTCTTCCATGGACATTTCTGAAGAAAGATCGCTCAGGAACTCATCTTCATCGAGCAGAAATGAATCCGTCGTAGTTGGAACTGAGGATAGGTATCTGACTCTTCTAGAATTGTACGTCTCCTTGGATGGTGCGAAAGATTGTCGGGGTGAGGCTGGTTGGTAAGGCAGATGGCTCTCTCTTGGACTGAAGAGCGGGTCTGGCATCGTGACTTTGGATTGATCGGAACAAATTTCGGCTCTTTTCTTGGATTTGGTGCTGAGACCTCGCTCCAATAATGGCATAGAATTGTACGATTCCTCTGATTCGGCGTACAAGCTTAAGGCTGCAGTGTGCCTGTGGCCGAGACCTTCATTCATTGCTTGCGAGATTTCCGCTTTATGAGCAGCTGGCGAAACTGTTACGGATGTGCCTGGGATATCGCTAGTGAGCTCATGATCAGGAATCAGGCTCTGGACTGTTTGTGACGCCTCAAAAGGAGGCTCAGTTGCTGTTGCAACTTCAGTAGAGTCGGATACTTCGGACGGCTTCGTTCTTGCAGGGTCTGAATGGCTCCTCAGGTACTTGCCCTCAAGTTTTAGTAAAGTAGCCTCAATACCACCTTCATCATCATCTGGTATTCGGGCAAATTCTGCGACAGCGGCCTCGAAAGAGGGACGTAAAGCTGGGTGCGATGAAGTAGTACGCTCTGAAGATGGCGATTCTTCAGCTTTGCCAGGTGCTGTTTCTGACGGGACTGTTTGAGGCATGGGCGGTGCCTTGAAACTTGACGTATTCCGTGAAGCCCGAGTTCTATACAGCCCTGAACCATGCATAGACTCCGTATATGTAGTGATGGAACCCGTTGATCGAGGCCTCTGTACCGGCTCCATATCATGCACGTTCTCGTTAGCGCGGAGGTCGCCTCCAGGACGTCTCCGCAGCATCCTTGCGGGAGCCTTGTCACTCGACGTCCATGGAGATGACAGTGAGACCGTAGTTGGATCGAGACTTTGATCTACAGGGTTCCGGGTCATGCCGCTCTGGTACGATGCGTACTTTCGTAGTGACATTGTCCCTGAATTCGTGGATCGAGATCTTCCTAGGGGTATTCTTGTCTGACTTTCTTGATGGGACGATGGAATAAGACCGGAATCCTGAGTGCTGTCGAAGCCTTGACGTTCCAAAACGGCGTCTGAAGCAGTCGGGCTGCTATAAGGCAAAGGTATGTAGCCATTTGGAATATCCTGACGTTGGCCTTCATGGTACTGTGTGGGTCGGAGAATTTCAGGTGCATGAGCTGCTGGTAGAGTGGGCGTCATAGAGCGTGGACCGGTGGTTTGTGCACGTTGTGACTCATATAACTGCTGATCTATTGAATACCCATTGGGATTAGAAGGCATAGCAGGCAATGGTTGTACCGGACCGGTGTCGTCTACAATAAAAATTGACTTGCTCCCATTGGTGACCTCGCTACGGTTCCTGATGGCAGTAGTGGGTCGGACATTCTTTGGGGGTTGCCGAGCATCGTGTAAGTCTTGCACAACTTCAATACTTTGCGCCATCTCAGTACTGCTAGCTGCTTGTGAATAGTCCTTCGGCTCTTCCATCAAGGCACGCTTGAACTCTTCAGTGACATCTGCACAAAGAAGATCTATGCGCGAGTGTTTCTTCAAAGCCTCAATCTGGGCTCGGTCAAGCTTGCCGTCTTCCTGATATGTTACATTCGTAGGCAAACTCGAGTTCTTGCCCTCAAAAGGTCCACTGCATAGGCTCTGGTTAGACTGGTGGCCGGAACTCTGTTTGCTACTCAAAGCCCGGCGAATGCTTCCAAGTAGGTTTTTGACTCCGGGACTCAGGGGCTTGTTGTGGTAAGGGCTATCGCCGTCAACATCGCGTGCAAGCATGTTTGGTAAATCAAATGCTGACGTCGTAGGTGCGAAATCATGGATGTAAGGAGAGCCAGGGGGGATCACGCTCCCACGTATTAAACTACCCGAATATGGGAATGCCATCACCATCTGTTCCTTCGATCGATCTACCTGCGTTGTGGGCATTGACGTACGTTTGTCTCTTGTAGCATCAGAAAAGTTTCCGCTCCTCCTGCGGCTATGTTTCGGAGGGGGCCTCTCCTTTGGAAGTGCTGATGGAGCCGCTGGATAAATCCTACCTATGGACGTTGGTATTGGTACTGGATGAGCACCGACACTGCGATTGGGATGAGCCACAAACTTCCTGAGCCCTTTTGATGGTATTGTGCATGACAGGACTTGGATACTCTGTTCGCTGATCGGGGATGTAGGTAGACTATGAGATGTTGCGACAGACAGTTGTCTGTCATGGCCTTTCGCCTTGTTTTCCTCTGCTTCCTGGACAGCATCGAACCAGTTGCTAAGTGCGGAAGCAGAACCCTCTGGCTCTAGAGTCGCTAAGACCTGGGGTGGAGTACCATCGTCTCCTCTGCCCCACAGCTGACTTGGATGAGTAAGTTGGCTATCGCGGCTCCCTGCGATGCCTCCGGGGCTGATATCCAGATCGTGGCGGCCGCTCACGTCCATGAAAGGATTGTCCCAATACAAGGCACAACGCCCGTTCCAACACTTTTTCAGATCCAGGATAAGCTTCAAGTCGCTTGGTCCGTGGACGGATCTTTCCCTAACTGTTCTTGACATGGCATTAAGGCGTTGGCAGAACTTTACCCGCAGGTCACGGTCGACAAAAAAATCATAAGGGAAGTAGTTGAGAATCCAATGTCTAAGAGCGGCAAAGGCACGAACTCTAATAACTCGGCCGTCGTCGTCAAACTTGTTTATTGCCCACTCGAATCGTGCCAGCAGATATGCCAGAAGATCATGCGTTGATAGGTACGCCCGAACGGTGAGGAAGAAGTCCGAAAGCAATTCATAATCGAGAAAGTTTCTTGACGTTATTTGGGCTATAATTCGTGCAGGGGAGCCAGCAATGACATCTTTCGTGCCTGGAGCGTACCGCACCACAGCAGGATCATCCAGGTTGGACGCCAGTGTATCAAAAATCGCGGGCACGATAGGTTCCTTGGATTGATGAAATGCCGGTGAAGAGGTCGCACACGGAGCAGTGGCATTTTCTACCATCGGGGCTACTTGAACCGAGTAAGGCTGTGGAGAAGCATGGGAGTGGCGGCGCGATAGCATTGCACGTGATTCCATGCCAGGTGGAATGGGAAACAGTTTGTCGTACTCTGGTCCTGAGAATGTTGATGACTGTGTATCTTCTGTTGCTGATGTCCTTGTGTAGACCGAACTGTGAAGGAACGCTGTTCCCCGAGCGCTAAATCTAGGAGTCCCGAGTCTGTAGTGCGGAATTGGAACCTCTAGGGTGGGTAATGACACCTTCTCAGGACCTCCATCTGGCGAATCTGCGTGCGTAATCACAACCTTGAAGGCTCCAGGTCCCAGTTCCTGAGTACCGGCCTGGCTACTAGTTTCCGACAGTGAATGAGTGCGACTTTGTTGTACTGGTTGCCGTGACGTTGAGTTGGAGCGGTGCGATGCTGGATTTCCGCGCCGGGGGCGCGTTGGTGTTTTGGTACCCTGAGTATCTGACCATGCACTAGCACGCCACAGCTCATTCTCCGACCCAACAACATCCGAAGTCCTCACATTAGACATAGGAACAGGTGGTACCTGAGGGGTTTGGTGTGTCTGCCGCTCTATGGGTCTGGCAGCCAAGAATATCAGCTCCTCGTTCAGTCTGTCGCGACACATACTTTGTTTCTCCATTCGCGACGTAACAACCTGGGTCTTACCTGAGATATATCATCCCGTTGTTTCCAACATTCGCGACGGTGAACTGTCTCCCTTCTCTCGCACCTGAAGTTCCTTCGAGTACAACATCCTTAGCAGCCCTTCTCGTAGAGCGCTGTCGCAGAACTTCCGTGCTGTTCTTAACGTGGCGAAGAGAATTCTGACGGCCTCTACCCGATATCTTTTCCGAAGATTTCTTCTTCACAATGTTTGTCCGTTCCGTCTCGTGCTTTGGGTCTAATATGATGTCTTTGCGATGTACTTCCTCTCTTGGGTCTGCGACAAAATTGAGTTGTCGTCCACTTGTCTTTCGACTAATTGGGCTTGAAAGCTCATCGAGTCTGAAAGAAGGATTGGAGGTGCTCGGCTTCGATGACGCCGCGAGTAAAGCTTGAGTGTACGAGTATGTAGGCATGGTCGGAATAACGCAGACTAGAGCAGTCGCCACTATTTTCTTGCACGGTTCCCGTGTACTTGATCACCCTTCCTTTCCTCTTGTTTTTACACAGCGTTGTGAAGATACCCGTCATCGAGGTGCGACCGGGCTGAGCGTGGTGGAGTGGCTGCGGTCGCCGTTTGAAGCCGGGGTCGTTCGAGGGAGAAGCCCCGAGGGTATTTTCATGATTCCATATTCCGCCTCTGTGAAATTGGCGATACGGATGAGATGGGGAAACGACTCTTGGAGGCGGACAGTATCCGTGATCAGGACGTCGTAAGCGTTCAGAGTTGGTCCTTAGGGTTGGACCGCAGGAGGAGGGGGGTGAGGGGGAATAGGGTGCGGCAGAGGGAATCTGGGCTAGGGAGGTAACGTGCGCCGAGACTACTACTACTCGCACTACGAGTACAGGGCAGTCTGACTGAGCAGGGGTAAGAACAGGCTATTGATCCAATTAAGTACAGTAAATAGAATACGCTACCACCCTGCCACCCTAGAATTAGACGAAGTCCCCGATGCCCGGAAAAGAAGAATGCTAAGGATGCACGGAGTACTCCGTGCTGCTGGAATTATTTCCGGGTTTTCGTCGCTGATATAGCTTCCAACATACCTGACCGCAAGAGATCCGTATCCCTCCCTACTTCTTGTCATAATGGTCCGCCTCGGAAGGCACGACTGCTTCGACCTTGTTCTCTGCTCTGAGTCGTCACCTCCCGTCCTGGCCAAGACAAGTAAGGTAGTCATCCCCGAGGTCACACACGAGGCCCTTTACTCCGTACTTTAAGTTACGAGCTTCTTCGCTAGCTACTACATACTACGCTATAAGGTTACAATTATAAATGCCGCAATAGAACGATTGATAATTGGGGGAACGATGGCGTTTTTCTTGGCTGATGGCGTTCTCTGGGACGCAAGATTGCGTCTCCATCCAGACTTAGGGCGACCCAAGAGTTTGGCCTGCAGGGCTTCTCGTCGATTACAATTTGTTGGATTCGCACTTTGGCTTCACCCAAAGTGCCGGTGTGGCTGCGGATGATTTAGAAGCTCTTCCGGACGCGTACGGCATCACCTGGGTGCCGGCTGGTGGGCCATCCTAAATTACACTCGATTACTGCCCTCGTCGGATCTCTTAGACTTGCCATGATTAGGGCACGAACATGTATAATACATGTTTATTGAAGCAGGTATTATACACAGGGGTAGTAGCAGGGGGGTCGAAGGGGGGGGTATATATTTATAGTATCAACTAAATTGGCTGTTCCATGAGCACGTGACCATCGACGAAGCTATTCAGAAAGTGCTTCAGCACCTCGTTCGAAGGATTTAGCCTAGCCACAGTCAATTCCTCTTGTAGCAGTCTATTCTCCATTTCACATAGCTTCTTCTCATCAATTTCAATGCCCTGTGTATAGGCTATAGCGAAGCTTCTTTTTTAGGTCCTTCGGCCGATTCAGCGTTCGTTCGTTCATGTAAATATACATTAGTTTATCGACGTTAACGTTGCTAAGAGAGTTTCTAGTCTTCGTCTTTATGAAATTTCATTGCCAGTACGTATTGACAGTGATGGCATCGAACTGTAGTAAGAGCTCTTCCAGGTGCGGTTATCTGCTGAAAGGCTTTAGCAACGACCTCGTTCCGGGGCTTACCACCGCGTTGCGGAGGCATGGCTGGTGGTAGGAAGCAATGATGACACCGTGGTCCGTGACAGCGAGGTCAAACCCCCTGAGCTAAACCAGCTGGGTTTAGCTTGCTTACATAATATAAAACCAATAAACAAACATGAATAAACCGCTAAGAGGTATTATACACGTTTATTGTAGAATAAACGGTTTTTTTCTACCCCTAGCCATGATTGACACTTGACAGAACGTGGCCAATCAACAACCCTTCGGACCCGAGAACGGTCAAGTCCGATATTATTACCACGGAGTTGTTGTCGTCGAATCCGAGACATGGTATGAGGAATCCTATCCTATCTTATCTCACAGTCATCGCGAGATATTCCATTCATCCCCATACTTACTTGGTTGGGAGCCCACAATCATCAGGTCAAGTCTTCAGATAGGTCATGATGTTACGAGATCAGAAATCCTACATTTCGGTTTCTCTTAGCTTTTACCGAAGAGTTGTTTATCGCACGGATTTTAGTTATAGAGCTGAACAACTGAAATATATGAATGCCGTCTGACAGTCTTTAGACCCAATGAGCAATGCAGTTTGTCAAGAAGTGACATGAGTCTCCGTTGAGTTCGATTTTGATGATCTTCTGACGCCCTTATCCGCGCGCTCCTTCTTTATCATATCCCAAGCGGTACATCGCAATGTGCACAGTCATTGGTGGGACTCATACACCGGAGAATGAGAAGATTGATACTCTCACATTGATTCTTGTGGGGAGTGACGATGAGAGCGCGCAAGTTGAAGACGTGCAAGGAGATTCAGAGAAGAACTAGGCCGCAGATAACGAAACTGAGGATGACGAAGGGGGTGGGACATGGAGATGCGTTTGGGTGTCCCCAAAAGGTTGCGGAATGGGTGGGGCAGTTTCTGGGGGAGGTGCAACGAGGTGCTTCCACTTCCTGTGAGGAGAATCCTTTCAGCCATATGAAGACCGTTATATATTCATACAGTAGCAAATTGGACGCTGTATCTGCCTCCTGATTTCTTCTCCCAGCCAGGTCTGTTGTTCGCACTTGCCCTTGCCAGTAGTTTCCCAACTCTTATGTGCTCTGCTTCCTCACGCTCATCACGCTCCTTGCGTAGCTTTCCCATCGGTTCTTCATAATCTATGTAATGCCGCTTGCCGTGATCTTTGGACGTCGCTGCTTCGCGTCTGCTCGTATGATGATGGCGATGCAAACGATTTCTGCATCGGTCGCCACTATGGCTTCGTTGTCTATGCAGATGACGATGCCGATGCCGAGAGTTTGGCTCTTTGCTTGGATCCATGTGGTGGCTGTGGTACTTATCTATCGAAGTCGTATCTAGGCTGAAGCCATTCAAGGCATCCTCTTCATGTCTTCTCTTCCTCCTTCCGTTTTCCTG
>JAABUR0100009321.1_pt1 | contig 11100 bp, 10 predicted proteins | sample 5560091 | NCBI WGS metagenome assembly JAABUR01 (sample SAMN10711879, study PRJNA513375) | rock metagenome | isolation source: Antarctica rocks | place: Antarctica: Victoria Land, University Valley sud
GCTGGTGGAAGCGGGCGTAGCGGATGATCTCCGCCGGCTCGAGCGGCGGCACCCGCTTCCCGACGATGTCGTCGGGGTCCGTCGCGAACTCCAACATCGACGAGCCGGCGACATCGACCCCGGCCTCGACCAAAGGCACCTGGACGGCGAACCGGTGCGGCAGCGCGATGTCGTCGGCATCCATCCGCGCGACGATGTCGTGCGCGCACGCGGCCATGCCTTGGTCGAGCGCCAGACCGAGGCCGACGTTGGCCTCCAGCGCCAGCAAGGTGGTGGGCACCGGTGACTCGTGGATGAGACCGGTGATCGTGGCGGCCAGCGCGTCGGGAACGGGGCCGTCTTGGACGAGGACCACGTCGTCGGGGCGGCGGGTCTGGTCGTGGACGACCGAACGAAAGGCGGCAGCCAAGAATCCTGGGTCGTCGCCGCCGTACACGCTCATCAGCAGGCTGAACTCTTCAGCCATCGTCGCCAGCCCCGGTAGCGCCAGCCCCGGTAGCGCTGGCCATGATCTCCGATGTCGGGCGCGGCGCCGACCGCACTCCCGCAGCCAACCCACGCCTGAGGGCAAGCCGGAGCGTCGCCCGGTCGTCGGACCTGGCCACGGTACGAGCCCAACGACGCAGCGTCGACGCGGCGTACACCGCCTTCTCCACCGGGTTGAGGCCACCTGAGCGCCCGAACAGCCACACCTTGTTGCGCACCTCGTAGAAGAACCGCTCACCCGGGTCGGCGTCGGTCGAGCCGAACGTCGCCGTCTTGTGGACCACTACCGAGCTGGGGCAGTACAACGCGCGACGACCGCGGATGAGACGCGTGGTGAACTCGAAGTCGTCGTTCCACAAGAAGTAGTCGGCCATCGGCAGGCCCTTCTTCCGGACCGTTTCGGCCTCGACGAGCACGGAGACGAACGAAGCCGAACGGATCGGCAGGCAACCAACCGAAGCCGCAGCCCGACGCTCCGTCGCGCGAGCCCCCGGCTTCGCTCGTGGCGTGTTCATCGGGTGGTCACGCCCGTCCGTCCAGACCACTCTCGAGGCCACCAGGACGGGCCGGCCGGCGGGGTACGCGACGCTCGCCTCCAGCAGCGCTTGCAACGCCGTCGGTTCGGCAACCGTGTCGTCGTCCAGCAGCCAGATGGCATCGCAACCCAGCTCCAGCGCGCGATCGACGCCGAGGGCGAAACCGCCAGCTCCACCGATGTTGCGGGTGGCTGTCACCGTGTCGATGTTGTGGAACTGCTCGCGCAGCAGGTCGCCTGTTCCGTCGGTTGAGGCGTTGTCGACCACCACAATGCCGTCAGGGGGAACTGACTGACGCATCAGTGCTCGCAACGACTCGGCGAGCAGCGACCGGCGGTTCCAGGTGACGACGACAACGAGAACGCGCTGCCTGTCTCGCACTGGGCGCCGCCTTCCCGCCTTCGGTACCGCATGAGGAGTCAGCGAATCATCGTAGATGCCTCGGCTGACGTCCCGTCGAGCGCGCTCGCCCGCAGCGCAAGTCCTGGTCGCCTCAGCAGGAGGTGGCCAGGTCGCTGCTGTCATTAGCGTCGGAGCGGCCATGGTGGCGACGCGGACCGGACATCGGCGTGCCGGCGTCCTTGGCCTCCGCCTTGTCGAGCGCCTGCGAGACCATCGTGCGGATCTGCGCATATTCCGGATCGCCGGTGTCGATGGCGGGTGGCACGAATGACACCGTCGCCACAGGGAGGGACCTCGTCTTCATCGCGAGGTTGACCAAGGTGGCCAACTGGCTGCTGGGGATCGACGTCGAGATGATCTGCTTGCCGGCCGCGGCGATGTCGCCGAAGTTGGTGACCACGGTCTTGGGATCGAGTTGTTGGAGCATCGCGTTCAGCACACATTTCTGCCTAGCCATCCGCGAGTAGTCGTCCGAGGTCGCGCGGCTCCGGGCGTACCACAGCGTCTCGAAGCCGTCGAGGTGCTGCCGGCCAGGATCGATCCACCCTGTGATGGGAGCGCCCACCCCTCCGATGGGGATGCGCTCTCCCACCTTGATCGTCACTCCCCCGACCGCGTCGACAAGGTCCTGGAAGCCCTTGAGATCGATGAGGACGTAGTAGTTGATCGGCAGGCCGGTGATCTTCTCGACCGCCTGCGTCGTCGCCTCGATGCCGGGCTCGTCGGTGTGCGGGAAGAGGTCGGCGTGGTCGTTCGCCCAGGTGTTCACGCCGTTGAGGTAACAACCGTCGCAGTCGAACCCGTTGGGGAACCTTCTGTCCATCGGGGTGCCCTGAGGAAACGGCGTGTTCGCGAGATTTCGCGGCAGGCCGAAGAGCACCGCCCGACCTGTCTCGGCGTCGACACTGGCTACCGTGATGCTGTCGGGGCGGATGCCGACCCGGGTCGGCCCGGCATCGCCTCCCAGAAGCAGCACGTTGTAGCGGCCACCCTCCACCGCGCTGACGTCGGTGCCGGCGAAGACGGTGGCGATGAAGTCCCTCTGGACGGCGACGATGTGACTGGCGAACAGCAACGACCCCGACAGGCCAAGGCAGACCAGCCCGTTGAGGGCTGTCAGACCCAGCCGTTGGCGCTGCCCGAGACCAAGCGGGTCAGCGATCCGCCAGGCGTCGACGATGAGGTACGCCCAGCCCACGGCGTACGCGATCAAACCAATGCGCAGGAGGCTGAGGAACTGCAGCGTGGTCAGCAGGCGCATGAGCTCGGTACGCCAGACCAGACCCACGCCCGCCAGCACGGCGGTGAAGATCGCACCAGCCGCAAAGAGTCGGACGGCAATCAGCCCGACCCGCCTGCTGCCAGCCATCAGCTGAGCGCTACCCGGCACCAGCACCGTCATGACGAGCAAGGCCACGGCACGGCGGAACCGTAGCCGGGTCTCTACCGGTGCAGCCGTCGACAGAATCGAGGCGCCGGCAGACATGGTGCCCAGTATCACCAGTCACACCGGTATCAGCCCTCGCGACCCGCCGCAACGGCCTCCCCCCGCACCTGCCACCGCCACCTGACCCAGTACGTCTAGCGCGGCGCCGGGGACAGTGGCGGGTAGCGTGAGTGTTATGCCAGGCCAGCAGCCCCCCGACGACCCGGCGTACGACTGGTTGTACGGCGAGCGGAAGGGGCCGCCTCCTCCGCCTTCCGATCCAGAGGCGACTCAGCTCGCTGATCGAGGCGACTTCTCACGCCCTGGTGGAAGTGACCAGCCCCAGCACGACCACCCTGAGCACCGTGAGCACACGCGGGTACTGCGCCCCACTTCCAGCCGGCCGGCCGGCCCACCGGCGCAGCCGCCGCCCATTCCACCGGGGCAGCGGTCGTTCGGCGGCACCTACAGCGCACCGAGCGCGCCGAGCCATCAGCCCCCACGCTTCGCCACCCCAGCGCCACCACGCGGCGGAAGCGCGCCACCGCCCCGGACACCCGCCCGGCCCGCATCCCGACGGCTGCGCCGACCGCGCAGGAGGCGTAACTGGTGGCTTCGGGGAATCCTGCTGGTGCTCTTGGCCTGGCTCGTCTTCTTGGTGGCGGTGCCGATCTGGGCTTGGTCCAGCCTGTCCAAGGTCGACGCTGAGCCCAGCGGCGCCCGCCCCTCCGGCATCGCCGGAACGACGTACCTCCTGGTCGGTTCGGACAGCCGTGAGGGACTCTCGACGGCCGAGGAGGCGGATCTCGGCACGGGGGCCGCTGCGGGCCAACGAACCGACACGATCATCTTGCTCGACGTCCCCGCTGGCGACGGGCCGACGCTCCTGTTGTCGATCCCACGCGACTCCTTCGTCGATATCCCCGGCCACGGCCAGAGCAAGATCAACGCCGCTTACGCCATCGGCGGCCCTGAGCTGCTTGTCCAGACCGTCGAGCAGGCCACCGACGTCCGCATCGACAACTACATCGAGATCGGCTTCTCGGGCTTCGTCGACGTCGTCGACGCGGTGGGAGGCATCGAGGTCTGCCCGAAGACCTCGATCGACGACCCGAAGGCCGGGCACTTGAGAATGCGCCCCGGCTGCCAAGACGTCGACGGGCACACCGCGCTCAGCTATGCGAGGTCTCGGGCATTTGCACTCGGCGACATCACCCGCGCACTTCACCAGCGCGAGGTGATCACGGCCGTGGGCAAGCAGGCGGCGTCCTGGCAGACCGTCGTCTACCCCTGGCGCTACCTGGGGATAAACAGAGCGGCCGCCAAGACTCTTCGCGTCGGCGAGGACGTCGGTCCGATCGACCTCGCCCGCTTCGCGTGGGCAATGGGGCACACCGGCGGGGCAGACACCAAGCGCTGCGTGGTGCCGTACTCCGACCTCGGCGCGTCGACGTCGGCGGGGTCGGCGGTGATCTGGGACGAGGAGCGGGCGAACGCACTGTTCGCGGCGATTCAGTCCGGTGATACCGCCTCGATCAGCTGCTCCCCTCAGTGAGCCAGCCGGTGCTAACCAGCACAGGTCACAGCTGGCTTTGTACGCCGGCCAAGAGCTCGCGCGCCATCACGATGCGCTGCACCTGGTTGGTGCCTTCGTAGATCTGGGTGATCTTGGCGTCGCGCATCATCCGCTCGACGGGGTAGTCGCGGGTGTAGCCGTAGCCGCCGAGCAGTTGCACAGCGTCGGTCGTCACCTGCATCGCCATGTCGGAGGCGAAGCACTTGGCTGCGGCGCCGAAGAACGCCAGATCGCTGTCGCCGCGCTCGGAGCGCCCAGCCGCCGCGTAGGTCAGCTGGCGGGCCGCCTCAATCCGCATGCCCATGTCGGCGAGCATGAACTGCAGGCCCTGGAACTCCGCTATCGCCTTGCCGAACTGCTTGCGCTCCTGGACATAGACCAGGGCCGCGTCGAGGGCGCCTTGAGCGATGCCCACCGCCTGAGCGGCGATGGTGATTCGGGTGTGGTCGAGGGTGTGCAGCGCTGTGGCGTACCCAGTGCCCTCGGCCCCGATCAACCGCGACGCCGGGATGCGGACCGAGTCGAAGTAAACCTCACGGGTCGGTGAGCCTCTGATGCCGAGCTTCTTTTCCGGCGCCCCGAACGACACCCCCGGGTCGGACTTCTCCACAACGAAGGCAGACACCCGGTGCGTGCGCGACTCCGGGTCTGTCACCGCGAAGACGGTGTAGTACTCGGAAATGCCCGCGTTGGTGATCCACCGCTTCACACCGTCGAGCACGTAGTCATCACCGGCGCGCACCGCCCGGGTGCGCATGTTGGCAGCGTCGGAGCCAGCCTCCGGCTCCGACAGGCAGTAGCTGAACATCGCGTCGCCTCGGCCGACCGGCGTGAGGTACGTCGTCTTGAGCTCGTCACTCCCGCTCAACATCAGCGGCGCCGTGCCGAGCTTGTTGACTCCTGGGATGAGCGAGGCAGACGCGCAGGCGCGAGCCACTTCCTCGATGACGATGCAGGTCGCCAGGGCGTCAGCTCCCGCTCCGTCGTACTCCTCGGGGATGTGGGGAGCGTGGAAGTCGGCGGCACGTAAGGCGTCGTAGGCAACCTTCGGGAACTCGCCGGTCTCGTCCACTTCGGCGGCATACGGCGCCACCTTCGCGTCGCAGACGTCGCGCACCGCCTCCCGGATGGCCTGCTGCTCGTCGGACAGCGCGAACATCGGGAAACCCTCAGCCATGGCGCTCATCCTACCCGTGGCTACTCACCAGTAACACTAGTCCGGCCCGCTGGTCCGGCCACGCAGGGCCCGTCCCCGCGCGCGGTCACGGCCCTTAAGGACCAATCTCATCGCCTTGGCCGCGATCGGTCTGCGGTCGGCGATCTCAGCAGCTCGCCGTTGGTTGCGGAACACAGCTCCGCGCGCCCAGCTCGCCAGGTCGACAGCACTCGTCGCACTGGCGTCGACGTCTGGCTTCTTGCGCTGCCACCAGGATGTGGCGTACCTCTCCGCCAGCATCGCCAGGGCGTCGAGCGACGCTTCCAGCAGTTCCTCGTCTGAGGCGTCGTCGGGCCGACGGCCGCCGTCGCGAGACTGCGGACGCAGCTCGTCGAGATCTCCGGCAACCGGATAACCCCGGCTCCGGAGCGCCTCGATCATGCGCTCAGCGCGGGTGGTGACCCAGGGAAGCTCCTCAGCAGGCAGCGTGAAACGAACTGCCTCGGTGCGCTTGGCGAGCATCTGCGCGACAGTCATCTTGATGACCTTGTCGTACTGCCGCTGGTTGAGCCGGCCGCCGAGCCGCTCGTTGACCCGACGGATCACCTCTGTTGCCGCCACCCCGACGGTTTCGTTGTTCCATATCGGCTGCTCGGTCAGCGAGCCGGCGTCGAACCCGACCACAGATGCGAACCGCTCCAGCAACACCTCTGGCGAGCTCCCCGACTGGGGGACCGTGACCACGTGCAGCCGCTCGGCTGGTACGGCGGACTCCCAGGTCTCGCAAATCTTGACCACGTCCTGCCGGAACCAGAAGCCACGACCGGGGTTGACGGCGATCCTGTCCGGATCCTTGATCGCCTCGGCGAATTCCCGCCACCGCCACGTCTGGTCGTTCTTGACCTCCTCCTGCCAGGCAGACACCGCCACCCGGCCGAGGTCGCGAACCGTCACCACGAGGTGCACCTCGGAATGCGGGAAAGACTCCACGGCCCGTTTGGCCTGCTTTAGCGTAGAAAGGCTCAGTCGTTCTTCGGAGACCAGAGACTCCGGGTAGCCACTGGCGTTGACCGCCTCGACGAGGGCGTCCCACGAACCGGCGATGCGGGCGTCATCGACGCCGCGGGGGCGCCGACCCTGCAGGTCCCAGACTGCGAACGCCTGGACCGGCTCCCCCGGACCGCCGGGGAAGTCGATGCCCTGCGCCCGCAGGTTCTCGCGGTTTGCCCGCAGCAGATTCTGGAGGTACGTCGTGCCGGTCTTGTGGAGGCCGATGTGGAGATAGACGGTGGACGGTGCGCTGCTCAACGGTGTTCCTCCGAGGCTGGTGGCCTCGACCTTACGTTGGCGCCCTTGGCCCGGGCTGTCTCAGCAAGGGACTCCTGGAACCGCAGGACCGCGGCGAGCCGGTCGGGGTCGCCGACGGCAAGGATCCTGGCTGCCAGCAGGCCTGCGTTGCGAGCGTTGCCGATCGCGACTGTCGCTACCGGCACGCCAGCCGGCATCTGCACGATCGAGAGCAGGGAGTCCAGGCCGTCGAGGTGCTTCAGCGGCACCGGTACGCCGATCACGGGTAACGGCGTGACGGCGGCGAGCATGCCCGGGAGGTGAGCCGCACCTCCGGCCCCGGCGATGAGTACCCGCAGCCCTCGCTCGTGCGCACGCCGCCCGTACTCGAGCATCTCGGCCGGCATCCGGTGCGCCGACACGACGTCCGCCTCGAACTCGATGCCGAACTCGGCGAGCGCGTCCGCCGCTGCTGACATCGTCGGCCAGTCGGAGTCCGACCCCATCACGATTCCGACGACGGGCGACCGGGAGGCGTCCATCATCTGACAGTACCGGCGAACCACCCGGCGGCATGGCGGGCGCGTTCGCGGACCTGCTCGAGGTCGTCGCCGTACGCCGTCACGTGTCCGACCTTGCGCCCAGGCCGCACGGACTTGCCATACAGGTGCACTCGCACCGCGGGGTCCCGCGCCTGCACGTGTGGGTAACCGTCGAAGAGGTCGCCGACGCCGCCGAGGATGTTGACCATCACGGTCCACCGGGCGCGGGCCAGCGGTGACCCGAGCGGCAGGTCGAGCACTGCCCGCAGGTGGTTCTCGAACTGGCACGTGACGGCGCCGTCGATCGACCAGTGCCCCGTGTTGTGAGGGCGCATGGCCAGTTCGTTGACGAGGACTCGACCGTCGCGCGTCTGGAACATCTCCACCGCCAGCAACCCCTCGACCCCCAACTCAGCAGCGATTCGCATAGCGGTCTGCTGTGCCTGCACCGCCAACTCCGGGTCGAGGTCAGGGGCAGGAGCCGTCACCTCGACGCAGATGCCGTCGCGTTGCACACTTTCGACGACGGGGTACGCCGCCACCTGACCGCTTGGCGACCGGACGACCAGAGCAGACAGCTCGCGCCTGAAGTCGACCCGCTCCTCAGCCAGCATCTGCACGCCTTGGGGCGCTTGCGAAAGCACCGCCGCAGCCTCCGACTCGACCGCGACCGTCCAGACCCCCTTGCCGTCGTACCCTCCCCGAGCGGTTTTCAGGACGAGGGGAAAGTCACCCAGAGACGCAGCTGCCTGCGAGACGTCGGCAGCCGAGCTCACCAGCCGGAACCGTGGCTGCCCGACGTTCAGTTGGGCCAACCGGTTTCGCATGACTGCCTTATCCTGCGCGTGGACGAGCGCCGCAGGTCCCGGACGGCACGCGATGCCGTCAGCCAGCAGCCGCTCTAGGTGTGCAGTCGGCACGTGCTCATGGTCAAAGGTGATCACGTGCGCACCTTTCACCCATGCGCTCAACGTGCCCCAGTCGGTGTAGTCGCCAACTGTCGTGTCGACGATCACCTGCGCCGCGGAACCGTCAGCTGTCTCGGCGAGCAGCTTCAGCGGCACGCCTAAGCCGATCGCCGCCTGCTGCATCATGCGGGCCAGCTGGCCGGCACCCACGACACCGACGCTCGGGCTGCTCACGGCCGACACCCTATTGCCCGCTGCATCTGCCCGTCCGCGGCGGCAACCGCGGAGCCCGCTCAGGTGTCGTACGCGTGTCAGGATCACACCGACGGCAGAGCGCGAAGGAAGGCGCCGATAAGCAGCCAGGACTTCGTGCGCGAGGTGTACGACGCGTCGTACCGCCGGCTCGTCGTGCAGATGCTGGCTCTCGGGCGACCAGGCTGAGGCCGAGGACGTCGTCCAGGAGGCTTTCGTCAAGGCGATCGGCCAGGCGGGTCGGTTCGGTCAGCTCGACAATCCCGAGGCGTGGCTGCGCACCGTGGCGATGAACGGCCTGCGCAACCGCTGGCGGCGTACCTCTGTGCTGCGCCGCGTCACGCCGCGCATCCCAGGCGTGCAGCAACGCGCGGAGCTGTCACCTGACCACGTCGACCTCGTGTCGGCGCTGCGGCGATTGCCGATCTAGCTGCGGGAGGTCGTGGTGCTCCACCACCTGGCCGATCTGCCCGTGGCCGAGGTATCCCGGACTCTCGGCGTACCCGAGGGCACCGTAAAGGCGCGCCTTGTCAGAGGCCGCGCCGAACTGGCCACCCACCTGTCGGAACGCGAGGAGCCCAACCATGTCTGACTTCGAGAGCTTCCGCCGTGAGGCGGGGAGTCAGGTGGTCCAGCCGGACTTCGACGACCTCGTCGCCACGTCGAGGCGCCGTCGCCGTACCGCTGCCGTCTCAGCCGTCGTCGCCGTGGCAGCCGTGGTGGGTGTCGTGGCCTTTGGGCTCCAGGGGTTCGGCGATCAGGCAGCCCCAGTCACGCCGGTCGGACCGTCGTTGTCCCCGACACCGACTCCGGCCCCGACCCCGGACACCCCTCCGTCACCCGATGAACCGGCGCCCCGGTTGACGGCGACCCAGGTCGTGAACGATCGGAACGCGCGAATCGTCTCCGTGGCAGTCTCGGACAGGTTCACTGCGGCGAAGGCCGTAATTTGGGGCTACTGCGTAGACCGCCGGTGCGACCAGCAGGAGTTCGCTGTCACGGTGACGGGCGATGACTTCAAGACGGCCCAGGACATTGCCATTCCTGTCGGTTCTCGCTACTTAACGCCGCGCGTGGGCGAAGTCGGCTCCGACGTGTTCTACGTGTCGACGGACTCGACCGGCTTTTTGGTGGACACGGCGGGTCGGGTAACGGATGTCACCATCAGCAAGGCTGCCCGCCCGATGACATCAGCAGAAGTTTTGGTCATCGCCAGCGATCGGTACACCTATGTTGGGCTGAATCCGACGACCGGAGCGGCGCATCCGGTGCCGCTGCCGGCCGGTGGCGAAGTCGGTGGGCTGGAGCAGAATCCCGACGGGACCTTGCTGGGTGTGGCGCGGACCTCCGGGCCGAAGTACTCGAACTCGGTGGTCTGGTCACAAGACGGCGGGGCGACATGGAGCGAACACCAGCTGTTCAAGGGCGGCAGCCTGGTCAGCACGATCGAGTCTGCCTCGACCGAGCCCATCTTGGCCGTCGTACAAGGCGCTGACGGCGCCACGCTTATGCCCTTCGACACGGTGCACCGCAGCACGGACGGCGGTACGACCTGGCAAACATTCGACGAGAGCCCCGACGAGATGGCATATCTCGGGTGGAGCCTGATCATTCCTGACGGCAGTCTGCTCGTGCACATCGATGGTTGGAGCGACGGCCGCATCGGCCGCCCGAGCCAGCACCCCATCGGCCTGTACTTAAGCGATGGAGAAAACTGGGCCGACCTGCGCTACGTGCAGGACCTGCCGGCCTCATCTGACCCGAGGTCCCTCACCAGCGGGTTCACCCTCGGCGACTACGCGGCGACGAGCTCGGGTGAGCTACGGCTGTGGATCTACGACTACAACGGTGACAGCCTGTTCGAGTCCGGCCCGGATATCCACACGTGGGCCGAGGCCCCAGCCCGCTGACCTAGCGGAGCCGCGCCACACTGACGCCGTACGCTGTAGGCCGCCCGTCATCGTCGGAGGAAGAGCGCGGTCTTGCTGCAGCGGTTACGCAAACTCGCCTCCGAGGCGATGAAGTTCGGCGTGGTGGGTGCAGTCGGCTTCGTGGTCGACGTAACGGTGTTCAACGCGCTGCGCTACCTCGGCGACCCCGGAGTGCTCCAGCACAAGCCGCTGACCGCCAAGGCGATCTCCGTCGCGGTCGCCACCGTCGTGACCTACCTCGGCAATCGGCACTGGACGTGGTCTCATCGAGCCCGCAGCGGCGCCCGGCGGGAAGTCACTCTCTTCTTCCTGTTCAACGGCGTCGGTATGGCGATCGCCTTGGCGTGCCTGGCCATCTCGCACTACGCGTTGGACCTGCGCAGCCCACTGGCGGACAACATCTCGGCCAACGGTTTCGGACTTGTCCTCGGCATGGCTTTCCGCTTCTGGAGCTACCGCACGTACGTCTTCCGCCGCCATCTGCCCCAAGAGTCCGACTCTCGCGTTGCTGTAACGGCGCCAGAGTCGGAGCTTCGACGCTGACTCAGCGCTCGCGGTCCTGGCCGAACAGCAGGTCGGTGATCGCGAGTTGAAGCGC
>JAABUR0100009331.1_pt1 | contig 11089 bp, 9 predicted proteins | sample 5560091 | NCBI WGS metagenome assembly JAABUR01 (sample SAMN10711879, study PRJNA513375) | rock metagenome | isolation source: Antarctica rocks | place: Antarctica: Victoria Land, University Valley sud
CTGCTGTGTGCTGCCACTCTCCAACTGCTTCGCGGCAAGCTCGAGGGGCTCCCCCTCAAAACTGCTCTGTTGGTACCCTGTAGCATCTGACAGCCAGGCGCGCTGTGGCTTTCACCAGGGGCGGGGACGTTGTCGCAAGAGTGGCGGTTTGAGCTGCCCTGTGCGGTTCTGTGCGCGCAGGTGACTGGCAGCGGCCCGCATGGCGCCAGTGGGGCCGGGGGCGGCGGCGGCGGCGGCGCGGGCGGCGGCGGCGGCGGTGGCAGCGGCGACGGCGGCGGCGGCGGGTTGCTAGGGACGTGGACGCGCCGGCAGACGCGCTTCGACCGCGGCGCCAAGCCCTCCGCGGCGCTGCCGCCGCGGCAGCCCTCGCTGCCGGCGCACATACCCGGCACGCCGCAGCTGCCCGAGCGGGCGCCGAGCGCGCTCGGCCTCGGCGAGCCTGCTGGCAGGCGCGGGCGCGGCGGCGTGGGCGCGGCGGCGCCCGGCGCGGAGCGGGCGGCGGCGGGAAAGGGGGCGCCCGAGGGGGAGCTGGGCGAGGGCGACGACGAGGAGGCGGCCGTGCGGCAGGCGGCCTGGCGCTGGCGCTTTAGCCGGCGCTGGGTGCAGGAGCAGGCGCGGCAGCTGGACCCGGAGTATGGCCGGCAGGCGCGCCCCGGCGCGCGGCGCCTGCTCACAAGCCCCGCTCAAGGCGGCGTGCCAGCTGGAGCTGCAGCGGCGGCCCGTGGGCGCGATGCAGTCATGCGGCGAGCGTGTGCATGCTGCTTGGGCAGCACTTTGCCGAGCGCCACTTGCTTCGCCATTTGGCCGCATGGCCCTGCGGCGACCTCCAGGGTCTTTGGTGGTGAGGGCAGCCGCCGCTGTGCCTGTCCTGTCGCGGCCCGGCGGCCTTCCATTTGCTCAGGCGCGGGCGGCCGCGCCCCGGACCAGAAACGCCGCAGGCGCTGACGCGCGGCGCTGGGCGGCTACTCTAACCCTACCCTGGCGCAGGCCGGCGACGAGGACGGCTGGGACGAGGCGCTCGGCTACCTGGACGCGTGCGGGCCGGGGTGGCACCTGCAGATTGCGCGCACGACCAGCGAGGAGTTCAACCTGTCGTCCTCGTCGCTGGTCAGCCTCGGCTCGGGCCTGTCCACGGTGCTGCTGGGCGACAGCGCGGGCGGCGCCGAGCGCCCGCTGGCCGAGCGGCCGCGCGGGCGCGCGCCGGGCGAGCTGGGCGAGGCCACCAAGGGGATCGTGCAGGCGCGCGGGGGGCGGCTGTCGCCTGCGGGGGGTTCAGCTGCTGGCCCCCCCCCTCGTACCCGGCAGTGTGCCCGGCATCGTCGGTAGCAGTGCTGTGCTGCGGATGAGCCATGGAACCAGACAGCGTGCTGCGTTGCCTCAGTTGGGGATGCCGTGCACGGAGGACAGGGACCTGCAGTGAGCTCTTTTGCTGCGTAGTCCCGCCACACTGTGTCCGGCAGGCAAGCTCAATGCCGACGCGGCGTGGTCTGGCTCACGGGCGTCCAGCTGACAGGCAGGGTCTGTCGTGATTGCGTATTGATTGGACACATTCAAAATATTCGACATGTGTGGCAAGCAAGCGCTTTTGGCGCGGCGGCGCAGGTGGCGCGCAAGGCGGCGGACCTGTACGAGCAGCAGCAGGCGATCGAGGCGTTGGTGAGCCAGCGCTGGGACAGCGCCAAGGGCAGCGGCGCCGGCTGCTGGCCCGTCGCCGCGCTGCCGGCGGTCGCGATCGACAGCTTCGGCCGCTTCCCCTTCGTGCTCGCCAAGGCCGGCGACCGGCTGGGCGCCAAGAAGCTGCTGGTGCGCCGCGCGCGCGCGCCGCCCCAACGAGGCGGCCCGGCCGCGCCGTCGAGCGAGCTGTTCGAGTCGGCCGTGAGCCTGAACAGTCCGCGAGCGCTTGGAGGGAGCCGCCGCCGCACTGGCTGTCTCAGCTCTGATTCAAACGGGGCTGCCGCGCGCGCGCGCCGCCCCAACGAGGCGGCCCGACCGCGCCGTCGAGCGAGCTGTTCGAGTCGGCCGTGAGCCTGAACAGTCCGCGAGCGCTTGGAGGGAGCCGCCGCCGCACTGGCTGTCTCAGCTCTGATTCAAACGGGGCTGCCGCGCGCGCGCGCCCGCAGGTGCGCGGCCGCAATGGCGCCACCGAAGCGCAGCTGGTCAAGGGCATGCTCAAGGAGGTGGCGGACGCGTGCGGCCGGCAGCGCCTGCCGCCGGCGGACCTGGCCGTGCTGGGCGGCGGCACCATGGAGTGGTGCCGCGAGCGCGACCGCCTGATCAACGTCATCGCCGGTGCGCCGGCGCGCGCGCCGCGCCGTCCGGCCCAGGGCCGCGCGCTGCGTGTGGCTGCCCGCATGGCTGGGCTGTCGAGCTGGTGGGGAGGGGCACGCTGGCCGCTGCGGCGCTGTGGTGCCACGGTGTTCAGGGAGCGCCAGGTGGTTTGCTGACGGGGTCTTGCTTGCCGAGCATGTCACAGACTTGGCCTGGCAGGTGGGCACCAGCCCCACACGCGCTGCGGCTGGCCGCGCAGGCAAGGTGGTGCCCAGCGGCGACCGCAGCATCCAGAGCCGGGCGGACGTGGCGCGCCTGGCGGCGGCGCTCACGCGCGCGTCGTTGCCCATGCAGCACCGCGTGGTGACCGCGGACGCGCTGCCCAATGGCGTCGCGTGAGCGCAGGGCTTAGGGTCGTAGGGCTAGGGCTGGAGCGGGCTGGGCGCGCGTCGTCGGCGCTGCGGCCCTGCGGCCTCCCCATGTAGGGCACGCCGGCGGGCCGCGCAGGGCCCCTGGCATGACGCGCAGCGCCCTGCCTTCGCCCCGGGGGCCGCCCTGTCTCGCAGGCGCGGCGCCCGCGCTGCAGGGCTGGTTGAGTAAGTGCTGCGTAGTGGGAACGGTAGCTGCTGGTAGCTGCTCTCTGCTGGTCATGTTTTTGCGGCACTGCAATCGTGCGGTTGAGGGCGCGCGTCAGCGCGCGCCCCTCCCTTTCCCGCACTTTCCAGTTTTGCGGCCGGCGCTGTGGCCGCCGCACGTTCATAGAGCTGCCCGCCTGGCGCCAGCGCGCGCCAACCCAATGCCGCCGCTGAGCCTGCCTAGCGGCTGGGCCTGGGCCCGGGCGGCATGGGCGGAGCGCGCAGGGGCCCTGCTCTCGGCCTGCCTGCCGCCGGTCGCCTCTGTGCGCGGGCTAGCGCTGCTAGGCTCGCCTCCTGGTCTGCTGTGGTGAGACGACTGGTGCGCGTCCTGTTCACCGCCCCTGTTCCCAGCGGCCGCGTTTCTGTTTCCTTTCATGCCGGTTATTTTCTGCGCCCTTGCAACGCGGTGTGTGTTTCTTGCATGGGCTGTTCGGGAGCAGGCAGGGCGGGGGTGGGGCCGAGGGAGGACAGCTGTGAGTTTTGAGTGGACGGGCTGGCGCGGCCGCGCCGTGCCTGCTGAGGAGGGGTGACCGGGGCCCCGGCATGCTGGCGGCCCCTGCGAGTTGGAGGGGGAGGGTGAGTTCGAGTGCGCTAGTTAATAGATAGAGTTGTGCGCTAGGGCAGCTGCCGTAGACGCCGAAACGGCTGACGCCCAAGCTTTCTGAAGTTGGCCATCGACACGTGGGACAACGCCTGGCGCATGTGCCCAGAGGGCCCCAAGGCATGGAGCGGCGGGACGCTGAGAGTGGCCTGCACGCATGAACGCGCAGGCCCTAGCCGTAGCGAGCGTGCACTCGACCATATGATGTCTGCCGCATGGCCGCATGTTGTAGCACCGCAGTGCATTGTTGTGCCATCGCTGTGGCGCTGAAACCATGTTCGAAGGCTTACAGTTTGTGCCCAGAAGCGCCAGACCACCGGGCGCCTGCTCTAAAATCGGTGACCCTGCGCGCGCTGTCAGCACAGCACTGCGTCAGCGCCGCCGCAGCGACGCGTGTGTTCTGCGGCGGACCATGTGGCGCACCGCCTTCAATGCGCCCCGAGCCATGGCGCGGTGCGGGCTACGTAAGACCGGTCTGCCGCGTCAGGATGGACCAACGCCCGACTCGCTTGTGGCTACCCAGGGCAGGTCATGCCCGGCGCAGAGCAGAGCAACTCTGTCGAACCGGGACGGTCTGACCGCCGCCGCGCTTATGGCCATCCAGGGCAGGCCCTGAGACCACATGTGGGGCATGGGGCCTCACCATGTGCTGCTGCAGCGCCTCCACCTGCGCGCGCTGCGCGGGCGGCAGCGACGCGATCTGCTCCGCCGTCAGCTGCATCACCTGCTGCAGCAGCGCTGCGCGCGCGCGCCGCCCTTCAGATGAGCGCCTCTGACCAGGGCCTTCCAAGTAGACCCCACAATCACCTGGCCGGGCCGCATGGCGCATTTCTGATCCCCGGGCTGCCATGCAAACCAGGCGACTGGCGATGTTATGAGGCGCGGCCCTCCCACTGGGCGGCACAGGTGGCCCCTTGATACCGGCGCAAAGCTGAACACGCGGCTCCACCCCACCACAGGCGGCTGGCTAGCACACGGCAAGTGCTCCTCAGCATCTTCAGGCAGGCCCCCACTGCACACCACTGGCGCCTACGATCATAGGCGCACACGCCCACGCGCCGCACAGGCGCGCGCCCGCCTGCCCAGCATGCAAACTCGGCGAGCAGGGCCGCGCTCAGCAACCAGCCGAGCCGGCGGGCGCGCACCCTGCTGCTGGCCGGGGTCCGCCGCGGGCGCCTGGCTCGGCACGGGCTGCGCCTGCGGCGCGGGCTGCTGCCCGTATGCGGCAGGCTGCGCGCCGTACTGCGCGGGCGCCGCCGCCGCGCCGCCCTGCGGCGCGCTGTAACCGCCGGGCGCGGGCTCGCCGTAGTGCCCCGGGCTGGCATAGGGCATGCCGGGGTGCGGCGCCTGCGCAGGCGCATGCTGCGGCGCGCCATGCGGCTCGCCCGGCGCGAGCCGCGGGTCGGGCAGCCCGGCCGCCGGGCCCCCCGCGGGGCCCCCGCGAGGGTCCGCGGGCGCGGCGCGCGGGTCCATGGGCGCGCTGAGCTGCACCGGCGCGGGCAGCGGCGCGGGCGCGGGCAGCGGGCCCGGCGCCGGCTGCTCGGGGTACGGCATGAACCCTGGCTGCGGCTGCGGCGCCCCCGGCATCGCATAGGGCGCCGGCCCTGGCCCCGGCCCCGGCTGCGGCCCCAGCTGCGGGTGCGGCTGCGGCCCGGGACCCGGGTGCGGCTGCGCCATGGCATACCCGGGGCCGGGGTGACCGCCCAGGGGGTGGCCCATCGCGTCGGCGGGCGCGCCGTTGGCGGCGGGCGGGATGTGGACCATGCCCAGCTGCGGGGACACACAGCGCGCTGCGTCAGGCCCCGCAGCGCCCGCGGCCCGGCGGCGGGCTGGCTGGCCGGCGCGCTGCTGGCCAGGCTTAGGGTTAGAGCATAGCGAGCGAGCGCAGGCGCGGGGGCGCGCACCATGATCTGCGCCTGGAGCAGCGCCTTGGTGAGCTGCGGGTTCTGCACCAGGATCGCGCGCGCCTGCCCGGGGCTCGCCCGGACCAGCGCCTGCATCTGCGCGAGCACCTCGAACAGCTCGCCGCGCGACTTGCTGGCGAGCGCGGCCGAGATCTGGTCGCTGCCGCCGCCCGGCGCCGGCGGCGCGCCGCCCACGAGGCCGGTCAGGCTCTGCCCGGCGGCCGCCGCCACGTCCATCCCCAGCGCAGGTACCTGCAGCGTCTGCAGCAACCGCTGGCCCACGGTCTGGCTGCTCGGCTGCGAAGCGTGCACACGCAGGAGCGAGCAAGCGGGAGAGCGAGCGCAAACCAGGGCGCTTGGGACGGCACCCGCGGGCGAGGCGCCGGCGCGCGCTCGCGGTTGCCGTCAAACTGCCGGCCGTCTGCTGTAAGCGCCAGCGCCCCCGTCAGCAGGCACGCGCACGCAGTGCGCTTGCGCGGGGGCAGGACGGGCACCAATCAAGCGCCCGCGCCAACTGCACCGCGGTCACGGCAGAACCCGCTCGGCGGCGCACCTGCGCCGCTGCGCGCGCCGGGCTTGGTGCTGTCGTCGGCGAAGTCGACGCGCAGCGCGCGGCCGCCGACCTCGTGGCCGTTCAGGTTGCGCTGCGCGCTCTGGCTGGTCGGCAGGTCGTAGAACTCGCAGAAGCCGTAGCCCTTGGGCTTGCCGGTGTCGCGGTCCGTGACCAGCCTGCCGGAATGTGTCGCTCAACACTGCCCGGCTGAGCGCCCCGAGCGGCGGGCGGCCCGGGCGGCGCGCCAATGCGCGCCGGTTTAAAGTGCAGAGAAAGAGGACAGCGCGCTGGCAGGCAGGCGCGCCTGAACGACTTCACCGGCCCGACCTCGCTGAAGAGCTCGTGCAGCTGCTCCTCCGTCACGCCGTACGCCACATTGCCCACGAAGCACGTCGTTGTGGGCGGGCGTGCTGCCATGTCGGAGGAGCGCTGGGCCCACAGCACCACCACGCAGCAGAACGCAACAGATCTGTTCGAAGTGCCTGCGAGCTTGTCTGGCGGTGCTGGCCAGGTTGCCAGTCTAGGCCAGTGGAGTTGGTGACTGATTGGCTTTCCGTACCCCCCGCCTTCCTTGAAAACAGGGAGCTCTGGCGGAAGTCCGCAGCACGGGCCAGGTAGAGCGGAGGTGCGCTCGTGAGCAGCGCTGCGCCAAGGCGCCGGCGGACACTCGCGAGGGCGGGGCTCGCGGGCGGCGCATCATGGACATGCTCAGGCGCAACCTGGAGGCCGCGCAGGCGCAGGCGCTCAGCGCGGCGTTGAACGCGCAGAGCTCCGCGCGCGGGTTCGCGCGCAGCGTGTCCGAGCATGGCAAGGCGCTCGCCGGCAACCTGAGCGAGAACACAAAGGTCCTGGCGGAGCAGGCGCGGCGCCGCCGCCCCGCCCGCGCCTGCCCGGGCTGCGCCGCGCCCCACAGGAGGCCAGACACCTCCTGCCCGTCACGTGCCCGCTGCCTGCCCCGCGCGCCCCTGAGGGTGCAGGCGCAGGAGCCGACAAGCAGGCGACCGCGTGCCAGACAGCGCGCAGGCGTCGCCGACGCTGTGCCGCCCCATGGCGAGCCCGGTCGCAAGCTTGGAGCGCGCGTGCCGAGTCCCAGCGCGCCCCGCGCAGGCGTCCACGCTGTCCAGCACCGCGGTCGAGAGCGCGCAGTCGCGCCTGCGCACGCTGGAGCTGCCCGGCAGCCTCCACGCGCGCCTGGGCGCGCTGGGCCGGCCGGCCGAGGCGGGCCCCGCGGCGGACGAGGGCGAGCTGGCCGCCTTCGGCATCACGGCCGACTTCCGCGAGTTCATCCGCAGCCTGACCTACGCCACGTTCCGCGACTTCCCGCAGGACGCGCTGCCGGCCGGCGCGGAGGCGCGCGCCCCGCCGTCGTTGACGCTGCGGTTGTCAGTGGCCACCCTGGCCACTTCTAGATTATGGTCGGCCCCGACGCGGGCCGCGCGCGCCGCGCCGGGCCCTCCTGCGAGCGCCGGCTGCTGCGCCCGGCCGCCCGCGCGGCCTGGGCCGGCCGCCCTGCCGCCTGTGTCCGGACCTGCGCCAGACGGCTGCCTGCGCGGCCTGGCCAGCGAGGCCTGCAGGCCAGGATTCGGCGTGGAGTCTTGGCTGGCGCGGCCGGGGAGGTGCTCATGCGTGCGGGGCGCCTGGACAGCCTGCGCTGCCGCGCAGGGCCCGAGCACGCCGGGAGGGACGAGGAAGGTGCTGACGCCGTGGCAGGCGCGGCGCCTGCCCCGGCGCTCGGCCGCGTCCCGCGCGGCCGCTGGAGCGGCGCTAGGAGAGAGGCGCCCTGTCGTGCAAGGTTGAGAAAACCGTGATGCTGGGGTGCATGCCTCACTTTGCGTGTGGGGCTGCGCTCGCGCTGCAACAGAGCGCCAAGCTTGTGTCGAGCTGCTCTGCTTGTGGCGACCTGCGGTGCCTCCATGCTGCGGGCCCACCGCGGCTGAGCGCCTCTGTACGGCGGCAGGCCGGCCGCTGGGCGCTCTTCTGAGGCGTGCGCGGCGCAGCAGCGCTCACCGGCGGCCGTGCGTGCGGCGCGCAGGAGCAGCACGCCATGCTGGTGGTGCAGAGCACGCGCGAGATCAACGAGCTGCGCTACGTGCTGTGCCCCAAGCGCATGTCCGACGCGACGTTCTGGCAGATCTACTTCGCGCTGGCGCGCAAACGGCTGCCGGACGCCGCGTTCGAGCCGGCGCCGGCCGCGGCGCGCGCGGCGCCCGCCGACGCCATGTCCCTCGCCGACTTGCAGGTGAGCGCCCTGAGTGCGTTGCGTCCCGAAGGTGCTGGCATGTTGTGCGCCTGGGACCGGGGGTGCGAAGTCCCCCTCCCTGCTTCCCCCTTGCATACGACGTATTTTTGAGCGACAACAGGGGTCTGTTGCGCTGTCAGAGACCCGTGAGGCGCCTTTAAGGGCGCTTGCGCGCGCGCGCGGCGCAGGCGCGCCTCGCGCAGCTCAGCACGTCCGCAAAGACGCTGGTGTCGCACACCGGCGCGACGCTGCGCACGGCCGCGCACTCGATTGGCCAGAGCGGCACGCCGGGCGTCGGGGCGGCCGCCGCGGGCGCGTCGCTGGCGGAGGCCGCCGCGGAGGGCCGCGCGCGCAACAGCTTGGACGCCGGCGGGAACGGCGCGCGGCCCGGGGCGGACGCGGGCGCCGAGGCCGGCGCCGGCCTGGCGGCGGACCAGGAGCTGGAGGCCGCGCTGCGCGACGCCATGCGCTCCGGCAGCCCGGGCGGCTACTCGGGGACGGGCAGCGAGGACGCGGCGGGTTTTGAGGACGCGGAAGGGTATGGGCGACCCCGCGGCTCGCGCGGCAGCGAGACCAGCGAGGACCAAGGCGGCGGCGGCGGCCGCGGCAGCGGCGGCGACGATTTGCGCGCCGACGGCGCGCGCCGCGGCGGCCCCGGGGACCATGGTGCTGCTGTGGCAGGCGCACCGGCGCACGCGGGCGCCCCTGGCGGCAACGGCTCCCGCGACCCGGCGGCCAGCGGCGCCGGTGCCGCGCGCGACGGCGCGGCCGCTGGCAACGGCGGCAGCGGTGACGAGGAGGAGGGCGACGACGACTTCGACCGCTACCTCAGCGAGCTGAACGAGGACAATGCGAGCGGCGGCCGCGGCGGCGACGACGAGGACGCAGAGGACAGCGGCGAGGAGCTCGACTTGTCCGAGTACATGCGTGACGTGAAGTGAGGCTTTGCTGTCCCCAAGCCAGAAGTCAGGAAGCGGCAAGGCGGAGGCCCGTCAATCTGCGGCATGTTTGTGAATGTTGGCACGTGCTTGTACATGGTTCAGGAAGTCGACGAGTACCAACAGGGCAGTTTTCGATCTCCCGCCGACCGTCGCTTGTGTTTTGAGACTGTGAACAACTAGTGGCGGCATGCGCAGCCGCCAGCCGCCCGTGTTTGTACGGCATGCGGTTTTTCTCTTTGCCGCAGTGTAACAAGGCGAGCTCTGTACCGTATCCCTGTGAGCTCTGTACCTTTATCCCTGTGAGCACCCTCTTTCTAGACGCCGCATCAGGAGGAGCAACACCGATGCAGCAGAGCTCAACCCTCCGGGCACGGGGGACATGGGGTGCAGTGTCCGCCTATCCGGGGCTGACCTACCAGCGCACGCAACAGATGCTTGCATGCATTTGCAATGCAGCCGCAGAGCTTATGCCAAGACTTGTGCCCTTTGAATGCCCGTCTCACACATTGTGGGTCACACAACAGTGGCAGGGACGTTCAAACTAGGCCTCTAGCAGGCAGTCTCCACCAAGGTTCATGCTCGACAAGCGGACACCTCCACACGCGCGGCCCTGGGTTTATTCTCAGCACGGTGTGCTCTGCACGCCGTCTCTGTTCCTTAAAAGCTGTGGCAGCTGGTGTGCTCTGCCCGCCGTCTCTGTTCGTGTACCACAGCTTAGCTGTGGCCCTGGTGCATTGCAAGCCTGACCTGCTGGGGCCCCCGCTGGATGCCATTTCGCCATGCATCCCAGGCCATGCTGCAGGTGCATGTGCCCAAGTCGTTCCATGTCTACCCCGAGCCGCAAACCGACCACGTTAACTCGCCCAGCCTGTCCAGCCGTGCATCCTCTCGCAGGTAAGGCATACTTGGAAGGATCCCGGTCTAGGGTTCACCAGGGGTGTTCTTGACGTACATCAGGATGTACGCCTCCACGCGCGACACGGCCTGCCAGTCGACCGCGCGCACCTGTGTGTCGCTGACCCGCCACCACAGGAGGTCGGCCTCCTGGGGCCCCGGGGGCGGATCCACAGCCGCGCTCAGGCCCCGGCCCGCCTGCCCGGCCCCATCCTGCGCCGGCTGCACCGGCGCGGGGGCCGCTGCCGCTGCAGCCGCACGGCCGCCATGCGGAGCTGCGACCTCAGCCTCACACCCTGACGGGGCCTGCCCGTCCTGCGCGGCCCCGCGTCCGGCCACAGCCGCGCGTTCGTCGCAGGCTCCGGCGGGCGCGTGCGCCGCTGCTGCCCCCGCGAGCATCGCGTCCGCTTGCTGAGCCCCCGAGACACAGCTGGTGTCCGATGCAAGCGGCCCTAGGGGCGGCCCTAATTCTACACCCTGCGCCTGGCGCTTGCCCGCCCGGATGGCAGCCTTGGCGCCACGCGTCGCGCTCGCAGCGGCGCTCGGCGCGGCTGCCTCGCTGGCTTCCATGCCCAGGCCGCCGCCCGCCGCCGGCGCAGCGGCGAGCTCCGCGAGGGGCGCAGCCGCGCGCGGGGGCGCAGGCGGAGCGGTGCACACGCCCTGCTCTGCTTCGGCTGCCAGCCCGTTGCTGAGACGGCCGGTCGCGTGCGCCGCGCCAGGCGCCGCTCCTGCCCCGCCGTCGCCAGCACTCTCCGGCTGAGCGCCGGCCGCGTCCGCCGCCGCGCCGGGCGCGCCCGCGCCGGGTCGCCGCGCGTCGCGCGCAGGCTGCGAGCTGCCGGGAGCAACCGCGGGGGCGGCCGCGCCCGCGCCGCGCGCGGGGCCGGCCGCGGGGCCGGCCGCGGCGCCGGCGCGCCGGGAGACGTAGGCAATGTAGTGCCCCGTGCCCATGCTGCCCCCCTGGTGCTCCACGACGCCCGCCAGCGTGTACGCCGCGCTGCCCGCCGCGCCGTCCTGCCGCGCACGGGCGGGGTGGCTGACGGCAAGGGCCAAGTGC
>JAABUR0100009333.1_pt1 | contig 11086 bp, 9 predicted proteins | sample 5560091 | NCBI WGS metagenome assembly JAABUR01 (sample SAMN10711879, study PRJNA513375) | rock metagenome | isolation source: Antarctica rocks | place: Antarctica: Victoria Land, University Valley sud
CGCAACTCGGCCCACTGCTCCACGCCAACCACCCCTTCGCCGCCCTCCTCGATCGCTTGACCGCGCGAGGGTCCGGCTCCACCCGGACGCCTCCGCCAACGCGCCCCGGGGGTCAGATTTCAACCGGCGGAGGGGGGTCAGTTTTCACCCGACGCCGACAGGGCGTTCGCCCGGCACTGTGAACCCCTATGACGTCACGGTCGAGCATCGAGCTGGTCCGCGCACAAGCCGAGCGAAACGTCGCTCTGCGGACGCTGCTGCTTGAGCGGCTCGCCTTCTGCACCGAGCAGCACGTCGCGCGCTCCGCCGCGTCAGGCGCCCAGCTGGACCTCGACCTCGCGGCTCGGTGGCGCGCTGAGAACCGCATCGTCGGAGTTGAACGCGGACAGTGGTTGTTCCCGGCGTTTCAGTTCGACGAGACCGGCGCGCCAAAGCGCACGCTTCAAGCGATCATCGCGCGCTTCAGAGCGCACGGCGGGTCGGACTGGCAAAATCCTCGCCTGGTTTGCGACGCATAACCGCTGGCTTGAAACCGAGCCCCTTGAGCTGCTCGACACCCAGCCTGAAAAGGTGCGGGCCGCGGCTGAGCACGTATTCGCCGCGGTCGGCTGACCAGGGCGACGTCCGCTATCCGGCGTTTCAGTTCCGCCGCGAGCGGCATCCGCTTTCCGTGATGCCGCGAGTCCTCCGCGCGCTCGATGAGGCGGGACTTGACACTTGGAGTGTCGCCGCCTGGTTTCTCCGCGCAGGACGTCCTCGGTGGGGAGACGCCCAGGGGGTGGCTGACCGACGGCGGGGACGAGGCGCTCGTCGTGCGGGCCGCGGAACGCAGCGCGGCTGCGCTTGCCCGCTGAGCGTCGAGTCGCCGACCACACTTCGCGGGCAGAAGCCGAGTGTCCCCGTAAATCCGAGCGCTCAGCCCGGCGCGACCGTAGGATTGCGCCGGGATGACTCCTCCGGTGACCGCGATTCAGAAGGCGCTGTCGAATGCTGCGCAGTTGAAGCAGGCCGGTTCGGCGAACGAGGCGAACACCCGGGCGCTGGTGATCGAGCCGGTGCTCGACGCGCTCGGATGGGATCCCTCGGATCTTGCGCTCGTGGATCGGGAGTACTGCGTCTTCGACGGGACCTTCCTCGACTACGCACTAAAGCTCGACGGAGCAGCGCGCGTGTTCCTCGAAGCCAAGGCGATCGGCAAGTCAGTCGATGACAAGAAGTTCGTGAGCCAGACGATCAACTACGCCAACAACGAAGGCGTCATCTGGTGCGTTCTGACCAACGGCCTCTCCTACCGGGTCTATAAGACCAACGAGCCGGTCGCGATGGACAAGAAGCTGCTGTTCTCCGTGGATCTCGCCGACTCCGAGAACGGCCGGATGGCAGAGGTCGTGCAGTCCCTGCAGCGCCTGAGCCGCGAAGCGGTGGCGGCCGGGAAGCTCGACGAGTGGGGCGAGCGGATCTTCACCGACATCCGCGTCCGCTCAGCGTTGCAGGCGCTCGTCGCGAAGCCGCCGGAGCAGCTCTACTCGCTGCTTGAGGATGCGATCGCGAAGCCGGTACCAAACCGTGAACAGCTTCAGCGCAGCCTACAGCGAATCCTAGACGTCCCCGTGACTCCGGCGACACCGCCAGCGGGCACCGGCAAGGCGCCGCCGGCGGCCGCGGGCCAAGGCGGCACGTCGAGTGGTGCAGCTGCGGTCGCTGAGCCGAAGCCAAGCAAGTACGACATGAGCTTCCATACCGACGGCAAACCAGCGAGCGTCACCGACGTGTTCGACCAGCTCGACGAATCGACCCGCAGCCTGGGGGCAGATGTGGTGCGTAAGGTCGCCAAGACGTCGGTGAACTACTTCGCGGGTAAGCGGGCGTTCTGCTCGCTCAAGACGCTCAACAGCAAGACCGTCGTCTTCCTGGTGCTTGCCCCGGAGACGACCGTCGCGCAGAACCCAACGGCCATGCGCGACCTCACCGGCGTCGGCCACCACGGCAACGGCCAAGTCGAGTACTCCATCACCAGCGCCGAGCAGCTCCACGAGGTTCGCCAGCTCATCGCTCAGGCTTACTCAGCAGCGCAGTAGCGGGCGTCTCGGGCCGGAGATGCCCGTCTGCTGCCTTTACGTAACGCGCTTCTTCTTCACGCGCTCGATCAGCGTCGTCCCTGGCCGTGCCCAGCCTCTCCCGACTGCGCCTATCCGCTACGACGTCGAGAAGTCGTTGTAGGGCGTCTTGAGCTGAACGTGCGCGTAGACCTCCGCGGTGTGCGAACGAACGCCTCGCTCGTCGTCATCGAACGTTGCGATCTTCACTCGCATCTTCCGGATCCGTGCTTTCTGCGCCGTGTACTCGTCGTAGATCTTCGACGCCGTCCCCTTGCGGTTCTCCCACCAATCTTCTGGCACGTCGATGCCTTTCTTCGCTAGCGCTTCTTTCGTGAGCCGCCAGGCGAACGGGGCCGTCCCCGGCGGAGTGGCGTCTTGCGTGTGCTGGTCGTAGCGGGTCCTGAAGCTCGTGCTCGGATCACCGCCCTCCTCGCGAGTCCGAGCGGTGATGCTTGTGCGGCCCACATAGAGCGGCTTGCCGTCCTCGAAGAAGCAGTAGATCCCGCGTTGCTCTCGCGGCGGACGGTTGTCGTTTGCATACTCCCCCGAGCCGTTGAGGTTGATGAGCACCTCAGGAAGCCAGTCGTCGGTCAGGCCTTTCCAATGGTCGGGCTCAATGGCGGGATGGAGCTCGTACGGCATGCCGGGCAGCATCCTCTCAAGGATCTGCGCTGAGCCTTCGATCTGACACAGTTCGTCGATCTCCCCGATCAGCGGCGAAGGGTGTTTGGCCGGAGATCCAAGTCGGCCGACGAGCGAACAACTGGCCTTCGTGTCAGTCGTGGGGGACCCGGTAGGGCGGGGCGACGACTCGGGGACGCACCGTGCTGCGCTCGCGGGTTCACGCAATGCGACTGGTGCCGCACCTAGGCTCTCTCTCCATGGCCGACATCCTGGGCGGCGTCGCCTCGGTGATGCAGATAACCGAATGGGCTGCGAAAGGCTGGCAGACCCTTGTCGGCAAGCAGCCAGAGTACGCGCATTACTGGAAGCGGTTTGAGAAGACGCTCTCACCCGAGTTCCGGGACGTCCCGTGGGACCAGCTGAGCGCGCGTTACAGACTAAGCCCCGAGTACATCGGTCAGATCGGTCGGCTCATTCGCGGAGAGCACGAGGTTCTCAACGAGATCGAAGCCTCATACCGAGAGCACCTCACCCCGTCCGAGGGCAGTCGCTACGACCAGGACGAGATGATCGAGAAACTGATGGAGGTCACGCGCCTTTCGGCCGCGCACGCGGTTCAGGACATGGCCGATGCGTTCATCCAAAGTACTGGCTTGCTGACTGGCGAGATCAGGGCGAGCGAGTCGCGTGTCGTGCGGGAAATCGATGCTCACCGCGAGGAGACGCAGGCGGCCGAACATCGCGTCACGGAGCACGTGTCGGCGGAAACCGGGGCGCTTTCCGATGAGCTTCGCTCCATCGTTCGCGAAGAGCTTGCGCTGGAGCATGCCGCGCGACTCTCGGACGAGGCGCTGCCGGATCGAAGGCCGAGCGTAGGCCGCGAAGCAGCGGCACCTAACGTTCGATCCCCGGCATTGGATGTCGCGACGTCGGGGGACAGCGGGCTCTCACCCGATGAACTTGTGGAACAGCTGAGCGGAGAAGATTGCGAGGGGAGCCAACGTCTGCGGCAGCTCCTTGAAAGCGGTGGCCCGCACGCCGTGGTGCTGGCCCTGCGTGAAAGGGAAGGGCCGGAGGACGATGGGGTCGCCTTCCTGGTAACCGGGGCTCGAATCGCGCACCGAGCGGGAGCCTTTGCAGAAGCGGAGGCTGCCTACATCTGGGCGAGCGAAGTCCCTGGGACTTCTGAGACCATGAGGGCTCGGCAGCTTGTCCGCGCGGCGGCGATGGCCCAGCTCACCGGCGACGGACGGTTTGAGGAGCTTCTCGATCGGGCCGACACCCTCTCGCCCGGGCACCCAGGAGTTGCATTGGCGCGTGCTCGCGAGACTCGTGACCCACACGAGATGTTGGCGCTTGCTCGTGACGTTGCGCCCGAGAATGACGCCGAGGCTGCGCTCCTGCACGTGATTCGCGGGCAGGCACATTTCGCGCTTGGCGATGAGGTCGCCGCTGACGCGGAGCTACGAGAGGCGAAGGACGCGCAAGCCGACAGCATCGCGGTTCGGGAGTTCTCCGCGCTGCTGGCGATCGGTCGTGCCCACAAGAGACTCCACGACGGACAGCAGGCAGATCAGGCCGCACTTGACACCGCCTCGGGTGAACTGCAGTCGCTCCAGCGAGAACTGGAGCGACAAGGCCGCTGGGACGAGGCCGCGCACATCGCGTCACGAGCGAGTCAGGGGTTTGCCTTCGCCGAACGATTCGATGACGCCGTCGCCGTGCTCAATGGCGTGAAGCGGGTCGAGAATCTGAGCGGGGACTCGCGTAGGGCGCTGGGCGAAGCCGCGTTGCAGGCGCGACACCCCGAGTTGGTCGGGACCTTCGTCCGCCCGGGTGACGACAGCTTGGACGCGCGCGTTCTACGCGCTGAAGCGGCTGTCCTCGGGCACATCGAGGGTGAGGAGGAGGACGCGATCGCGGAACTACGCGGGCTTCTTCAGGAAGACGATGAATCCGTCAGGCGGCGCGCGGCATTTGCCTTGCTCTCCGGTGCCGCCGAGATCGAGGGTGTCGAGTGGAGCGACGAAGCGGCCACGATCGTCGCCGACCTCAATCCGACCGTCGCGGCCATGCTCGGAGCGAGCTACAGCAACGCCCGCGGCGACCTTCCCGGCGCGGAGCGACGCCTGCTGCCCCATAGCGACCATCCGTTGGCGCTGCGGCTGCTGCGGGATGCCGCTGCGCAAAACGGCGAGTGGCAGAAGGCGGCTGATCGGTCACGGCTACTTCTTCAAGCGGATCCCACCGACGAGGACCGTCTGCGTGATGCCGATATCCGCCTGCGCACTGGAGATCGGGCTGGAGCAAAGACGGGCTTCTTGGAGCTGGCGCGCGACCGTTCGGCTTCGATGGCCATCCGCGAGGAGGCCTACGGACGAGCGTGTGAAATCGCCACTGACGTGAGCGACTTTGCGGACGCAAAGACGATCAGCTTGGAGTGGCGCGAGACGCTCCCCGACAGCACGAATGCGATCTGGAACCTGTTGTATTCGTTGGCGCGACTCAGCGACTGGGATACGGCCTACCAGCTGATGCGAGAGAGCGCTCCGGAGCCGACCAAGCTAGTCCAGGCGCGGCTGGCGGTCGGGATCCTCAATCGCGCGGCACCCAAGGCCGAAGCGGTGGAGGAGATCGAGAGGCTCAGCTCGCAGTTCGACGCGAGCGACGCAGCGCTGGAAGGGTTGCTCATCGTCTCCGGTCTCGAAGCCGAGCAAGCGGGCGTCCAGCTGCCCGACGCCCTTGCCGAGGAAGTCGGGCGGCGGTTCCGCAGCTACACCGATCGGTTCCCCGAGTCGGAGTTCATGCGAGCCATACCGGCTCCGCAGACGCCAGAGGACTTCGACGCGCTCATGCACGAGATCCACGGTGCCAGTGCCGCTGCGCAGAAGGCAGCTCAAGCGCAAGTCGCCGCAGGGGAGGCACCCGTCAATGTCTTGGCGGCCGTCTCACCTCTTACGGCCCTGTCGCGGGCATGGGGCCGTCTCAGTGCCCTGCCGATGAGTTACGCGTCTCCTCCACCAGACGACGCAGATCGCGAGGCGGCACGGGAGGCCCTAGGTGGCGCTGCAGTTTGGGATCCCTCAGCGATTGTGGTGGCGGGCGGTCTCGGCGCAGAAATTGAGGACGCGATCCGCACAGCATTGCCTGGGTCGCTGATCGCCAACGAGACCCGTGAAGACGCAGACACCTTCGCGGGTGGGTTGCCCCCAGGCACAGGCGAAATGGGCTTGGACCCCGACACGGGCCACGGCTTCCTGCGCGACGTAGGGGAGGCGGAGCGGGAGCGGGAGCAGTTCATGGCCGAGGGTGTGCTGCGAATCGCCACCGAGCTGGAAGTACGACCCGCGACGGGGGACGAAGGTAGTCCGCAGATGAAGGAGCTCCTTGCGAAGGACGACACTCATCCCGCCCTGAGGGTCCTGTTTGCCTCGTTGCTCCTTGCACAGCAAGTGGATCGGCCGGTCTACTCGGATGATCGCTGGATCCGCAACGCTGCGCGCGGTCTCGGCCTAAAGGCATTTGGAACGCTCGCCCTGCTGGACGTTCTCGCCGCCGATGGCCTTCTGACGCATGAGCAGCGAGCCTCGGCGCGACGCCGACTCGCGGCGAGTGGAGCCTGGGGGGTCCAGCTCACGTCGGACGAACTAGAAGCTGAGGCTGCTGCAGCCGACTGGGAGCTGACACCGGCGCTCGCAGGCGGTCTGCTCGACCGCGCCGCATGGCGCGGGAACCTTGGACATCGCTGGTTTGAAGCCGCCCGCTTCCTCGGACGGGTCTGCGCGAACAAGCCAGAGCTACTGCGGTCGTGGGCGCGGCGCTACGTCGATGCCGCCGTTACGGCTTGGCCGGAGGCTCCCGCTGGCTTCCAGGCGCAGGCGATGCTTATCGCGGCCTGGGACGTCGATGAGCAGACTCAGGAGATGCCGGACGAGTGCTTTCAAGCCCTGGTTCGCGAGATGCGAGCACTGCCCGTCTGGCTACGAACGCCCGGATTCGATCCCGTGCTCGGTGCCATGGACCGGGTCCTCAGCGCCTTCGCTGGTGCTACAGCCGTCGAGCGATACGCCCTCTTTGTCCGGCTATTCCGTCGACTGTCGCTCCCTGACCAGGCACGCGCATGGCAGGCATTCGTTCGTTAGTCCATCGAGTACACAAGCGGTCCGCTGATTACTGCTGGGAGTGCTTGTCCTTCCAGGCCAGGTAGCGGGCAAACTCTTCACGCCTCGGATGGTGCGGACACTCAGCTAGCTTGCTCCAGCGCAGTTGCCGGGTCAGCACGCCGTTGTCATCGCGGCTCAGCGTCTCTTCGACCGGCTTGCCGCGGTAGAGACCGAGCAGGAGCCGTGCGCAGCCTGCGTGCTCCGTCGGCGCGAACTTGAGGAGCCACTGGCGCCGCTTCTCCATCTGCGTTTCGTTCTTAGCGACGCCTTGATCGACGTCTTGCCCGGCGCGCCACTTCGCCTCGCCGAGGACGACCGCCTTGTCGCTGACGAGGAAGACGTCTAGCTCGGGGCGCCCGCCGCCCGCGCCGATCGCATCCGGGATGCGCCGCCACATGTCGATGACGACGTGGTCACTAGGCGGGACGAACGTGTCGTCGGCGGCAGTGTCGATGAGCCAGTTGAGCGAAGCCGCGCGGGCTTGCTCGTCGGCCGTGATCAGCGGACCGAACCAGTTCCACGTCACCGCGTCCTCGGAGTGCATCGACTGCAGACGGCAGTAGACCCCGAGCTTCTCGGTCAGGGCCGCTCGGTCCTCTTCAGCGAAAGCCTTGAGTTCGGGTCCGCCTCCCAGCTTTCGCTTGAGGATCGGCCCTGGCCAGTCCGCGTCATCGTCGCGGAACAGCATGCGCTCCCAGTCCAACGCGGCGGACACGGCCGAGCCCGAGGAGAGGGCGACATCGAGTGGCGCTTCATTCCAGTCCTCGATGGTCTTGATCACGGTGGGATTACATCAGCCTAGGCTCAGCCCTGAAAACCGGCAGGTACGTCTGGTCGGGTGGAGCCTCGCATCATGGCCATCCGCTTCCCATGCCGGTACTACTGGCACCGCGTGCGACGGCGGATTCGACGCCGGTCGGCGACTTCCCATGTCATCAGAGCCAACGCCGCAGCGGTTGGCATGCATGCCAGCAATGTGTTCACATGGCGAGGCTACGTCGCGTCGCGCTTAAATACCGACTTCGACTCAATGTTCCAACGATTTCTCAACCTACGACTGGGACCGCTCACCTTGTTCTTGGATTGCGCGGGCGGCGTCATTCGGAACGAGCATTCGCCGTTAGCGCGCGTGTTTAGCGCCTGTTTCGCGCTGATGCTCTTTGTGCCGCTCGCGATCACTCCGTTCATCGCGAAGACGGAGGACCGCGTCGGTGTTGTAGCCGTCTGCTTGGAGTTCCCCCGCTTTCGTGGACACCTGAGGGCTGGGCCATCTGGCCTGGCTTGGGGATGTCTGTCGATGCCAAAACAGCCGCCGTATTCAGAGGAGTTCCGTCGGGAGGCGGTCCGGTTGCTCAGGTCGAGCGGCCGGTCGATTCCGCAGCTCGCTGCTGAGCTTGGGGTCTCGCCGCAGTCGTTGCGGAACTGGAGTCGCCAGCTCGATGTCGACGAGGGCCGTTCCGAGGGTCTGAGCAGCGACGAGCGCGATGAGTTGCGTCGCTTGCGTCGCGAGAACCGCACGCTGGCGAGGAGCGCGACATCTTGAAAAAAGCGGCGGCCTTCTTTGCCAAGGAAAGCGGGACCCGGTGACGATCTTCGGGTTCATCGCGGCGAAGAAGGCCGAGCACTCGATCAAGACGATGTGCCGCGTGCTGGAGGTCTCACGCTCAGGCTTTCACGCCTGGGCCAGGCGGGAACCATGCCAGCGTGCCGTCGAGGACCGTGCGTTGAGCGGGAGGATCGCTGAGATCCATCACGACAACCGTCGCGTCTACGGCTCGCCGAGGATCCACGCTGAACTGCGTCTCGTCGACGGCCGTCGGGTCGGGCGCAAGCGCGTCGAGCGGCTGATGCGCGCGGCCGGCATCTCGGGCCTGCAGACCAAGAAGTGGCGCCGCACGACGATCCGGGTGCCCGGGGTCCGGGTCTGTGATGACCTCGTCGACCGAGCGTTCCTCGCCGCGGCACCTGACCGGCTCTGGGTCGCAGACATCACGTATCTGCGCACGTGGGAGGGCTGGCTCTACCTCGTCGCCGTCCAGGACATCTACAGCCGCCGGATCGTCGGATGGAGCATGGCCGATCACATGCGCACCGAGCTGGTCACCGACGCGCTTGCAATGGCGCTCGCCAAGCGTCGGCCCGCGCCTGGGCTGATCTGGCACTCAGACCAGGGCAGCCAGTTCGTCAGCCTGGCGTTCGGCCAGCAGGCGCGCGCCGCCGGCATCGCGCAGTCGATGGGAAGCCGCGGCGCCTGCTTCGATAACGCCGTCGCCGAGAGCTTCTTCGCCACCCTGAAGAAAGAGCTCATCCACCGCCACTCCTGGCCGACCAAGGCCGAGCTACGCACCGAGGTCTTTGACTACATCGAAGTCTTCTACAACCGCCGCCGACGTCACTCACTGCTCGGAATGCTCTCACCCGTCGACTGTGAGAACAGCACTCGCGGGCCCGACGGTTCAAGTCTCGCCGCTTCGCGACTCGCATCCCCCACCAACATCAAATACAAGACAACAGCAACACCCCAGACCGCCTAATCACCCCGTGTCCACCGAAGCGGGGGAAGTCCAATTCGATGGTGGGAGTCATCTGGCTCGTAGTGACAAACTTGCCCGGTCACTACGCGCGACGCCGAGTAGCGCTCGGCCAACAGGCCGCAGTCACGTGGCGGGAGCTGATACCGCATCTTGCCATCGTGAGTCTCATAGAGCTTGCTTTGGCCGCCACAAGTGGCTGGTGGAACGTCGCGAGCACTCCCGACCTCGTGCGCGCGATCGCCTGGGGCATCGTGTTTCCAGCCGGAGTTGCCGACTTGCTAGCCACCCTTCTCGGGACGCTTCTCGCCGCCTTCAACGGCTATCCGGTCCATCCGCCAATGCCCACCTGCAAGCCGAACACGAAGCCTTAGCTCCACCGCGGCTCCACAGGCGCGATCGCGCCGCTCCTTGTACAGAATCCCGCCGAGTGCTTGTACAAGGGTCCCTGGATTCGAGCCGGGATTGCGCTCTGCACGGCTTTCCCTAACGCTCCCATCGGTGGCCGGCGCCGCCAAGTGGTCCCGGCTCTCGAAGGGGCCACTACGATTCACGCGATATAGGGGAGTGAGCTAGCGGTCACGCGCATGGTCTCCAAAACCATGAACCCGGGTTCGAATCCCGGCTCCCCTGCTTCTCGCCCGCGTCGATGGTCGCCCTGAGAGCGGAGACGGCGGCGCGGCGCCGAGGTCCTCCTCCACCGAGCGCCTCGCTCGAGAGGCTGAGCGGACTTGAACGGACGAACGCGCGTCGTAAGCGGACGTTGACATGCGGGCACCCGGCGGGCGACGCGCTCCTCGCGCGGCTGGCCGAGCGGATGGCGGAGGCGATCGGCTCGGCCGGTCGCGCCTACCGGATGGGCGGCGACGAGTTCTGCACGCTCCTCGACGGTGACGCGGAGAAGACCGCGCCGGTGATCGCTCGCGTCACCGAGGCGCTCTCCGACCACGGCGAGGGCTTCTCGGTGACGAGCTCTCACGGGACGGTCCTCCTTCCCGTCGAGGCGCAGGACCCGTCGCGGGCGCTCCGACTCGCCGATCAGCGCATGTACGGTCACAAGAACAGTCGTCGTCACAGCGCCGTGAGCCAGAGCACCGACGTCCTCCTCCAGGCCCTGCGCGAGCGCGAGCCCGCGTTGGGCGAGCATCTCGGCGAGGTGGCGTCAACCGCCGGAGCGGTCGGCCGCCTTCTCGGCCTCGAGGGCGAGCAGATCGAGGTTCTCGTGCGCGCGGCCGAGCTCCACGACGTCGGCAAGATGGCCATTCCCGACGCGATCCTCTACAAGCCGGGTCCTCTCACCCAGGAGGAGTGGCCGCTCGTGGCGCAGCACTCGCTGGTCGGCGAGCGGATCCTCAGCCGGGCATCGGCGATGACCCCGGTGGCCCGCCTCGTGCGCTCGACCCACGAGGCCTTCGACGGCGGTGGCTACCCGGACGGCCTGACCGGCGAGCAGATCCCGTTGGGCGCGAGGATCATCGCGGTGTGCGACGCCTTCGACGCCATGACGTCGGATCGCTCCTACCGCCGGGCGATGCCGCTCGGCGACGCGGTGGCCGAGCTGCGCCGCTGCGCGCGCTCCCAATTCGATCCGCGCGTGGTGGAGGCGTTCTGCGGGCACCTCGCCGACGCCTCGCCCGATAATCGGCGGGCTGAGCCGATTGCATCCCGT
>JAABUR0100009334.1_pt1 | contig 11085 bp, 11 predicted proteins | sample 5560091 | NCBI WGS metagenome assembly JAABUR01 (sample SAMN10711879, study PRJNA513375) | rock metagenome | isolation source: Antarctica rocks | place: Antarctica: Victoria Land, University Valley sud
CTACCGCCGCGACCTGCGGCGCTTCTTTCAGGAGGAGACATGAGCGTGGACGAGTTGCTCGAGCGCTTCCAGGCGGAGCTCCGCCGCACCGGTGAGGCCGACCCGCGGACCTACCTGGCGCAGGTGCACGGAGCCGACCGGGCCGAGCTCGCCGCGCTGCTCGACGTGGCCTTGGAGCTCGCGCCCGACCCGCCCTTCAACCCCGCGCGCTTCGCCGCGTGGCGGGAGTCCGGGCCCGGGAAGGCGGCCATCGCCCGCGTCGCGCGGGCCACCGGGCCGGAGGAGAGCCTCGTCAAGCTGCGCAACGCGGCGGAGATCCCCCGCTCGAAGCTCGTCGCCGGGCTGGCGCAGGCGCTCGGGCTCGGCGAGTGCGAGCCCGCCGTCCGGCGCCGCTACCACCAGCTCGAGTCGGGACAGCTCGAGCCCACGGGAGTCTCGGCGAGGGTCTGGCGCGCCCTGGGGGAGTTGCTCGGGCGCTCGGCGGAGGCGGTGCGCGCCGCGGCGGGGGCGGCCGGCCCCGCGACGGGCGCGGGCGGGCCGGTGTTCGCGCGCACCGCGGTCCCCGCCGACGCGGCCTCGGCCCCTCCTGCGCCCGCGTCGGAGGAGCCCGACGACCCCGAGGTCGACGCGCTGTTCCTCGGCCCGGGCGGCTGAGGCTCAGGCCCGGAGCGCGAGGGGGCGACCCGGGGAGCACCGCGCCACGGCCCCGTCAACGGCAGCCACCAGCTCGCCCCGTGGGGCTGGGCGTGATCACGCAGGGCCGTCCACGGGAGGGTCCACGCCTCCCACACGGTGAAGTCGTGCTCGAAGCGGACGTAGACGACGGAGTCGAAGCGAGGCTCCTCGGGGTCGAGGTCGTCTCGGTGAAGGGCGACGACGCGCTGCAGCACGGCACGTTCTCCCCGGACGAGGACGAGCCGCTGTTCTGAGGGGGGCGGACCGCTACGCGCGGTAGCGTGCGCCGGCCGGCGCGGGCAGCGCGTCGAGCTCGGCCAGGTCGTCGTCCGGCAGCACGAGCTTCGCGGCCGCCGCGTTCTCCGCCAGCCGCTCGACGCGACGCGTGCCCGGGATCGGCACCATCGCCTCGTACTGGGCGAGCAGCCAGGCCAGCGCGACCTGACCGGGCGTCGCGTCGTGGCGCTCGGCCACCGCGCGGACGCGGTCGACGAGCGCGAGGTTCTGCTCCATCGCCTCCGGGGTGAAGCGCGGGTTCGCGCCGCGCATGTCGCCCGCGGTGATCGTCTCGCGGGTGACCTGGCCGGTGAGGAAGCCGCGGCCCAGGGGGGCGAAGGGGATGAAGGCCGCGCCATGGTCCTCACACCAGGCGAGCACGCCGTTCTCGACCGGCCCGCGCTCCCACAGCGAGAACTCGGACTGCAGCGAGGCGACGGGGTGGATGGCCTGCGCGGCGTCGAGCTCCTCGACCGTCGCCTCCGACATCCCGATGGCGCGCGCCTTGCCCGCGGCCACGACCTCGGCCATCGCGCCCCACGTCTCCTCGAGCTGTACGTCGGGGTCGGTGCGATGTAGCTGGTAGAGGTCGATATGGTCGGTCCCCAGCCGCTCGAGCGACGCGTCGACCGCCTCGTGCACATGCTCCGCCCGCCCGTTGCGGGCGAGCTCGAGCGGATCGAGCGAGCGCACCTCGAGTCCGCACTTCGTGGCCAGCACGGCCTCGTCGTGCCGGCCCGCGAGCGCCCGGCCAACCAGCTCCTCGTTGGTAAACGGCCCGTAGACGTCGGCCGTGTCGATCAGCGTCACGCCGAGGTCGAGCGCCCGGCGGATGACCGAGATCGACCGCTCGTCGTCGCGGTCCTCGGGGTTGTAAGCCCACGACATCCCCATGCACCCGAGGCCGATGGCGCCGACGGCCGGGCCGTCGGGGCCGAGGATGCGGGTGGGGAAGCTCGGGGCGGGCATGGGGCGAGGCTAGGAGCGTGGGTCCGTAAGGTCGCTGGCTCTGGTGAGCGGCGCGGGTGTGCCGGTCGGGCGGGTGCCGCGTCGCGCGTCGGTGTTGGGGGTGGGGCGCTGGGCTGCGGCCGGTGGGTCCTGCGGGCGCGTCTGAGGGGTTCCGACGGCCCGGTCGTGGCCGCCGAGGGCTCTCATCCGCTGGGGATGAGGGCCATCCCGCCGTTGCGGTGCAGCTTGAGCAGGTTGTGGACCGTGGCCTGGAATGTCCACTGCTTGCGGGCGGCGGGTTTGCCGCGCTGACCCAGGTGCTTGGCGTCCTGGGTGGTGTCGATCTGTATGGGGATGGGATACGCTCGCGGGGCGGTGGCCCAGACCTTCCCGCAGCTCGACGCCGCGGGCGCGGCCCGCACCGCCGAGGCGCTCCTCTCAGAAGAGCGGGGGTCGCTGCTCGACGCCTGGCGCTTCGGGCTCAAGCAGCTCGTCGATGACTACGAGACGGTTCGCCGCCACGAGGGCCAAGACGCCGCTGCGCGGCTGTTCACGGACTCACCGACACCCAGCGGAAGCTGCCAGTTCGACGCGGCCCTGGCCGCGCTGGCCGAGCACCTGGCCCGCCGCGACGGCTGGACACCGCCCGCCTGGGCGTTCGACCCGCAGCGGTATGCCCAGCCGTGGTGGTTCGTTGACGGACTGGAGTCGCTGCGCGCGACCGCGCTTGTCGAATCTCCCGCGGCGTTTCGCAAGCGCGGCGTGTTCATCTGCGACGGCGCGCTGACCCGCGTGTGACGACGCTTTCCGGCGCCGACATCCACGCTCTGCTGGGCGAGTTGTCGGTCGAGCTGTGCGAGCGCGGCGTCAAGGCCGATCTCTTCCTGGTCGGGGGCGCAGCGATGGCCCTGGCCTACAGCACACGGCGAGCGACCCGTGACGTGGACGCCGTCTTCGAGCCCAAGCAGGTGGTCTATGAGGCCGCGGCCGTCGTCGGTGAGCGGCAGGGGATCGGCGCGGACTGGCTGAACGACGCCGTGAAGGGCTACCTGCACGGCCCCGACCCGGGTGCCCGAGCGGTGTTCGAGAACGATGGGCTGCGCGTCGATGTCGCCTCGCCGCGCTACCTGCTGGCGATGAAGCTGCGCGCCGCGCGCCCCGAGGACGTGGAGGACATCCGCGTGCTCTACGCCGCCTGTGGCTTTGACCGCGCCGAGCAGGGCCTGGAGCTGGTGCGAGAGGCGTACCCCGGTCCGCTGCCCCCGCGCGTGCAGTTCATGACCGAGGAGCTGTTCGGTGCCGTCGCGCCCTCCCAAGAGCCCGATCGTTAGCCGCGCTGCTCCGTGCCGGACGGTCGGGGCGCTCGCCCTGGTTCCGATCGTCCTCGCGGTCGCGTGAACCTCAGCGCGCTGCGCGCAGCTGCTGCCATCCCCGCTGCCGATAGTGCTCCGCCTCATCCGCGAGTCCCGCCCGGGACGCCTGACGGAGGGCTGGTACGCGATTACGTACACTTCTCATGGATGGCCAAGACCGTCCCCGTCCACGAGCTCCGCTCCAACCTCGGACGACTGCTCGGCGACGTCGCTGACCGTCGTGACCATGTCCTCGTGACCCGGAACGGACGGCCGGCGGCCGCGCTCGTGCCGGTCGACGAGTATGAGGCGCTCGAGGAGACCGCGGAGATCCTCTCCGATCCTGATGCGATCGCGGCGCTCGAGGCCGGGCTGGCCGAGCTCCAGCGAGGGGAGACCGTCACGCTCGAGGAGCTGCGAGACGAGTTGGCCGTCCGTCGACGCAGTCGATGACCGGTGAGCCGCGTCGTCCTCGCGCGGCGCGCCCGGCTTGAGCTGCTCGAACTCGACCGGCCCCTCATCGACGCCGCCGAGGAGGCGCTGGGGCTACTCGAGCGAGAGCCCGAAGCGGGGCACAGCCTGAGGGGTCGGTTGCGAGGCCTCCGCTCACTTCGCGTGGGCTCCTACCGCATCATCTACCAGCTCCTCGGAGAGGAGCGGTCGGTGCGCGTCGCCGCGATCCGACACCGCTCCGTCGCGTATCGCGCGGATTCCCGCTGACGCCGGCGCGCCGCCCCTCTATCAGGGTCAGGGCAGCGTGGTGAAGCCCTCCCGGACGAAGTCGGCGTCGATGGCGAGAGCGCGAGTGATGCCGCGACGGCGCATGAGCTCGAAGCTCACCCGGTCGACCAGGGAGACGTCGCGTCGGCCGGCGGCCAGCAGAGCCGTCACCGCGGTGGCGTCGAGCTCGGCGTCGACCCAGATCACTTCGATCGCGGGAAGGATGTCCCGCCGCAGCGCCTGGACCGCCTCCAGGCCGAGCCGATTCTGCACGAGCGCGGTCGCCTCCAGCGCGACGTACGAATGCGCGAGCAGATGCTCGTCGGCCAGTCCCCGAAAGGCCTGGACGGTCGTGACATGGCGTGGATCGGCGGCGTCCACCAGCGCGTAGAGCGCCGAAGTGTCTACGAAGACGGTCAAGCGCCGAAAGCATCGGCGAGGAAGGCGTCGTGCTCCTCGCTCACGGGGGCGCCATCCCCACGGAAGCGACCCATGGCTCCGAGAGCACGCTCGCGCGCGCCACCACCGCCCTCGTCGAGATGACGGTCGATCGCCGCACGGATGATCGCGGCCATGGACTCGCCCCGCTCCAGTGAGAGTCGGCGCAGGCGCCGGGCCTGTTGCTCACTGAGCTGGATCTGCGTCCGGACCATCGTGACAGCATGTTATCTCCTCACGCAGATGTGATACATGCTCTCCGTAGTCATCACCTTCCGTCCCCCGCCGCCCCACCGTCCGCTTGCACAAGACCAGCTCACCGTTCTCCTCGAGCTCGCCGCGCCGGCGCGCGACGCGAGCGCACAGCGCCCCCTCGACCCTGCAGGTCGTGCTCGACCGCTCGGGCTCGATGCGGGGCGGTGCGCTGACCGCCGCGCAGGAGGGGCTCGATCGGCTGCTCACGCGGCTCGACCCGTCCGATTCCTTCGGGCTCGTGTCCTTCGACGATCGGGTCGAGGTGACGGTGCCCACCGCCCCGCTGAGCGACCAAGAACGCCGTGCGGGCCGCCGTCGCCGGTGTGTATCCGCGCGGGACGACCAACCTCTCCGCCGGCTACCTCCGCGGCCTCCGCGAGGCCCGCCGCGCGGCCGGCGAGCGAGGCGCCACGCTCCTCCTGCTCTCCGACGGTCACGCGAACCAAGGCGTGCTCGAGCACGACCAGCTCAATCGCCGCCGCGGTCGACCGCCTGCTCGCGGTGGCGGCGTGCGAGCGGGCGATCGGCCGAGCGCGCCCTCACCCTCGACGACATCCTCGTCGTTCTCGTCGTCGCGCCCTACAACGCGCAGGTGCGCTGCCTGGGAGAGCACCTGCCACCCGGCGCCCGCGGGGGCACCGTCGACAAGTTCCAAGGCCAGGAGGCGCCGATCGTCTTCTTCTCGATGACGAGCTCGACCGGCGAGGACGTGCCGCGCGCCGGACTACGCTCCGGGCCGTGCCCCGGGCCGACGCCTTCGTCGTCGCGCGCAACCCCGAGGAGGACTCCTCGCTGCCCTACCTCGTGCGTCTGCCGCTCGAGGACGGTCTCGTCCTCAAGGTCCGCGAGCCCTGGCCCGTGACCTCCCGCGTGTACTGCCATCCGCTGGATGCCTGGCCCGAGGACGTCGAGGTACTCGAGGAGATCGCGGTGCGCGCCTGTGCGCGGCGCGGGGCGGCCATCGACCTCGTGCTCGACCGTGGACGGAACTTCCGCTCGCAGTTCGTCTTCACCGCGCCGCACCCCGGCCGGGCCGGCGGGCGGCCGATGGTCTTCTGGCAGACCGCCAAGACCGCCCGCGGGGCGCGGCCGGGCCAGCGCGCACCGACCCGCCGGGCTCCCGGCGCGGGAGAGCTCGAGATCGTGGTCGACAGCCGCGAGCGCTACGCCTACAAGTTCGCCGGGCGGGAGGTGGCGCGGCGCGGCGCGACCCTCGCCTGCGGCGACTACGCGGTGTGGGCGGGCGAGGAGGTCCACGCCGCGATCGAGCGGAAGACCCACGAGGACCTCGTCAGATCGCTGCTCGACGGCTCGCTCGCGTTCGCCCTCGCGGAGCTGTCCGAGCTGCCGCACGCCGCCGTCGCCGCCGAGACGCGCTACTCCAAGCTCCTCGCCGAGCCGCGCGTCCAGCCGGGCTGGCTCGCCGAGGTCGTCGCCCGCCTGGCGGTCCGCTACCCCTCGGTTCCGCTCGTGTTCTGCGACTCGCGCAAGCTCGCCGAGGACTTCACCCACCGCTTCCTCGCCGCGGCGGTCACGCCGTGAGGAAGCGGGGGCAGGCGGTGACCCCGCGCTACCCGCCCGCTGAACTTTTGCTTCCTCGAGCTCGACTGGACGCCGGCCAAGCACGACCAGGCCGAGGACCGCCGCCACCGCATCGGGGAGGAGGATGCGGTGACGGCGTGGTAGGCGCTGGCCCGTGTGTCCGCGGACCGGTGGTCGATCCGGCTTCCGCCCGCCGGTCGGTGGTGCTCGTGCCCCCGCGGCGGGACGCTGGCGGCACTGCGATCCCGACCACACGCGCCCGCCACGCGGCGGGCGGGAGGTGCCCCCTTGGCCGTCACCACTCCGCCGCCCCCTCAGGCGGTGACATCCCATCCGCTCGATCCCCTCACGCCCGACGAGATGAGCCGGGCGGCCGCGATCACCCGCCGCGACCGCTCGCTCGGCGGATCGGCACGCTTCGTGTACCTCTCGCTGCGCGAGCCGCCGAAGCCGGCGATCCTGGACTACGACCCCGCCGAGCCGCCCGAGCGCGAGGCGGCGGTGCTCGTCTACCACCGCGACGAGCGCATGCTCTACGAGGGCGTGGCCTCTCTGACCGACGACGCCCTCGTCGCCTGGCGGCCGCTGCCCGGTCGCCAGCCGCCGCTGATGTTCGAGGAGTTCATCGCGTGCGAGCAGATCGTGAAGGCCGACGCGCGCTGGCGGGAGGCGATGCGGCTGCGCGGTGTGACGGACTTCGAGCTGGCGATGGTGGACCCGTGGCCGGCGGGCAACACCGGGCCGCAGGACGACCCGGGGCGGCGGCGCGTCGCGCGCCCGCTCACGTTCCTGCGCTCCAAGCCCGACGACAACGGCTATGGGCGCCCCGTCGAGGGCCTCGTGGTGGAGGTCGACCTCGACGCGATGGAGGTCGTCGCCGTCGAGGACCACGGGGTCGTGCCCCTGCCCCCGCAGCCGGGCAACTACGTGCCTTCGATGATGGTCGAGGAGGGCAACGTGCCCGCCTTCGACGGCCTGCGCGAGGACGCCCGACCCATCGAGATCGTCCAGCCCGAGGGGTCGAGCTTCACACTCGACGGCCGCGAGCTCTCGTGGCAGAAGTGGCGGCTACGGGTGGGGTTCACCCCGCGTGAGGGCATCGTGCTGCACCAGGTCGGCTACGAGGACCACGGCGAGTTGCGCCCTGTCCTGTATCGCGCGTCGCTGTCGGAGATGTACATCCCCTACGGCGACCCGGCGCCGACCCACTGGCGCAAGAACGTGTTCGACGAGGGTGAGTGCGGTCTCGGCGTGCTCGCCAACCCGCTGGCGCTCGGGTGCGACTGCCTGGGCGAGATCACCTACCTCGACGGGGTGGTCAACGACCAGAACGGCGAGCCGGTCCTGCTCGAGAACGCGATCTGCATCCACGAGGAGGACGTCGGCATCGCGTGGAAGCACACCGACTTCCGCACCGAGAAGGGCGAGGTGCGACGGCTGCGGCGGCTCGTGATCTCGTCGATCGCCACCGTCGGCAACTACGAGTACGGGTTCTTCTGGCACCTGTACACCGACGGCTCGATCGAGTACGAGGTCAAGCTGACCGGGGTGATCTCGACCGGCGCGCTGGCGCCGGGCGAGAAGCCCACCCACGGGACGGTCGTGGCGCCCGGTCTGTACGGGCCGCACCACCAGCACTTCTTCTGCGCACGGCTCGACATGTGCGTGGACGGCCCGAGCAACTCCGTGTGGGAGATGAACTCGCGGGCGATTCCGGTCGGGCCCGAGAACCCACACGGCAACGCGTGGGTCGTCGAGCCCACGCTGCTCGCCTCAGAGGCGCAGGCGCAGCGGCGGATCGACCCGTTCTCGGCGCGTCAGTGGAAGGTGGCCAACGGCGAGAAGCGCAACGCGACCGGGGAGCCCGTGGCCTACACGCTGCGACCGGGCGAGAACTGCGTTCCCTTCTTCGCCGAGGGCTCGCAACAGGCCCGGCGCGGGGCGTTCGCCCAGCAGCACCTGTGGGTGACGGCCTACGACCACGGCGAGCTGTTCGCCGCCGGGGACTACCCCAACCAGCACCCGGGCGGCGACGGCCTGCCGGCGTACGCCGCCGCGGACCGCCCGCTCGAGGACGCCGACGTCGTGCTCTGGTACGTGTTCGGCGCCCACCACGTGGTCCGGCCCGAGGACTGGCCGGTGATGCCGGTCAACCGGATCGGTTTCCACCTCAAGCCGACGGGCTTCTTCGACGGCAACCCGAACCTCGACCTGCCGCCGTCGGCGGCGGCATGCCACGCCCACGTTCCCATGCACCAGGAGGTGCGTCCATGAGCGCAATCGCGTCATCTGAAGGATCCGCGGGCGGGCCGGGGCTCGCCCAGAAGGCCACCTCGGCGGTCGAGGTCATGGCGCAGTCGGTGGCGAACATCGCTCCGAGCGCCGTCATGGCCACCGGCGCCGCGCTCATCTTCACGAGCGCGGGAAGGGGCACGTGGGTGTCCTATGTCATCGGCACGGTGATCGTGCTCATGGTCGGCTACTGCCTCGCGCAGTTCGCGCGGCGCTCGGCGACCACCGGATCGGTCTACTCCTACACCGCGCGCGGGCTCGGCGGCTTCGCGGGCTTCATGTCGGGCTGGGGGATCCAGGTCGGCTACCTGGCGATCGCGATGGGCTCGGTCGCGGGCGCGGGGCTGTACTTCGGCGCGTTCCTCGGTGAGCTCGGGATCGACGGGTCGGGCACGGGCTGGCAGCTCGCGATCTTCGCGGTATGCACGCTGGGCGCGCTGCTCGCCACGATGCGCGGCATCCGGCTCTCGACGCGCGTGGGGCTCGTCATCGAGCTGACCTCGATCGCGCTCATCCTGTTCGTCGTGGTCGCCGTGCTCGTCGATCACGGCTTCAGCGTGGACTCGTCGCAGCTCTCGCTGAAGGGGACCTCCGTGAACGGCGTCACCTTTGGGGTGGTGCTGGCGATCCTGGGCTTTGTCGGCTTCGAGAGCGCTGCGTCGCTCGGGGTCGAGGCCAAGGACCCCTACCGGGCGATCCCGCGAGCCATCCTGTGGAGCGCGCTGGGGGCGGGCCTGTTGTATGTCCTCGCCTCCTACACCCAGGTGCTCGGCCTCGGTGCCGGGCTGGGGAAGAGCGGGGCGCCGCTCGGCGACCTGGCGTCGCGCTCGGGGATCGGCTGGGTCAACCCCGTGATCGACCTCGGTATCACCGCGTCCTTCTTCGCGTGCGCGGCCGCATCGGTCAACGCCTCGGCGCGGATCCTCTACACGATGGGACGCGAGGGGATGATGGGCTCGGCGCTCGGCCGGACGCACGCCGAGCACCAGACCCCGCACGTCGCGATCGCGCTGCTCGCACCCCTGCTGTTCGCCGCGCCGGCGGCGATCGTGCTCGCCGGTAGTCAGGCGCTCGAGGCGCTCGCCTACCTCGGGACGATCGGCACGTTCGGCTTCATGGTGGCCTACGCGCTCGTCTCGGTGGCCGCGCCGGTGTGGCTGGCGCGGATCGGGGAGCTCCGGCCACTGGTCATGATCGCCGGCCCGCTCTCGGCGGCGGCAATGGTCTACGTGTTCTACAAGAACGTCGTGCCCGCCCCGCCCTCGCCGTTCAACGTGCTGCCCTGGGTGTTCGCCAGCCTGATGGCGCTCGGCGCGGCGTGGTACGGCGCTGTGCGAATCGCGGCACCGGCGCGGGTCGCGGCGGTGGGGAGTGCGATGAGCGACGACCCGGCGCCGGCGGTCGCCGTGACGGCCGGCTGAGTGCCCGCGCGGGGGAGGTCGGCGCCATGAGCCCCGTCCCTCCCTCCTCCCCCCGCCCAAGGGTCCGCCGCGGTTGGCTCGCCTCGCACCGGATCCTCTACGGGCTCACCCGCAGCGGACCTGTGATGTCCTCCCGCCGAATCGGAAGGTGTGCGCGGCGTAGCGGTCGCCACGACCGACTCCTGCCGCATACTCGCGCTCGCATGGGTGAGCGACCGGAAGACGACGTCGCTCCGCGCCGGCGGGTCCTCGTCATCGGGCAGGGGCGACTGGCCGACGTCGTGCGGCGCGCTCTGGACGACGCCGATGCCGACGTCATCCACCTCCGCGAGCCGACCGACCGCCAGATCCGGCGTGCGCTGAGCCCGGACGTCGTCGCGGTGATGGTCATCGGCCGCGACGACCGCGCCCTGCTGCGCTACGCGCTCGTCGTCGAAGGTCTGCGACCGGGGGTGCGCCTGATCGTGACGATCTACAACCGCGACCTCGGCGCGCAGCTGCGCCGCGCGGTGCGCAACCTGCGGGTCATGTCGATGGCGGACATCGTGGCTCCGTCGCTGGCGGCCGCGTGCCTGGGCGACGACCTGATCTCGGTCCGGCGGCGCGAGGACCCGGCGCTCGGCATACGACCCGGGGCGGACGGTCCCGTCACCGCACCGCTGGCGGTGCACCGTCCCAATCCGGGCGACCGCCTCCTGGCGAACCTGACCTCGCTGCTGCATCCCTTCGAGCTGAGCGCCAAGACGCTCCTGGCGGGCCTGCTGGGCTTCCTTCTCATCCTCGTCGCCGACTCCACCGTTCTCTCCCTGGCCCTGCACGAGCCCGTCGTCGACGCCGTCTACTCGGCGGTGAAGACGATCGTCACCGTCGGTCCCGGCGCCGGGGTCGAGGGCGGACCCGCCGGGCTGAAGCTCTTCTCCGCGACCATGATGCTCGCCGCCCTCGCCTTCACCGCCGTCTTCACCGCGGGTCTCATCGAGCGGCTGCTGGAGCGTCGCCTCGTCGCGATCCTCGGCCCGCGCGCGATGCCCCGCTCCGACCACGTCGTCGTCGTGGGCCTCGGGCAGGTCGGGTTGCGGCTGTGCATGATGCTCCGCGGGCTGGGCATCCCCGTCGTGGCGGTCGAGAGCAACCCCGACGCCGACAACATCAGACGCGCCAAGCGG
>JAABUR0100009336.1_pt1 | contig 11085 bp, 18 predicted proteins | sample 5560091 | NCBI WGS metagenome assembly JAABUR01 (sample SAMN10711879, study PRJNA513375) | rock metagenome | isolation source: Antarctica rocks | place: Antarctica: Victoria Land, University Valley sud
GTACAGCCCGGCTCTACACACATGGCTGTGCTTCCATGCGCGCTGATTGCAGGCTGCTTCGCTGCGCCCTATTTGTGCCCGTGGCTGTCCTTCACGCTGGCACTCCTACTGCCCCTGCGGCCTCGCGCAGGAGCTGAGCGGCGGAGGGCTGACAGCGACAGCCCGGCATCATGCCGCAGTGGGCGCGCCTGACCCGGGCGCCGCCCGGGCAGCAGGTCCGCGCAGGCCCTGCCACGCACGTGTCCCTTCCTCTCACACTTTGTGGGTGCGAGGACACACTGCCTGCGAGCATGTTGTTTGTCCTCGCTCCAGGTCCAGGTTGCAGAGCCAGTGACATTCTGACTGTGCTGCATGCCTGTGGTCCAACCATGCTGGGACTCTGAGGCACCGTGCGGAGGATGCTCTGTGCAATCAGCCAGTGCGCTTGTCGTGCCTTCGTGCGTGCTCCGAGCACTGTGTCCGGGCGCATTGCTCCTTACCAGCGGGCACTTTGTGAGAGCGCCATGCGCAGAATGCCTGAACGGCGCCCCCTGCAGAAATAAGCCTGACCATCATCGTGCCCTGGAACAACGCGGCAGCCGCATGGTGCAAAAGGAGCTGGGAGCGGACCAGTCTGCTAATCGGGCAAATGGTAGCTTACATGGGCTCATTGTTACCTGGCGCGCGTGTGGACGGGCGGCAGGGCCGGCCCAGGTCTCTATGGGTCCTCACGGGTTGCCACCGCTGCCGCCGCGCGCGCTGCATGGGGCTGCCAGAGAGCCGCGCATGTGCTTTGCGTCCATTGCGCCCCGCCTCAGTCATGGCGTGCACTGCCTGGAGATCGCCGTCAAACGCGGGCCTTTCGGCCCGTGCCATGAGGCGCAGCTCTCCGTGTGGGTGGTGCGCCAACCGCAGCGGCCCTGCCCTGACATGCCTGGCAATCTGTCATGGAGGTATTGCGGGTCTGGGCGCAGGTTTCATTGGAGCGTGAGCCCAGGCAAGGGTAGGGTTGGACGAGTAAGGGTGTTGCCGGGCCGCACAGTGTCATGCAGCTCGCCGCATGCACCAAGTGTAGCCAGCCTGGCACCATCCTGGCTCGCCTGGCTGCGCACTGCGCGTCTGAGGCATGCAAAAATTGCAGCTGATGGACTGAACGTCCTGCAGGTGTACTCCCCGCGCTTTGACGATGTGGGTGGCGCGAAGCAGCACCTGAGCTCCAATCACTGTGGCGCGGTGTGCATGACAGGGCCGCAGCCGCTTTTTGCGACGGCCAAACGTGTTCCAACCGGGGCTGTTCTGGCCCCGGAGGCCACGGCCGCCGTGTGGCGCGCGTTCCCCCAAAAGCTTGTGACAGGCAAGCAGGCCCGCCCAACGTGTGCGCGCGAGGAAGGCAGGGGCCCCACAGGGCTATAATCGCAGTTTTGTATGGCGCCTGCCGTCGGTGCCCTGAAAGGCGTGCGCATGGCTGACGCGGGATGCAGGGAGACCCGAATATGATCATGACAGACATTGCAACCCCGCTGCATGCTGATGATGCTGGTCCGGGCTATTGTGTCTGTGAGGCGTGCATCCTGCTTTGAGACGCGGCAGCAGGGGAGGCAAGCACCTGGTGGCAATGTGCCAGGCATGGTTGTCACTGCGTGAACAGCTGGCTTGCTGTGCGCTCGTGCTCATGCAGACACTGGCAGCAGCTGAGTGTGGCCGTGGCTGGGCATGCAGGCCTGTTCTCACCACCCTCTACGCTTGTCGCAGAGCGCTTGCCTGGCGCCAAGGTATGCGAGGGTGTCTCGCGGGGCTTCGCAATAATACCACTCCCCAATGTTCTGCACTGCGTGGCCATGCGTGGCATAGTGGCGGGCGCCTACCCCAACCCTTCTTTCTGTCTTGTCGGTACCGCGCGGCCATGCGAGGCATGTGGACCTTCTATCCTAGCCCTGCGCACGGCGGGCCTGGCACCCGACAGCTGCCTTACTATGAACATCATGCGCCTGGCATGTTGTGTCAGGGTTCCCCTTCGTCAGGCTGCTGTGGTGCACAGAAGGCCTGCCTAGGGGCTCACACGTTGTCATTTATTGGGCGCGGTCTTGCTGGTCCATGCACTTGATGACCGACCCTTGCTGTGCATAGCGCCTTGATTCGGCTCGAGGAGCACCACCCAAACGGCTGGTGGGGCGGCGCAGGAGGGCGACATCATTGGCGTGCACTTGGCGCTGGCCGAAAACCAGTGTCACTCCACACACTCGCCGACTGTCGCCGACTGCGCCACTGTTGTCTTCAGCTGCAATGGCACTTTTTCGGGCTGCGTGCGCGTGCGCCCACACACACGCCTGACATGATATGAGTTTGCGTATGCCACCTGTGCATCACTTCCCAGGCTTGCGGCCGAGTCTGCTTGGGCTGCCGGGAAGGGGATGCCGTCCTAGGGTACCCTTGAGCTTTACCTGCTGCCTCAATCTCTACGCTTACCTGCTGCCTGCGCCAATCTCACACCCAGCACACTCACATGCATGCCTGTAAATTCCGGTCATGTGCCTGCTATGAACGGAGCCTGTGCTCTAGTATGAGCGCTCGGACGCCCGCTCATGCTTCTTGCAGCCATGCCCGCAGCGACAGCCCCAAGCAGTGTACTGGCCCTGGGCAGAGCCTGTGGGGGAACCATGTGAGGCCTGTGCGCGTGTGTGCGGCCGTATCCAGCTGGACCTGCATCTTTCTCTGCGCAGTTTGGGCAGTTCTCTATGTTGCGATGCTGATGTCGATCTGCGCATCACAGCTCAGGGCCGCGAAGCCGGCTGGCGCGCATGCGGACCTTCTCAGCGATGGGAACGAAGGCTACCAGGTCGTGGTGGCTGCGCATGAGCCCGGCACCTCTGTGTCGCTGCTGCGCCGCTGCCCGCAGGCGTGTCCTGCTGAGCATGGAGCCATGTAGCTTGTAGGCGCTTGGAAGCAATGGCAAGAAGACTTCCACCTGCATGGCACGTTCTGTCCTTACACATTGCTCTCGTAGTCCGGCCTCGTATGGCTGTATCATGGTCATCTCTTTGTGACGAAGGAGGAAGGTCTGGCATGCTTGCCTGAGCACAACGTTTACAAGGTCTATGCGCTCAGCTAGCCCGGCTCGGTCCCAGGCGCGGGCGCATGGGTGATGGGCCGGTTGCGGCGCTGGCGACTGAGTGCAACGGAACCTGCGCAGGCGCGCGCTGGCCAGCCCACGTGGGTGCTGCACCGCAAGCTGTGCCGCAGAGGCGGCCCGCTGCGCATGCCCCGGCGCGGCTGTGATGACCCGGCCGACCCTCTGGCGCGACACTGGCAGCAGGCGCCGCATGAGTTGACCTCGGACGAGGTGAGGCACTCTAATAGGACACGCGTTCCCTGATCTGTGGACGCGAGCGCTTCCTGGTGATGAGGGCATGGTTCAGGATGACACTCTACCCTAATCAGACTGGATGACACCCTACCCTGTTCATGGTCCAGGATGATGACGACGATGACGACGAGGCTGACGACGGGGCGCGCCGGTTTTATGAGGAGGAGGAGGAGTGGGATGAGGAGGAGGAAGAGCGGGAGGACTCTGACTAGACCCTAGCCAGGTCATTGGCGGCGGCCAGGCTAAAGGCTGCGCGCTGAAGTGCTGGCGGACAATACGAGTCTGGCAGCAGACGATAGGAAGTCATTTTTCTGAGCAACCTGGGATCACGGTCGTACACAGTCTCCATCAGCAGCACAGCAGCTGAGCAGCTTGCAGCGCATCCTTTCCTGCCCAAGTGGAAGGCCGCATGCTGTGCCCGCCTTGTGCAAGTGACGGCGGCCAGCTGGTGGTCTGCGCTGTGGGGTACGGTGGCTGTGAGGTGCTGCGCGGAGGGTGGCGCACAGGTGGCAGCACAGGGAATGGGTTACGAGGTGTACTTGCGTGCGAAGTGGATGCATGCTGTGGCGCTTGTGCCAGCCGCGTGCCAGCCGACATGCGCTCGGGGTGCTGCGCGGCGTACTCGGCGGGTTTGGCGGCCGGGCGGCTGCTGATGAGCCGATGCGGGCGCCTGTCCAAACCATGCACAATGCATTACCATCGCCACTGCCTGCTGGTGAACAAGATAGCTGAGCGTTTGCGCGGATGGCTACTGCGGGAGGAGGCCACCCCATGGACTCAGGTCGTGCGCCAAGTGCGCGTATGTGTAGTTTACTCTGCAGCAGCATGCTCTCAGGCGGGAGCAGTGACCTGCTGCAGTCAACCTAGAGTCTGCAACAGCCACGAACCGGGGCGCGGACATGCAATGTTGGGCACATGTGGGTGTAAGTACATCACCTCACTCTGCTAAACCTGTGAATACTCGGTGATGAAGTGCCACAGTGGCACATGCTGTGCATGTATGATAGGCTGCTGATGTGCCGTGTACACCAGCTGGACCTCAGAGTGCGTGGGCCAGCATGCTTGCATGTCTCGACTGCTGAAGAAATACTTGCTTTGGAAGAGCCTGGCTCTTATGACCCATGGCCCAAGTACGACACGCACCCCACCCCACGGCGGGGTTACATGTGAATTGCCCTTCAAAGCCGAAACAACATACGGCTTACTGCCACAGACAGATAGCGGCGATGGTGCGCCACAAGCAGAGCGCCCCGCGCGGCCAGCTGGGCCCGGTGGAGAGAAGGCAGGCGGACGCTCTGCACCTGCTGTCTGCAGAGGGCACTGATGCTGAGGACCTGCAGCCGGCAAAGCGCGTGCGGAAGAAGAGGTGAGAACGCGCTTGGCATTTGCAACAAATTCTGTTTACATGTCTGCGTGACGCGCGTGTATACAAGCATGCTTGTCCAGCCGGTCTCATCACTAGGCTCCTGTGTGCCTGTTGAACTCCTGCGAGCACGTGCAGCGCACTGGGGTACTAAATGTAGCTGTTGGGATGTTTAGTACAGCCGTCCTGGGCCGCAGGCGGAAAGACGCTCAGGCAGCGGCGCCTGACGACGTGGAGCTCATAGAGTGTCACGCAGCGGAAGTTGCCGTGGTGCGCGGGGAAGCTAGTTGTGCTTGATAGGCGCCTCGCCAGATGTCTGGCCAGAGCCTGCTGCCAGCACTGCTAGGCGGCCTCTGCATGGCGTGGTGCGCTTCTGCAGATAATTGACTGCGTACCTGGGACCTGCACAGAGACGCGACAACCGACCTGAAGCTTGAAGAAGCGCTCGAGGTCGGCGTGCTCACCGCACCTGCGGTGCCCCACACCTCCGCCCGGCGCAGGTCCTGGCGACGCTGCCGCTGGAGCAGCCGGAGGCGGTCGGCGGCCTGCCCGCGCCCGGCGCCTGCGCGAGGCTGCAGCTCGCGCTGCGCCACGGCAGCGGCCCCGACGGCGCCGCCGGCGTGGGCAGCGCCGGCGTGGGCACTGTGCTCGTGGAAGCCGCTGACAGCGCCTGCGTGCCCTGCGTGCGCGCCTGTTCAGCTTCGGCAAAGTGTGCGTAGCCTGTAGTCATGGCAGCGCCCACCGAGCCCGCTGCGTGCACCTGTGAGAGTGTGTGGACTGCCTGCTCAGCAGGATCGCCGCCGACGACAACGCCGGCACAGGCGTCATGCTCATGCGTCACAAGAAGCGTTCTTCAGTTGCTTTCAAATGGGATTGCTAAGCGAGGTATCAAGCTCCTCCATGTATCAAACGTCAGTGCAAACGTGTGCACGTTCTGATCGTCTCCAGACACAGCTGTGTGGGACTGTCCATCCTCCCGGCTGATGTGCACCCTGCATGCGCGGCCAGGGCGCCTTTGCTGTGCCGCCGGGCGCGGTGGCGGCGCTGGCGGCGCTGCTGCGCGAGGGACGCGTGACACTGCGGCTGCAGCCGCCGCCGGGCAGTGCGCACGCAAGCGCTCAGGTGCCGGCGCCGGCAGCGGGGCTGCAGGATGTGCTCAGACATGGAGCGGCGGCAGCGGCTGATGCCTGTGTAGCGTTCGCGCTCACGCCGCATGCGCTTGCGGAGGAGCCTGCAGGTGTGGGCGGACACGTGATTCGGACCCAGATGCGGGCATGCTAGAGGGGCGCATGTCGAGGGCTCTCCATGTCCCAGCACGTCGAGCTTGCAATCGCGGCTGTAGCCCGTGGCTCTATCCGCCATGCCTGAGTGCAACTTGCAGAACTACAATGCCTGTGGTGGCCATCTGCCTGCATGCGTGTCAAACGGTGATGGCTCGCATCCCACTTCCCCTTCATCCTTATGCACAGTTGGCTTGCTCGCTTTTCTCGGGCATGCGTGACTGGGTGGGCACGGCGGCAGACCCCGCGGATGTCCGGCAGCGCCGCTGGAACGCGCACCTGCTCGCGCTGGTGGCCTGGCTCGCGCCGCAGCACGCTGCTGAGGCGCACTGGCCGCCCGGCGAGCGCGCGCGGGCGGGCCAGGGCTCGCAGGGCAGGGCAGGGTGCAGGCCCGGCGGCAGCCCGCGCTCGCCGCGCAGCCCGCGCAGCCCCCGCAGCCCGCGCAGCCCAGTGCGCGCCCAGCGCTACCTCTTATCGGAGCTTCGTGCTGGCTAGCTGCTGCTGAGCTGCCCCGCCATGCGCTATGCTCACGGCAGCTACAGAGCGCCATGTAGGCACCTGGCGCAGGCAGCTGGTGCGGCTACTGCCGAGCTGGGTGGAGTGCTGGATGGAGGGGAGGCTGGCGTTGATGCTGTCTGAGCTTGGTGTGGTATTCACAACTGTCATAAGGGAACATGGCCGGGCCTGACACAGCATGTTTATATTCATGACTGCACATGCCGGTCTGTACACGCACTCTCTGAGTGGCGCCAGCTGCTCTGCTTCGGCGCTGCAGCAAGTACTGAGCGCAGCCTCGGCCCGCGCGCAGCTGTCCCCGGCGCGCGAGGACAGCTTCGATGCGGCAGAGGTCTGCGCGGCGGTGAGGCCCAGCGCGCGCGCGCCCGCGCTGGAGGCCGACCTGCCGGCGCTGCGCCCGGAGTTGCGCCCGTACCAGCGCCGCGCGGCCGCCTGGATGGTCGCGCGCGAGCGCGGCGAGCTGGTGCGCCGTCCGGGCTCGAGCAAGACTCCTGTGCTGTGTTAGGCATAGCCAGTTTCTGCTGTAGCAGTTCAGTCACAGGGGTAGCTTATTTGTATATCACAGAGTGTCCTATGTGCAGACTTCATGCATTACAGTTACACTTTATCGTGTAACCGGCCATGCGCAGCAGCCACATGCATACTTGCCCAAACTTGGCTCTGGTCTTGATGGCGCGCCGCTCACGCAGGCTGATTCGCTGAAGGTGTTGTCTTTGGTTGACTGCTGACCTAAGGCTAATAAATGCAGGGCGTGCCGGCTGAGGGCGCCCTGCACCCGCTGTGGCGCGAGCTGCGCGATGCCGCTGGGCGCGTGGCATACCTCAACCCGTTCACTGGGCGCCTGGCGGCGCAGCGCTTCCCACCGCCGCCGCCTGTGCGCGGCGGCATCCTGGCTGACGAAATGGTGGCGCCCATCACATGTGCACCTGGGACATGTGGGCAGGTTTGCAGTGAACTGTCCCAGAAGATGAGCTACTATTGAGGCAAAGAACACATGAGTTGCACTTGACTGCCTGTAGATTGGTCAAATCGGGGACACGCTTGCTGGTGCCCGAGCTTGCTTTCTCACTGACACTGTAACAGCGCAGCCGGCATCACCCACTCAGCGCTAATCCTGTGCCATCCTGTGCAAACAGCGCATGCACGCATGTCTGCACCCTGCCAGGAGCGCCGAGCCGCGGCGCCTTTGTGCAGGGCCTGGGCAAGACTGTGGAGGTGCTGGCGTGCCTGGCCGCACACCCCTTCCCCGGACCACGCACGCCGGCCGTCCTGGTGAGACTGTGTTGATCACCCGGCGTGTTGAGCCACTTCGGTGGCGTGCAACCCTAGCAGACAGCACATGCAGGTGGTAAGAGGGACAGGTGCATGCTAACGCACCTCTGCAGTGATGTCGCGCTCGTCGCCAGTGAACGAGGTGGAGTCGGGATGCTGCTGCACCAGGGCGTGGCGCCCCTGCATCTGAGGTGTGCGTCCCTCCTCTGCGGCCAGGCGCCGGAGGCGGCAGACGCGGCGCCGGCGCCCGCGCACGCGCCCGCCGCGCAGCCGCGCGTCCTGCGGCCGCGCGTCAAGGCCGAGAGCAAGGAGGAGGAGGGGGAGGAGCGGTCAAGCTCGCCCAGCGCGTCGGGCGCTGCCGGCCCGCGCGAGCGTGACGGCGGCGGTCGCGGCAGCTCCAGCAGCTCATCCGGTGGAGAGGAAGAAGAAGAGGAGGAGGACGAGGGAGATGCGGACGAGGACGAGGGCGGCGGGCGCATCGACTGCGTGTGCGGCGCGACCGACGCGGACCCGCGCGCGAAGGATTACGAGGGCCTGTGGGTGCTGTGCGATGCGTGCGGCGCCTGGCTGCACGGCGCCTGCATCGGCTTCCCGCGCCGCGGGCCGCCCGGCGCGCGCCCCCCGGCGCACCGCGCATGCGCTGCCACCCTGAGCAGGAGAAATGCATTTCTCCTTCATGAGCAGACTTTATCGCAAATAATCTGTGCATGCTGAGACTGCGCTGCAGGCCGCGGTTGTCTGCCTGGCGCAAGCACCTCAGGCCGCGCCGTCTTGCAGGGACGTGCTGCGATGGCGGCTGCCTCATGCCAGCATGCGCTGCTGCTGCGAATGTTCACACGTGATGGTATACCGAGCGAGGTGCCATGAGGCGTGTCCCAGGTCTTCTACTGCGCCTCGCAGGCGAGTACGAATGCGCGCGGTGCGCGGCCGCGCGCACCGGCGCCCGCGTCACCGCCGACTGCGGCGCCACGCTGATCGTGTGCCCGGCGTCCATCCTCAGCCAGTGGCACGCTGAGATACGCCGGCACACGCAGCCCGGTGAGGTCCCTTGGGCGAGCCCGCATGCAGCCCTGTGTGGGCTGAACACATGGCATCCCCCGTGCCCGCATGACCTAGCGATTTGTGTGCAATGGCCTGTCTCCAGCATGCTGCAGAGCCATGTTCATCACTGCAGACGAGCTCATGGGAACGGCTTGCTATCTGAGCGCCTAGCCTGCCGTTATTCTAATAGAATGGCAGTGGTGATGCTTATCCCCTTTCTAAATGAGCGTGCACGCAGGCGCCCTGCGTGTGGTGGTGTACGAGGGCCAGGAGGCGCCCGCCAGCGGCCGCGGCGGCGGGCGGCGGGTGGCCGTCGCAGCCGCCGACCTCGCTGCAGCGGATGTGGTCCGCCTGCCTCAGCCTCTTGCTGTTTATGAGCCTGGGGACACCCTGAGGCTGACTCTGCCAGGACAATGAGCCAGCACATGTTTACATGGCCTGGCGCAAATGCATGAGCCTGAGCACTGACCTGCTGCTGGGGACAACATGCTGCACATACACTGCATGAGATGTGCAATCCGGCCGTACCGCTCTGCCGAGCCTGCTGGCAGCCTCTGGCAGCAGCAGCAGCAGCTGTATGCGCATGGCAGGGAGGATTGCGAAAGTTGCAGCAGCAGCATGGTAGTGCTTGTGTGCAATGAGGTGCACGGCGGTCAGGTTAGGGTAGGGGTTCAGGGTCAGGGACAACCCGAATCCGGTCCGGCGCGCAGGTGCTGACGACGTACGACGCGCTGCGGCGGGATGCGCACCGCGGCGCGGACGGCGGCGAGGAGCGCGCGCTGCGGCGGCGCAAGCGCTACCAGGCGCTGCCGACGCCGCTGACGCGCCTGCGCTGGTGGCGCGTGTGCCTCGACGAGGTGCGCGCGGGCAGCCTTTTGTCGCATCAGGTCCAACCCCTTGCGGCATGCCCAGTAAGGTCCTAATCTGATGCGGCCATGTTCGGTGCCTTGCGCGCATGCCCATCAACGGCGGCCTCCACTGAAGGCTTCTGGCACGACCGGCAGCGGACGCGAGCTCTGCTGACTCTGGTCGCGCACCAGCAGCGCTGGGGCTTTGCTTGCGCTGACCTAAACCTAAACCTCACCTCTCATGCCTTGCAACGTGCATGCCGCGTTCCCATCAAGGGGCCGCCTGGCGGGCGCGCATGCGCAGCTGGTGGAGCCGCGCATGTGCTGACCTAAACTTAACCCCAATCTTGCATGTCCTGCAACGGCTGCCCTGCGTTTCCAGCCACGGGGGCGCCTGGCGGGCGTGCAGGCGCAGATGGTGGAGAGCAGCACCGCCAAGGCGGCCGAGATGGCCGCGCGCCTGGACGCGGTGCACCGCTGGGCAGTCACCGGCACGCCGCTCAGCCGCGGCCTGGAGGACCTGTTCGGCCTCCTGCTCTTCCTGCGCGCGGCGCCGCTGGACCAGCGCGCGTGGTGGCTGCGCGTCTGCCAGCGCCCGTACGAGGCCGGCTGCGCGGCCGGTGCGGCCCGGCCCGGCGCCGCCCTGGCGCGCCGCGCATGGGCACGGCGGGGGGGTGGGTCCTGCTACGGGCGGGTCACCACCACAAGGCTTGTGTCTCCGACACGCCTGGCACATGTCGTTGTGTGACTGCCGGAGACACCCCGCAGGCAGGGCAAATAGCCATCGGCTTTGAAGCGGTGCATGCTGTCAGGCAGCATGGGGTGAACGGATGAGTTGATGGTCAGGTACATTCACGCAGGCCGCGCACGGCTGCTGGCGGCGCTGCGGCCGGGCGGCGGCGGCCTAATGTGGCGCACGGCCAAGGCCGACGTGGCGCACGAGCTGGGGCTGCCGCCGCAGCACGCGCGCCTGAGCCGCCTGGCGCTGTCCGCCATCGAGCGCCACTTCTACGCGCGCCAGCACCAGGCGCGAGCATTTCCCGCTGGGGTGCAGGATCTGCCCCACATCCCGGGTCTGCCCCGTCGTGGCCTCCGCCTGTCACGCACCAGGGCTGGCTCCTGGCAGTATGTTGGAGCTTGCATCTGCAAGAACTAGGAAAGGCACCCCTGGCCATGCTTGGGTCCTTGATGCGGGGCGCGAGAGCGCCGCAGTGGGCGCGGCAGGCCCCTTGCGCTGTGGGCTGTACAGCAGGCTCGCTGGAAAGTGGCGGCGCGCTTATCGGGCGCGCCGCGCGCCAGGCGTGCGCGGCGAGCGCGCGCGCGATGCTGCCGGCCGGCCTGCTTGCGGCGGCCGCCGCGGGCGGCCCTGCCGGGCGCTCGGGCGGCCCGGGGCCCGGCAGGCACGCGGCAGGCGGAGGCGCC
>JAABUR0100009339.1_pt1 | contig 11083 bp, 15 predicted proteins | sample 5560091 | NCBI WGS metagenome assembly JAABUR01 (sample SAMN10711879, study PRJNA513375) | rock metagenome | isolation source: Antarctica rocks | place: Antarctica: Victoria Land, University Valley sud
ACGAATCGAAGACGAGGGTTTATTTTATCTTTCAGATCGACGATCAGTTGCTTTTCGTGATACTTCAGATAGGAAGATAATCGTTGAAACTGAGTGTAGAACTCGCTGAACTTCTTTGATTCTTGAATCAAGTTGTAGTATTCTCTACGAAAGTTGACTTTCTTATCTGAATCATTGAACAACTCAGCTAGTTCTTTCAAAAGATCATCGACGATCTTATAGAGATTGACACAGTCACGTTCGCGTCTAGATTGAGCGACATCAGCTGCGTCATCGAATAATCTGAAATGTACATAGCTCAGTTTGACTCGTTCATTTGGAAAGAGATCGACGTTGATCTCTAGTTTATTCTGAATTTTGCCGTATCAGTTTTCCCAAGTAGAATTCTTTCCGTCAGTAAATCAGAGAGAATCAGGTATTTTCTGAGATCTAGAACGCTCAGAGTAGGTGAAATCAGAAGAAGTGGTTTCTTTAGTTTGAAGCCTAGCCTTCAACTCTTTGATTTCGTCATCTCGTTGTTTACTCAGCTCGTTGAGTTGATCTGTTTCTCTGTCGAGAGTCATGCATCGAGCCTTTCAGTTTTCGATAGAAACAGGAGGTATTACTGTTTCAGCGGATGACTCGTCGTCTTCATTGATGAATGATTCAGCACTAGAGAATTTCGATGAATCAGCCTCAGGAATTTGAGAAAAGCGGCTTCGGAATTCTTCGAAACATTCTTCGATAGATGAACATTTTGACATGGTGAAATTTGAAGAAAGGACGAGGCCGAGCGAATGACGATGCTCGGCAGTATTAATGAAGGCGTATGGTCAAGTGTTTAATCTTCAGGGGAGGATGTTGTTGATTAGAGAGGTATTTTTGGTTTGTGAGTTTTTGAATGATTCTCAAGCAATTCACGAAGGTTCTTTATCGTCGATTCTCTTAATCGGGTTGAACAGCTTATTTTCACTCGTCTGTTTCATGAGAATGGGTTGATTCTCTTGATCGGATGAACTTTGCGTACTTAGTGAGCAATAAGTTGTCTAGCGATTCAAACAGCCTCGCCGTTGATTCTATCAAACTTCCTAGTGTTGTTCAGTCTTTCGATTGCGTCAATCATCAGGTAAACGGATTTCTTTAGACTCGTTCTGTCTGTACGAGTATGTTGAATGAATAATGAGATCAGTATCGTGTGATTAACGAATTCTTAATATAATGTCAGGACCGTGCCTAGGTGAGTCAACCAGCGGAAGTCAGGATTGAATAGTGCTTGATCTTTAGAGGTAGCTATAACTGAATATTAAGAATACAGAAGAAGGTGAGTACAAGAGCTTCTATTTAAGTAATATTCAGAGACTGCGCTAAGCTCGAAGGGAATGTGTTTGTGACACGGGTAGAATGTGATGTAGAAAGGAAGATGATGTTGAACAAAGAGGTGTTGATGAAAGGAAATAGGGGCTGGGCCAGATCTGAGCTAGAGGCACTGGCTAGCCCTATTCAGCCTTGGTACGCTCGTAACAAATTGCTGAGTCGAGCACACGACATCTGTGCAAAGTGAGCTCAAACTCATGATGTTACATTCGCTTCAGAGAAATATGAACTTACACACTTCACTTGTAAGTCAAAAAGATTCGACATGACAGTCAATCTATGCATAGAAAACTTGATAATAAAGTCAAAATCAAACATATGAGTTCTTGAAGTGCAACTGAACATGAAACTATGATGAGATTTGCATCTTCGTCAAATAGAAGCAAATCACATCATCAGAATGCTGATGCTTAGTTGACTTGAAGTCTTCATCTGAGAGACTACATTCGCAAAAGCAAGACAAATATAGATTGATCGCGTCGGGTCAAGTACTCGAGTTCGAGTCGAGTACTCGACTCGAAAAGTGTCGGGTCGGATTGGAATTTTTTTGGAAAAGTGTCGAATCGGATTGAGAAGTTGAATTCGAGTACTCGGATCGGATTGAGAAGCTTGATCCGACAATTCGACCCGAAAACCCGACCCGACCCGACAAGATATTAGGTAGGTGTAAATAGCTTGGTCGAACAGCCTACATGGTTTCCCTTTATGGCTTCCTATCATGTTTTCCCGTCATAACTCCCTACCAAAGTCAAACGGCCTTCATGTTTCCCCGTCATGTTCCCCTTCATGTTCCCCTTTATGTTCCCCGTCATGGCCCCCTACCAAACGGCCTTCATGTTCCCCTCCATGTTCCCCTTCATGTTCCCCTTCATGTTCCCCTTCATGTTCCCCTCCATGTTCCCCTTCATGTTCCCCTCCATGTTCCCCTTCATGTTTCCCTTCATGTTCCCCTTCATGTTCCCCTTCATGTTTCCCGCCATGTTCCCCTTCATGTTTCCCGCCATGACTCTCTACCAAACGACCTCCATGTTCCCCTTCATGGCTCCCTATCAAAAGGTAATGCAAAAAGGTAATGCAAAAGCCAAAAACCAGAAAATTTTCTATATTTAGCTCTCTTGACGCCAAGCTCGGGTCCTTGGCGGGTCGGGTCGGGTCGCGTCGGATTGGAAATATGCTCAATCCGACTCGAGTCGAGTTGAAAATGTGAGCAACCCGACTTCGGATCGAGTCGGATCCAAAATGTCAACTCGAAACTCGACCCGACGATCAGTCTAGACAAATATACTCAGCGATGATAAGATCAAAAATGACGTTCGAAGCATTAATATGACATCAACGTGATAAAGAAGAAGAATTGTTGAATATGAAATGAAGATTAGAAACTCTTCAGAATCAAGTGCTACGTCATGTGATCAACGTCTTCAAGAAAGTGAACATTGAAACGCTGAAAGTTGAAACATATACATTCTCGCTACATGTTCATCTGAACAAGCTACAGAATCAAGTCACACTACACAGTTGAATCAATGATAGAACACAGAAGACTCGATGAGCATGCAAAATCATACATGCTTATCTGATAAAAATTAATAAACTCATTTCTTGCTCTTCAATCTTCAAAAAAATGATGTTTCTGAACGTTTCAATTTGCAAAGAAGCAAAAATACAGTTTAGATGTGAATGATTCAACTTCTTAATGTCGACTCAAATGAGTGAATGTGTGATCATATAATTTCACAAAAATCAATGAAATCTTCAATGAAAAAACTACAAAAAATGCATTGCAAACATTAATGCATTTCTCGCTCAAAGATTTCATCTATTCAAGAAGTCAGTAAAGATGCGTGATGATCTACAGAAGATTGAAAGCATTCTTGCAATTCACATCAAAATTGAACGCATAAAGCTGAATGTCTATCTGCATTCAAGAAACGTGTTGAGCGCGAATAGTCTTCGATGTGACTGCGAATGAAATCATCAGACAGTCAAGCATATTCTGATGCACTGTTCAAATTGAACGCATCTTCGATCGAATATGCTACGAGACGTCGACTTCACGAATTATCGAGTCATCGTCTCAATCACGAAGAATCTCAAAGCAACAGCAAGAATGATGATGGAAACGAAGCTGCTGAAGCAGTTTAGAATGACAAGAACACTCATTCTCTAACGTGTGATCATCGCGAACAAATTTGATACATAGTCTCAGTTTTATCGTCTCGGCTGCGTGTAGCAGTCGTATAGACAGCGAGCGATTTTCTACCCCAGAGGGTTTTGTCCACTCGACACACGTAGCATAGATTTCCCCCATGGGTCGGCCTAACCGATGTCACAAGGGTGTATGAATTATTATTATTATTATTATATATATCTGAAGTTGATCGATAAAAATTCTCACAAAACTTTGGTTCGTCGCTTCTTTCGTCGATTGTAGCAGTGATGGTTGAAGAAGAGTCAGGGATTGTTGGCCCTCTTTTCCAGCACATTTAGACTCGCTTCTTCTCGTTCTTTCCGCGTTGTCCCTCTGATCTCTTACGATATCCCCCGCTCCCCCCCCCCCACACCAAAACGGTGAGAGCACATTAGCTTGAGGCCTTGTTCCAGTTCTTTGTCGAGCTTCGAACCTGAATGTGTTTGTGGAGCAAGCACATGGATGGGAAATCCAACACTGCCTGGTCTCAGCTCTCATACACCGGATAACGAGTGGCCGTGAAGAAAAGCTTTGGCCCTCTCCCAAGCCGAGATTTTCACTTCTTTCCCCCCTACAATTTCCCCCATCACATTTCCTTTTCTTTTCAAACGGAAATCCCGACCCCAGTTTCAGGTCACCGCCTTAGGGCATTCAAAGATATCGACCAAGGAAGCATCAGCTCTTGCGCTCTAGGAAGCTCGACCTGCTGATATTTTGGAACAGGTCGATGAAAACCAACGAGGCATCGTCACCTTTTCTCGCACATCAAGGGGTAATTTGTGCAGGGAAGTTCGTTTCGACGTCTCCTTAAGACTTGGTTTCCTCATCCTGTCAGCTCTGTCCGATTTATCAATCGTGTCCCGTTCCTGTGTAAACAGCGGAGCACTCCGTGAAGTAATCCTTAGCTTTACACCACTGGAGTGTACTTCTGAAGCAAATCGAGGAAGACCAATGAAACCTGGTCTGGGCCGTCCTGCCCAACTCTACAACTAAGGAACCGACGATACCGGTTTCATGGCGCTTCCTCTCCTTCTTCCTATCTCTCCTTCTTTCTTCCTCCTCTCCCCTCCGGCTTCATGTATTTTTGAAGCAGATCGATGAAGACCAGTATAGCTAGTCGTCTTCTTGGCAAGAGTCATCTGGTGATCGTAAGATGGTGCATGTGATTGCAGACGGTCTAGAAAACCCGTAATAATACATTTCAATACGAGAGTGAATCGTAGCATGAATGAAGTCTGCAATAGTGAATTTTTCGGTCGTCTCATCAGTCTCATCCGTGATATGCCACTCCTGCGTTTACTTGTGTAAGAATCCATACTTTAGGGCCCTAGGACATAACATGGTAGCTAGCTGTCCTTTACCAGCAACCTACATGGGAAGCCTCAACTGTGTTACGCCCTGTCAGCGAATTGGCAAGAAATTACATTTTCGACGGCCGCTTTATAGCTTCGAGGCCCCTTTCGGCCGCTCCAGCATCTTTGTCTTGTTCTGGTAATTTTTGACCAGCTGCCTCACGGCCAGGTCCAGCATCACATCTTCAGATCCGCCGGGTATACGAACACCAGGAACTTCGCGATACATCCCTACACAACAGGTGATTAGCAAACCCCAGCTACATCTGTGATACAGTCACGAACTTACTTTCAACAATTTCGCCACGTCCCGTTCTTGTGAAACCATTACCCCCAAACAACAGCACCGCACATCTTGCACATTCGTCAACCACGATTCCAGCTTGCGCCTTCGCAAGGGCCGTTAAGCCACCCAGTTCTTTGTCTGCTTCCGCTTTTGACATCTTCGTCATCTGGTAAACGAATTGCTCGATCCAAGCCCATTGGCTTTCTAGCATAGCTCCGCACTTTGCTAGCCTGTGCCTTACTACTGGCTGATCTATTAGAGTCTTACCGAAAGCTTCCCGCTGCATACAGTACTCAAATGCAGCGGACAATGCCACACGGGCCTGTCTAGTTGCACCAATGGCGATGGTCAAACGTTCATGGTTGAAATTAGTCATAATGTACCTCATACCCATGCCTTCTTCGCCGATCAGATTCTCCATAGGGACCTTGACTTCATCGAGCTCAATGAAGGTGGTGCCGCCAGACATTTGCCCTGCTACTTTCATACGACGCATTGTAACGCCGGGATAGCCTAGGAGGGGCACAACGAGGAGCGATAGGCCAGTAGGTCCAGGACCAGACGTGCGAACAGCCATGGTGGAGTAAGAGGACCATATGCCATTCGTAATCCTAGATGGTTGTAAGCATGGAAGACATGTCATTGCAAAACATAGTAGTGCGAGCGGATAGAAACCAGGAAAATTAGGACCTACCATTTCTTCGTACCATTGACGACATAGTACTTCCCATCCGGCGTCTTCGTTGCCGTAGTCTGAATGTTTGCAACATCCGACCCAGCCTCCGGCTCCGTAATAGCAATGCAAGTCCTCTTCTTCCCCAATAACAAATCTGGCAAGAACCTCTCCTGCAACTGCCTGCTCCCAAACTTAATCAGCGGCGGGACTCCATATGACATCCCCGTCGTGAGCGAAGCCGAAGGCCCCGCTAACCCAGACCTGGACATCTACAATCTTATCAGCACCTCCCTCTCAAGAGCAGTATCTCCGCACCCAAGACCCACCTCATCCGTAAAGATAGCCGTATGCAGGTAATCCCAGTCCTCCACCTTCACGCCTAGCACGTCATGTACCCCTAGCTTTTTCAGCCACACCACCGGTAACGGCGCTGGTAAACTCGGAATGAGCATGTTGGCGGCAGCGAATTTCTCGAAAACATGGGCGGGCACGGTCTCTTCACGCTCCCATTCCATGGCATGCTGGAGGAGGTTCTCCTCGACGAAGGCGCGGCATGCTTTCTGGAAGTGCAGATGGGAGGATCCGTAGTATGGCGAGGGGAGACCGGCGAGGTATGGTGGTTCGGAGAAGGGGATTGGAGGTGCCATGGCTGTTGGGTATCTACAGGGGATAGGATATTAGGAAGGAAAGAAGAAAGTCCATTGAGCTGCTGTGATTGAAGCTTTGAAGAGCTATTGGGTCCTGAATGGGGGAAAGTAAGAGGTCGTGGAGATGAATGCAATCTTGCCGAGGTTGTCGCTTAGGGCTTGGTGGACAGGGTGAGACATGTCTCACATTCACGCTTCTCTATAATAGAGGCGGACCTAAAAAAATAATAGGAGTAAAGGTTTGGAATGTCGTCGATTATGAATGAGCACTTGAACTACAAGACTATGACTCCTAGCGACAAGTTTTTGGTTCATCGTAAAGCTTTCTAAAGACATCAGCAGAGAAGATAGATAATATTCAAGGAAGACGCGAGGTTGCGATACGTTTCAAAAGTCATAGATGGAAAGGAAAGCGAGGTGTTTGACGCTTTGATTGATCAGCCTTCGATATACATGAGGTCAATGCTTCAAGCTTTCAAGCCAAACCACCAAGCGCTTCTTTATTATCACCCCAACCAGCTTCCCAGACCCTTCCTCGACAACACAAAGATACCGCAGGCCCAACTTCCCAAACATTTCCACAGCATATTCCATCGGTGCCTTCGCACATATTGTCAGTGGTGTTCGATCAACAAACATTGAGAGGTCGAATTCCCCCTCCTCGCCATGACCTAACAGTCGGATACGTGACGTTCTATCCCATACTTCTCCCAAGTTGTTCAATCCAAAATCCAACTCGCCCTCTGCAAGGTAGCCTTGAAGCATACCATCTTGCACCAGCACTAAGCCTGCGTCAAGTAGACCCCTTTCTTTCAAGTGCTCAAGTTTCTCCTCCAAAACCCTCCTTGATACCATGTTATCTTTGGGCACATCGACTGTAATGTCATTCATGGTCTGTTTCGGTGGTATCAAGACCTCCACTAGTTCACCGGCCTTTTGCACAAGACCCAAAGCGTGGTCCAGATCCAGGAACGGGTGACCAAGCACAGTCTGCGCCAAGTCATAGACACCTTCTTTCTCCAGAGCATCAGCTACCCATTTGGCTACTAAAATAGCTATCATATGCGGTACGATATACTCGAGCTCTCCAGTAAGCTGTGTTGATGTGAGCATAACCCCTTAGACTATCTCTGAGCTATATCGTACCTCAAACATGATCACACATAGTGAGATTGTCATCCTAGAGACACCAGCCAAGAACGCGGCAGCGCCGACCATGGCAAAGATCCCTGGTGATATCGTCGTAATCGATTGCCCCACAAGCCTGCCAAAAAATGCGCCTCCATCAAGTGCTGGGATAATGACGCCCGACGGGACTTTGCAACCAAAAGTAATCGTAGTGAGAACAAGCTTGACCAGTGTTCCGTAGACCAGCCACCCAATGTACTCAGAGCGGTCATCATCGGCTTCCCGTTGGCATACCCAGGAATCACTGGGTCCACGGCAGTCCACAAGCAGATTTTTAATAATCACGTCCCCAGGTTCTCTGGTCATAGGATTTGGATACTGTAAGAGACCCGTGGCAAGGACTACTAGAAAAACTTCAAAGACAGGATAGTTCTTAATAATCTTATACTTTCGGAAGGTTTTTGACCACAAGAAATTTGCTTTGCAAAATACTCCCCCAAACAGCCCTCCAGCGACACCGAGAAATACGAAAACCAAGTAGTGAATTGGTGAATAGGATGTACCGTAGTTTGTCTCGAACAACACAAGCTTGCCAGTCCCCGTAGGATTGAGAGCTTTAAGTACCATTGCTGCGAACAGAGAGCAAAGAAATGCTCGCCAGAGGACCTTGCGCGGAAAATATGTACTAATCTCCTGATACAAGATCAGCCCCTCATCTTCAAAAGAGACAAGAAATTTATACCTCGTAGCTAAAGAGGACACCACCAATCGGTGCGCCAAAAGCAACTGACAACCCAGAGGAGCAGCCAGCACTTAAAAGTTCTCGCATCTTCCTACCATTTTCGCGATACTTGGGGAACAGCATCCCAACTAGATACGCCACGCAGGTTGAGATATGTACAAACGGCCCTTCTTTTCCCAGGCACATCCCTGTTGCGACTGCAAAGACTGCGCCTATTGCTTTGATTGCCAGGACTTTGAAATCCAAAAAATGGGGTATGACGAAGCCTGAAAGAATTGTCTTGATTTCAGGGATCCCAGAGCCTGCCGCCAAATACATCGATTTGCCTACAACACCTTGATCGCTGCCTTTTATGGACCCTTGATGCTTGTCACCATGCCCAGGGGCAACGGCGGGCAAAGATGACTTGGTGAACATTGTAACAGAGGAGCTGACTATCCCAAATGCCAGGGCAAACCCGACATATATTGCGAACGACCTCCAAAAGTCCAACGCCCACATATGCCATTCTTCGCACCCTTCGCCGAGATCTACCTTTGTTGTTCCAAGCGGCATGCGATCTGTACAACAGCTTTGCCTATTCCAGAAGACGTTTGCAGAGCAGTATCCCAGTTTCCAGTCGCTAACTGTAGCTTCAGCGACGTCGACCATGAATGCTACACAAGCCGTGAGAACGCCTATGATGGCGGCTGCAATCCACCCTTGACACGAGTCGAACGCAGCGACGATCGCATTGCGGGTGCCTCGCTTGGAGTGGATGGAACGAAATCTGAACGAGTCCTTGACCTACAGAGCATAAGCTCAAACGTCTGTGGAACCTCCAGGATCCTTACCAAGTCATGGAGCCAGTCAATGGTAGTATAATCGTTATATGGCAGCCGTTCACCAACAGGAGTCTCGGATAAGGCTTGTTCTTCTTTGCTGATATGAGACGAAAGTATGGACTGAGCATCGTCTCCCTGTTGAATAGCGCTCAGTCGCCTATCATTGGCGGCGTGTAGAAGATGGGTTCGCTCCGTAGGCTGCTCAATATCTGGAGGCATGGCGTTATACGAAACAAGGCTTGATCAACATCGAGAAAGTGAACACTGTAGAAACAGGATGACGCTCGATAGATGCAATACATCTCGCCATGCTTTTTTTAGCCAAAGCAGCGAATAGACTACATGTCAGGATGCATGGAGACTTCTCCTTCACCTTATCGGGGACTAGCACGACTGGGTACCTTTATCAGGTGGGCGGCACACAGATAAGCCTGAGAGCGTCCTGTGATAGGCGCTTCAAGCATTTTGCCATTTTCGTGCATGTCGTTTATCTGTGCCTGGACCATCCGAGGGGTCACTTCTTTTGTAGTGGTTTGATCCAAGATGGCAACCAACAATTGGCAGATTGACGATTGCCTTTCTACGGTAATGCACGTTAGCGTTACGCAAAGCTAAGAGAATTCCGCAGAACATTCGTGTCGCAGGTGCGCTAAGGATTTAATTTACATAAAGAATGCATAAAATATTGCATAAAACTCTATCTTTCCATCTTTTGCTATTATATCACCCATGTATTGTAAGTCCTTTCTCGTTAATCCCAGTGATGTTGCTTAAATTCATGGAACTTAAGGTGCTTCTCCAATATACCTTGCTCTACAGCCTTTCAATCTTCTAACTACTTTAAAGTCTTTCCCGTCTCTACCTTTTTCAAACTCTTCTTGCTCTATCTCGGTCATTCGCCTGGTCTGTTTCTCTTGAGACTTGGACGGCGAAGGCTTTTTCATTGTTACTTCATGGACGGTCTCCCAGCGCCAGACTTTCCCAAACATCTCCGTCCGCAATCAGAGACTGTTGTTCCGACCCCTCAAGAGCCCTCGTCGCTCACTGCAAACACGCAGTCCCTCTCCGGCTTCTGGGTCTTATATATTTGTCTGAATACCTTCCGATCCCCTCTTATGTAGTATGAGACACCTGAAGCGAGTTTATAATCAGATTCTACAAGCAGTCTCTCCTCATTTCCTTCGCCTTTTCCTGTAGATGTCCACTGACTTCTCAGCATACAACAAGGGTTGAATAACCATAGTTTTTCCACTGCTCATGAAATATAGAATCAGAAATATTGTATATTTAAAAGAAGATTTACCAAACACGAATTTGTGAACTACCAAAACCAATCTTCACCATCTCATTATATCTTAATGCTTCCCCTAAGGTATAACAGCTAGCTGAACGTTGGTTGATATAACTACACTGACGCTATTCTATATGGCGAGATGAGAGTAGGTAGCGACGTAAGGCTAGGCGTTGAAATCGGTGGCAAGGTAGGGATGCGCCCTGGTATGGATTGAATTGACAGCCGAGAGATGATCCCTGGTATGAATGATGATGTGGAGATGAAATGGAGTATTCCCGGCCCGATGCACGTTCCGGTCCCGTGCACACCCTAAACCCGATTAGCAACCCATACTTTTTTTATTATTATTCAACCACCATTCATAGAATCAAATTGCAATTAATATAAAGAGTTGTCGATATCTATATGAAGCTTCCAAGCTATAAGAATCAATCATCAAATCGCTTAGGAGCTTTGAATTGCCTTTCAGCTCGCGTAGACCTGATTTGACTTGGCCCCCTTTCCACCTCCTCAATAGCAACAAAATCAGTGAATTGCTGTACTTTCACCTCTTTAGACTTCTTCTTTTGCCCTTTCTGAAGCTCTTTAGC
>JAABUR0100009343.1_pt1 | contig 11081 bp, 12 predicted proteins | sample 5560091 | NCBI WGS metagenome assembly JAABUR01 (sample SAMN10711879, study PRJNA513375) | rock metagenome | isolation source: Antarctica rocks | place: Antarctica: Victoria Land, University Valley sud
GCACGGGCGACGATCAGGATCCGCGGGCACCGCCACCGGCACCGCCGCTAGGCGAGCGCCGCGCGGAGCTCCCCGGGCGCCAGCGGATCGGCGAGCAGCGCGGCGGCCGCGGCCGGCGTCGCCGCGCTGCGAATCAACAGCGCCTGGAGCGCCGCTCAGCGCTCGCCACCCAGCACCGGCTCGAGCGCCGGCATGACGGCCCCGGAGCTCGGTGCGAGCGCGATCAGGAGCGCCGCGGCGCCCGCGGTCCGCTCCCCGGCGCCGGCCTCGGGCGCGCCCGTCACCCCTCGTGGAACCGGTACACCACGCCGGCCGGCCCGAGCGCGGCCGCGTCGATCCGCGGCAGGGCCTCGGCCAGCACGCGCGCGAACGTCTCCGTGCTCGCCGCGATCAGCTCGAGCAGCCGTTCGACCGGCGTCGCCTCGGCCTGCACCCCGTTGGCGTAGTCGGTCGCGTAGCCGACCAGCGCGAACGGCAGCGCGGCCTCGCCGGCGAGCACCGTCTCGGGACCCGCGGTCTGCGACACGGCGGTCACCCCGGCCGCGGCCAGACCGCGGATCTCGGCCCGGGTGTTGAAGCGCGGGCCGTCGACGTGGCCGTAGCAGCCGCCGTCGCGCATCGGCAGGCCGGAGCGCTCGGCCGCGTCGAGCAGCGCGGTCCGCAGGCCGGGCGCGTACGGGTCGTCGTAGATCCAATGCCCGCGCTCCGGGTCGCCCGGCTCGGCGAAGAACGTGCACAGCGTGCCGTCGGGCAGCCGGTTCGCGGGAAAGTGGAGGTCGTCGAAGCAGATCAGCGACCCGAGCTCGACGCCCGGGTCGACCGCGCCGCAGACCGTCACGGCGATCACCCCGTCGACGCCCAGCTGCTCGAGCGCGGCGAGGTTGGCGCGGTGCGTCACGTGATTGGACAGCCGCGCGTGCCCGGCGCCGTGGCGGGAGACGTGGGCGACCTCAACGCCGGCGAACGTCCCGCGCGAGACCAGTGCCTCCCCCCACCGGGTCGCCACCGGCTCCGGCCCTCCGCCCTCGAAGCCCGGCAGGGCGTAGGTCCCCGAGCCCGTGATGATGCCGATCGCCATCGGCGCCGGATCCTATCCACAGGCCGTCGTGCCGCCCGCGGGGCGGGGCACTACGCTTTCGTGATGCTCGCGATCGCCCTGATAGCCGCGATCGTGGAGATCCCACCGCACGTCGGCTACACCGTCGTCTTCGCGCTGATCGCCGTCGAGACCATGGGCATCCCGGTGCCCGGAGAGACCGCGCTGATCGCCGCGGCCCTGCTCGCCCACGACGGGCAGCTGGACATCGTCACGCTGATCGCGGTCGCATCGGCAGCCGCGATCATCGGCGACAACATCGGCTTCGCGATCGGCCGCAAGGGGGGCCGCAAGCTGTTCTCCCGCCCCGGTCCCTTCCACGCCGCCCGGCTGCGCGCCCTCGAGTACGGCGGGCCGTTCTTCGCCAAGCACGGTCCCAAGGCGGTCTTCTTCGGGCGCTGGGTGTCCGGGCTGCGGATCGCCAGCGCGTGGCTGGCCGGGATCAACGGGATGCGCTGGCCGACGTTCCTGCTGTGGAACGCCCTGGGCGGCATCGTGTGGGCGACCGGCGTCGGCCTCGCCGTCTACTTCGCCGGGCACCTCGCGGAGGACATCATCGCGGTCGCGGGCCCCGTCGCCGGCGGCGGCGTGATCGTCGCGCTCGCCGGCCTGCTCGTCTGGCGCCACCGGCGCAAGCGCCACGCCGAGCCCGCCACCGCCGAGGTCTGAGCCGGCGGCCCTCGGACCGGTCCGGCCAGGCCCCGGATCAGCGCTCGCGGCCGCCGCGCGGCACGCGGCCGCCGCCGGCGCCGCGCTCGGTCGCCGGCCCGCGCGGCGCGGCGATGCCGAGCACGCGCATCGCCTTGAGGCCGAGGCCGAGCTTCTCGCGACCGTCGGTGGAGCCGACGTCGAGGCCGCACAGGTCGCGCACCCGCTCGAGCCGGTAGCGGATCGTGTGGCGGTGCGTGAACAACTTCTGGGCGGTGTTCGCGACGTTCCCGTCGGACTCGAGGAACGTCTCGAGCGTCTGCACCAGGTCGGTCTCGTACTGGTCGTCGTAGGCGACGAGCGGCTCGACCGTCTCGGCGTAGAAGCGCTGCAGCTCGCCGGGGTCCTCGCTCATGGCCGGCAGCAGCAGCCGGTAGGCGCCGGTGGCCTCGAAGGCGAGCACCGACGCGCCGTCGCGGTCCTCGTTGGCCTCGGCGACGTTGGCGGCGAGCAGCGCCTCGTTGCCGGCGCGGTACAGGTCGACGGGATCGAGCGCGACGCGCGAGTAGCCGACCGCGAACGTGAACCCGTGCAGCGCGGCGCCGAGCTCGCGCGCCACGGCCTCGGCGGTACGGCGCGACTCGGCGTCCTCGGCGGCCGGCGCGAGCACCAGGACCTGGCCGGCGGTGTCGCCGACCGCGTCGTCGACGGCGGCGATCGAGCCGGGCGCCGCCGCGCGCGCCGCCCGCTCGGCGGCGGCCAGCACGCGCACGCGCCAGTCGTCCTCGGTCGGCGCGTAGTGATGCGCGCGCACGACGATCACCGCCGCGCCGCCCTCCAGCTCCACGCCGAGCTCGGCCGCCCGCGCGACGATGTCCCCGCGGTCGGTCACCCGGCGGTGCAGGACCGCCCGCAGGAACGCCTCCTGCGCGGCCTCGGACGCGCGCTCGGGCGCCCGCACGCGCTCCACCTCGGAGGCGATCAGCGTCGTGACCACCCGCAGCAGCGCAGCTGACGGCTCACCCGCGCGCCCGCGCAGCCGCAGGCGCCCGACCACCGCGTCGCCGACCCGCAGCTCGTGCGTGCCGACCCCGGGCGCGTCGCTCATCAGCGCCCGCTCGTCGGCCGTGGAGCGGGCCGCGACGGCCAGCACGGCGCTCGAGCGGTCGATCAGCACGAGCGACGCGTCGAGCGCCCGCGCGGCGGCGCGGACGACCTCCGGCAGCCCCAGCCCGGACTCGACGGCGTCGGTGATCGCCCCGAGCGCGCCGAGGTCCAGCTCCGCTTCCTGGCGCGGCGCGGTCATGCGCCGAAGTCTAGGACCGGCTCAGAGCTCGTCGAAGTACCACAGGAAGCCGCCGCCCAGCAGCGCGCCGGCGAGCACGAACGCGGCGAGCACGTACAGGCTCAGCACGGTGGCGACGATCCGCTCCCACCCCCGTGAGAACGACGACCACGCCGGGACGAGCACGAGCACGATCCAGGCGATCAGGGAGAGGCCGCCGGCCGACCCGAGGGCGATGTAGGTCCAGCTCTGGTTGCTCATGGCTGCGACCCCCCATTCTGACGCAGCTGGCCGACGACGACGGCGACCACCCCGAGCAGCGCGAACACGGCGGTCGCCAGCCCCAGCCCGCCCTCGACGTCCGACAGGTAGTGCACGCGCAGGTAGATCCGGGTCAGCGCGATCGCCACCGCGAGCACGACGGCCGCGGTGACGGCCGCGAAGCGCGTGGCGAACCCGGCGCCGCCGCGCACGAGGACCACGGCGCAGGCCACCCACGCGACCGCGTTGGCCGCATGGCCCGAGGGATAGGCCATGCGCTCGGCCAGCACGTGCGCGCCGGGCGGGCGGGGGCGGTCGAACGCCGCCTTGGCGACCTCCACCGCCGCCCAGGTGATCAGGAACGCCAGGGGGAGGAACGCGGCGTCGACGAAGCGGCGCCGGGCGGCGGCCCACAGCGCGGTCGCCAGCACGAGGGGGGCCACGACCACGAACGAGCCCAGTGCCGTGACCCACACCAGCACGTCCTTGGCCGGGCGCGTGTACAAGCTGTCGGCGACGTCGAACGCCGCCCGGTCGAACGGCAGCAGCACGCGCTCGTCGAGCGTGTCGGCGAGCAGCACGAACGTGAATGCCCCGACCGCCGCGAGCGCGAGCAGCGTGGTCACCTCCAGCCCGAGCTCGCCCGGCGTGAAGCGGTTCCAGACGAAGCGCGCGGGCGCCTCCGACGCGTGGGCGACCGGGCGCACGACGCGCCGCCAGCCCGCGCGCAGGTACGGCGCGACCGGCCGCAGCAGCGGCTTGTCCAGCTGCGCGGCGATCCAGGCCTTCGTCCGCGCCTGCAGCCGCGGGCTGTGCTGCAGCCGGATCAGGAAGACGATGCCCACGATCAGCGCCACCACCAGGCCGAACGCGAACAGCCCGCGCGAGACCCACGCGGTCAGCTGGTCGAACGAGCGCCAGAACACGTAGCCCAGCAGGCTGAACGTCGCCGCCCACAGGCCGGCGCCGAGCACGTCGTAGGGCAGGAACTTGCGCAGCGGCATGCGCGACGCGCCCGCGATGAACGGCGCGATCGCCCGCACCAGGCCGATGAAGCGGCCGATCAGGATCGTCATGCCGCCGCGGCGCTCGAAGAACGCCTCCACCTGCTGCAGCCGCTCCTCGGTGATCTTCACCCGGCCGCCGTGGCGGACCATGAAGTCGCGCCCCAGGCGGCGGCCGAGCGCGTAGGACGTGACGTCGCCGAGCACGGCGCACGTCCAGACGATCGCGATCAGCAGCAGCAGCGAGATCTGGCCCTGGCCGGCGACGAGCCCGCCGACGATCACCGTCGTCTCGCCCGGCGCGATCAGCCCGATGAACGCCCCCGTTTCCAGGAACGCGAGGATGCCCACGGCCAGGTAGGTCCACTTCCCGAGGGCCTTGCCGGCGTCCTCGATCAGCTTCTGCACGTTGGGCAGCTCGATCACGCCGAGGCCGATCAGCCCCGCGCCGAGCGCCGCGAGCGCGCCGAGCGCGAGGAAGCCGCGGCCGTGAGCGCCCCGGCGCGCGACCAGGTAGAGCGCGAGGATGACCGCGCCGGCGAGCCAGACGGGGTGCAGCGTCATGCCGGCACCGCCTCCGCGAACGCGCGGCCGACGGGCGTGGCCGCGACCGCGTGCGGATGGCGCCGGCGCAGCGCGACCGCCGCGGCCTGCGCGTGCGAGACGCCCTCGGCGCCGGGGAACAGGCCGAACACCGTCGGGCCCGAGCCGGAGACCATCGCGCGCACCGCCCCCGACGCCCGCACGTCGGCCAGCGCGTCGCCGATCGGCGGGCAGAGCGAGCGCGCGGGCGCCTCGAGGTCGTTGTGCAGGAGCCGCTCCGCGAGCAGCGAGCTGTCGCGCGCGGCGCCCGGGACCTGGCCGCTGAGCCGGTCGAGCTCGTCGTGGTCGCGCCCCAGGGCGAGACGGTCGAACTCGGCGTAGACCTCCGGGGTGGGGAGCGCGTGCGCGGAGGGGACGAGGACGAGACCGAACGGGGACGGATCGCCGAGCGGGCGCACGCCCTCGCCGATCCCGGTCATCAGGCAGCGCTCGGGCGCGAGCTGGCTGGGCACGTCGGCCCCGAGCGCGAGGGCGATCCGCCGCAGCTCGGCCGCCTTGCCGACCCCGGCCGCGGCGGCGACGAGCCGCAGCGCCGCCGCCGCGTCGGCCGAGCCGCCGCCCATGCCGGCCGCGACCGGCACGCGCTTGGCGATCGCGATCCGCACCGGGGCGCCGTCCCAGCCCGTCGCGTCGCGGAACGCGGCCAGCGCGCGGGCCGCGAGGTTCTCGCCCTCGACGCCTGGGCAGACCACCTCGTCCGCGTCGCCGCGGGCGGGCTCGAGCGCCAGCTCGTCGGCGAGCGAGACCGGCTGCACGAGCGAGACCAGCGGGTGATAGCCGTCGGCGCGCGCGCGGCCGATGAACAGACACAGGTTCACCTTGCCCGGAGCCAGGCAGCGCAGCCGCGTCATGCCGTGAGCTTCGCCTGCAGGGCCCGCCAGTCCTCCGGGGCGAGCTGCTCGGCGCGGGCGTCGGCCGGGCGGCCCATCGCCTCCAGCGCCTCCCGGGCGCGATCCCGGATCCCGGGCGCGGCGCCGGGCGCGAGGCTCAACGAGCGGGCGAGCGCCTTGCGGCGGTGCGCGAAGCCGTGCTGGACCAGCGCCCGCAGATCGGGGCGCGGCGCGGCAGCGCGGCGGGTGAGCGCCAGCAGCACGGAGTCCACGTTGGGCACGGGGTGGAAGACGGTACGCGACACGGGGCGCAGGACCCGCACGTCGCACGCGAGCTGGGCGAGCACGGACGGCACGCCGTAGGCCGAGGTGCCGGGCCGCGCCGCGAAGCGCTCCCCCACCTCCTTCTGCACCATCGCCACCCACGTGGTCACGTGCGGGAGGTCGAAGATCGTGCGCAGGATCACGCTGGCGGCGACGCCGTAAGGCAGGTTCGCGACGACCTTGGTCGGCGCCGGCTCCAGTGCCGCGAGGTCGAGCTTGACCGCGTCGGCAAGGTGCAGCGTGGTGTTGGGGTGGCCGTCGAGCGCGTCGCGCAGCGCGGGCTCGAGCGTCCGGTCGAGCTCGACGACGTGCACGTGGGCCACCCGCTCGGCGAGGTGCTCGCTCAGCACGCCGAGGCCGCCGCCGACCTCGAGCACCACGTCGGCCGGGTCGAGCGCCGCGGCGCGCGCGATCACGTCGAGCAGGTTGGAGTCGATCAGGAAGTTCTGGCCGAGCTCGCGCTTGGGCCGGATGCCGAACGCCTTCATCCGCCGCAGGCTCGGCTGGACGGGGAGCTCGCTCACCAGCCGAACAGGCGCGCGCTGGTGGCGTGCACGGCCGCTTCGAGCGCGTCGTACGCGATCCCGCGGCGGTCGGCGACGAAGCGCGCGGTGTGGACGACGAAGGCGGGCTGGTTGCCTGTGCCCGCGGACGAAGTCCGTTGGGTGCGCTGCTTGCGCACGACCTGGGGCGTGAGGTACGGCGCGTCGGTCTCGACCAGGATGCGGTCGAGCGGCGCGCGCTCGGCGGCGAACGCCAGCTCGCGCGCCTTGGGGTAGGTGACGTTGCCGGCGAACGAGATCCACCAGCCGTGCCCGAGGCACTCCTCCAGGCGGTCGGGCATCGAGAAGCAGTGCAGGATCACGTCGAGGCCCTGCGCGTCGCGGGCGAGCGTGGCGATCGTGTCGTCGTCGGCCGCGCGGGTGTGGACGACCAGCGGCTTGCCGAGCTCGCGCGCGAGCCCGATCTGGGCCGCGAACGCGCGCTCCTGGTCGGCGCGGGGGGCGTGGTCGCGGTAGTCGTCGAGGCCGGTCTCGCCGATCGCCGCGCAGCGCGGGTGGCGCGCGAGCTCGCGCAGCTCCCGCGTGTGCTGCTCGGTGTAGCCGGTGGCGTGGTTGGGGTGGCGGCCGACGGCGAACCACACCTCCTCGTGCGCCTCGGCGGCGGCCTGCGCCTGGCGCGAGCTCTCCGCGTCGGTGCCGATCGTGAGGATGCGGGTGATGCCGGCCGCCCGCGCCGCGGCGACGATCTCCGCGTCCGTGCCGGGCGTCGAGTCGAGGTGCGTGTGGCTGTCGATCACTGCGGCTTGGGGAAGAGCTGCGGCAGCTTGCCGACCGTCCCGCCGCCCGGCCGCGCGCCGAAGCCGGCCGACTCGAGCGTCAACTCCGGCTCGCCCAGCGCCTCGAGCAGCTTCGTCGCCGTCTCGGGCATGTAGGGATGCAGCAGCACCGTGAGCGCGCGGATCCCCTCGGCGAGCGAGCGCAGCGTGACGTCGAGCCGGTCGCGGTTCGCGTCCTCCTTGGCGAGCTGCCAGGGGGCGGTCTCCTCGACGTAGCGGTTCAGGCGGCGCACGCGCTGCCAGATGCGATCCAGCGCCTGGGTGATCTCCGCGCGGTCGAGCAGCTCCGACACCTCGGCGCCCAGGCCGTCGAAGTCGAGGGCGAGCTCGGGGTCGACGTCGACGTCGGGCACCACGCCGTCGCGGTAGCGCGTGATCATCGCCAGCGTGCGGCTCGCGAGGTTGCCGTACTCGTTGGCCAGCTCGGACTCGTAGCGCTCGCCGAAGGTGACCGTCGAGACGCCGCCGTCCTGGCCGAAGGAGACCTCGCGGAAGCAGTAGTAGCGCAGCGCGTCGGTGCCGAACTGGTCCATGACCTCGAACGGGTCGATCACGTTGCCGAGCGACTTGGACATCTTGGTCTCCACGCCCTCGGAGTCGCGCATCAGCAGGTAGCCGTGGATCAGCTCGCGCTCGGGCAGCGGGAGCTCGGCGGCGAGCAGCATCGCGGGCCAGAAGACGGCATGGAACTTGAGGATGTCCTTGCCCAGGATGTGGTAGCTGGCGGGCCAGAAGCGCTCGGTCAGGTCCTCGCCGTCGCGGGCGAATCCGAGCGCCGTGTAGTAGTTCAGGAGCGCGTCGAACCAGACGTAGAAGACGTGGGCGGGATCCCACGGCACCTCGACGCCCCAGGTGAGGTTGGCGCGCGAGAGCGAGACGTCCTGCAGGCCGCCGTTGATGAACGCGAGCGCCTCGTTGTAGCGCGAGCGCGGGCTGACGAAGTCCGGCCGCTGCGCGTAGAGCTCCTTGAGCGGCTGCTCGAACGAGGACAGGCGGAAGAACCAGTTCTCCTCGCGCTCGCGGTCCAGCGGCGTGCCCTCGTGGATCTTGCAGGTGTTGCCGGGGCCGATCTCCTGCTCGGTCTTGAAGTCCGCGCACTTGGGGCAGTACCAGCCCTCGTAGAGGTCCTTGTAGACGTGCCCGTTGTCGTGGATCCGCTGCATGACCTCCTGGACCCGCTGCTTGTGGCGCGGGTCCGAGGTGCGGATGAAGAAGTCGTTGGAGACGTTGATCCGCGGCATCAGGTCCAGGAACTGGCGCGCGTTGCGGTCAGCGAGCTCCTTCGGCGTGATGCCCAGGCTCTCGGCGACCTTGGCGACCGGCTCGCCGTGCTCGTCGGTGCCGGTGAGGAAGAACACGTCCTCGCCGCGCTGGCGATGGTGGCGAGCGAGGATGTCGGCACCGATCGTCGAGTACGCATGGCCCAGGTGCGGCGCCGCGTTCACGTAGTAGATGGGCGTCGTGATGTAGAAGGCCATGGCGGCGTCAGAGGCTAGCGGTGGGCCGCGCTGCGCCGCCGCGGGCGCCTCGACGGGGGACGTGTCACATGGAGGCCTTCGCAAGCTGCGGGCGCGAGCCGGCGCGCCGACGACGCCGAACCACGGCGGTCCCCGAGCCCGCCACGCCCGACAGCAGCGCGCCCAGGCCGGCCCACACGGGCCACGGCGCCGGGTCGGCCCGCGGCGCCGGGTCGCGAGGCGGCACGTCGGTGCGCGCCGGGTCGTGCCGTGGCAAGTCGCGCGACGCCAGCTCGCGCGGCGCCGGGCGACGGAACGTGGGACGAAGCGTCGGGCGCACGCGGGCGGCCGGGGGTGACGGGCCGGCGCGCGGGGCGCGACGGGCCGGCGCCGGTGCGCGGGGGGCGGCCGGCAGGGGGCGGCCCGGCGGCCGCAGGAGCGCGAGCGGATCCTCGTAGCCGAACGGATCGGCCTCGCTGCGGACGCCGACGTGGAGCCCGCCGTGACCGCCCGCCACCGTGCCCAGCGGCGTCCCCGCCCGGACGGCCGAGCCGGCGCGGACGCGCACCGACGCCAGGGGCAGGTAGCTCACGCGCCGCGTGCCGCAGCGGACGCTGACCACCGCGTGGGGTCCCGCGACGCGACCCGCGTGCACCACCCGACCGGCGCACGCGGCGCCCACCGCCGTGCCCGGTCGCGCCGCGAAGTCGGCGCCGCGGTGGGCGCCCGCCACGAACGGCGCAGCGCGCGAGTAGGAGAACGAGCGCGCCACATCGCCTGGGACCGGCCGCTGCCATCGCTCGGCCAGGGCGGTGGAGGGGACCGCCAGCGGCGCCAGGACCGCGACCACGAGGGGAATGACCGCAGCCGCGACGGGAAGAGCGGACGGGAGCGAGGTGGCGCGCACGGGCCGAATCTACGGCCGCGCGGAGCCGGGTTGGCCGCGTGCGCGGGGATCGGCGCGAAGTTGGTGCAGAGTTGTCGCGAAGCGGGGTTCGGCGGTCGCCGAGGAGCAGAACGTCGAGCGAGCGGTCGTCCCGGGGGCGAACTCGACGTTGTGCTGGCTATATGAGCAAACGTCGAGCGAGCCGCGACCACCGCCTCGCACTCAACGTTCTGCTCCCTCCGCGAGCCCAGCGGGACCCGGCCCCCGCCCTGGGTGCGCAGTTCGAGCCCGCTGCGACCCCCCCGGTCCGCCTCGCTGCCGCAGTTCGAGCCGCCGCGACCCCCGATGCGACGCGGCGAACCCGCCGCTCACTTCTCGGCGACCGCCTTGTACAGCGCGTTCGCCGGCGCCCCCGTCAAGTCGGACACCACCCCGGCCGCCACGCGCGGCTTCGCGCCCGCCGCCACGAGCCGCCGGAGCGCGTCGACCGCGGCCTCGTCGACGCCGGTCCGCCGCGGCGCGCCGCCGACCACGAGCACGACCTCGCCGCGCGGCTCCGCCTCCGCGTAGCGCGCCGCCAACGCCGCCGCCGGCCCGCGCACCACCTCCTCGTGCAGCTTGGTCAGCTCCCGGCACACCGCCACCGGACGATCGGGATCGAGCTCGGCGAGCACCGCGAGCGACGCCGCCACGCGCTTGGGCGACTCGAACGCGACCAGCGTCTCGGGCCCCGAGAACGCCTCGACCACGCCGGACCGCTTGCGTGGCAGGAAGCCGGCGAAGCGCCAGACGTCGGCGGGCAGGGCCGACGCGACGAGCGCCGCGAGCGCCGCGCTCGGCCCGGGCAGGACCTCGACCTCGAGGCCGGCCGCGACGCACCCCTGCACGAGCAGGTAGCCCGGGTCGGAGACGAGCGGCATCCCGGCGTCGGAGACCAGCGCGACCACCGCGCCGCCGCGCATCCGCTCCACGAGGTCCGCCGTCCGCTCGCGCTCGTTGTGCTCGTGGTAGGGCACGAGCTTCGCCTGCACGCCGTAGCGCTCGAGCAGGACCCCGGTGCGGCGGGTGTCCTCGCACGCCACGACGTCGGCGTCGCGCAGCGCGGAGAGCACGCGCAGCGTGATGTCCTCGAGGTTCCCGATCGGCGTCGGGCAGACGATCAGGCGCCCGCTCACGAGACGGCCCCGCGGCTGCCGCCCCGGGCCGCGCCGGCGATGAGGCACCCGCTCACGAGCCCGCCCCGCGGCTGCCGCCCGGCGCCGCCTCGCGCGCCATCAGCGCCGCCCCGATCATCCCCGCCTCGTCGCCGAACGCGGCGGCCACGATCCGCACCGCATCGCGCGCCGGC
>JAABUR0100009346.1_pt1 | contig 11080 bp, 20 predicted proteins | sample 5560091 | NCBI WGS metagenome assembly JAABUR01 (sample SAMN10711879, study PRJNA513375) | rock metagenome | isolation source: Antarctica rocks | place: Antarctica: Victoria Land, University Valley sud
CGGTCCTCATGATCGACCTGGACCACTTCAAGAAGATCAACGACACCTACGGACACCTGGCCGGCGACACCGTGCTCCGCGCCGTAGCCGACACCCTGGCACGCGAGTTACGCGGCCACGATGCCGTCGGCCGTTTCGGCGGGGAAGAGTTCGTAGTGTTCCTCGACGGCATCGCCCCCGCTACCGCCCTGACCATCTGCACCCGGCTCAACAGCCATATCCGCGAGCTCCGATTCGACGACGTGCGGCAGGTCACCGCCTCGATCGGCCTAGCCAACTACCCCGCCGATGGACGCCACCTCGACGACCTGATCGAGGCCGCCGACGTCGCCATGTACCGCGCCAAGGCGCGCGGCCGGGATCAGACCCAACGCGCCGACGCCGCGATCACCCCTTGAGTTTCCTCGATCGTCAGCTGTGGGTTGGTCCTCGGCCCATCGAAGGCACCGCGTCCACGGTCTCGCTGCCCGACAGGCCCCTGACCGCGTCATTCAAACGGTTCGCACCCATCATCACGAAGGTGACGATCGGATCACGAGTGTGTTGTTGTGAGTGGACTGGTGCGAAGATGCCTCCCCCACCAAAGCATCTATGGCGTCCTCATGGGCAAGCGCTTCAATTCACCGCCGAACTGGCCGGCGCCACCGCCCGGCTTCGATCCGAAAGCCGGCTGGACGCCTGATCCTGCTTGGGGCCGGCTCCCGAGGGCTGGAAACTGTGGATAGATGACCGCAGTTGGCCCGTTCGACACAAGTTCCTCACGGGCCTCGGTGGGTTTGTTGCCCTGATCATCGCCATCTCGGCGATCAGCGGCGCAGCCGGCAACCACAAATCACCGACCGCTCAGGCGGGAACGACGACGACATCGAAGGCGGCTATCGCGACTCCGGCCGAGACCAGCCAGCCCACTGCTACGCCGCTCAGCAAGGCCGAGGCGGCCAAGAGGGCCAAGGCGGAAGCAGCTAAGCAAGGCGGCGGCGGCCGAAGCGGCCAAGAAAGCTGAAGCAGCTGCGAAAGCCGAAGCAGCTAAGCAGGCCGAAGCGGCCGCGAAAGCCGAAGCGGCCAAGAAAGCCGAAGCATCCAGGACCGCCGCGCAGCAGAACGCGGTGGGGTCCGCTGAGAACTACCTGCGGTTCGCGCCTTTCTCACGCAAGGGCCTGATCCAGCAATTGTCATCGGCCGCGGGTGACGGCTACTCCGTGGAGGACGCGACCTTCGCCGTGGATTCCCTGAACATCAATTACAACGAGCAGGCAACTAAGGCGGCCAAGAGCTACCTGGCGATGACCCACTTCTCCCATTCCGGTCTGGTCGAACAGTTATCGTCGGACGCGGGTGACGGCTACACGCCCGAGCAGGCCGAGTACGGGGTTAGCCACGCCGGTCTCTGATCACGTTCTTCTCAGCTTCTCGTCCCACGGGACGCGGGCACTAGATCGGTGCGTCCGGTCGACGATCGCGCCCGGCTGGAACTGTCGGGCACGCAGCACGCGAGGACCGGAACACAAACGACCCGCCCCATCATCGGGAGCGGGCCGTTCGTCATCCATGTGTCAACTTTAACGGGCGGCTCGCAGCGGACTCGGGACCGCAACAGCGATCAGGACCAGGGCCGCCAAGGCCGCCCGCTTAGCGTGGGCGACGCGCCGCTCTCGGAGCTGAGTTGCGGGTGAAGCTATCTGATAGGTGACGCGAGTTCCCGAGATGTTGCTCCGATTGCTCGTGCGCGTCGGTGTCTCCATGGCGGTCACAGCTCGACCTCGATCCGGTCGGCCGCCACGATCAGCTCGTGCGCCATCTGCCTGGCGGCCGAGGCCGTCAGCCTTACGCCGCCCTCGGCACCGATCTTTATCTCGACGTAGCGCCGAGGGTTGACGTAGAGCCCCTCGCCGTCGCCGCCCCGAACGTCGGGACCGGCTCTGGTGCGTAATCCGGATCGGTGAAGATGCCGGCGGGCAAACCAGCGTCATTACTCTCTGCAGGTATCGAACGGGGGGTGTCATCGCTCTTGCTCATGGGTAGGGCCTTCCTGCTCGGCCCACCATCACGTCAGGGCACATAGCGGGCACGAGGTCGGCCTAACGCGCTGGAAGCCCAGTATCCGGGGCCTGTAGCGGTGGGCTTTACTTACCATCATACGAACCGCTTGCTGGCGGAAGGCGCCGCTGTAGCCGTCGGTGCTTCATGGCCTGAAGGCCCACGTCGCCATCAGCGGTAGCCCATGCCGCCAGAACGGGTCACCGTGCGATCCGGCCCGCTTGACCATGACGACGTCCGCGCCGACATCACGCAGTGCGTCGGCCCACCGGGTTGCGTTGTCGCGGAAGAACGGCTCCGAAGTCCCCGCCACGAGATACACACGCGGGACCGAGCACGGCAGTACGGCAGGCGGTCGGTAACCTGCGCCGGGCGACGCGCAGAGGGCCGTCCCGTAAATCTCGGGATGCGATGATGCGGACGATTCCGACTGCCGGTGGCGTCGCATGAGCCCCGGAACCAGCGAAGGCCGCCCCGCGGGAACGGGAACGGCCTCGGAATCGCTGAACGTCCTCACCAACACCGACAGCCTAGTCCAGATCCCTGCGATCTTCCCTCGCTGCCACCGCGAGTCGAGCCACTTCCGCCGCATGCGCCGGCCACGCGCCGTCTACATCGCCGGGTGCCGCCGAGCCCGCTCGACCGTCGAGGGGCAGCAGTGAGCGCGGCGCTGGTGTCCGGCAGAGTGGTGCTGGACCTGACCACCGGGAACGCCTCGGCGAAGTCCGTGAGCTTCATTCCCGTCGGCGTCACGGTCGACGTCCAGGTGACCGGCCCGGCGGACATCGTCGCGGTGCGAGAGTTGCGCGAGTTCGGACCGGGCCTGCGATACGTGGTCGTCGGCACCGACGCTGAGCACGTCGCGAGCTGGGTGCGGGCTTTGCGCGGCGAAGCGCCCGTCGGCCCCTGGGTGGCGGGTGATGACCTATGACCGCCGTCGACAACGCAACCACGCCGTTGACGTACTCCGAGACCACCCGCTTACTCCAGCTGGAGTCGATCGTCACGGCGGGGCTGGACACCTTCGTTGCAGTCGGGATCGCGCTGGCCGAAATCCAGGCAAGCAAGCTGTACCGCGCCGCGCATGACACATTCGATGCCTACGTCCGGCAGCAGTTCCAGCTGTCCCGGTCTCGGGCGTACGAGATCATCGGCAGTGCAACGACGTTCGAGGCGTTGTCCGCCATGGCGGACATCCCGCTTCCGCAGAATGAGCGTCAGGCGCGCGCACTGACGGGTCTCGCCCCGTCCGAGGCGGCCGAGGTGATGGTCACTGCAGCGGCGGCAGGTCCGATCACGGCCCGGACGATCGCAGCGGCCCGGAATGGTTCGACCGTCGCAGTCCCCGAACCGTCGCCGCTGCCGGGAACGGCACCAGCCCGGCGGCGTGCCCGCTCCCGGACGCGTGGCGGTCGGCCGTGTGGGAGTTCAACAAGGCGACCGAGCGGTTGGAGCGCCTCGCCAAAGACGACCGGTTTCCCGCCTTCGCCGCGACTGGCAACCGTTCGATCGACGGCCCGTTAGAGCGCCCCCTGGCGATTGCCGCTGACCTGGACAACCTCGTCGGGGACGCGGTTCGCGGCAACGTGTACTTCGACGCCGATCGCGGCTGGGTCAACCGGTCGAATGACGCGGACGTCGACACATGGGCGTACCTGGGCGACTACGAGAAGCGGGCCGCGCTCCGCGCCGATCCCCCGCCGAGCACAGTCGCCGGGAGGGCCCAGGTCGTCATCGAGGTCGGCAGCAACACGGCCGTTGTCGTCTCCGGTTGGCCGACAGTCCGAGGTCTCCTTGAGCGGCTGGGCGTCAAGAGCATGCGTGACCGCCGGACAAAACTGATGTCCTTTCCCGCCCAGCACGCCGACGACGTTCAGGCCGCGCTGGAGTTCCGCAACATCGCGGTTGAGCTTCACCGCCAAGACGTTGCGGCCGATGACGAGTGAGCCCGACTCGTCGCGAGTGGTTGAGGGAGGTGCAGCAGGCTCACTTCCCGACCGGTCAGCGGATCATGCGTGGGACCCTGCTGTGCCTCCCGATGACGACGTCGGGCGAGGTTGTCGTGACGGACCCGGAGATCTCCGAGGTAACAGGGTTGCCGGTGCGGACGGTGTCGCGGCACCTGTCGAAGGCGGTTGAGTATGGCTGGCTGATCCGAGAATCCCGAGGCGGCAACGGTTCTCGCCACCGGTTCCGCGCCGCAGTCCCGGACATCAACGGAGTCAGCCAGAAGTGGCGTACTGCAAACACTGAGGAGTACGCCACTTCTGGCACTCGGAGTACGCCACAAAGTACGTACTCCGAGGCACCGGGAGTACGCCACCTGGTGGCGAACATCAATAAAGATAGAGCGAGCGTCAGCGAGCACGTGGCAGTAGACCAAGAGCGCGAGCAACGAACCGGCCACGACCACAGCCGCGTCTCGCCCGACCGCGACGAGGCAAAAGACAGCAGCGACGACGAGCCGACAGCTCACTCGCCTATCGCGGCTATTTCACCAACCACTATCAAACACGGGAGATCAGCGTGACAGTCCTTCGCTTCCCCTTCAACAACGATCACGACCCCAGCCGCGTGGAGATGTGCCGCGCCGAACTCGCCGACGTGCTGCACGAACCGTCCGACGAGTTCGGCTCCCTCGCTGTTACTGCGTTCTTCAGCGAATTCGCTGACGGGTCCGTGACGATCGGCGACCACGCGACCAGTGTTCAAGGCGCTGAGAGTCTAATCGCCTTGCTGCGACAGGCAATCACCGCCGCTACCCCCGAGGTTCTGGCAGACGGCAGCTTGCGCTACGGGTCACCCCGCCAAGGCGACCCCAGCACTGGGTCGGTGATTTGAGATGCCGATCGGTCTGAACAACATCTCACCGGGTGATCCGCTGAGCTGGTTCGGTCGCCGCCTCGCTGACCTGGAGCGGAAGGTCCGCGAACTGGCCGCCGCGCCGACCCTGCAGAACACGTCGATTTTGCAGGGCGGAATCGCAGTCCGCAACGGCGGCGCCATAACCGTCGTTGACGCCGACGGGCACACGGTGGCACTCATCGGCGCCCTGCCGCCGCCCTACAACCGCGCCGACGGCAGCCCTCAGCCCGGTGTGGCCTTCTACCGCGAAGACGGCTCGGTCGCCGCGTTCCTGGGCGACCTGAGCGCCACGACACCGCCGTTCAAGCAGGCCTGGCAGACCTTCGATCGTGCTGGGAATGTTTTGTCTGCCGACGACACGAACAGTGGCACTGGCATCTCATGGCCGCTGCTCAATCTGGGCGGGTTCGTCGACATCGGCTCGGGCACGGTGCAAACGACGACATCGGCAGCCTATGTGGACTTGCAGTGGTCGGCGTCGATCCGTCAGCACCCCCGGATCGCGGCCTCGATCCTGGTCCGCGCGGACGCCGCGACCACCGGCAACGTCCAGATCGTTGACGGCGCTGGCAACGTCATCGGCACACCGATCGCCGTCGCGGCAGGCGCGTTCACTCAGGTGACGCTCGGACCGGTCGCATGGCCAACCGGCACATGGCAGTTCAACGAAGGCATCACACAGCTGCGGCTACAGGCGCAACGCCTCACCGGCACCGGCGCAGTCGGCGGCAAGGTCGTTGGTGCCTGGGGGTGGCCCTCATGACCACGCCACCCATCGACATCACCGCCGTTCCGAGCACGCCCACCGGAATGTTCGCGGCCCCCGTCTTCGGTGCCGAACTCACGGCCCTCGCGGGCGCCGTGCCACTGTCTGACGCGATTGCAGTTCCCGCTATCCCCATACCCACCCCCGCTACGACATCAACTGGAGCCACCCCGTGAACAACGATCCCGAAACCAGCCGCACCGATCCCGAACAAGGCGAGTTCACCGACAAGGACGGCACCCGCTGCTTGCTGCGCCTGACCGGTACCGGCCCCGGAGACTCACCCCTGGATGCCATCGCACGCGCACTCGGGCTCGCACCCGTCAGCCGGTCAGACGGGTGCGACTGATGCCGCGCAGGACACACCCCCGTCGCCGCTGCGCTGGCTGCCACCGGGTCCGCACCATGGTCCGGTCGGTCTGTCGCCGCTGCGCTGATCGGCGGCGAGGAATCGTCAAGCCAGGTGAAGAAGGATGAGCGGCTTCCTGATGCTGATGGATCTGCCGCCGGAGGTGTGCGGCCACGTCGCGGTGGCGATCCGGCACTACCGATTCACCTGCATCCGCAACAACATCCGCGCCCCTTCCCATCTCGTCGAGCTGGAGCAGCTGCTGTCACAGCGCGCCATAGCGCGACCTGAGGCGACAGAACTTGAGCAGTTCGCGTCCATCGCTGAGAGTGAAGCCATGAGCCCACTGCTACTCACCGCGAAGCAGGCCGCGCGCCGACTGCTGTGCAGCGAGCGGACCCTGCAGCGGCGCGTGGCAGCCGGGCAGCTCGCCCCGGTCCGCAACGGCCGCATCGTCCGCTTCCGCGTGACAGACATCGACGCCGTCATCAACGAAACCCCTAGGAGCAGTTAGTGATGCAGACCCACCACGTGCTCGGGCTCGTCGACGCGGTGCTGAAGAGGTCGGCTGGCATGGACGGCCGGCTCGAAGCGATCCGGCGCGCGCACCGAACCCCGATGCGTGGCAGCACCTTGACGCCGAACCAAACCCGGCTGGTCCGCGAAGTCCAGGACACGGCGAAGGACACGACGCCGCCGCCTGAGCGGTACAACCACCCGGCAGCCACGGCCAGCTACGCGCCTGCGCGCACCACCCCGCTGACGGCCGCCGAGCTGGCCTGGCTGGAGCGGCTACCGCGAGACCCCAGCCAGGTCTCGTTCGAGGACGCGAAGACGCTGGCGACGCTGACCTCATCGATGCGCGGCACCGAGACCATCGCAGACCGGCGACTGCTGCAATCCATCACCGACCCGGTGATGGAGATCCACGACCGCAACGCCGCAGAGGTGGATCTTCGTAACGCCCAGCAGGCGCAACCGCCGATCCCCGCGTCCGCCCTCGGTGCGCTGGGCGACGCCGTCCACGCCGAGACGCCCGACCTTCAGCCCGGCGAAGCCCTCGCACGGGCCAGCAAACTGCTGCAGGCAGCCGCCGACAAGCGGGCCAACGACCGAGCGCTCGTCGTGCAGCAAGCGCAGGACAAGATCACCGCCGCGAAGGAGCGCACCCGTGCCCGGACCGCGGTGACCCGGTGATCCCCGTCGACAGCAGCCACCAGTGGCGCATGGAAGACCTGCTCGACGAGGACGGCGCGCGAGGCGCAGCCCACGCCGCTGCCCGCTACCACAACAACGACTCAGCCAGGCAAGCGCTGACCGACTTGGACCGCGCGCTGCGGCACATCGCCCAGCAACACCACCGCGACACAGCCGACGACGGACCACGAGCGGCATGAGCGTGCGCCACCTCGCCGCCTGTAGGGGGGTGCCGGAACCCCCCTCCACCCCCCACACCAGCACCGGAACGTGCTGCGGCTCGGGCTGGCTGACCCCTGAAACGATCCCTACGCGCGCGCACGCGCGAGGCCTGATAGAGGAGCCCTGCATGGCGAGGAAGCCCGTTACGGATGCGCACGGCAACCCGGTCCCCGAAGGCCTTGCTGCGTCGGGTGACAAGTTGTGGCGTTCGGTCGCTGACGTGTTCGAGCTGGACTTTCACGAGCAGTTGCTGTTGCTGCAGGCGTGCCGGTGCGCTGACCGGCTGGACCGGCTCGCGGAGGAAGCCGCCGGGGGCTCGGTCACGGTGACGAACTTCAAGGGTGACCAGGTCGCGCACCCGGCGATTGTCGAATCACGGCAGCAATCAATCGTGTTGTCACGGTTGATTGCGTCGTTGCGGATGCCCAGCGGTGAGGCTGAGAGCCGCCCACAGCGCCGCGGGGCATCGCGCGCGCCGTACCGCCCGCGCCCGTTGTCGGCGGTGCCCAGTGCGTAGGCGTCCCGCACAGACCGATCAGCCGGAGATTCGCGCTGTTCTGCTGGACAGCTTGCGTCGCCGCCTCAACGCGGGCTCAGCCCCGGTAGGGGGCGGCTGGGACTCAGGGCCGACGCGTCGCGGTTACTACCGTTCCAAGGTCGCAGCGCTCGAAGCGGGTGACCCGATCATCCTTCCGGCGTTCTACATCCCACGCCGGTACGCCGCAGAACTCCGCGGCTATCACGGACACATTCGCCTCGCGCCTGACGGGTCAATCAATGCATGCGACGCCCCCTCGGCGGTGCCCAGTGCGTAGGCGTGCACAGCAGGTGCTGACCGATGACCTCGCCCGCCGGCCGACACCCGGATTTGCCACGTCGAGGACTGGATCAGCGAGGACGAGATCGACTCGCACACCTTCAACCCGGACTGCCCAGCAGCGGCCCACGCCAGCGGCGGGTTCGCCGATTGCGGGCTGCATCTGGAGCGCTTGGCGCAGCAGCGGCACAGGCAGCACCGGGCGGACTGGCTTGCCAGCACGACGTGCCAGAGCGCGAGCGGTTTACGGTCTGGCCGGCTCACCGGGCGCGCTGGCGATGAGGGCGGGTTAAGCCCATCGCCACGGGTGTGGGCACGGCACTACCACCGCGCCCAAATCCCTTCCTGAAGCCACCAGCAGTCAAAGATCGTCGTTCACGCGACGCTAGGAGCGCCCATGGCGACCACAGTCGTTCATCGATTCCGGCCGGCACGTCCCAGTCGTCACCGATCGGTGACGACTCATGTCCTGGCCAATGCGTCAAAGATCGCGTTTGGCTCCTGCCCTTGCACCTTGGTGGCATGATGCGACGTGTGACGGCCCTTCAGCTCTTGAAGCGAGATGAACCGGCGGGCGAACACCAAATGGAAGTTCGTCCAAACCCGTACGAGTTGCCACCGGATCGCATCGCTTCCGCCGAACCGGGCTTGGCCGTGCCGAAGTTTGGGTCACAGTCTCTCATCGAGCTCTCCGGGGCCCTGGCCGAGTCTGGATTCACTATCTTCCACCTCGATCTAAGAGATCGTTATTTGAACCAGCTCGTGCCTGAAGGTGACCATGACCTAGAGTCCGAGCTGCTCAAGCTCGTGCGGGCCGGCGATGTCAACTCAGCGCTTCGAATTCTGAATGGCCCGGCCCGTGGAGTTTACCTTTTCGCTATCGAGTTCAGGGATCAGACTTCTCCCGGTCTTCTAATCGTTAACCGCGACGGTGCTGTAATGCCGAGCGGGGCTGCTGAGACGGCGAAGTTCCTGGATCTCGTCCGCTCGATCTGGGCGCGCTTGAGACCATGAGGAAGTTCGGTGCATCTGATCTGTACGATGCCGGGCGACTTGCAGCTGCCGTCGGCACGAACGCATTGCTTCCGCATCTTGGGTTGGACTTCAAGGGCAGCCTGGGTGATGCCGTAGGACCGACCGCCCAAGCCCTTGTCGCAAGCGGCTTGATCATCCTCTTGACGAACATTATCTTCGGCCGCCCCGCGATTCGAGTCGAGTGGATCATCGATCGGGAGTTCCAATCTGGCCCACGGCTTCCGTTCCAGATGGTTGACCCGTCTACCCCGCTCCCTGTCCAGATTAACTGCAGGCTGGTCAAGGGCGGATTGCTCGCCGAGGGTTTCTGGTGGGCGACGAGGGGTTCCGGGCTCACGCTGTCGGTCAAATGCAGCCCGAGTGACTCACTAAAGTTTTCCCGCGGCCAGTATTACAGTCGTCACTCAATTTTGTCGGAGATCGTCAACGAGCGTCACCTGCGCTTCGACGTGCTTACCGTGGGCCCGAACGCTGACTGCTGGATCGAGGTCGATCTGCTACCGAACGCTGTGCCCTCTGCATCCCTGATGGTAAGTTGCGACTACAACGTCGAAGTTGGCGCGAACTTCAAGCGGCTTTGGCAGCGGTGGTATACGGTTCGGTCGCAAATAACTCACATCGAGCTGACAAGGGCACTGAATGGCGGTAGTAACTAGCGGTCGAATCTCCGTCACGCCCGTTGTCATCAAGACGACCTCAACCGTCAGTGCACTCCATGAGACCATGATCGAGAGCAAATATTCGCCGGTCGTCCCCAACTCTGGCTGGGGCAGCCAGTTTGACGGTGACGAGTTTTTTGAACTTGGCGTGACCGCAAGGCCGGTGCCATTCGACCCCGAGGTAGTACCCGCCTCCGAGCCGTACCTAGAGCATCTACGAGCCCGTTTCTACTGGGATCGCCAAGACCCGAGAGTTTTCAAGCTGATGGGGGCCGATGCTCCCAAATCGAAATTATGGACGCTGGAAGCTGCCGACATCGTTATCGTTGACTCTGCTTTTGAGGGTCTCAAGGTCGCGTACGTGGGTGCAGGGCACCAGTCGCGCGAACTTCGCATGGAGCTGGAGCCAGCGCTCCTGAAGCTGTGTCAGACGACAGATCCGAGCGCCAGCATTCCAGTTGACAGCGATATCGTCGGATTTGGAACGGACGACTTCTTCCGCTGGATCGTCACCGAGTTCTGACGGACCCCGCTTTGGCGCCTGACTTCAACCTGGATGCGGTCAAGGATTTGCGGGCCGTTGACGCCCAGGGCCGACCCACGACGACGGGTGCTGCGGTCAGCCTCGGCAGGCCGGAGAATCTGACCATGCTCGCACGCTCAGAGGTGCGTTTCGGGCCCGCTGTGTTGGCTATCAGCGACACCGCCCTAGGCCTGGAGACAGAGTTCACGCTTCGCCAAGACGGATCGTTCATGCCTGCGTTAAGGGCAACTCAGTACAGGCAGGAGATGGGCGACGTCGAGAGACGGCTCCGGTTGGTACTAGATCTCGCCTTCTTGGTGATACCCCAGCTGCGAGAAAGCTACTACGCTGATCAGAGGTGGAACGCAGCGACGCGAGATGCATTCGTTGCCGACTCACTCGAAAATCTCCGGATTCGAATGGGTCTTGTCTGACCGTTTATTCTCTTCAAGAACGACCCCTCCCGCCGTCGTCAGTGTGCAGCGGCTGAGACCACACTGCGCCACATATCGGGCTCTTCTCAATGAAACGTGGTGATCGGTTGCCGACACGGTCGGTGGCTTGGGTCTGATCGTGGGCCTGGGGCCTCAACATTCGTGGTGTCTAGGAC
>JAABUR0100009347.1_pt1 | contig 11078 bp, 10 predicted proteins | sample 5560091 | NCBI WGS metagenome assembly JAABUR01 (sample SAMN10711879, study PRJNA513375) | rock metagenome | isolation source: Antarctica rocks | place: Antarctica: Victoria Land, University Valley sud
AAGGCCCTCGACGGCGAAGACCACCCTCTGAGCCAACGACCCCCGGACGCTCCAACCCAGTCGCCGCCGGTTACCGCCGCGACTTCCGCCCCTTTACGCAACAGCCACCGCCGGGAGCGATCATCCGCGTGGGCGACTCCGTCACTTCTCCTTCTCGTCCAGGGCGAGCGCATCGGACTTGACGGCCGACGCGCCCGCTCCTGTTTGAACGGGGAGCGGCGGGCCGTCCGTTTGACGCCCCTCACCGGGCATTTCACCGGGCGGGTCTTACGGACACTCGGGGCCCCAGGCCCACGGCAAGTCGTCCCGATTGAAGGCGGAGTGCCCGCAAGCGGTTCCTTGTGGGGCAGGGCACGTATGCGTCACTGCGAACGGGGACGGGGGTCATCGCCGTTCCACTCGCGGCGTCCATCCAGGTCGTGCTCCTCCTCGGCTCAGGTCCCGCGAGCGCTGGTCTCGGGGTAGCGCACGAGGAGCGCGGCGGCGACATCTGCGTCGTTGTGGGCTTGGTAGCGATGCGGTACGTCGCCGGCGAAAGTCATGCTTTCGCCGGCACCGAGGCGCGCCGGCGCGCCGATCGGTCCGAGGTCTAGCAGGCCCGCGTAGACGATCCAGTGCTCCGTCACGCCGAGGGCATGGGGTGCCGAGTACTGGCTGCGCCCCGCCGCGACGGTCACGCGGTACAGCTCGGTCGTGGCGGCGATGTCGATGAAGCGGTCGATGAGCACGGCTTCGATGGCCTCGCCGGAGACCGCGACGGCGTCGGCTGTGTGCGTCTCGCCCGTGGGCAGCGCCGCGCTCAAGGGGACGCCCAGCGTGGTCGTGATGGCGAAGAGCGTCTCGAGCGTCGGGTTGCGCTGGCCGGTCTCGAGCTCCGACACGGTGCCCTTGCCGATCCCGCCCTGAGCGGCGAGGTCACCGAGCGAGAGACCGCGCGCCTCGCGCAACTCTCGCACGCGAGCGCCAACGGCGAGGGCCAGCGCGCGGCGGGAAGAAGGTGTGGAAGCCATTTAGACTGTTCTATATACAGAACACATCGGAGACCAAGGAGGCAGATGATGAAGATTGTGGTGACGACCCCCACCGGCCGCGTCGGCTCGCGCGTCGTCCACCTTCTGCTGCAGGCGGGCGTGCGCCCCACCCTCCTGCTCCGCGATCCCGCGCAACTCGACGCCGAGACTCGCGCGCTCGTTGACTGCGCGCAAGCCGACCAACGCGACGCCCACGCGGTCCTCGCAGCCACCGAAGGCACCGAAGGCACCGAGGCGCTGTACTGGGTCTCACCACCGACCGACGCCGAGGATCCGAGCGCGGCGCACGCCGCCATGGGCTCGATCGCGGCTCGCGCCGTCGAGCAGCACGGGATCGGACGGGTCGTGTTCCAGAGCAGCGTCGGCGCCGAGCGACGTTCGGGAGCCGGCGAGATCGACGGGCTCGCCGCCACCGAGCTCGCCCTCGACGCCACCGGCGCGTCTGTGCTGCACCTGCGCTGCGGGATGTTCTTCACGAACCTTCTGATGGATCCGCGCGCGCTGGAGGAGGGCGTGCTGCGCGTGACGCTGCCCATCGACCTGCCGCTGCCATGGGTCGACCCGCGCGACATCGGGGACGTTGCCGCCGCCCGCCTGCTCTCCCCGACATGGGCGGGCCACCAGGTGCAGGCGGTGCACGGACCGGCCGACCTCAGCTACCAACAGATCGCCACCACCCTCGGCGAGGCGACGGGACGACCCATGGCGGCCGAACAAATCCCCGACGAGGACATGCGCGCCGCCCTGCGCGACGCGGGCATGGGAGAGCGCCAGGTCGAGGCCATGGTCGGCATGTCGATCGGGGTGCGCGAGGACTTCGTGCCCGCCGACCCGCGCAGCGCCCTCACCACCACCCCCACCACGCTGCGCGCCTGGGCCCAGGAGCACCTGCGGTGAGGGCTCTTGCCGCAACGTGTGGGCCCTGATCGGAGCGCGACAGCAGCGCCTTCGTGCTCACAGCACACAGCGCCATCGACGCCCTCCGGCAGCGGTGCGCCCAGCGAACCGCGCCACGAGGAGAGAGCAATACTCCTATCGTCGGGGCCGCTTGCCGCGCAAACGTGAAGCTTGTGCGTCATGTAGCTTGCGCCCGTGGCCCGCCGCCCGGTTGAGGAGTACATCGGTTTCGGGATGAGCGCCATCCTCGACCTCCTCCGACACGAGCACGCGGTTCTCTGGGCGGAGGCCCAAGCCAAGATCAGCGATGTCAGGTGGAAGAGCGTGCCAGCCCGCGTCGATCCCCACCACATGACAGTCGCCCGCAGTCGCCTCTTGGCACGAAACCGGATCGCTATACGCGAAACGCGTACGAAGGGTGGGTACAACATCGGCGTACTCCACCTCCGTGACACCGCCGGTATCGCGACCGCAGTCGACACCGCTGCGGCCCGGAAGCGAGCCCTCATGGCGACGCTGCATTCGTGGCTGAATCCCCGAAGCGGCTATCCGCTCGGTTTCGTGGGCGCGGCGGGCGAGCGCGTGACACATTCCTCGCTGTTAGAAGCGGCACCGTACGGGCTCCGCCTCGAACGCCCTGACGCCGGCGAAGTCAGGTGTCTCCTTGGGGAGGAGGTCGAGGGTGGCCCCTTCGATAACGCGGCATGGGTTCAGGTGACTAACAGCATCGGTGCCCCTGTTGAGGTCGTCCTCTGCCCGATCGAAGTAAAGAACATCCGTCACTGGATTTACCCGAGCGCCAGCGAGTTGCACCAGTTGCTTCACAAGGCAGCCCTCCTCCAACGCCGGCACGAAGACCTGCACGTCTGCCCGGTCTTGGTCACCCGTAAGAAGAGCTACTCGGCGAACGCCATGTCGCGGGACCTCGGGTTCCGGATCCTGGATGTCAACCGTCAGTTCGTACTCCCCGTCGCTGAGGTCGACCGAGACGCGCTCTCGAGGATTAGGACCGAGCTTGGTTTTTCGGACCTCGTGGCTCACGACGGTGCTGATCCTGCGCTTGTGCGCGCCCTTCAACAGCTTTCCTCGACTGCGCTGACGAACGCCATGCATTGGAGGCGCTTCGGTCCTGAGCTAGTCGATCACTTCGAAACGCTGCGCGAGAACCTAACTCCCTCTCAGCGGCACGCCGCCATGGAGGAGTTACACGACGCAGTCCGCGAGCTTGGTGGAGACGCGCGGTGGTAGGAACGTAACAACCGGGGACGGGCCCGTGGGTTCGACACCTCCTGCTTGTCTTGTCTCTCTCAGCAGCGGCAACAGTCAGCGCGCTCCGGCCAAGCGGGCGTACGAGCTAGCGACGCCTGCGCCGAAACGGCGCGATCAGCAACTCGTCGGAGCCGGACTTTCCTCGCCGAAGCATCCGCAGTGCTTGGCAGACTCACCGTCGCGATGGCGGGCGGACTTCCTTTCAACCAGTTCGACCTCGGCCAGTGCAAGAAGGGGGATGTCTGGCGAGTCGAACTGAGCCGGGCCGCAAACGTCTTCATGGTGGATTCGTCGAGCTTCTCGGCCTTCAAGCGCGGCCGCGATTTCAAGTACTACGGGGGTCTCCTCCAGAGAAGCCCCCACGATTTCGTCGTACCACGGACCGGCCGGTGGTACATCGTTGCCCACACCTGGGGCCTGCGGGGCCGCGCGCAGATCACTGTCACGCCACTGCGGTCCGTCGGTCCGATGCCAGCGGCGGCGCCCCAGCAGGTCAACCTCGCCTCAATCGCCAGCAGCGCCGCCAGCTACCCAGGCAGCGAAAACGCCCCACTGGTACCGCCGGCAGAGAAGCAGTACGACGTCTTCGTTTCCCACGCGAGCGAGGACAAGGAGAGCATCGTCCGTCCCTTGGCCCACGCGCTGCAGGACAAGGGACTCGCGGTCTGGTATGACGAATTCGAGTTGCGCATCGGGTCGAGCCTGCGTCGGAGCATTGATGTCGGCTTGGCCAACAGCCGCTTCGGGGTCGTCGTCCTCTCAGAGTCTTTCTTCAAGAAGGGATGGTCGAATTACGAGCTCGATGGCCTGGTCACCCGTGAGGTAGCCCAAGGAGGCGTCCAGCTGATCCTGCCACTCTGGCACCGAGTTACGAAAGCGGAGGTCATCGAGTACAGCCCGTCGCTAGCCGACAAGCTGGCTCTGCGGACGTCGGACAACACGGTCGAGGAGATTGCGGCCGAGATCGCTGAGGTCATCCGGGATGGCTGAGGGTAGGTCGACCGGAGGTACCCACAGGTCGCCGAGGTTCGCGCACGAGAAGCGCGGGCTCGCGGTCCGAATACGGTCATGCTTGCCTGCTGCAGCGGGCTGGGCGAGACGGTATTTGAACCCCGAGATACGAGCTCGCACCCGACGGCTCCATCGGCTGGTGCGATCCGACGGCTGAGCCGGCCGAACCGTCAGTGCACCGGCCTGCGATCCCCGCCGCTGAGCAAGATCGGCTGCCCGCTCTCGCTCACGTGGGGAAGGTCACCGGCCGACCGTTTCTGCTTTGCGCCGAGAGCGATCCTCCGCGCGGTGGGTGCCATCGCTTCTGCTTCTCGTCCAACGCGCGCGCGTTGGTTCGCAAGCCGTAGGGTGCCGATGATGCGGCGCACGCTGCAGATTCCGCCGACCTCCTCTCCGGGGTTCATCGCCGAGCCGACTGAAATCTTCACACTGCTCCGACCCGAGGCCCAGGCGCTCAGCTGGGTGGTGTGGGGCGATCTGTGGCTTACGGCCAGGGTCGACAGCGCTCTCAACGTGCTGGCCTTGGAGGATCAGGTGAGCGAAGCCCCGCAGGGAGTGGCATTCGTATGGCCGGACCTGTGGAGCTTGGTTCAGGACCTGACGCAGATCATCGACGGCACCTTTATCGGAACCGCTAACGCCGACCTGACGCCGCCGGTGTCAAGCGCTGATCTCGCGGAGATCCACCGGACGCAGGATCTTGTCGTCACCGCGGACGACAGCTCCTTTTGGTGGATCTCAGCCAAAGACTCGGTCATCGAACGGTTCGTACTCGCCTTTCCGCATGGCGTTGAACGCGACGGCTACGGGTAGCGCCAGGCTTTGTCACCTCTGTTCTCCACACAGCGCAGTACTCAGCGTGGCCCTGCGCAGCCGCCCGTCACGCCGAAGGATCGCGCAACGCCGCTCGTGCCTCGAAGCAGCGTTTTGTTGGAGTCGCCACGCGGCTTGCGCTTCTCGTCCAGAGCAGCAGCATGTGCTCGTGACAACTGAACGTGCCGTCGAGGGCGTTGGGTAGGAGTCGCGCGTGCAGAACTACGCTGCGCTCTCGTTCGCCGAGTACGAAAAGCTCGTCGGTGACCTTTTCGGCGCAGAACTCGGAATGCGGTTCGAGCGCTTCGGCGCTGGTAGCGACCAAGGCATCGACTTGCGGCACGTCGCCGATACGGGCGGCCCCGACGTCATCCAGGTCAAGCACTACTTGGGAAGCAGCTGGTCCGATCTGAAGAAAGCGGCCAAGGGCGAGCGACGCCGGCTCGAGCTGCTGGACCCGGCGCCCGGCACGTATCGCTTCGTGACCTCTCAATCACTGACGCCCGGGCGGAAGGACATGCTCGTAGAGCTCCTCGACCCGTTCGTCACCCGTGCCGACCGCGTCTTCGGCGGTGAAGAAGTCGATGACCTGCTCGATCATCACGAGGAGGTCGAGCGTCGACACCCGAAACTCTGGTTGGCCAGCGCCGGTGGCCTCAAGGCGATGGTGCACGCCAACGTCCACGCCCGGAGCCGGCAGCTTGCCGCCGAAATCGAGCAGAAGCTCCCGCTCTGGGTTCAGAGCGACGTGTTCTTCGAAGCCAACGACCGGCTATCGGAAGAGCGCGTGCTGGTGATCAGCGGCCAGCCGGGCATTGGCAAGACCACGCTCGCTCAGATCCTTATGGCGCAGGCCATCGACCTCGGCCACGAGGCGATCTCGATCGGATCTGACATCGAGGAGGCCTGGGCGGCTCTCGATGCCTCCGCACGTCAGATCTTCCTCTATGACGACTTCCTCGGTCAGACGTCGCTCGTAGAGCTAAGCAAGAACGAGGACAGCCGCCTCGTCTCATTCATGAGGGAGATCGCGATGTCGGAAGGCAAGCTCTTCGTCCTTACCACACGCGAGTACATCCTCCAGCGGGCGCTCCAGGTCTCGGAGACGCTGCGCCGACATGGCCTGAGCGCTGCACGGGTGTTGCTCACGCTGCCGTCCTATTCACCCCTTGACCGCGCGCGGATCCTCGCGAACCACGTCTGGCACTCGCGCACCCTTCCGATCGAGGTCCGGATGGCGCTAGCCGAGGCGCGCGGGTACCGCCGAATCGTCGACCATCCGAACTACAACCCGCGCCTCGTCGAATTCGTCACGGGCCATCAAGCCGGACATCAAATGGAAGTGGGGCCGGATCGCACGTGGCTCGAAGCAGCTGTCGATGCGCTCGATCATCCCGACGAGATCTGGCGCGCGGCATACGAGCGCCAGCTCGGTGACGTAGAGCGTGGCCTCGTCCTTGTTCTGGGGACGTTCGAGCGACGAGCTCAGCTCGACGACCTTCGCCGGGCCCACGATTCGTGGTGTTCGTCCGCGGGCGTGGGAAACTCGCCGCGACGGTTCGAGCGCACGCTCGAGGTTGTCGATGACTCGTTCGTCTCCACTGGCTTGGACGACGGCGAGCACATCGTCGCCTTCGCGAACCCTGGGATCAAGGACTACATCGACCGCCAGCTCTGCGAGGACCCTTCCGCGTTCGCAGCCGTGCTCCAGAGCGTCGTCTTCTTCGAGCAGCTACGAGCCTTGTGGAGACTCGTAGGCGACGAGAATCATGTGGCTCTCCGCGATGCGCTCATGACGGCCGCCCATGCCATCGCGGCCCGAACGTACGAGGCGCCGTCCTCGACGTGGATCACGCATGAGTCATGGGACGGCCAGCGCCAACTCAAACGCTGGCAGCGCCGGCTCGACGCAAGGCTCGCGACGATGATCGACTCGCAGGCGCTCACGATGCGCCGCCGGAGCTCAACGCGTGGATCAGTGAGCGCGTTCGTGAGCGGGTGGAGGCCTGGGCGAAGGCTTCCGGTCGCTCCGGAGAAGCTTTGGCTCTCGGACGACGACTGCAGGACGTACGCGGAATTCACGTGCCTTCCGGGTGGCGAGAGGCCCTCAAGGAGCTGGTTACGTCGGATCCGTGGGGCCCAGAGGAGTGGCGGCACGTCCTCGACCTGCGCGAGCTGACGCCAGACCTCTTCCCCCGCAACGAGTGGACGGAGCTGGGCCTTGAGTTCCTCCGCTCGGCAGAATCGTTCCTCTCCGACAACGCGGACAACCTCGACGCATACGAGGACGTCACCTCAATGTCCGTTATCGCTGAGGAGTTCGGTCTTGAGCTCGACCCGACATGGGTCCGCAGGGCAGAAGAAGTACTCGGCGAGAAGCTCGCCCAAGAAGACGCGCGGGAAGAGATGGAGCTCGAGCGCTGGCGCGAGGCGCGCCACGCCCCGGGTCCCGCCGGAAGCGGCAGCGAGATGGACGCACTGTTTGATCGTCTAGCCGACTCCTCACCACCGGATGTTCTGAAGTGACCAACGCAACGGCCCTGTCGCGTCGGGGGTGCGCGCTCTCAAACGCCTACAACAGAAAGGCGCGCTATGCCGCTCCTCGCGCCGGGTCCGGCGCGAGGACCCAACCCGCCGCTTGCGCTTTCCATGCGGAGCAACACTCCGACGGCACGTTTCGCTCGACTGCCGAGAGTGTCGCTCTCGCGCGCACAAGCGTCTTCGCTGCGGTTCGAAGCAGACCCAATGCCTGCCCGCTCAGCGGAGAGGGAGGGATTCGAACCCTCGAGGCAGATTTCTCCGCCCACGCGATTTCCAGTCGCGCTCCTTAAGCCACTCGGACACCTCTCCGGGAGGGGCCATCGTAGGGGTTGGGCTACAGGCCGAGCTCCCGAACGCCGCGCTCGTTCCAGCCGAGGTGATGGGCGAGCTCGTGGCGGAGCGTGCGCTCCACCTGAGCGGCCAGCAGGTCGGGATCGTGGCCGAAGTCGCGCTCGAGCGTGTCCCGGTAGACCACGATGCGGTCGGGGTGGTTGTCGCGGGCCACCGTATCCCCCATGTAGTGACCATAGGCACCCTGCTGCGCGCCCAGATAGGAGACCACGACGGGCACGCGATCGAGCACCGTGCGGAACTCATCCGGCAGGTCCTCGATCGCTTCCTCCACGAGCGCCCCGAAGCGATCTTCGTCCAGCGGCGGGGGCGGTCGCTTGGCCAGCTCCTCGCTACGGGCAACCATGCGGTCGACCTCCTGCTCGCTCAGGCCGTCGCGGCCCGTGAGCACCACGGCCGCCCAGGCGCTGAGGAGCACGAGGGCGATCGCGCCGGCGACCAGGGTGAGCAGCTCCTCCGCGCCCGACAGCGAGGGCGGGTTGAGAAGGAAGAGGACCGTGCCGATGGTGAACGCGGTGAGTGCCGCGGCTCTGAGCACTGGCTTGAGCTCTCCCATGGCTCGAGGGTAGGCGTTTAGTTACCGCGGTCCGTCCGAGGGGTACAAGGGTCTCTCCGCTCTCGAGTCGTCATCCACCGGAGGTTTCAATGTCGCGAATCCCACTGCCGTCCGCTCCCAACCGTCGACGTTCCTCGTCACGACGCAATCGGGCGCTGTGGGCGCTGCTGATTGGTGGCGTCGGGGCAGCCGTGGCCGGTCGGGGCCGCCTGATGGCCCTACTGGGAAGGGGCTCCGAGGACGAGGTCTACGCGGGCGCGAACGTCGGGTACAACGAGGGGCCGGCCGTGGCGGCCGCGCAGACCGAGGTCGACGACATCGAGCACGAGGAGGTGCCGGCGGCGGGGGACCCGGCGGGCGAGGCCGCGGCGGGCGACGGCGACTTCGCGGAGGCCGTCGAGGCCGAGCCCACGGACGCCGCGCCCGCGCCCGAACCCGTCGACGACCTCCCGCCCGTAGCCGGCGACGAGATCGACCCGACCCTGTCCGCCACCGAAGTTGCCGACCCGGCCGCCGTGGTCGATCCGGGAGAGGCCGCGGTGGAGCCGGCGTCCGACCCCGCGGCCACGCCCGACCCCGCTCCGCTCGAAACCGACGGGACGGACGCGGATCCGCTCGCCATCGACGAGGCCGAGAAGGCCGCCGCCGAGGCCGGGGCGATAGGAAGCGAGCCCGAGGACGCGGACCGACCCTGACCGGTCGTTAAGCTGCCGTCCGCGCCGGCCTAGGAGGTACGGCTCCTCCCCATGGGCCTCCCAATCGTCATCCTCATCGTCGCCGTCGTCGGGCTGATCGTCGGCAGCACCTTCGTCCTGGGAGCGCCGATACTCGCCGTGCCGATACTCCTCCTCCTGCCCGGACCGTTCGTCATGCTCGGTGCCGCTCGCAATCAGGCGCGCCAGCGGCGCATCAAGAACTTCCGGCGCCAGGCCAAGGCGAAGAAGACCGACTTTCGCCCCGCGGACCGCGAGACGATCGTCTAAGCCTCGCTAAGGGGGCCTGCGCCGCTATCCGGCGTTGGCCGGATTCCCGGTGGCCTGACCCTCGTCGCCGGGCGTGCCCGGATTCTCGTGGGCCTCCTTGCGGGTGTCGGCGCTGTTGTCGTCATCGACGACGTACTCGGGCGGGGCGTCTTCGGGCTGCTGATCCGACTCGGCTTCCGGTTTCTCGTTCATGACCCGCTTCATACCCCGGCGGCGCCGGAGTGAATCTCCTCGCGTGGAGGGCGGGTTGCCCAGCCGATGCGAGACACGTATGAGCGGGGTGGGAGGGACGGTATTTGAACCGCGACGCGCGGGCCAGCATTGGCCAGCTCCATCGGTCAATGCGTATCAACGACTGCAGGAGTCGGTAGCCAACGGCCTGCCCCCTGGGCAGGTGGGTGCCAGCGCATCGAAGAACCCTGAGCCGTACCGCGACGTCGGCTGGCTTATCCGCCAGCGAGGTGTCGGGCGATCTACTTGTGCCTTCCGCGTCACCCGTGAAGTATCGCGCCGCGCCGACGATCCGGGCCGTCGGGCCGACCGGCGGCGCGGGCGGGACGGGCCGCGGATCGGTCCGGCCGCGGCGTATGCTTGGCGCGCGCGGTCACGGAGGGACAGGGGTCCGCTTCCGGACGCGTCGAGAACACCGGAGGGAGGAATGGCCACCACGCCCGTCGATTCGAGCGCTCCGTCGTTGCGTAGCCGCGCCGTGCTGGCGATTGCGCTCACGGCGGCGTTCTACCTACTTGCTCTCGTCGTCGCGTTCGGGCTGATCGTCACCCCGATCGCGCTGTGGGTGTCGAGCGGTCGCGGGAACATATGGGTTGCCGCGGCGATGGTCGGCGCTGGAGCGGCGATCTTGCGCGCCATCGTTCCGGAGCGCAATCGCTGGGAACCGCCGGGACCCGAGTTGCGGCGCGAGGAGCAGCCGCGGCTGAGCGCGCTGCTGGACTCCGTGGCCGCCGACGCCGGCGAGCGGCCGGCTGACGCCGTCTATCTGGACCTCCTCGTGAACGCCGCTGTGCTCGAGCATCGGCGCAAGCGCGTGATGCTTCTCGGCCTGCCCCTGCTGGCTACGCTCGACGCCGACGAGCTTCGGGCCGTCGTGGCGCACGAGTACGGCCACTACACCGGTGGCGACACCCGGTTCTCCGGCTGGATCTGGCGCACGCGAGTCGCGGTCCTGAAGACGGTGCAGCACCTGGCCGAATCGGACTCGTGGTTTCGGCGCAACGTGGTCCGCTGGCCGTTCCAGTGGTACGCCCTGGTGTTCCTCCGGATCACCAATGCCGTGAGCCGCCGAGCGGAGTTCACCGCCGACGCTCTCTCCGCGCGCGTGACCTCGCCCGAGACGGCGGGGCGGGCCCTGCGACGGGTCGAGGCGGTCGCGCCCGCGTTCGACAGCTACTGGCAGTCGGACGTCGCCCCGATCCTCGACAGCGAGCGGCGCCCGCCGATCGCATCGGGCTTCGCGGCGATGACCGCCAACGCCGAGCTGGCTCCGGCTCTGGACGACATCGTTCGCAGCGACATCGAGGCGCGCGAGCCCGATCCCTACGCGAGTCATCCGACGCTTCGCCAGCGGCTGGAAGCGCTCCGCGTGCCGGTGGAGACGGCAGCGCCTCG
>JAABUR0100009353.1_pt1 | contig 11074 bp, 9 predicted proteins | sample 5560091 | NCBI WGS metagenome assembly JAABUR01 (sample SAMN10711879, study PRJNA513375) | rock metagenome | isolation source: Antarctica rocks | place: Antarctica: Victoria Land, University Valley sud
AAGCCGCCGACGATGCGGTCGTTGTCGGCGAGCACCTGTCCGCGCACGTTCGTCGGGACCCCGCCCATGGCGTAGTGCGCCGTCGGGAACACCGGCACCGGCTCGGTGTAGGGCTCGACGCCGAGGTAGGTCCGCGCGAACTCGGTGATGTCGGGCAGCTTCGCGTCGATCTGCTCGCGTGGCAGGTGGGTGAGATCCAGGTGGACGAAGGACTTGTCCGGCCCGCAGCCGCGGCCCTCCCGGACCTCGGACACGATCGCCCGGGCCACCATGTCGCGCGGGGCCAGGTCCTTGATGGTCGGGGCGTAGCGCTCCATGAAGCGCTCACCCTCGCTGTTGCGCAGGACCGCGCCCTCGCCGCGCGCGGCCTCGGACAGCAGGATGCCCAGCCCGGCCAGGCCGGTCGGGTGGAACTGGTAGAACTCCATGTCCTCCAGCGGCAGGCCTCGCCGGAGCACGATGCCCATTCCGTCCCCGGTCAGGGTGTGTGCGTTGGACGTCGTGCGGAACACCTTGCCGAAGCCGCCGGTCGCCAGGACCACCGAGCGCGCCGTGAACACGTGCAGCTCACCGGTCGCCAGCTCGTAGGCGACGACGCCGGTGGTGTTCTCCCCCGACTCGTCCAGCAGCAGGTCCAGCACGTAGTACTCGTTGTAGAACTCCACGTCGTGCTTGACGCACTGCTGGTACAGCGTCTGCAGGATCATGTGGCCGGTCCGGTCCGCGGCGAAGCATGACCGGCGGACCGGCGCCTGCCCGTGGTCCCGGGTGTGCCCACCGAACCGCCGCTGGTCGATGAGCCCGTCCGGCGTCCGGTTGAACGGCAGGCCCATCTTCTCCAGGTCCAGCACCGCGTCGACCGCCTCCCGGCACAGGATCTCCGCGGCGTCCTGGTCGACCAGGTAGTCCCCGCCCTTGACCGTGTCGAAGGTGTGCCACTCCCAGTTGTCCTCCTCGACGTTGGCCAGCGCCGCGCACATCCCGCCCTGCGCCGCGCCGGTGTGGGACCGCGTCGGGTAGAGCTTGGTCAGCACTGCGGTGCGGGTCCGGATGCCCGACTCCAGCGCGGCGCGCATCCCCGCACCGCCCGCGCCGACGATGACCACGTCGTAGTCGTGGACCTGGACCATGTCGGATCCTTTCCTGGTTCGGGTTCGGGTTCGGGCGCCAGAGCGGTGCTCGCGTCAGCGACCGGTGCACACAGGCAGGGTCGAGGACGGGTCCAGGCACGGGTCGAAGGTGAAGATGGTCAGCGTCCCGGTCACCATCACCACGACCGTGGCGGTGTAGAGGATGCCGAGCGTGATGAACCGCCGGCGGGGGGTGTCGACGTAGTCGTTGATGATCGTGCGGAGCCCGTTGGTGCCGTGCAACTCGGCCAGCAGCAGCATCAGCAGGTCCCACACCTGCCAGAACGGGTTGGCCCACTTGCCCGCGACGAAGCCGAAGTCCAGGCGGCTGATGCCGTCGCCGACCATCAGGTTGACGAACAGGTGGCCGAACACCAGCACCAGCAGCAGCAGCCCGGACCCGCGCATGAACAACCAGCTGTACAGCTCGCCGTTCGTCCTGCCGCTGGGCCGGGCCTGCCGCGGCCGTTCGATCAGCGCCGTCACGGGGGCGGCCATCAGCTGCCGTGCCCGAAGACGTTGGCCAGATGGCGGATCGCGAACGGGACGAACAGCACGAACGAGACGGCCACCACGGCCCAGCTGAGCTGACGCTGGTAGCGCGGCCCCTTGCTCCAGAAGTCGACGGCGATCAGTCGCAGTCCGTTGAATGCGTGGTAGAGGACGGCCGCGACCAACCCGGTCTCCATCAGCCCGACGACCGGGTTCTTGTAACTGTCGATCACCCGGTTGTAGGCCTCCGGCGACACCCGGACGAGTGCGGTGTCCAGCACGTGCGCGAACAGGAAGAAGAAGATGGCGATCCCGGTGATGCGGTGCAGCACCCAGGACCACATGCCCTCGCGGCCCCGGTAGACGGTGCCGGCCGGGCGGATCCGACGGGTGGCGCCCGTCGTCGCACCGCTGCCCGGCTTCCGGCGGGCCGCGTCGGCGGTCCGCTGCGGCGGGCTCATCACCATCTCAGCCCCCTCGACGGCCGTGTCGGACAGATGCCAGGCAGATGCGCGGTCCCGGGCAGCGCTGAGCTGCCGACCCCGGGGTCCCTCCGGCGCCGGACGTGCGCTGCGATCGTAGGGTCGGCCAGCGGATCGTTGCTGGTCAAGGACGTGTGAGGAGCGTCTCCCAGCCGCCGGTTGCGGCACCGCCCGCCAGGCTTCGGCTGGGCATCGCGGGGACGGCCGGCCGATTCGGCGCCCGCTCCCGTTACAGTCACCTGCGCTGTGACCGCCGACCCGCGTCGCGCGGCGCGCACGACGGTCCGGTGACCCGTGCCGACGGCAGCTGGTCCGCCCGTACTCGAACAGCCCCTTCCCGCTTCGCGTGGGACGACGTCAGGAGACCCACCGGTGACCGCTTCGCCAGCCTCCGGGACCGTCCGGTCCCGCCGCCGTCGGGCAGTTCCGGCAGCGGCGTTCACCGCCCTCCTGGCCGTCGTCGCGGGTTGCGGAAGTCCACCGGCGACCACCGGCGGCGCGACCCCGGCGCCGAGCGGTTCCGCGTCGCCCGCGGTCCCGGACACCGCCGGCGCCACGTCTGCCGCGGCCGGGGGCGCCACGACACCGGCGACCGGCGCAACCACCGCCGCGGCCGCCGGCGGCGGGGCGTTCAAGGCGTGCATGGTCCTCGACGTCGGTGGCGTCGACGACCGCTCGTTCAACCAGTCCGCGTGGGCCGGGATGAACGCGGCCAAGAAGGCGAACCCCGACCTGGCCGTGAGCTACGTGTCCTCGGCCAGCCAGAACGACTACACGCCGAACCTCGCCAACGAGACCAAGCAGGGCTGCAAGACGACCATCGCCGTCGGCGGATTGATGACCGACGCCGTCACCGCGGTCGCCAAGGGCAACCCGACCGCGAACTACGCGATCATCGACTCGCTCATCCCCGCGCCGAATGTCTACTCCCTCGAGTTCAACACCGCGCAGGGCGCATTTCTCGGCGGGTACCTCGCGGCCGGGATGACGAAGACCGGCAAGGTCGGCACCTTCGGCGGGCTGAAGATCCCGCCGGTCACCGTCTACATGGACGGCTACTGGGAGGGCGTGCAGTACTACAACAAGGCCAAGGGCAAGAACGTCGCCGTCCTCGGGTGGAACGAGACGACACAGAACGGCACGTTCAGCAACTCCTTCACCGACTCCGGCGCCGGCAGCACGGCCACGCGCACGCTGCAGCAGCAGGGCGCCGACATCGTGTTCCCGGTCGCCGGCGGCTCCGGGCTCGGCGCGGGCGCCGTCGCGCAGAGCGCGGGCGGAAAGCTGAACCTGATCTGGGTGGACACCGACGGCTGCGTATCCGCGGCGCAGTACTGCAAGTACTTCGTGTCGACCGTGTTCAAGGACATCACCGGGGCGGTGCAGACCTACCTCGGGCAGGCGACCAAGGGCACCCGGACGGGCGCTTTCGTCGGCAACCTCGCCAACAAGGGCACCGGCCTGTCCCCGTTCCACGAGTTCGACGCCAAGGTGCCGGCCGATCTCAAGTCCGAGCTGACCCAGCTGTCGGCAGACATCGCCGGCGGGAAGGTGAAGGTCGGCTCCAAGGCACAGCCGAGCAGCTGAGCGGACGGTACGCCGGGGCGGGAGGCAGGATCGCGTGCGGCTGGAACTGGACGGGCTCACCAAGCGGTTCGGAGCGCTGGTGGCGAACGACGCGGTCGACCTGACGGTGGAGCCGGGCACGGTGCACGCCCTGCTGGGGGAGAACGGCGCCGGCAAGTCGACGCTGATGAACGTGCTCTACGGGCTGTACCGGCCCGACGGCGGACGGATCCTGATCGACGGGGAGCCGGTCCGGTTCGACGGACCGGGGGACGCCATGGCCGCCGGCATCGGCATGGTCCACCAGCACTTCATGCTCATCCCCGTCTTCACCGTCCTGGACAACCTGATGCTCGGCCGCGAGGATGCCCGCGGCGGTTGGCTGGCCCGTCGGCGAGCCCGCCGCCAGATCGAGGCGACGGGCCGCCGGTACGGCCTGGACGTCCCGCTGGACCGGGTGGTCGGTGACCTGCCGGTGGGCATGCAGCAGCGGGTGGAGATCCTCAAGTCGCTGCTGCGCGACGCCCGGCTGCTGGTGCTGGACGAGCCGACCGCGGTGCTCACCCCGCAGGAGGCGGACGACCTGATCGCGATCATGCGATCACTGGCCGCGGGCGGGACCTCGATCGTCTTCATCACCCACAAGTTGCGTGAGGTCCAGGCGGTCGCCGACACGGTCACGGTGCTGCGCCGCGGGAAGGTCGTCGGCACGGTTGCGCCCTCGGCGACACGGGAGGAGCTGGCCGGGCTGATGGTCGGCCGCGAGGTGCGGCTGACCGTGGACCGGGACGTCGCCGACCCGGGTGCGGTCGTGCTCGAGGTCGAGGGCCTGCGGATCGTGGACCCGCTCGGCCACCTCACCGTCGACGACGTGGCGCTGACCGTGCGCGCCGGGGAGATCGTCGGCATCGCCGGCGTCCAGGGCAGCGGCCAGACCGAGCTGACCGAGGCCGTCCTCGGCCTGCGTGAGCCCGCGGCGGGCGCGATCCGGTTGGACGGTCGCGACCTTGCCGGGGCGGGGGTGGCCGAACGGCTGCGCGCCGGGATCGGCTACGTGCCGGAGGACCGGCTCGACGACGGGCTGGTGGGGGAGTTCAGCATCGCGGAGAACCTCGTGCTGGACCTGGTCGGCACCGACGCGTTCCACCGCGGCCCGGCGCTGGACCTGTCGGCGATCGGGTCCTCGGCGACCGAGCGGATGGCCGAGTTCGACGTGCGTGCGCCCTCGCCACGGGCGGCGGCGAGCACGCTGTCCGGCGGCAACCAGCAGAAGGTCGTGCTCGCACGCGAGCTGTCCCGCCCGCTGCGGCTGCTCGTGGTGTCCCAGCCGACCCGGGGGCTGGACGTCGGATCGATGGAGTTCGTGCACGCCCGGCTGGTCGCGGAGCGCGACCGGGGCACGGCGGTCCTGCTGGTCAGCTCCGAGCTGGACGAGATCCGCGGGCTGGCCGACCGGATCGTGGTGCTGTGCGGCGGCCGGGTCACCGGGCAGCTGGCCGCCGGGGCGAGCGCGGCCGACTGCGGGGTGCTGATGGGCGGCGGGATCCTGCCGGTCTCGGGTACGGCGGCGGCCGCGGGTACGGCTGGGGCTGCGGCCGCGGCGCCGGTGCACACGTGACGGCAGCGTGGCGGTGGCTGCGCGAGGCCAACGGCGTGGTTGTCACGGTGCTGGCGCTGGCCTGTGCCGCGGTGCTCGGTGGACTGCTCGTCGCGGTCGCGGACCCGGCCACCCAGGCGGCCGCCGGCTACTTCGCCGCCCGGCCGCTGGACACCGTCACCGCGGGTCTGCGCGCCGCCGGGTCGGCCTACCGGGCGCTGTTCGAGGGGGCGGTGCTGAACCCCTCGACGCTGTCCAGCGGGAGCTTCTCCGCCATCGCCGGCTCGCTGTCGGAGACGGTGACGCTGGCCACGCCGCTGATCCTGGCCGGGCTGTCGGTCGCGATCGCCTTCCGCGCGGGCCTGTTCAACATCGGTGCCCAGGGCCAGATCGTCCTCGGCGCGATCGCGGCCGGCTACGCCGGGTTCGCGTGGCACCTGCCGGTCGGCCTGCACCTGCTGGTCGCCCTCGTCGCCGGCATGGTCGGCGGTGCCGTCTGGGGCGGGCTGGCCGGGCTGCTCAAGGCGCGGTTCGGCGCCCACGAGGTCATCACCACGATCATGCTCAACTACATCGCCGTCGCCCTGCTCGGCCTGCTGCTGTCGACGGCGGGCTTCCAGCGGCCGCCCGGAACGCAGGCGATCTCCCCGGTGGTCGATGCCTCGGCGCGGCTGCCCCACCTGGCCGGTTCCGGCCTGCGGGTGCACGCCGGCATCCTGCTGGCGGTGCTGGCCGCGGCCGGGGTGTGGTGGCTCACCGAGCGCAGCGTGGTCGGGTTTCGGCTGCGCGCGGTCGGGGCCAATCCGTCGGCGGCGCGGACCGCGGGCATGCACGTCGGCCGGGTCACCGCCCTGGTGATGGCCCTGGCCGGCGGGCTCGCCGGACTGGCCGGCGCGTGCCAGGTGCTCGGCACCAACTCCGCGGTCACCGGAGACATCGACGCAGGCATCGGTTTCGACGGCATCACCGTCGCGCTGCTCGGCCGCGGCCGGCCCGGCGGCACGGTCGCCGCCGGCCTGCTGTTCGGCGGGTTACGCGCGGGTGGGTCCTACATGCAGTCCGCGACGTCGGTCCCGCTGGACCTGGTGACCGTCCTGCAGGCACTGATCGTGGTGTTCGTGGCCGCCCCGACGTTGGTCGCCGCGCTGTTCCGGCTGCGGGCGGTGCGGTCCGAGGTCGGCACGCCGCAGCTGGCGAAGGGGTGGGGCTGATGGCCACCGCCCTGGTCGCACCGGACACCGACGCCCCGTTCGGTGGCGGTGTCCAACGCACGGAGGTCCCTGCTGCCCGACGGGACCGGCGCGGCCGCGGGGTCGCGCTGCTCGTCTTCGCCGTGCTGGCGGTGCTGATGGCGCTGTCGGTCGGCCCGGCGCCGACCACCAGCTTCGAGCTGTCCGGGCCCGACGATGCCGTCCGGCTGCCGGCGGTCCCCGTCCGCGTCGCCCCCTTCGCCTACGTGGCCGCTCTTGCGCTGGCCGCGGCGGGGATCGCGGTCCTGCTGCGGTCGGTGTCGCGGCGCGTCACCACAACGGCGCTGACCGCCGGGCTGGCACTGCTGGTCGCGGTCTTCGTCGCCTGGGCGGGCACGACGACCGCGGGCTCGTCCTCGATCGACCTGCTGGGGTTGCTGCAGAACACCGTCTACCTCGCGGTCCCGTTGGCGCTCGGCGCCCTCGGGGGGGTGCTGTGCGAGCGGTCCGGGGTCATCAACGTGGCCATCGAGGGCCAGCTGTTGGTCGGGGCGTTCGGCGGCGCGCTGGTCGGCACCGTGGCGCACAGCCCGTGGATCGGTTCGCTGGCCGCCGTGCTCGCCGGGGCGGCCATCGGAGCGGTGCTCGCGGTGCTGGCGATCCGGTTCGGGGTCAACCAGGTGATCATCGGCGTCGTCCTCAACGTGCTCGCGCTGGGGCTGACCTCGTTCCTGTTCAACGCGGTCATGCAGAAGGCGCCGGACACCCGCAACCTGCCCGAGGTCTTCACCCCCGTCGCCATCCCCGTGCTTCGGGACATCCCGGTGCTGGGGCCACTGCTGTTCCAGGCGAATGTGCTGGTGTACGCGACCTACGTGCTGGTCGTCGTCCTGCAGGTGACGCTGACCCGGACCCGCTGGGGGCTGCGGACGCGGGCGGTCGGGGAGTACCCGCGCGCGGCCGACGCGGCCGGCATCAAGGTGTTGCGGATCCGATACGTCAACACGATCCTCGGCGGTGCGGTGGCCGGGCTGGGCGGTGCCTACCTGACGCTGGGCAGCGCCGGCTCCTTCTCCAGCAACATGACCGCGGGGAAGGGGTTCATCGCCCTCGCCGCGGTGATCTTCGGCGGCTGGCGTCCGCTGGCCGCAGTCGGCGCCGGCGCGTTCTTCGCGTTCGCGTTCGCTCTGCAGCTGCTGCTGACCGTGGTCAACACGCCGGTGCCGATCCCGAGTGAGGTGTTCACGATGCTGCCCTACCTGGCGACCCTGCTCGCCGTGGCCGGCCTGGTCGGGCGCGTCCGCGCCCCGGCCGCCGACGGCGTTCCCTACCGCCCGTGAGCACCGCTCCGGGTAGGAGGGACCGCCCTGCGGACGGGGTCGTCGACTGGGCTGCGCTGCGGCTGGCCGCGCGGGAGGCGATGACCCGGGCGTACGCGCCGTACTCGCAGTTCCCGGTAGGTGCTGCCGCACTGGTGGACGACGGCCGGGTGGTCGTCGGCGCCAATGTGGAGAACGCCAGCTACGGCGTCGGTCTGTGCGCCGAGTGCGGATTGGTCTCGGCGCTGCAGGCGTCCGGCGGTGGGCGGCTGATCGCGTTCACCTGCTGCGACGGGCGCGGGGCGCTGCTGATGCCGTGCGGGCGGTGCCGCCAGCTGCTGTACGAGTTCGGTGGCGACGCGCTGATGGTGGACACCCCGACCGGAGTGCTGGCGATGTCGGCCGTCCTCCCGCAGGCATTCGGCCCCGCCGACCTCGGCCGGTAGAACGGCGGCCGACCTCGGCCGGTAGGCGGCAGCTCGACCTCGGCCAGTAGACGGGTGGTGCTCGAGCTGATCCTGAGCCGAGGCTGATGATCTCGCGGGTGTGCGGCTGTTCTCAGTCGGGTTTCAGGACGGACGCCGATGGTGTGGGAGGGCCACCGCCGGGGCGGCCGTGAGGAGGCGGATCTGTGTCCGGTACTACTGAACCGACCGAAACCGAGGCCGAGGCCAGCGGCGGCTCGGCGGCTGTTCGTCGCCGCAGGCGGCTGCCGGTGGTCGTGGTGACCGTGGCGGCCGCCGTGGGCGTTGCCGCCGGCGGTTACGGCATCGCATCCGCCGCCAGCCCGACGCCCACCCCGTCCCCGACCGGATCGACCGGTTCCCCGACAGCGCCGTCTGCACCGGACACGCCGTCCTGGCCTGGTGGGCGCGGGCCGGCCGACCGGGCCTGGAACGCCGGAGTGGGCGGTCGGGTCACCGCGGTCGGGACCGGGTCGATCACGGTGACCCCCGACTCGGGTCCGGCGACGACCTATCGGGTCGCGTCCACCACGCGGGTGCACCAGGGCCCGGACCAGACGTTGACGGTGTCGTCGTTGCGGGTCGGCGACCGGGTCCACGTGACCGGCCAGAGCGCGGCGGCCTCGGGTACCCCGACGGCCGCCGACATCTATGTCCAGCTGCCGCACCTGGCAGGCACCGTCACCGCTGTCGGGCCCGACTCGGTGACGATCCGTGACCCCGAAGGCTTCACTCGGGTGATCTCGACGTCTGGCGGAACGGTGTACCGCTCGGACGGTGCGGCCGCGACCCGTTCGGCGGTGAAGACGGGGGCCCGCGTCCGTGTGCAGGGCCGGGTCGCCGCAGACGGCACGACGCTGGACGCCAGCCGGGTCCAGGTGGTCACCAGGGACGCTGCCCGCCCCGGCGGCTTCATGCACCGGGGACCGGGCGGTCATCACGGAATGCGGGGACGCGGCGGAATGGCGGGTGGGCAGGCCGGCGGTCCGGGAATGGCCGCTCCGGATGTGCCCGGCAGTCCGTCGACCCCGTCCACTCAGCCCAGTGCCAGCTCGGGCGCTTCGAGCAGCGGAGTCTGACCCGTCCGGCTCGGGTTCCGCGGCCGCACTCCCAACCGCGGGACCCGAGCCGGGACATCAGCCGAAGGCACGGGCGCACCGATCCCCCGTCCCGGCAGACGGGCCGGGTAATGGGTCGACCACGGCCCCATCGGCACCGGGGAGGAGTGCTGGCCGGGCTGCCGCCCCCGGGTAGCCCCAACGCCAACAGCGCAGCGGACCACATCACTGTCCCGGACAGCGGGAGCGGGACGACGCGTTGCTGCCCCGGACCACCGACCTCGGCTTGCACTACCGGATCGGGATCGGCACCGCGATCGGTGTCGACCATCCACTGCTGCCGCAGCTGACCGGGTGCGGGTGACAAACCTCCGGGAACGGTGCGTTAGGCCCTGCCCGAGGCCAGCTCAGCGCTGAGCAACGGACGGCTCCGGCACCCGAAGCAGGAACGTCGGCGTCGGCACGGGCGTGGGAGCACCCGTTGGCCTCGGAAGGCCTTCGTCGTCCAGCCGGAAGCTGGTCACGGTCCCCGAGCGCTCATTCGCCACATGAAGCAGACCGCCATGCACGACGTGGTGTCGTGGCCAGTGGCCGCCGCTCGGCGTGGTCATGAGCGGCGACGGGATCCCGTCGCCGCCGACCGTGAGCACGGCGATGCGGTCGCTGCCACGCAGACCGGAATAGAGCCGATCGCCGCGGAGTGTGAGGCCCGCGGCCTGGCCGGGCGAGTGGAGTGCCCTCGTCAGGGGCACCGAGGCGATCACGCGTCGCTCGCCGGGGTCGATGACATGTACGCGGCAGTCGTGCTCGCCCAGCACGAGCAGCAGCCCAGTCCGGTGCCACACGAGGTCGCGAGGGCCTGCTCCCGGCGGCAGGGCGATGGAGGCCACCGCGTCGAACGCGCCGTTCCGGTACCGGTACTCCTGGAGCCGGTCGGTTCCCAGGTCGGTGACGTACACGCTGTCGGCGACCTCCAGGGTCGCGTGCGCATGCGGGCCGTTCTGTGCCGCGTGCGGGCCGTTGTCCGCGGGCGGCGGGGCGGGCAGGGCGACACCTTCGGATGGAATGCCCCGCTCGTCGAGCTGGTGAGCGCTCACGACCCCGTCGGCATAGCAGGCAGCGAGTAGTACGGCGCCGCCCGCCACGACCGACAGGTGGCATGGCGACGTGCCGGCCGTGCTCGCCACTGCGAGCCGCTCGAGCCGGCCCTCGGATCGGACGCTGAACGCGACGACGCCGCTCGCTCCCTCATCCACCGCGTAGCACATGCCCGGGCAAGAAGCCGGGGCGAGGAGGTAGGACGGGTCTTCCGCGGTGCCCGCGCGGCGCTCCCAGGCGAGGTGGCCCTCGGAGTCGATGGTCAGGAGGCCGATCCCGCCTGCACCGGGTCGACTGTAGGAGCCGGTCCAGTAGCGGACGGGAGGGTCGGACATCACTCGTCAATCCTGCTCCGCCTGGTGCTCCTGACCCGGGGTGCCGGAGCCACGGCTGGCATCAAAGGGCGATGACTGACAGTCGGAGTGTGGTCGTCAGCACTGCATGGGGCGCGATCACCAGCGGCCCGAGCTCGGAGGAGTCCGTGCGGTAGGGGCGGGAGGCTGGCTCGACACCCATGGTGGATACCCGACCAAACCAGAGGAAGCCGGGGCTCGCGCGGTGCTCCTGCCAGAAGAACAGGAATGGGAACACCGCGGCGTCCCACTCGAGCTCGACGGCCACGGCCCGCTCAGGATTGCTGACGCGGCAGCGCCCAGCGACGAAATCGGTGACCGTCGT
>JAABUR0100009354.1_pt1 | contig 11074 bp, 10 predicted proteins | sample 5560091 | NCBI WGS metagenome assembly JAABUR01 (sample SAMN10711879, study PRJNA513375) | rock metagenome | isolation source: Antarctica rocks | place: Antarctica: Victoria Land, University Valley sud
CGATCTCCTCGGTCCGCATCGCGCGCAGCTGCGCCGTCGTCCACGGTCCGTGCGCACGAAAGCGGTCGGCGAGCGCCCAGGCGACGGTGATGGAGCCCGACACCGTGCGGCCGTCGTCTCCACGGCGCTTGGCCAGGGTCGGAAACCAGCCCGAGCCGAAGTTCACGGCGTCGACGGTGAGCATGCACATCGCGATGTCGGCCTCGGAGCCCTCGAGGTGGTGATGGCGAGGATCCAGCGCGGGCGGCGGAGCGTCGCTCGGCCACGTCAGCGCACCGAGCCGATCGCCGTCGATGCGCACGGCACCGGCACTGGCGGCGATGGCGGCCGCGTGGGCACGCACCTCGTCGGGCAGGTTCGCGGCAGACACCGGCGCAGGCTACGCCCGCGGCGGCTACTTGCGCGCGGTGACGACGCCGAAGTTCAGAGTTACGGTGAGCCCGCCGTCGCCGGTGGAGATGCCCCGCTCGAGGCCCACCCCGACCTGGCGGTAGCGCCCGTCGTGGATGATCTCGCTATGGGCCGGACTGGCCATGAGCGCCGTGTACAGCGCGTAGCTCGTGACGTCACCTTCGCCGCGGGCCAGCGTCTCGCCGAGGAGCCAGCGTCGTGCGTCCTCGAGGTAGCCGGCGCGCCTGACGCGGTTCAAGAGCGTGCTGCCGGCGGGGGAGAGGTGGCCGAAGAAGCGGTTGACGACCATGTCGTGGCTGTGGGCATCGGCCGAGCGCTGCAGGAACGCGTCGGCCGCGACTGCGGGCGTGGCGTTGATCCCGCGCTCGGTGTTGATCAGGCAGATAAATGACGCGCGCAGGACGCTGAGGCTGACCGTCCGGGTACTGATGCTCACGTTCCTGCAGCCGCCCAGCGCGTCGGTGCCGCTCGTCTCGTCGGTGACGCTGGCCTGGCGGGTGCCACTCGCCTGGCCGACTCCGGTTCTGCCGCCCGTGGCGTCCGGGGCACCGGCGCCGCTCGCGGCCTGCTCGCCGTAGGCGGCGCGGGCGGGCGCCGGCGCCGCGGCGCTCGTGCCGTTGACGCGCGTGACCTCGGTGTCGCCACCCTCCTCGGCAGCGGCCGACGCGCCCGCCGAGGGAGAGATCAGCAGCGCGCAGGCAAGCGCCACCGTACGGCGGACAGGTCGTCGACGGCGGCTCACCGCTTCGCACTATTTCAGAACTCTCCTCAACGGGCCGGGCGACCCCTTGCAGCGACCTGTTGGCGCCACGTCCACAGTCTGTACCGGTTCGTCACCCGAGCGACGTGGCGCTCGTCCAGCGGCCGGCCGGCAGCGTGGCCACCCGCCGTCCGTCGCGCAGCAGCGCCCGCCCTCGGATGCTGAACGCGCGCGACGCACGGAAGGGCTTGGGCGGCATGAAGAAGACCTCCTCGCTGAGCACGTCGCGGTAGGCGACGCCGGCTCCGGTGCGAAGGGCGACGACTCCTGGCTGCCCCCCACGCGCCACCGCCGAAACCATGCCGGGAACGGTGATCCGCCGCTGCTCGCGGCCGCCTCGGTCGAGCAGCAGCAGCTGCCTGCGACCCCCGACGACGTAGGCCGGACGCGGCCCGGCGGCGCGGACCAGGGCGGAAGGCTCCGCGCGGTTGCAGTCGTTGGCCTCATAGCCGCCCTGGGCGAACGGCCTGAGCCCGAGTCCGAGGCGGGTCCCGAGCGGCACGTTGAGCGCGATCGAGCTGAGCGGATTGGCCACTTCGAGGCGCCCGGTCGGCACGTCCCCCTTCAGCGACCGCTCGATCACGATCGTGATCGCGTTCGCGCGCTGCTCGACCACCGTGGCGATGACCACCGCCGGGTTGCGGTCGAACGTGCTCTGGGTCGAGGACGGAAGGCACGATGCGGCGGCCGGGGCGGCGGTGACCCCGAGGACCGCCACGGTCGCGAGCAGGATGCGACGCATGCGAAGTCGTACGCTACCGCCCGCGACGGCCCCTGCCAAGCCGCCGCCGCCGCACGTATCCTCAGGTGGGGATGCCCGAGCGCTTTGCCCAGGATCGCATCGAGCGCCTGCTCGAAGGGCTCAACGAGCCCCAGCGCGAGGCGGTCGTGCACGGCGACGGGCCACTGCTCATCCTCGCGGGCGCCGGCTCGGGCAAGACGCGCGTGCTCACGCATCGCGTCGCCCACCTCATCCACACGGGCCGGGCGCGGCCGGGCGAGATCCTCGCGATCACCTTCACGAACAAGGCCGCGCAGGAGATGCGCGAGCGCGTCGAGCTGCTGCTCGGCCACTCCACCCGCGCCATGTGGGTCATGACCTTTCACGCGGCCTGCGCGCGGATTCTGCGCGCCGAGGCGCCGCGGCTGGGCTACACGCGCCAGTTCACGATCTACGACCAGGCCGACTCACGGCGTCTGGTCAAGAAGTCGATCGACGACCTCGGCTTCGACCCCAAGCGCTTCACCCCCGGCGCGATTCACCACCAGATCTCCGACGCGAAGAACAAGCTGCGCGACGCGGAGGCCTACCGCCAGCTCGTCGGCGGCTACTTCGAGCAGACAGTCGCCGACGTCTTCGAGCTCTACGAGCGCGAGATGCACCGCATGAACGCGATGGACTTCGACGACCTGCTCGGGCGCACGGTCAACGTCCTCGAGCTCTTCCCGGAAGTGCGCGCCCGCTACGCGGCGACGTTCCGCCACGTCCTCGTCGACGAGTACCAGGACACGAACCACGCGCAGTACCGGATGCTGCAGCTGCTCGCGGGCGGAGCGGACGGCCACCGCAACCTCGCGGTGGTCGGCGACGACGCGCAGTGCCTCGTCGAGGGCACCCAGGTGACGATGGCCGACGGGACGAGGCGTCCGATCGAGCAGGTCCGCGCGGGCGACGAGGTGCTGTCGAACCACGGCTCTGGCGTCTTCCGGCCGGCCCGGGTGGCGCGGGCGTTCCGCACCCAGGGCCGGCGTGCGGGTGTGTCCATCACGACGGCGCGCGGGAAGCGCATCGTCTCCACGCTCGAGCACGTGCATTTCGCCGGCTACCGCGTGGGATCGATGCCCGATCGGCACCAGCCTTCGCCGAGTGCCGGATGGGCCCCGACAGCTGGGGCTTCGTCGGCACTCGGCGGGCAGCGCTGCGACGTCGTGGTGACGCTCTGCGTCGATCGCCGCGATCGGGCGCCGATCCACGCCGTCAGCGTCCCGGGCTCGTCGTGGAGGTACGAGACCGAGGACGCCGGCCGGATGGTCGAGGTGGCCGAGCGGATCAGCGACGCTCTCGGTGCGACCGTCGTCTCGACGGCGCGGATCGCCGGACCGGTCGCCGGCCGGGGCGCCGCGGTCCCGTTCACGACAGCCGGGAGCGTGCAGGTCGGAATGGTCCTGGTCGACGACCAGGGGGACTTCGACCAGGTGGCGTCGGTCGAGCGCGTCACGCTCGAGCGGGCCGTCTTCGACCTCGACGTCGAAGGCACGCACAACTTCATCGCCGGCGGCCTGGTGACCCACAACTCGATCTACTCCTTCCGCGGGGCCGACGTGCGGAACATCCTCGACTTCGGCCAGGAGTTCAGCGACGCCAAGGTCGTAAAGCTCGAGCAGAACTACCGCTCGACGCAGCGGATCCTCGACGCGGCCAACGGCGTCATCGCCCACAACCGCGACCAGATGGAGAAGGACCTGTGGACCGACCTGGGCGAGGGCGACCTCGTCAAGATCCGCGAGCTCGAGGACGAGCACGCCGAGGCGCGCTACGTCGTGGGGGAGATCGAGCGGCTCGTCGACGAGGGCGTCGGCCGCTCGGAGATCGCCTGCTTCTACCGGACCAACGCGCAGTCCCGGGTGCTGGAGGACACGCTCGTGCGCCGCGACGTCGGATACCAGGTCATCGGCGGCACGAAGTTCTACGAGCGCGCGGAGATCAAGGACGCCGTCGCCTACCTGACGGTGCTCGGCAACCCGCAGGACGTCATCTCGTTCACGCGCATCGCCAACTCGCCGCGGCGCGGGATCGGGCAGACGTCGCTCTCGCGGGTCATCTCGCACGCCGCCACCATGGACATCTCCGTGTGGGAGGCTGCGGCCGATCCCGCGTCGGTTCCGGGGCTGGGGACCGCGGCGGTGCGCTCGTTCGGGCGCTTCATGGCGACGATGCTCGAGCTGCGCGCTCGGCTCGAGCAGGGGGTGCCCGTCGGCGACCTGGTCGAGGCGGTGCTCACCGAGTCGGGCTACCTCGACTGGCTGGAGGCGGAGCGCACGATCGAGGCGCAGGGCCGCACGGAGAACCTCCAGGAGCTCGTCGAGGTCGCGCGCGAGTTCGACGCGGCGGCCGACGCCGACAACGACACGCTGGACGTGTTCCTGCAGGGCATCGCCCTGGTCGCCGACGCCGACACGCGCCGCGACGACGACGGCCTCGTCACCCTCATGACGCTGCACAACGCCAAGGGCCTCGAGTACCCGATCGTCTTCATCCTGGGCTGTGAGGAGGGGGTCTTCCCGCACTCGCGCTCGATCGACGAGGGGACCCTCGAGGAGGAGCGGCGGCTCATGTACGTGGGGATCACCCGCGCGATGCGCGACCTCTACCTCACGCACGCGCGGCGCCGCTCGGTCTTCGGCTCGGCGCCGAACTACGGGTTGCCGAGCCGCTTCCTCGGCGAGCTGCCGAGCCACCTCGTGGATCGAGAGGAGTCCGGCGCGCAGACCTGGGCCGGCTCCGGCGTGCTCGCGGGCGCGCCGGCGCGTGGCCGGGCGACGAGCTGGTCTCATCCGCCCGCGACGGGGGGCAGCGCGAGCGGTTGGCGCGCGCCCGCCTCCCGGAGCGGAGGGGAGGCGAGCTTCCGCACGGGCGACGACGTCCTCCACGCGGCCTTCGGCGACGGCGTGGTGACCTCCCTCGAGCCCGGCGGGATCGTCGTGGTCCGCTTCGCCTCCGACGGCTCCGAGCGCAAGCTCATGGCGGAGTACGCGCCGATCACCAAGCGCTGAGCGGTGCGGAGGGGCCGCGCGGGAGCGCCGGTACCCTCCGCCCCCATGGCGGCCACGCTGATCGACGGCAAGGCGAGCGCGGCGGCGCTGCGCGCGCAGCTCACGAGCGACGTGGCCGCCTTCACGGCGGCGCACGGCCGCCCGCCCGGCCTGGCGACGGTCCTCATCGGCGAGGACGCGGGCTCGCAGGTCTACGTGACGGGCAAGCAGCGTGCGTGCGCGGAGGTCGGCATCCGCGGCTTCGACCATCGCCTCGCACCGGACACGCCGCGCGCGGCCGTGGTCGGGCTGCTCGACGAGCTGAACGCCGACCCGGACGTCAGCGGGATCCTCTGCCAGCTCCCGGCTCCCGCACACCTCGACGGGATCGAACTGACAAATCGTGTCGCAGCCGACAAGGACGTCGACGGCCTGACCGTCGCGTCCGCGGGCCGGCTCGCGCTCGGCCTCCCGGGCCTGCGGCCGTGCACGCCGACCGGCGTGATGCTGCTCCTGGCCGAGCAGGGCGTGGAGCTTGAGGGCGCCGAGGCGGTGGTCGTCGGCCGCTCTAACCTCTTCGGCAAGCCGATGGGCCAGCTCCTGCTCGCGGCCAACGCGACGGTCACGACCTGCCACTCCCGCACCGCCGACCTCGCGGCGACGTGCCGCCGCGCCGACGTGCTCGTCGCCGCCGTCGGCGTCCCCAACCTCGTGCAGGGCAACTGGATCAAGCCCGGCGCCGTCGTGATCGACGTCGGCATGAACCGTCAGGACAGCGGCCTCACCGGGGACGTCGACTTCGCCGCCGCCAGGGAGGTCGCCGGAGCGATCACGCCGGTCCCCGGCGGCGTCGGGCCGATGACCGTCGCCTGCCTGCTGCGCAACACGCTGAAGGCGGCCGACCTCGTGCTCGCCCGATAAGGTTCCGGCGCCATGGATCTGACCCGTCTGCGCCTCGGCGAGGTGCTCAGCGGTGCCGCCGCGGTCGCACTTCTGACGACGCTCTTCTTCGACTGGAACCGGGACCGCGGCAGCGCCGCGATAGGCGTGAGCGCCGGCACGGAGTCGGGCTGGAGCAGCCTCGGCGTCGTAATGCTGCTGCTGCTCCTCCTCGTCGCGATCGGCCTGGCCCTCGCGCTCGTCTTCACGACGGCGGGCAAGCGTCCGGCCGCGATCCCGGTCGGCGCCGCGGTGCTGACGACAGGGATCGGCACCGTCGTGACGATCGTGCTCGCGATCCGCGTCCTCTTCCTAGACGACTCGCTCGTCGCTGCCTACCTCGGCCTCGCGTTCATGCTCCTGATCCCCGTCGGCAGCTGGATCGCGCTGGCCGACGAGCGCACCGACGCCCCGTACTCCGCCGCGCCCGACCTCCCGCGCCGCCCGGCGCCGCCGGCCGAGGCCTGAGTTCATGATGTAGACCACTGTCCTAGTACATTACAGGGCTTGGCAGCACTCCTGCGACCGGGCATAGTTGCGCGCTCTAGCGAACTACTACAGGAGGCAAGATGCCAGAGCAAGATGTGATGGCCGATGTGACCGGGCTGACCCGCTACGAGCGCCTCCGGCTGCTAGCCGACGCGCGCCTGTCCAAGCAGATGGCTACCGCGTACGACGAGCACTCCCGCACGATGCTGACCGCCTTGGAGGATGAGGCCGTGCCGGACGAGTTCATCGTCCGCGGCAAGGTGCAGAAGCGAGTCTTCGGCCTGCCAGGCATGTTCACCGAGCGTGGCATGACCGCGGGCGAGATCGCCACGGATCTGCAGTACGACGAGGCCAATGCCTACACGGTGCTCGATGCGTTGCAGAAGGCGGGGCATGTCGAGCTGGTCGAGGGATATGCGCCCCGCCGGCACCGGATGACGGTCAAGCACCGGCGCGACCGGATCCTGCGTCTCAGCCGGCTGGTGCCGCGCGGGCGCTGGACGACGTACGGGGACTTCTCGATCGCTGTGTACGACAACTGGCGCATGGCCATCGCGATCGGACGGGTCGCGTCTAAGAGCACAGCGTTCATCAACCCCCACCGGGTCATCTGGTCGGGGGGGATCGTCAAGAACGTCTGGAGCGACGATCAGGGTGGCGGCCGCGAGGAGTGCGTCGGTCGCTTGACCGAGGAGGGCGTCACCTTCCCCAGCGACGTCGCCGCCGACCCAGGAAAGTTCATCGGTTGGCAGGAGCTGAAAGCGCTGCTCGAAGCTGACGAGATCGGCGACCAACTCGACGAGGCGGCGTGATGACCGACAAGGAAAAGCGCGCGGTATACGCGGAGATGAAGGCCCGCCAAGGCAAGGTCGGTGACCAAGCTGAGTGGCGCGAGGTTCTCAAGCTCGGCGGGTTCGCCGGCGACAGCGACACAGCCGGGTTCTTCGGCGGTCGCTATCCCTCCACGCGGCAGCTTCCCGACGGCAGTCGGGAGCTGACCGAGCGCGGCTGGCGGCGCTCATGACCGCCGCGACGCCGGCCGAGAAGCAGCTGGAGGGTGAGCTTTGGCGGTGTGTGCGGGAGTGTCGTGTGCTCGGCTACAACCCGACGTATTTCGCGCAGATGCTCGATGAGCAGGGCGGGTTGCGGACTTCCAAGAGGCTCATCAACGACAGCACGCCCAGCGATGGGTTCACCAAGCTGTGGGAGCTGCGGCGCCTGAATCTGACCGTCGAGGCCGTGGCGCTGCGCGCCCCGTACAGCGCGCTGTTCACCCAGGTTGAGCGGATCAAGGCCCGCCGCCGACTGGAGGATTACGACTACAAGCCGTAGCAGCTGGCCGGGACAGACCAACGCGGAGCCCGGGTGTCTCGCCGGGACTGCGGGCTGTGACATCCGCCCCGACGCGCGTCCTTGGTTGATGGTGCGTGCGCGCTTCACCTTGCGGGAGCTCAGGGCGGGCCACTCGCAGTCGTCGCCGTGCCGCGAGTCTCTCGCCGCCAAGCGCGCCCCCGACTGGGGCGGCGTGCACCACGTCGGCGGCGGGTGCTGCGAGCGATTTCTCGCCGTCAAGCGCGCCGGGTCGGATTCGCGCCCGCACCGTCGGCTGCACCGCCAGGGCGGCGACAGCCGGATCGCGGAACCGACGAGATCCAGTGCTTCACGACCGACCGCCTTCCTCGCAGCTCGCGTCGTTGCCCTGACATGGTGGCCGCCAACGCGGTACGGACGACATCCCGGAGGGATCTCGCTGCGCATGTGGATCATCCTCCGGCGCTCCTGCTGCGCGAGAAGTATCACGTGTCGCTTGCGCTTGCAGCCGAATCCCGAGGCGCGAGTCCACAACCGAACAGTCCGCGAGCACCCCGGCTTCTAGCATGCGCGGTCGATGATCGATCGCGAACAGGTCCTGCACGTGGCCCGCCTGGCCCGCCTCGAGCTCTCCGACGAGGAGACCGAGCGGATGAGCGAGGAGCTCTCCAAGGTGCTCGGCCACATCGAGAAGCTCTCCGCGCTCGACCTCACGCGGGTGGAGCCGACGGCGCACGTGGTCGCGGTCGACGTCGCGTTGAGGCCCGACGAGCCCCACACGTCACTTCCGCCTGACGTGGCGCTGGCCGCCGCGCCGGACGTCGCCGACGGCGGCTTCCGCGTCCCGAGCCCTCAGGCGTGACAGCGCGTCACTGCTGCACCGCGGCCAGCCGCCACCCGAGGGGTCGGCGGTCGCGGTGAGCGCCGAACTGATCGCCCTCACCGCCAAGGCGGCCGCGGACGCCATCGCCGCCGGTGACCTCGACCGGGCGGAGTACTTCGAGGCCTACCGCGCCCGCTCGGCCGCCGACGAGCTGAACGCCTACGTCTGGGTCGCCGAGGACCCTCCGGCCGGCGAGCCGGTCGACGGCGAGCTCGGGGGCGTTCCGCTCGCGGTGAAGGATCTCTTCTGCACCGAAGGCGTCCCCTCGCAGGCCGGTTCGAAGATCCTCGAGGACTACCGCCCGCCGTACACGGCGACCGTGGTGGAGGAGCTCACCGCGGCGGGCACCGTCCTGCTCGGCAAGACCAACCAGGACGAGTTCGCGATGGGCTCCTCCAACGAGAACTCCGCCTACGGCCCGGTGCTCAACCCGTGGGATCGCACGCGCGTGCCCGGCGGCTCGAGCGGCGGCAGCGCCGCGGCCGTCGCGGCGGGCCTTACGCCCTGGGCGATCGGCACCGACACCGGCGGCTCGATCCGGCAGCCCGCGGCGCTCTGCGGCGTCGTCGGGCTCAAGCCGACGTACGGCAGCGTCTCGCGCTACGGGATGATCGCGTTCGCCTCGAGCCTCGACCAGGCCGGGCCGCTGACCCGCGACGTGACCGACGCCGCGCTGCTCTACCGCCATATGGCCGGACAGGATCCGCGCGACGCGACGTCCGTCGGCCATCCCGACGAGATCGTGCTGCCGTCTGCGCAGGACTTGACGGGCATCCGCCTCGGCGTTCCGGAGGATCTCACCGGCGAAGGCGTCGAGCCCGGCGTGCTGGCCGCGTTCGAGGCGGCGCTCGAGCAGGCCAGGGCCCTCGGCGCGACCGTCGAGCGCGTGGCGCTCCCGCACGCCGACTACGGGCTCAGCGCGTACTACGTCCTCGCCCCGGCGGAGTGCTCGAGCAACCTCGCGCGCTTCGACGGCGTGCGCTACGGCCTGCGCACGCCGGCCGACGACCTGAGCTCGATGTACACCCGCACCCGCCACGAGGGCTTCGGGGACGAGGTCAAGCGACGGGTCATGCTCGGCACCTACGCGCTGAGCTCGGGGTTCTACGACGCCTACTACGCCAGCGCGCAGAAGGTCCGCACGCTCATCGCCGACGACTTCGCCGCGGGCTTCGAGCGGGTCGACTTCCTCGTGACGCCCACCAGCCCGGGGGTGGCCTTCCGCCTCGGCGCCCTCACCGACGACCCCCTCGCGATGTACCTCAACGACTACTTCACCGTCCCGATGTCGCTGGCCGGCATCCCGGGGATCTCGCTGCCCTGCGGTCTCAGCGAGGGCCTCCCGGTCGGCTTCCAGCTCGCGGGACCGGCCTTCAGCGAGAACCGCCTGCTCGACGCGGCCCACGCGCTCGAAGGGGCGCTCGGCTTCGACGGCTCGGGAGTGCGGGCATGACCGAGTACGAGACGACGATCGGCCTGGAGATCCACGTCCAGCTCCAGACGCAGACGAAGATGTTCTGTTCGTGCGCGCTCGGCTTCGGCGAGGAGCCCAACACGCGCACCTGCCCGGTCTGCCTTGCGCTGCCCGGCGCGCTGCCGGTCGTCAACGCCGAGGCCATTCACTTCGGCCTGATGATCGGCCTCGCGCTCAACTGCACGCTCAACGATCGCTCGGTCTTCGACCGCAAGAACTACTTCTACCCCGACTCGCCCAAGGGGTATCAGATCAGCCAGAACGAGGAACCCCTGTGCTCGGGCGGCGAGCTCGGCGGCGTGCGGATCCACCGCGCCCACCTCGAGGAGGACGCGGCCAAGACGATCCACTCCGGCGGGGGTGGCGGGCGCATCGTCAGCTCGGCGGCCTCGGTGGTGGACTTCAACCGCGGCGGCACGCCGCTGTGCGAGATCGTCACCGAGCCCGACCTCCACTCTGCCGAGCAGGCCGGCGAGTTCCTGCGCCTGCTGCGCACGACGATGCGCCGCATCGGCGTCTCGAACGTGAACATGGAGGAGGGCTCGCTGCGCTGCGACGCGAACATCTCCATCCGGCCCGTCGGGCAGGAGCAGCTCGGCGTGAAGACCGAGCTGAAGAACATGAACTCCTTCCGCTTCATCGAGCGCGGCATCCGCGCCGAGGTCATCCGGCAGGAGGGACTGCTGCGCGCCTCCGAGCCCGTCGTCCAGGAGACGCTGCACTTCGACCCGCGCACCGAGCGGTTGACGTCGATGCGCTCCAAGGAGGAGGCGCACGACTACCGCTACTTCGCCGAGCCCGACCTCACGCCCGTGAGGATCACCGCCGAGATGCTCGAGCGCGCCAGGACGGCCATGCCCGAGCTGCCGGCCGCCCGCCAGGAGCGCTTCGAGCGCGACCTCGGCCTCAAGGCGGACCTCGCCAAGCTCCTGGCCTGGCGCACCGAGCTCGGCGACTACTACGAGGAGGCGCTCGCGACCGGCGGCGATCCCGTCCCGCTGGCCAACTGGACCACGAACGAGCTCGTGCAGCGCCTTGGCGCCGACGTCGATCC
>JAABUR0100009356.1_pt1 | contig 11073 bp, 16 predicted proteins | sample 5560091 | NCBI WGS metagenome assembly JAABUR01 (sample SAMN10711879, study PRJNA513375) | rock metagenome | isolation source: Antarctica rocks | place: Antarctica: Victoria Land, University Valley sud
CCGCCGCCGGCGGCACTCCTCGATCGGACAAATCAGCCCCGTTACCTTCGAGATGCAATACTCCAACCAGACCGCGGCCGATCAAGAAGCCGCATAACCCCGTGTCCACCGTCCGGGGTCAGGGCCAAGGTGTTGCGATCACCGCGCGAACCCAAGGTTCGGCTATCGGAACGCGCGCCCGACGCGGCAGATCCGGACGTTCGCCGAACGAAGGTGGAACCGGCGCCCGGCCTCACGCGTCCAACTCGCATGACGCGTGCACTCCTTTCACTGCCAGTGGCGGTAGCCCTCGTTGCATTGTCCGCCAGTTGCGTGGACAGTACCGGCGACAAGCCCACAGGTCGCGCTGCGGCAGCAACCGAGTCGGCAACCAAAGCCCCATCGGCACGGGTCGAGGTCAAGATGAACCATTGCTTCGTCGAACCGGTTTCGTTCGACGGGGAGCAGTGGAACGTTCCCTTCGACATGCAGTTCGGCTGGGGCGGCCTGGAGCCAAAGCGCTGGCGTGGGGCTGGCGTCATGACTCGCGTTGGCCAGGACCAGGCACGCTTCAAGGACGACGGGGGATCGACGGTCGTCTTCCGCCCGGTCGACGACCCGTTGGTGCAGCCCGTTGAGGACGCTATCTGTGACTGACAAAGGGCTTGTGTAATCAGGTCGCCGACACGCTGTGAATCGCCCTGGGTTTCTTGGAGGCTCCATCGTTTGGAAACGAGGATGGAGTTATGCCAAAGGACACCACGCCGGGGAAGCCGACGACGCGTCGTGCGGATGGTGCGCACGCTGCGGGCAGAGCTGGGGACCGAGCACGGCACGATCCAGCGAGTCGCCCAGCAGCTCGGTTACGGCACCGAGTCGGTGCGGTCCTGGGTCCGCCAGGCCGACATCGATGAGGGGCACGTTCCGGGGGTGAGCACGACCGAAGCGGCGCGGATCAAGGCACTTGAACAAGAGGTGCGTGAGCTTCGGCGGGCCAACGAGATCCTCAAGCGAGCGGCGTCTTTCTTCGGGGCGGAGCTCGACCGCCAGCACAAGAGGTAGTCGCGTTCATCGACGCCAACCGCGACGACGTCGTCGAGGGTCGCAAGCTCGGGGTCGAGCCCATCTGCAGAGTCCTGTCCAAGGCAGGGCTGCAGGTGGCTCCGAGCACCTACTATGCCGCGAAGACCCGGCCACTCTCGACGCGTGCGGAGCGCGACGCGGTGATGACCCTGATCGTGCGGCAGCTGTGGGAGGACAACTACCGGGTCTACGGCGCCCGCAAGATCTGGAAGGCCGCCCGGCGTGCTGGACACGACGTCGGCCGTGACCAGGTCGCCCGGCTGATGCGCACTGCCGGGATCGAGGGCGTGCGGCGCAGCAAGCGGGTCCGCACCACCCGGCCGGACCCGGACGTGCCGCGGCACCCGGACCTGGTGGGCCGTGACTTCACCGCCACGGCACCGAACCAGCTGTGGGTCACCGACCTGACCTACGTGCCGACCTGGGCCGGGATCGCCTACCTGTGTTTCATCATCGACACCTGCTCGAGGATGATCGTGGGCTGGCGGGTCGCTTCGCACATGCGGACCACGATGGTCCTCGACGCCATCGAGATGGCCCGCTGGTCACGCGGCACACAGCTCGCCGGCCTGCGGTGTCACTCCGATGCGGGGTCGCAATTTACGTCCATCCGATACGGCGAACGGCTCGCCGAGATCGGTGCGACGCCCTCGATCGGCACCGTCGGTGACAGCTACGACAACGCCCTGGCCGAGACCGTGAACGGCTACTACAAGGCTGAGCTGATCCGAGGACCCGCACGCGAAGGTCGTCCTTGGAAGACCGTCGAGGACGTCGAGCTCGCCACCCTGAGTTGGGTCCACTGGCACAACAACGACCGCCTGCACGGCTACCTCGCTGACGTCCCACCAGCAGAGTTCGAGCAGGCGTTCTACGCTACGAAACGGACCGACCAGACCCTGGTCGAAATCCAATAGCCCGAGTCTCTACAGAACCCAGGGCGATTCACACGCTGATGAGCGGACGATTCTCATGTCCACGCGAACGAGCCGTGGAACCATAGTGTCAAGGTCGGCGTCTCAACGATGCGGATGATGAACGTGACTCGTGGAAGGGAGACGTGCCAATGTCTTGCCGACTCGCAATGAGCGCCTTGGCCGTCGGGCTCTTCCTCCCAGCATGCGGCACGACCGGCGACCTGCCGACCGCCGCGGAAGAAACCGCGTACGCGGACTCTGCACCCCCGCTAGGCGAGGCCGTCGACTACTTCATCTACACGCACTGCGGGGTCGAGAGCCTCCGTGTCGACGGACGCTGGTGGCACGCGGTCGAGCCGCTGTACGGCGGCGACGGCCCGCGCAGTTCGCCAGACGGTTGGGGCGACCCCTATCAACAGGGCGAACTCACACTCAACTCCGACCAGAGCATCACGTTCGAAGCGGAGGGCGCGGAGGTCGAATTCGTTCCCGCGCCAGAAGACAAACCGATGGGCAAAATGTGCATGTAGCGCTCGCTCATCGGCAGATCCGGTGGTTCGGGGGCGTAGCCCTTTCTGGGCGGTATGACGCGCCCAACACGGAGGTGCGTGCGCTGCATGAGTGATTGGACGGGATCTACTGGCGCAACACGTGAAGTTCTCCGAATACACACCCAGGCGGCCGACCCTGAACGTCCAGGCACTGCTGGACTACCTCGCGAACAGCGACGAGCCCGTGCTTCTGGGGCTCAGCGAGCGCTCGCCGTGACCCCACCAGTCCGCAAGCGGTCCGCAAGATGTTCCGTCGCGGCCGGAAAGAGCCAGCAACGCCCAACGACGACGAAGTTGCGTTTCCGCAGGTCAGGCCGTCCTTTTCGGCGACAGCCAACGACGTTCATCAGCCACCGCAGCCCCGCGGATAAGTATCCGGCCTATGAGTCGGCTCGCCCGCACTTACGCTTTGACCTGCGCGTTAACGTGACAGCGACTGCGCATGACCCAACTGTGACCCATGCAGGGCATCAGCAGCGTCCAGTACGCACCGTGTTCGCATCCGAGCAGGGCCACGAGCAAGCGCAAGTCTCCAAAGTGTCGACAGCAGAATCAGGACTGCGTAGAGCCGACTTTCTGTGCAGCTCTTCTCGCTTGCCGAATGGCGTTCCTGAAGTTGTTGCACCTACCGCTGCCGTCTGGAACTTCCTTGCCATGCAAAGAGAGGGACCATTCCCACTTCTTGTTGGGGGCGACGGCAGTCACCATGAGGGTGAGCCCCTCCACGTGGGGCACGTTCCCTTGGGTTTCCGAAGTTTCCGCGTCAGTTGCCATGTTGAAATCCCTTCTGTAAGTGTCGCGTGGACGCGACCAGAGTCCCATGACACCGGTCGGCCCTAGGAGACGTGTCTGGCGATGAGGCCTACCCGCTCCCACCGTTTCGGACTGCTTGGCCGCTCCCGCCGCTGCGCGAGCCTCCGGTTCCTGAGCGGTCTTCCTGGTCTCTTCTCGTTGACGTCCATTGTGGCAGTAAGCAAGTCAGCAAGAGCCTCGCGTCGGACACCGTCGCTGCTGGGTGTTGCGCCCGCCTGCCCTACCACAATTTCGACCTCGAATGACCCATCCCCCGGAGTGCGGCCACCACGACTCCAACTCCGCGAAGATCTCCTGCCCCTACAGGCCGTAAGAGTTCACCGCCACAACAAATGAGAGATTTCCCCGGGTTGGGGTACCTGCGTCGTGTGCAGGACAGCTCGGAAGGATCTCGATGATGGTCAGGCTTCGCACCGTGTCGCCCAACGCAGCGGGGTGGACCCGTCGGCGCTCCGGCAAGGGCTTCGTCTACCTCGACGACGAAGGCGGCCGGCTGAACGGGGAAAATGCCGAACGCATCAAGGCGCTGGTGATCCCGCCGGCTTGGCAGCAGGTATGGATCTGCCCTTTCCCGAACGGTCACATCCAGGTCGTGGGTACGGACGACGCCGGTCGTCGCCAGTATCTCTACCACCCGGTCTGGCGCCAGCAACGCGACGCTCACAAGTTCGACCGAGTGCTCGTGATGGCGAAGAAGCTGCCGAGTATCCGGATGCAGGTCGCCGCCGATCTCGGCGGTGACGAGGTGACCCGCGAGCGCGCGATGGCGTGCGCAGTTCGACTCATCGACGTGGGTTACTTCCGCATCGGAAGCGACGTGTACGCCGACGAGCACGGCAGCTACGGGCTGACCACCTTGCTGAAGAACCACGTCCGCAGGAGCGGCGACGGGCTGGTGTTCTCGTTCACCGGCAAGTCCGGCATCGAGCACACGATCGACGTCGAGGACGCCGACGTGTGCCGCGTCGTCGACCAGATGCGTCGGCGTCGAGGCGGCGGAGACGAGCTGCTTGCGTACCGGGAGGCGGGCAGCTGGCGAGACGTCACCGCCGACGGGGTCAACGGCTACCTCGCCGAACTGTTCGGCGGTGACGTGACGGCCAAGGACTTCCGCACCTGGCACGCGACGGTGATCGCCGCGGCCGCCCTCGCCGACAACCCCACTCCGGGAGCCACCAAGACCGCCCGCAAGAAGGCGATCAGGCAGGCCATCGTGGAGGTGTCGGAGTACCTCGGGAACACCCCAGCGATCGCGCGCGGCTCATACGTCGACCCGCGTGTCCTCGACCTTTACGACGACGGCACCACCATCGCGCATGCCCTGCAGCGGGCGCCGAGCTCCCCTGACCGCCGCCAGGAGCACCTGGAGAAGGCCGTCCTGCGGATGTTGTCGCGGGCGCCACAGTCCGCCCAGAGGTCCGCCCGATCCGGACGCGGCACGTGACGCACCAGAGCCCGGACTTCGAGGCACTGTACGTCCGTAACCCTGATCCGTGGTGCGTCACCTCATCCTGGTATGAGCAACGCAAGCTCGCGATCGTGCTGGCGTCGCTGCCGAAGTCGCGATACCGGTCAGCTTGGGAGCCCGGCTGCGGGCCGGGGATCGTCTCGGAGGCGTTGGCTCCGCGGGTGGACGCGTTGATGGGCTCGGACCTGTCGCCTCGCGCTGTCCAGCTGGCGCAGGAGCGATGTCGCAGGTTCAGCCACCTGAGTTTCACCTTGTCCGAGCTGCCTGAGGTGCCGCTCCCAGGGCCGGTCGAGCTGGTGGTGGTGGCCGAGTTCCTCTATTACGTCACCGACCTCAGCGCGGGTCTCGAGGCGCTGTGGGCGACGGTCGAGCCCGGTGGCCACGTGGCCTTCCTCCACTGGGCGCACCATCCCGATGACGCGTTCCGCTCCGGCCCGAGCATGCACGCCGACATCGCCATCGACTCGGTCGATCGCGAGGCGCAACGCCTCGTCAGCCACGTCGACCACGACTTCGTCCTCGACATCTACGAGGCACCTCGATGACCGACGCGCCGCTCGGCCTCGGCAGCGTCATCTCCGCCGAAAGGGCCCGTGAGTCGCAGCAGAGCATGCGTGCCTGTCTGCGTGAGGTGGCCACTCGCGGCACCCCGATGTGGACGGCGGGCCTCGTGCAGGTCCTTCTTGTGCTCGTCGAGGTAGCCCGCATCGACCTGTGCCTGGCGAGGCTGGTCGAAGGGCATGCCGACGGACTCCGCATCATCGACCAAGCCAATGGGCGCCCGCACGATGGGTGTATGCCGTGTGGGCGTCTCGCTCAGCGGGGACGGGGGTCAAGGCGGCAGACTTCGATGGCGGCTGGCGGCTCGACGGAGAGCTCCGCTTCGCATCCGGTCTCGGCCTCGTCGACCGGGCGCTGGTGCCGGTTTGGCTCGACCGAGAGCACCACCTGCTGCTCGACCTTCTCGCCAACATCGAAGAGCCGGACATGGACTCTTGCAAGACGTGCGCGATGGACGCCGCACGCTCCTTCGACCTTCGGGTCGACAGCGAGGCGCCGGCCAGCAGTCAGCTCGGTCCGGCAAACTTCTATCTACAGCGGCCGGGCTTCGTTTTGGGTGGTCTGTGTGTGGCCGCCGTCTGGGTCGAGGGGGCGCGGCATGTCGTCGACGTGGTGACGACGAGCGTTCGACCGTTCTCGCTGACCCGCCACCAGCAGCGACGCATCGGTGTCATGGAGCAAGCGGCCTGGCAGGCGCAGACGGTGCTCGAAGCCGTCGCAGGCCGCATCGCGACATCGTCCGAGGCGGCTGTCGCGCGCGAACTCGCCTTGGCCCGGACTGCCGCCGTCCTCGCCTGCGAGGCGGTCATCGACGAGGCCGGTCGTGTGGTCGGACCCGCCGGCCTCGGCACAACCTCCGCCTCACCACCCGGGTGGTGCCCGATCTCGCCATCTACACCAGGCAGCACCAGCTCGACACCGAGCTCGAGCGTCTCGGCGAGCACGCCGTGGCAGACCGCGAGGGGCCGGCCGGATGAGACAGCGCCCGGCCGGGTTAGCGTAAGTCAGCTTTGATAGGTCGAACACCACTCAGTCGAAGGGATGTCCAGATGAAGACTGAAGCCAGCTACACAGTGCCAGGACTCACGCTCAAGGAGGGCCACCAGGTCGCCGTCGCTCTGCAGGATCGACTGCACGCTCTCAACGACCTCCAGCTCACCCTCAAGCACGCTCACTGGAACGTGGTCGGTCGGGACTTCATCGGGGTCCACGAGATGCTCGATGCCCAGATCGACGTCGTCCGTGCCGCGGTCGACATGGCCGCCGAGCGGATGGCCACGATGGGCGTCGCGCCGGTCGGTACGCCGGGCGCGCTGGTCAAGGACCGGTCCTGGGACGACTACGACCTGGGTCGGGCCAGCTGCGAGGAGCATCTGGCGGCGCTCGACGTCGTGTACTCGGGGGTGATCACCGATCACCGCAAGGTGACCGAGATGGTAGGTGAGATCGACCCCGTGACCGAGGACATGCTGATCGGTCAGACAGCAGCCTTGGAGCAGTTCCAGTGGTTTGTCCGGGCCCACCTCGAGAGCAGCAGTGGCGACCTTGGCACCCGGGGCGCTTCGACCGAGAAGGGCGCGGCCAAGAAGGCGGTGTCCGCGAGCAAGCGTTCGCGAAGCAAGAAGTAGGTCACGCCGCGCTGGCGGAGGCCGCGCTCAGGGGAGGGTGAGGACTTCAGCTCCGGAGTCGGTCACCACGAGCGTGTGCTCGAACTGTGCGGACGTGCGGTGGTCCTTCGTGACCACCGTCCAGCCGTCGTCCCATATGTCCCACTCTTTCGTGCCGAGCGTCAGCATCGGCTCGATGGTGAACGTCATGCCGGCCTCGATCATCGTGTCGAAGCGTGGGTCGTCGTAGTGGGGGATGACAAGACCGGAGTGGAAGGTCGTGCTGATGCCGTGGCCGGTGAAGTCGGTGACGACGCCGTAACCAAAGCGCTTCGCATAGGACTCGATGACCCGTCCGATGACGTTGACCTGCCGCCCCGGACGGACGGCCTTGATCGCCCGCCGCAGCGACTCCTCGGTGCGCTCGACCAGCAGTCGGCTCTCATCGTCGACATCTCCGACGAGGAACGTCGCGTTGGTGTCGCCGTGGACGCCGTCGACGTACGCGGTGATGTCGATGTTGCAGATGTCGCCGTCCTCGAGCCGCCGTGCGTCGGGGATGCCGTGACAGATCACCTCGTTGACCGACGTGCACAACGACTTGGGGAAGCCCTTGTAACCCAGCGTCGACGGGTAGGCGCCGTGGTCGCAGAGGAACTCGTGCCCGACGCGGTCGACCTCGTCGGTGGACACGCCCGGGGCGATGGCGGCGCCGGCTGCTTGCAAGGCCTGGGCGGCGATGCGGCCGGCGACTCGCATCTTCTCGATGGTCTCGGCGGTCTGGACGTCGCCCGTCGTATGCGGTCGTGGCGCGGGCCTGTCGACGTACTCCGGGCGCTCGATCTGCTCCGGCACAGTGCGGCGCGGCGAGACGGTCGCGGCAGTCAGCGTGGTCACACCTGCAGTGTAGGTTCTGCCGTCATCGGGCAGGATGAGGGACGAGCGCCGTGACCGGCGGCTCGTCCCGACGGAGCACAGAGGAGTCCGGATGGCTGACCAGTACTACTTCTGCCTCGACCACCACACCGTCGAGAGCGAGGACGGCTGCCGGGCGGCGGAACGGCTCGGTCCTTACACCTCTCGCGAGGAGGCTGAGCGGGCCCTGGAGAAGGTGCAGCAGCGCAACGAGGAGTGGGACAACGACCCCAAGTGGAGCGACGACAAGTGACGTCCGCAGCGACGTGTGACGCTCGCTGGTGACCCTGGCAGAGCCCGGTACGCCGATGCGGCCGGACGCGCCTCGTCGGGTCGTGTCGCTCGTGCCGTCGCTGACCGAGGCCGTCGGCGCCACCGCACCCGAGCTGCTGGTAGGCGTCACGGACTGGTGCACGCATCCGCCTGACCTGCCGGCCCTGCGACTCGGCGGCACCAAGAACCCTCGGGTCGACGAGGTCATCGCGCTCGCACCCGACGTGGTGCTCGCCAATGCAGAGGAGAACCGCGCCGAGGACCTGGCCGCCCTGCGTGACGCGGGCCTGGCGGTGTGGCTCACCGACTACGAGACCGTGCCGGCGGCGCTCGACGGGCTCGCCCAGACGCTGCAGATGTTGCGGCTGCCGCGACCTACCTGGCTCGCGCAGGCCGAGGACGCCTGGGCGGAGCCGTGGGCGGGGGAGCGCTGCACAGCGCTGGTGCCGATCTGGCGACGACCGTGGATGGCGCTGGGACGCGACACGTTCGCCGGCGATCTCTTGTCCCGGCTCGGCGTCGACCATGTGCTCACTGACTCCGCCGAGCGTTACCCCAAGGTCGATCTGGGGAATCTGCCGGCGTACGACGTGGTGGTGCTGCCGGACGAGCCGTACGCCTTTGCGGCAGACGACGGGCCGGAGGAGTTCGATGTGCCGGCTCGGCTGGTGTCGGGTCGGCACCTCACCTGGTACGGCCCCTCGCTTGCTGAGGCGCGCGAGGTGTTGGCGGCGCAGCTGTGGCCGTGAACTGGCGGCGATCGGGGCCCTGGGTCGGCGTGGTGGGGATGCTGGTCGCGCTGTGGTTCTACGGGTTCGTGGCGCTGGTGGCTCCCTGGTGGGTGGTTCCGATCATGGTCGCCGTGTGGATCCCGATGTTCGTGGTGGTTCTGAAGAGCTTCCACCGTCGCCCGTGGCTGGCGCTGGCGATGCCGTTCTTCGCACTCGTGGTGTGGTTCGTGACGCTGGTCGTCGGCGCTCGGTGGTGGGGCTGGCAGGCCTGACAGCCGGACCTTCTTCCGATTCGTCCGACCGTGGGCGGACCGCCGCCGCGCCGGTCAGCCGGACAAACCGAGGGTGGGCCAATGGAGATCACGCTCCGGTGGCGCCGTCGAGTCGCTCTCGCAGCAGGTCGGTGTGACCGTTGTGCCGGGCGTACTCCGCGATCGAGTGGACAAGAAGCCACCGCAGTGAGAACGGTTCGCCGTCGCGGCGCGTCGTACCCGTGTCGTCCAGGGACGTCGCCGCAGCAACGATCTCTCGGGAGCGGTCGCACTCGCGGTGCCAGACCGCGAACGCCTCCTCGATGTCACCGCCGAGTGAGTCGAAGTCCTGGTCGGGGTCGTCGTCGGAGTAGTAGAGCATCGGCACGTCGTCGCCGGCGAACTGCATCTGAAACCACCAGCGCTCGCAACCGGCGAGGTGACGGACGAGCCCGTGCAGGCTCAGCGTCGACGGCGGCACAGTGGCCTCGGACAGCTGGGCAGCGGAGAGACCGGCGCACTTCTGCTCGAACGTCATGCGGTGGTGCTCGAGGAAGCCCGTCAGGATCTCGAGCTCGCTGCCGGTACGCGGGATCGGCTCGCGACGGTCGTCGGGCCACGTCGGCGAGTAGTTCTCTTCCGGGATCTGGGTCATGGCTGCGAGTGTGCCAGCCCGTGCCGACACCCCCCCTCAGTGATTCGTCCGACCAGCTGCGGACAACCTACGCCGGGGTCAGCCGGACGAATCGGGGGTGGGGCGGTGGTGGGGCGGTGGTCAGAACGTGTGCTCGGCGGCAGGGAACGTGCCGTCGGCCACCTCGGCCGCGTAGTCATGTGCCGCCTTGAGCAGCACTCCGTGCAGGTCGGCGTACTGCTTGACGAACCGCGGCATCCGACCGGTCCGCAGCCCCGCCATGTCCGACCAGACCAGGACCTGTGCGTCGCAACTCGGCCCCGCCCCGATGCCGATGGTGGGGATGTCGAGCCGCTTGGTCACCTCGGCGGCGACGTCGCCCGGCACCATCTCCATCACCAACGCGAACGCGCCGGCCTCCTGCAGCGCCACCGCTTCCTCGATGAGGCGCTCGCCGGTGTCGCCTCGTCCCTGCACCCGATAGCCGCCGAGCCCGTGCTCCGACTGTGGCGTGAAGCCGATGTGCGCCATCACGGGGACCCCCGCGGCGGTCAGCTTCTCGACCTGGGGTACGACGGGCCGGCCGCCCTCGAGCTTCACCGCGTGCGCGCCGGCCTCTTTCATGAAACGGGCCGCGGTGCGGAAGGCCTGCCGCGGGCTCACTTGGTAGGACCCGAACGGCAGGTCGGCCACCACCAGCGCCCGGCGTACCGAGCGGGTGACTGCTCGTACGAGTGGGATGAGCTCGTCGACGGTGACGGGCAGGGAGGTCTCGTTGCCGTAGACGTTGTTGCTCGCGGAGTCACCGACCAGCAGCACGGGTATGCCGGCCTCGTCGAAGGTCTGAGCGGCGTACTGCTCGTAGGCGGTGAGCATCGCCCACTTCTCGCCTCGCTGCTTCATCTCCTGCAGGTGGTGGATGCGTACGCGCTTCGTCGAGCCTGGGGACGGCTCGGGGCCGGTGCCGTAGGGCGCCGTCGTCTCGCTCATCGCTGACCTCTTCGCTGCTCTCGAGGCTCCCCGATGGAGTCCCCGGACCGGTCTCAGCGTCCCACGACGGAGCCGAGCCAGGCGACCTGTTGTCGGCCGCGTCACATCCCTGCCGCACCCGACGTCGTCCAAGGTCTGCATGGCAAATGCACTGTCCCCACGGCAGATTTGCCATGTGAACAAGGCAGTTGGCTTGTGCCGTGTGTCAGGACTTCGCTGACAGGTATGTGTCGGGACATCGGTGACACCGGGATGCTGGTGGTCGCATGATCGGCCATGGCAGATGCGGTGGTTTCGATG
>JAABUR0100009358.1_pt1 | contig 11072 bp, 15 predicted proteins | sample 5560091 | NCBI WGS metagenome assembly JAABUR01 (sample SAMN10711879, study PRJNA513375) | rock metagenome | isolation source: Antarctica rocks | place: Antarctica: Victoria Land, University Valley sud
CAGTGATGCGCCTCCAGCGGCTTGAGGTACCTGCGGCCAGCGCAGCGGGAACGTGGACGGGGCAGCACGCACACGCTGGGTGCAGCTGCGCAAACCTGCGCTGGGAGCGCAGTATTGAGAGACAAGCGAGGCGTGCGCACCGGCAGCGCTGGCAGAACGTCGCGCCATCAAAGGCGCCGTGCGGCGCGTCGCCGGGCAGGCCAGTGATGAAACTTTGCGGCGTGCCTGCCGGGCGCGCAGTGCCGGTGAGCAGTTGGGCGTTTCTGCAGCGCGGTCAACGCACACGTGCGACGAGGCAGGGCAGGCGCGCACCGGGGGAGTGCAGCACCGCCGCCGCAAAGTTGAACAGAATTAGAGCGAAAAACCCCGCGCCCGCCGCGCGGCCCAGGAACAGCGGCACCCCAGCCAGCAGCTCCGGCAGCACCAGGAACACGCCCAGCGCAAAGGCGCTCCCCAGGAGGACCACCAAGAGCGCGGGAAGCAGGTACCGCCCCAGCGCGCTCAGCCTGGCGCAGGCCTGGCTGCCTCAGCAGCCTGGCACATGCACGGCAACTGCGAGGCAGCTGGGCAGGTGTCTGAGAACAACAGTGAGCTTGACGTCACTGCAAGCAGCGCATGGCGGGCAGTCACCTCAACTTCCGCTCTGGTCGCTGGTGCTCCCAGCCGTCCGCGCCGTTTGTGCACTCGCTGTTCAGCGCTCCGCACCAGCCGCACTGCCGGCACCGCACTGCGCGTCAGCGGCTTTTCGGGGGGTGCGAATGCACAAGGCGTTCATGGGTTGGAGCACTGCGCACGCCTTGAACACAGGAGCCGGCTTGCCGTCCAGGTGCGGCACCGACACGCAGGCCCGGCACGCCCAGCAGGTGGTTCTTACATCTTGCACCATACACATACCACGGTATATAAACCCGAAGCCTGCCACTGCCGAGTGCCAGCAGCCACAGCTAGTGGACAATGCTGGACGACGATAAGCTGCCTAGCAGGGAGGTGCGCAATAAAAGCTCACCAACAACGGGCCAGCATAATTGTGTAAGCCGTGCCTTGGCCTGCAAAAGCACACTGCGGCACCATGGTTGTGCAGGCTTTGTCAGTGTTCATAGAACACAGTGCGCAGGCTGCAGCAGAGGGCTGAGGCACGGACTGCCATGTATGGTGAGAGCCAGCGGCGCTGACAAGCAGAGCCCGCAGACCGAGAGCTTTGCGCGCTGGAACACCCACTTTTCTACCTGCGTGAGTGTGGAGCTGTTTGGAACGCCGCTGCGGCTGAGCCAGGACCCGCAGAGCCTGCACCTGGGCACCACAGTCTGGGACGCGTCCATAGTGGTGGCCAAATGGCTCGAGCGCAACGCCAGGTGGGTGTGCTGTGAAGCAAGTGTGGAAAGACTGCACAACTCGTGTTCCAGCCGCTCAAGTGGGTCGTTGGCGTTGTGTTGAGCGCGCAGGAAGGGGGAGATGTCTCGAGAGAAGCTGCGAAACAAGCGCGTCATAGAGCTCGGCGCAGGTGCTCGTGCGTGTTTGGCCTGTGCAAGGTCCTGGTCGAGGTCAGGCCGCTGCGTGCGGCCATAAGTTTGGTCGCGACACAGACGGCGGGCACTGGGGAGCGCCAGGCATGGGCCTGGGCGGGCTTGCGTGCGCGATGCTGGGCGCGGCGGTGGTGCTGACCGACACTGCAGAGGTGCTGCCGCTGCTGACGCGCAACTACGAGGCCAACCTCTCGCCAGCGGCGCTGCGCGGCGCCGGCAGCGACCTGGCCGGCGCCGTGGGCCTTGTAGAGGTGCGGTGGTCCTACTTCGTGCCTTGCCAGGCACAACCTGAACCTTCGCAGGGCTGCTTGCAGCATGCTGCGTGGCGTTGCTTGTAACGAGCCTCAGACTTGCTTGGCAAAGCAGACGTGGGGGCTGACTGCCTCAGGAGCTCCGGTTGCTTGATGGAATTTGTATCAGAAGAGTCTTAGAGCGACCCACATGCATACTGCAGAAGCACGCATTGCACAATCGCGAGGCTTGCCTGGGTTCCTGCCTGGGGAGCTCACAATGGGCTGCCAGGGCTGTCAGGCCTGACACTGAGGAGGCCACAGCAGACTCTGGTGATTGCCAGCGGTCCCCGCTGTGCTGCAGGTGTGCAGCTGTCCATGCGCGTGAACACCTCGGGTGCTAGGCGGCGGGCTGAGGTGTGGTGGGTGGGGCGCGCAGGTGCGCGAGCTTGACTGGCTGCAGCCACAGCAGGTGCAGCCCTGCCCTGGTTCTGCAGCCTCGGACGCTGAGAGCAGCACATGTGCTTTCTGCTCTAGCCAAGATGCGCTCACATGCGTGTATAGGGTGCGGTTGCATGGCCCCTGAGCGCGGATCGCACCACCTGTCGCCGCACCAGTTCACTGCGGGCACACTGCAGTCTGTATGCCCTCTCAAACTTGTGGCATCGATGATGGGCTGCGCACGAGGCCCTGCTGCTGGCAGACCTTGCGGGAAGACCCAAGCAGCCTATGGCAGCCCAGAGCCAAGGCAGGCGCCGTGCCACAATGGCTGCATCAGACAGCAGCAGCGGCGCGCAGGTGGAGGCGGCAGGCGGGCCGTACGACTTCATCCTGGCGGCTGACTGCGTGTGCGCGCCCGCCTCGCCTTCCTCGAAGCACCTCTGCTTGAAACGTCCGTGCATGTTGCCAGCCTCTTTGCCCGCCCCTGCCGGGCAGTGTGCTTGCCGACTGCAGCGGCCATCGTCACAAGCCATGTGTGCTGGCAAAGAGCGTGCCCGTGTAGGCTTCCCGGTGCACACCTTGACGTGCGATCAGACTGTGGGGACTGTGAGCCATCGCAGCTGCAGCAGACTCTCACAGCCTGGATGCAGTGATGAGCAGGTGTGAAGTGGCATGCAGGTATAACGAGGCGCTCGTGGACGACCTGCTGCGCGTTGTGCTGGCCCTCTCGGCGAAACGCACGGTCGTCGTCATCGCCAACGAGCTGCGCTCGGTGCGCGGCGCTGCAGCCAGTACCAAGAAGGCGCCTGTACCTTTAGGACAGCAGGAGTACCAGCAGAGGCATGCTTGCATGCTTCGTCGCAGTCGCAGGCCTGTCAGCCAACACAGGGGTTGAGGCGGTTGCTGTGTTCTTGGTATCCAGTCCAGCTGAAATTTGATTCCAGCACGGCACGGCGCATGGGGAGACATGTTAACCAAAGCGACTGGGAAGTGCCGCTGTGGCTGCGGCAGGAGGCGGTGCACGAGCGCTTCCGGGCCGCCTTTGAGCGCCACTTCCTATTCAAGCGCGTCCCGCACGCCCGGATGGACGCCGTGCACCAGCACGCGCTGATCGACATCCTGCTGCTGCGGCGCCGCAGCACGCCGGTGGTGGGGTAGGTGCAGGTCTGGCATAGTGCGATTAGGTCAGTGTGCAGTGATACCGCATTGCTTTGTTGGATTGCTTGTTTTAGCAAGTACGGGTGAGCCCGTGAGCATGTCGCTGCTGGGACAGGCGCACAGATTCACAAATTTGGGTAAAGTTCTGTCGTTGTACTGGTCTGGCTACTGGCAGTCTACTGAACGGCTACTGGAGAGAAACTGCTCTGCAGGCTCCAGGTGTCTGTGAATGCATGGGTATCAGTGCTGCTGCAATGTTGTGACTTTATCATTGCAGTGCAACAAACCCAGGCCACGGACCTGTGACACAACCGTGCATACGTGCATGCATGTGCGTCTACTTGAAGGCCTACAACATGTGCTATGCAACGTCATAACTGATTCGTCTCTTATTGCAGTCTCAGCACGCAGTACAAAGTCCACAGAGCCTGACCCCAGCGCAACTCGCGCTTCGTGCATGCCTGTTGGTGGTGTGACACTTCACAAAAAAATGAGGGACGCAACTTGCCTTATCTCAACCCCACAACAACCATAACAATCGTCTCCCCACGTGAATATCACTACCGCATCTGCGCTGCAAGAGCGACACTTGGAGGCCTGCTAGTAGCATTGATCGCTCGTGCGCCACAGAGCATAGAAGCTGCTGTAAGCGTATAATATAAAGGGCCGCTCGCCAGCCATAGTAAGCGTGCATCGCCGAAGCCCCATGCAGCGCTTCCAACGCGTCAGAAGCAGCCATCGAGGCCGCATACAGCGTAGTCCGCGTCCGCGCCGGTGATGGGGACCGCCCATTGCCCTGCCCAACAACCATCTGTCAGTGTATTCAAAGGTCCCACACGCTGACCGCTGCATGTGACCAGGCAGGACTGACTGCCACACGGGCCCGACAAGCTGCGACGGCATGACGGCTGCCTGCGGCACAAAGCGCAGAACGGATCCCCCGGCAGTGTCATGCCTGTCTCCCGCTCGGCCTCGGAGCTGCCTCGGCGCAGGGAGAGCAGGCAGGCCGAGGCATATACGATGCACCACCAAGGGGTGCAAAGCAGGCGGCGCGGCGCGGGCCCGGTCGGGATGCAGGCCCGGCGCGGTGCAGGCCCAGTGCAAAGCAGGCGGCGCGGTGCAGGCGGCGCGGGGCAGGCGTGGCCCCCCAGCAGGCGCGCACCCAGGTGCGCGGTGTAGTTGGCGCAGCGCACGACGCCTGCGCTCAGCGCCGCGGCCTCGGGCGCGTCGATGCCGGCCGCGCCGGCCGCCGCCGCCACGTCCGGAAACTCGATCACCGTCACGCTGCCGCGCCCGCCGGCCACGCTTGGCTCCAGAGAAGCAGCTGGCAGCCGGTGCATCCGTGACAGGGCGCAGACCCAAAGTGAAGGGGCGCAGACCCGATGAGAGGCATGCGAGTGCGAGCGCACGGCGCGCCTGTGCATGCTTGAGCAGGCGCGTCCGGGCACAAGCGGTCGCAAGGGGCGGGGCGGACCTGCCGGGGGCGGATCGGAAGAGCGACAGGCGCTCGGGCCCCAGGCCGAGGCAGCGGCAGAGCATGGCCGAGACGATGGCCGAGTGCGCGACGAGCGCGATGGTGCGCCCGCCCGGCGCGTGCGCGGCCGTTGCGGCACTGTGCCAGACGCCGCCGGCGCGCTCCCAGAACTGCGCCAGCGGCTCGGCGGCGCCCTCCGCCTCCGACGCGACCTGCGTTGGCGGGGGCAGGGGCGGAGTGTTGGGCAGCGCGCGCAGGCATGCGACTTCCATGTTTGCATGCGCGCTTGAGGCGCGCGCCCGTGCACACATGACTATGGCAGGCGTCATTTGACGGCACTCAGGCGGCCAAGCTCAGGCCTGGCTCAGGACTGCAGACATGCTGGGGGCGCAGCCGATGGGGAGCAGAGGCTGGCGCGCCTGCGCCGCAGGCCTGCCCGCCAGCGCGCCCCAGTCGCGGTTCCGCAGCGCGTCCGAGACCTGCACCGCGGGCGCGGTGCCGCCGGCGGCGCGCTGCGCGGCCGCGACCTCCTCCGCCGTCGCCCGCGCGCGCGGCTGCGGGCTGCTCAGCAGCTCGTCCACCTGGCGCGCTAAGGCGCCCGTCAGGGTGGCTGCTCGGCAGGCGCATGTTTTTACCCGTGCATGACCTGTGTCAGCTGAGCCAGACTTGCCACGGCGGCTTGGGGGTGCATTATCCGGGACGAGGCGTGAGGATCAAGCAAGCAAATACAAGAGCACTGGATGAGGGCTAGGCTGACACCCCCGGAGCGTCCAAGTTATATAATGAGTCATGTGCTTGTAATGTAATGTTCAAGCGCAGGTACGCCGGAGGGGCGCAGGGCGCCGCGCCTGCAGGTCGGTCAGCAGCGCCGCCGCCTGGCGCGCCTGCTCAACGCCCAGGTCGCTCAGCGGCTCGTCGTTCACGCCAGAGAGCACGCCCGCCGCCGTGGCAGCTGTTGCGCCGGTGCGCACGAGCACCAGCCGCCCGGGGCCCCCGCGCGAGCCGCCCCGCAGGTCGCCCGCCGAGCCAAACGGCGGCCCGGGCGACTGCCGCCCAGGCCGCGTTCAACAAGTCAGCACCGCGAACGCAGCTGATACAAAGCCTTCTCTGTTGCTCTGCTTGCCAAACCGCCTGTATGAGCTGGTGGCTTGCTTTGGTGCGGCGGTATGGGTGTGCCATGGGCACGACTTGATGCCATTGCCAATTTGCACAAGCGAGCCCTACACTGTTCAGCTGGGTGTACGTCAGTGCTCGCCGATTTTGACCTCGACGCAGGCAGTAGCACTACAGAGATAAACATGCGGCTAGCGTGCCTGCGCAGTGCAGTGCACTTTACAGGATCGGTGTCGGCGGATGCTGGGGCGGACAAGGAAGCCAGAGGGGCGCGCGCGAGGGGCGCTGCGGCGCGCCTGATTGAGGCGGTCCACGACGAGCGTGGGCGCGCCGCCGGCGCCGCCGCGCGCGGGCAGGAAGTCCAGCACGCTGCTCGCGCCGTTGGACTGCACCAGGCGCCGGAAGAACGTGGGCGGCAGGGCCAGCGCCGAGCAGATGAGCGCCTGCGCGCCGCACGCGCGCCCGTCGCGCCGCGGCAAGCGCGCGCGCGTGCTGCCACCCGCCGTGGCGCCAGGTGCAGGTCCCCGCGACATCACACGTGCGCATACTGATAGTGCGGTGCCGACGCAGCAGCACTGCACAGGGTGATGTTCCCGACGAGCGCGCTGGTGGTGCATGGCAGGCCTTCCACGTCATGACGTGTGCAAGGCCTGATTACGCGTGCAAGGCCTGCTTATGTGTGCAAGGCCTGTCGGTGGCAGGCGAACAAGGTGGCGTGGCGCCAGCCGCAGTCCTTGCAGCAGCGTAGTCGGCAGCGTCGAGAGTGCCAACTCTTGCATTGTCAGAGCAAGACAGCGTGCCACACGCGCAGCCCCTCACTCCCCAAGCACCGATCCGGAAGCACCTGGTTGACGGCGTTGTGCGCGACCACCAGCGCGCACGCCGCGCCGGGCTCGCCCGAGGCGGCGGCGGCGTCCGTCGCGCCCAGGATGTCCTGCCACGCCAGCGAGGCGCGGTACCACAGCTCCCTGCCGCGTCGGGCCGCCCCTTACGCCCTGTTTGTGAGTTACAGTGTGGGTTACATGGCCCCATTAACTGAGGCCAGGCACCCTTCTGGCCCCTGTCATGGTCACCGTGACACGCAGCTCCAGCTGCTTACTTGGGGGCGCTAGTTTTATGAAAGCACTGACAACCTGCGGCTCACAGCAGCGTCTGGTATCGCGTTCAGGCATGCAGCGAGATGTTTTGAGTGGAGCGCTGAATGTTCTTGAGGTGTGTCGGACGTAGCCAAGCAGACATGTCTCACGTGCACTGGGGCGGAGCTCTTTCGCAAGTCGGTCCCCCCGTGGCATCGGTGTACAGAGCAGGGACGGTCAGCGCTGCGCCGGGTGCGCGCAGGGCTGCTAGCGCGCGCACCGCACAGGCGCCTGGCCGTCGATCTCAAACTCAGCGGCGCGCTGCTGCCAGCACCGGAACTGCTCCCCGTACAGCGCCTTGCCCTCCGCCTTGGCCAGGCCCTGCGCACAGCGCGGCGCTCAAATTTTCAGCAGCCCACTGGCCTGGTCCAGCGGACGTTACAGACGCCCTGGCCAGGCCCTGTGTGAAGCACGGCGCTCAAACTTCTCAGCAGCCCTTCTGCCTGGTTCAGCGGACGTTCCAGGCATCATGCAAGCTTGCAATAAGCAGCTTGAGCGTGCTCTAGCACGTTGATTGATAACCAGGCACTCCCCCGAGAGCAAGCATTCCCACAGGACAGCCCCTTGGCTTGCTCGAAGCGGTGAGGTAGCGCAGAGGCGCAAGTTCAGCAAGTGGGTATGGGCGGGACCTGGAAGGAATACAGGTCGACCTCGCGGAGGCTGGGTAGCACAGAGACGGGCCCGCTGCGGCTGCCCCAGATGATCTCCGCGGTGCGCGCCGCCCGGCTCAAGGGGCTGTGGAACAGCCGTCCAAACACGTTGCCATGCAGCTGCGCAGCGCAGGCCAGCGGTCACGGCGCAGGACCATGGCGCTCAGGGGTGATCATGCAATGCATTGGTCGCTTCAGTGCTGCATTCGCCAGCTCTGCAAGCATTTGCTACAGGCAGAGCTGCCAAACGTGCTTATCTACGCGAGTGCGCACCATCTGGCGTGTGGTGTCTGCCTGCGCCTCTCCCTTGGGCGTGAGCACCGCAAAGTCCGAGCTGCCCTGGATGCGCCCTGATGCGTTCCACGTGCTCTGCCCATGGCGCACCAGAACCACCCGCAGCGGGGCTGTCACCAGCGGCAGCGGCAGCGGCTCAACATCCCGGCGGTCATTGAGCTCCGAGAACTGGTCAATGCCCTGCCACTTGTAGGTGCTCTCCAAGGTCTCTGCGTCAGCCACAGCCGCAGCACAAGTGCAGCGGTGCGGCATTGGCGGCTGGGCCACACGCGGCGCCTCTGGGGCGGCCCGCATGCCGCCTGTTCGCCTGCCCGCTGCTCTGGGATGGGGCCAAGGCACGCACGCGGCGCCCAGCGGGGCTGACACCTTGAGCGCCATGCGTCGCTTGATGTGCTTCTGTGCCCCTTCACGCGCTTGGCGCTCAAAAGTGCACCACTGATCCAGGAGAGGATTGTTCCCCAAAGGGCTTAGGGGCCCTGGACATCCCAAAGTCCTGGCTTCCACAGCATCCTCGCATGACTGCATTTATTGCATTCGTGATTGCATGTCAAAAGTTGCACTGAGGCCTGTTCGGCACTGTTCGTGACCATTGCACTACCTGATGCTGTCCCAGCTTCTTTGTAGTACACGTACACTGTGTTACACCTCTCACCTGGGTCAACTCGCTTTTGGCACAGAAATGTCCTGGGGAGCATGCATTCACTGCTACAGCAGCACATCAGCAACGCGCAGTGCATGAACCTTAAACACGCTCTGCGCAAACATGCGCTTGCAGGCCTGCACCTATATCGCTGAGGACAGGCCTGGCACCCTGCTGCTGGGCCACCTTTGTCCTGCCTCGCATGCCATGTCTGCTTCTCTACTCCTGTGGCATAAACATGCTCTTCACAAGAGACTGCTTGGCTAAAAACGCACGGCGGGCACCGCCGCGTCCAAGTGCGCGCCCTTCACACCTGTGCAGCGTCAGGCACGCTCCAGGCTCCATGGCTGTCCTGAGGGGCGACTAGCGCGCGGCCGCGGCGCGCGTCATCTCGACGATGACGTCCTTGACGTCCTTGCGGCCCTCGGCCGGGCGCACGAAGGGCAGCCGTGCGCGCAGGCTGTCGCCGTCGCGCCGGCAGGCCAGGTCCAGGCCCAGGCGGTCCACGCCCGTGATGCGCGCCTCGTCCACCGTCAGGCCCGCGTAGTGGCGCAGCATCGCGGCCGTGGACTGCGCCGCGCGCCGTGCTGCTGTTACCAAAAGCAGGCCTGTGTGGTGGGACGGGCTGGGTGCACAGCACCGCGGCGCAGCTGCCCTGGCAAAGCACAGTCGCCGCACACGCCTGAACCATGCCAGACACAGTACCAATGACTGCAACTGGAGATCACGCAAACAGACTTGACGTGTACGACGTCTTTTGAAGCATGGTGGTGACTGGCCGGGGCAGCATGTCTGGTACCACAACCTTTGGCGACGAAAGGGCCACACCTCGGCGTGGTCGGCGTTCATGTGCCCCGCAATGGGCGCCGCAAACGCAGCAACAGGATCCGCGCGCGCCGCCAGATACTCCTCCCCGCTGAACTGCGCAAGGCGAGGAACAAGGCTGAGGGACCTGATCTCCAGTGCAGTGGTGGCACAAACGTGCTTCTGCCCGGATATGAGCAGCAGCAGCCCCTGCTGCACCAGCCTGCGCCTGGCGACACTGTGCCAGATATTGCGGGACATGCAACGTGCATGATATAGTAACAGGGCTGCAGGGCTGCAGGGCTGCAGGCCTGCGGTACATGCAGCACGCACCATGCTCAGTGATCAATGGAAAATAGAAATTCCGTCAGTGTTTGGCCTAAATGCACTGCAGACAAGTGCAAGGCGCACCTGCTTGATGCGCCCAAAGCCGCTGATGAGCCGCCCGGTGACGACGGGCTCCATGCGAAACCACGTGAAGTCGCCTGCGCAGGGCAAAACATGGCCACAGGCCTGTCTGCAAGCCTTTGGTGTCCGGAGATGCAGGGAGGGGAGAGCAGCGACGGGATGGCAGCCATACCCTGCTTGTCACACCGGTATGCTGATGAGGTATCTAACTTTGCCAGAGCTGAACATTGTTAGCAGGGCGCACCAAAGTCCACCCAGAAGCTGTTTGGGTACTTTGCCGTGAAGATCTTGCGCGCGGCGCTGGCCTCCTCGTCGCCGCTCAGCGCCTCCACCCGGCCGGAGATTGTTGCCCGCGCGTCCGCCATGCCCTGGTGACTTTTATGGCGCCTCACTGGAGGCCGCCCTCTGCTCATAGACTTGTGGGCGTCATAACGTGTTTGACACAGAGTTGGTCCGAGGAGACAGCTGGCTTCTTGCCGCATGACGCCCTGTGTGGGTGCCGGCAGGCGGCGACGCGCTTTTACCGCGATGCGAAGCTGAAGACAGAGCGGCTGTCGGTCCACGCGCCGGACGACTACATCGCCTCTCCCATCATCAATCTAGCACTTGACAAGGCGCGGGCGCTGGATGCAACCGTGTCCGGCATGCTTACACACGCATGCAGCGGGCTCGATGCGCGTCCAGAGGCATGTGGCACGGGTTGCATCGCCAACGCTTTCTGCATGCTCGGCGGCAGTGCCAGTACGACGAGCTGTCAAGCGTGGCCGGCCGCTGCATCGAGTTGGCCTTGTCCTCCTGCCTCATCGCTCCATGCAGCCGGATCAGCGAGACGATGGATCAGCAGTGGCTGGGCCTAGCGCCGCCTGTAATGCACGACGACCGTGCGCGCCCGCAACCCGGCTCAGTGGAGCCGCATGATCCTGCTTGCCTATTTCCCTGAGCCACTGGTCGCCGGATTTCATCCGCTTTCCATCAGCGGCAGTGCCTCTGACCTGTGGGGCTCCGCCGGCTGCGTCTGCTCGTCCTGTCAACGCGGTGCGGCTGCTTGAAGAGACGTGCACAGGCAGCCGTTTGTTGCATGTGCCGCTGACAAAGCCTGGGGCCTGCTGACCATGCCCCCCTCCTGCGCGCCTGCAGGCTGTTTCCGCCATACCTGCTTTGTGATGGCGGTGGCGCGGCGCTGCTGGCTGCGGCTCTTCAT
>JAABUR0100009359.1_pt1 | contig 11072 bp, 4 predicted proteins | sample 5560091 | NCBI WGS metagenome assembly JAABUR01 (sample SAMN10711879, study PRJNA513375) | rock metagenome | isolation source: Antarctica rocks | place: Antarctica: Victoria Land, University Valley sud
AGCGAGACAACGCTTGACGTTCATGTTATTTTAGCGTCCACGCTGCTCACAGTATATCTTACACAGCGCGCATGAACTTTTCGTTTCATCGGGCGCATTAAACAATAGGCCGTAATGTTTCTGTCTGACGACGGCGATTATCAAGGGGAAATCAAATGCAGATTTTGAAACACTTCTGCGCGTTTCCGTTCATTATCTGAGGCTAAACTTTGTGAGGCGATTGATCGCTCACATCTCATTTCCTTTGGCGCTCGTCGCTGCCGCGCTCATCTTTAATTCTGCCTGCCGCAACCGTTCATCGCTCGAAGCGCACGCCGCGCGGCAACCAATTGTTTCAACGTCCGCCATCTGGAGTGATTCAAAAGGCGACGGCATCCCGGATTGCATCAGGCTGCGTTCCTTTAATGACCGCGAAAATTTTCGACGCTGGTTTACGAGCATCGCCGAACTACAGTTTTATCAACAGAGCGAAGCATGGAAGCCTTTGCAACGCGATTGCGCTGGCCTCGTGCGCTTTGCGTTGCGTGAAGCGCTGCGCGAGCATAATCGCCTGTGGTTTCACAAAATGGGCGCGGCCTACGAACCCTTTGCGCCGGACATTCGCGCGTACACCCTTGAGCGCAACCCACTCGGTGAAAAACTTTTCCGCGCAAAATTCGGCGTCTTCAAGGAAACGGATTTGATTGATGGCACATTTTCCGAATTCGCAGACGCACGCACGCTCAAAGATTTTAACTCAACGTTTGTCAGCCGTGACCGCCGCGAAGCCGAACCCGGCGATCTGCTTTTCTTTTATCAACCGTGGGCGCAGAAATTTCCGTATCACGTCATGATCTTTCTCGGCAAAGCTAATTTGTCCGTTAAAGACGACGCAGCCAACGGCGCTAACGACTGGGTCGTTTACCATACCGGCACGTCGCCCACGGATTCCGGCACGATCAAGAAAGTGCGGCTCCAAGTGCTTGACGAACACCCTGACAAACGCTGGCGTCCCGTGCCCGCCAACCGCAACTTTTTAGGTTTTTACCGATTGAAAATCCTTCAGTGAAACGAAACGCATCGCGTGCTTCGCGGACTATGAGGTTCAACTTATGACCCGTCGAAAACTTTTCGCAACGCTCGCCTGTTACCTCTCGGTCATCGCGCTTGTGTTTGCCTTCTCGTTCCAGCGCGTGCGCCAGCAAAACAGTTTCGCCGCGCAGACCGCGCCCGATACGCTGCCCGAATATTCTTCTTACACGAAAGCACCCGACGAAAACAGCAAGCCCTTCTTTTCGCTTTTAACGAATCACACCTACGCCACGACAGACCGCGCGCGGCTCTCGCTCAATTATCACGGCATAGATCAATTAGAATTTCGCGTTTACAAAGTTCGCAACCCGGTTGAATTTTTCAAAGGCTTGGATAATCCGCATCAAGTCGGCGAAGACGAAGCGGAACAAATCAGCGAAAAATACAAACGCGCGCCGACGTTTCTCGAAAAACTGCGCGAGTTCAAAAGTTCGATTTATAAAGCGATACGCGGTTACGTTCGCGCACAACTCCAACACGATTCGCGCAAAAGTTTTAATCGCAAATTTCGCCCGGACACCGACGATGATGAAAGCAATCGCGTGCCGCTCAACGTCGCGGATTATGCGCGCGTGCCGTTGCTTAACCCGGATCAACTCGTCAGTAGCTGGCGCGAAAAATTGCCGCCGATGGAAGACGAATATGATCGCCGCGTGATTTCTCTCGGAAGGCGCGAGCCGGGCGTCTACCTCGTCGAAGCGATCAACGGAGGCTTGCGCGCCTACTGCATTGCGATGGTTACGGATTTGACGTTGGTGCAAAAGACGACGAGCGACGGACAATTTCTCGTCTATGCCGTTGACCGCAAAACAGGCGCACCACGCGAAAACGCGCAGATTGAAATCATCAAAGGCCACGACACGATCAAGCGCGGCGCAACGAACAATCAAGGCATTCTCCAAACAAAAATCGACAAACCGAAACACGCGCCGCAAGATGAAGACGAAGCGAATGCCAACGCTGACGCAGACGAATCAGAGGAATCAAACGGCACAACGCCCACGCAAAACTCTTACCTTGTGACGGCAAGCGAGCGCGACAACTTCGCCGTCTCCGATCTGGATTCTTTTTACTTCGGTGAAGACGGCGGCGAAGACGGCGCGGACAGCAATGCCGATCTCAAGAGTTACATCTACACGGATCGTCCAGTGTATCGTCCGGCGCAGAAAATCTATTTCAAAGGTATTCTGCGACGCCTGACTGAAAACGGTTACAAGCTGCCCGCCGGAAATCAGATTACAGTTTCCATTGAAGACCCGAACGGCGCGCGCATACTTGAACAGTCTTTGACGCTTTCATCACGCGGAACGTTTAGCGGCGAAGTGGAAGTCGCCGACGAAGCGCCGCTCGGCACTTACAACATCACTGCGGAATTAGGCGAAGACAGAGCGAGCGGCAGCTTTGACGTGCAGGAATACAAAAAGCCTGAATTCAAAGCGAGCGTCACAATCGCGCAGAAGTACGCGAACGTCGGCGAGCGCGCGAAGTTCAACGTCTCCGCGCGCTACTTTTTCGGCGCGCCCGTCGCACGCGCAGACGTGAAGTATTACATCTATCGCGCGCGCGCTTATTCTTGGTGGGGCGGCGATTCAGAAGACGGCGAAGATGCGTCCGATGATTTCGGCGTCAATTCATCCGCTGAAGATGAAGACATCGGCGGCAGCGGTAGCCATGCTTATTACGGCAGCGACATGGTGCAGGAAGGCGAAGGCAAACTCGACGCCAATGGCCGCCTCGACGTAGATTTCCCCGTTCCGCCGCCCGATGCCGCAGACACTTGGGATTACACATATCGTCTCGAAGCGCAGATTACCGATCCGTCGCGCCGCATGATGGAAGGCAGCGCGAGCTTCACAGGCATCCGCGCCAACACAGTCGCTTACGCCCAACCCGAACGCTACGTTTATTATCAAAATGATACGGCGCGGATTCTCGTCAATGCGAACGATCACGAAGGCCGTCCCGTTCAGACCAAAGTCAAGCTCGCGTTCTTTGAAAGACGCTGGGACAAGGTGATTAAGAAGACCGAAAGCGGCGACGAATATCCAGACTATGAACTGCACGAACGCGAACTCTCGAACGTTTCAGTTGACACGAACGCGCTTGGCAAAGCCGCGATTGATTACGTTGTTCCGATCAGCGGCAGCGTCCACATCAAAACGACCATCGTGGAAAATAATCGTTCAGTCGTTTCCGAAGGCGGTTCGATCTGGGTGGCCGATCCCAAAAATCAATTCTCTGATTTTTCTTACGAAGACGCGGGCACAATCAAACTCGTGCCCGACAAAAAATCTTACCGTGTTGGTGATACGGCGCACATTCTCGCGCTTCTTCCAACAGACAAAGCGCATCTGCTTGTCACAACCGAATTGATGAGCGTGCTGACTGTGCGCCAGATCGACGCGGCAAGTCGCGCCGTGATGATTGACGTGCCCATCGAAGCTCGATATGCGCCGAACGTTTACTTGAATGTTACTTATGTTCAGAAAGGCGAAATGTACACGCAGGATCAATTGTTAGTTGTGCCCGCGCGAGACAAGCTTTTGAATCTGCAAATCATTCCGAACAAAAAAGAATATAAGCCGCGCGAAACTGCTTCCTACACAATCTTCGCGCGCAACATGGACAACACGCCCGCCGCCAATGCGGAAGTCAGCTTCGGCGTCGTTGACGAATCCATTTACAGTATTCAACCAGAATCAATCGGCGACATACGGCGCGAGTTTTACGGGCAGCGCTACAACGCAGTGCAAACAAATTCCTCTTTCTCTTATTCTTTCACGGGCTACGCCGGAAAAAAGATCGTCAAGCTTGCGCAGAACAAACGCGCTTACCAACTCGCCGATTTCAAAAACGATAACTCGACAATTGAGCCTGTCGTGCGCAAGATTTTCAAAGACACTGCTTTCTGGCAACCGAACGTTACGACCGGCGCGGACGGCAAAGCGAACGTTAAAGTTCAATTGCCAGACAACCTGACGACGTGGCGCGCCACCGCACGCGCCATCACCGCAGATACGCGCGTCGGCACAACTACGCAAAAAATTGTCGCGCGCAAAGATGTCATCATCAGAATCGCCAGCCCGCGCTTTCTCACACAGGGCGACACAGTTGTGCTTTCCGGCATCGTTCACAATTATTTGAAAGCAGACAAGCCGACGCAAATTTCAATTGACGTTTCCGGCGGGCAACTTCAAGACCCTACGCGCCAAACCGTCACGATTCCGAAGAACGGCGAATACCGCGTTAACTGGCGCGTCGCTGCGCCTGCGACGGGCGAACTAAAAATACTTGCCAAAGCTTTGACCGACACCGAATCCGATGCGCTCGAAACCAGCATTCCGATTGCGCCGCGCGGCCTCAAACAAACGCGCGGGCATACGCTCGCCATCGCGGAAGAAAACGCGGATCAAACCGTTACTTTCAAGTTACCGAACAATGCCGACGTTAATGCGCGTTCGCTTCGCATCGAAACTGCGCCGTCCATCGCCGCCACGCTCTTCGGCGCTCTCGATTATTTGACGGCTTATCCATATGGCTGCACAGAGCAAACGATGTCGCAGTTTTTGCCGACCGTCATCGTCGCGCAAACTCTCAAAGATGTTCCGACGGCAAACATCAAGGCGACGAACGACATCGCGCGCAAAGTCCAGAAAGGCTTAAGGCGTCTTTATAATTATCAGCACGAAGACGGCGGCTGGGGTTGGTGGAAAGATGATCCGACGGATGCCTTTATGTCCGCTTATGTAGTTGACGGCCTCTGGCTCGCTAAGCGCGCCGGTTATGAAATAGACGACGCGCGTTTGTCACGCGGGCGCGATAAATTAAAAGCGATGTTGGATGCGGGCAAGCTTGACGACAACACAGCCATTGACGCGGAATCGCGCGCGTACATGATTTATGCTTTGAACGAAAGCGGCGGCACGGACGCGCGGCTCGTCAATGATCTCTTCGCCAACCGCAACAATCTGCAACCTTATGGGCGCGCGCTGTTAGCGTTGGCATTGAAAGAGCGAGGCGATGCTAAACGAGCGCAGCTTGTCGCGGGCGAAATCGAGCGTTCCGTTATCGCTAACGACGCGGAAGCGCGCTGGTCTTCAAGGCGCAAAGCGATGCACGACATAACGGAATCAAACGATGTGGAAGCAACCGCGCTTTCCGTCAAAGCTCTCGCGCGCATCACGCCGCAGAGCGCGCTCTTGCCAAAGGCCGCGCGCTGGCTTGTGATGAGCCGCAAGTACGGCGCTTACTGGCTCTCGACAAAGGAAACGGCGTTTGCGATTTTCGGCCTCACGGATTATCTGAAAGTCAGTCAGGAGCTATCACCGGATTACATTGTGGAAGTTTACTTGAACGGCGAGCAAGTTTTAGCGCGCCAGATGACCGGCGCGGATGCACTTTCAGCGCAAACCTTCGTCGTGCAGCGTAAAGGCACAGAGATCGGCAATACATCCGAAGTGCGCGTCGTCAAGAAGGGTCGCGGAATGCTCTACGTTTCGACGACGATTGCGCATTACACAAACGACGAACAAACAGCCGCGCAAGGCAACGCGCAGTTGAAACTAACAAGGGAATACTTGCGCCTGCGCGTTGTGGAAAACGAAAAGGGACGGCCTGCTTGGAAGCTTGAACCGCTCGCGGGCGATGTTCATTCCGGCGATCTGATCGTGTCGCGCCTGCGCGTCGAAGGCCAACCGGCGCGTTACCTGATGATCGAAGACCCGATTCCGGCGGGCTGCGAACAAGTGGAAGCAGTAAGCGGCATTGATCTTAATTACAACGAACACGATTGGAGCGATTGGTACAGCGCGCGCGAATTCCGCGATCAAAAAGCCGTCTTCTTTTTGAATTACTTTAGCGGTAAAGCGACGTATCAATATGCGATGCGTGTTGAAGTGCCCGGACAATTTCGCATCGCTCCGGCGCGCGTCGAACAAATGTATCAACCGGAGATTACAGCAAACGCGGCGAGCGGCGCGCTGACGATTCTCGATAATAAGTAAGCAGTTTTCAGTTTTGGGTTTTCAGTTATCAGAAATCAGCAAGGAGAGCGCGAGTTAAAAGGAGCGAATCATGATTAGAAATTCATTTCTTGCCATCGGCACGACGGCGCGCGAACTCGTACTTGATTGGCACGTCCTCGGCCTCTTCAATGCGCTCTATGCCGCGCTGCTCGTCGCGCTTTATTTTTTTGCTCGGATAAAGGAAGCGAGCGTGTGGCAACTAGGCTTGACCGCGTTTCTCGCTGTTTGCGCGCCCGTGCTGTTTTTTCTGATTCAATCGGCGAGCGTTGTCCGGTACGCGAGAAACGAAGCGCGTCCTGCCGCTCTTTTTCGTCAAGCTGTGAAGGCGCTCTGGAAAATATTTCTGCTCGGCGTGCCGCTCGTCGTGCTCGCCGTATTGTTCGTTTACCTGCTCAATAAGTTACAGGCGCAGTTTCCCGGTGCGGAGACAGAAGCCACGCGTCCGGCGCTCATTCCCTTGTCGCATCCGTCGGCTGCGCACCCGCCGCTACAAACTTTGCGCTGGCCGGATGTTTTCATTTCTTCGTTGCGCCTGTTGCTGCTGGGCGTCTTATTGCCGCTCGCCGCGATTCATTTGTGGCTGGCGGCGGCGCGCGTTGGATTCGTTCAAACTTTGAAAAGCGCGTTGTCAATTCTCGCGCACGCTTTCTCCGCGCAATCAATCTTGATTTACGGCGTCGGGCTGATTCTTTTCGGCTTGATGCCGTTCTTTTTAATTTTCACGCGCACGCCTGTCCGCAGCGCATGGGCGGAACTGTTGCTGTTCGGATTGCGCCTCGCGCTGGCGTTCATCTTTACGCTCTGGGGTTGGCTCGTTACCGTTGGCGCGCTCGCTAAAGCAAACCACGGCGATACGGCAATCGTTGATGCAGAAAACACGGAGACGCCGCTTGCTGTGTAGAAGTTCAGTTATGAAGATCAGCGGAGGAATTCTGTGCTATGCGGGTTCGTCGCTTTGTTCATTGCGCCGTTCATGCTTCGCATTCGTTTGCTTGTGCGTATTGCTTTCATCTTCATGTTCCACGTCACGCGAGGCGTTTGAACCGACACAAACTTTTGCGCGCGAGGCAACCGATGAAGACGTTGATGCGGCTTTGCAAACGGCGGCGACGGCGGCGCTCGGCACGCGGGACGGAAGCATCATCGTGCTTGATCCGCAGACGGGACGCGTGCGTGCCATTGTCAATGCGCGTGTGGCTTTTGAAGAAGCATTGCCGCCGGGTTCGGCGATCAAGCCGTTTACGACGCTCGCGGCCTTGCGCGCAGGGCTAATTGATAAAGATTCGCGTGTGCTCTGCCGCACGGTTTACAGGCACGACGACTTTGCGACGCGTTGCTCGCATTTGAAGTTAAAACCGCCGTTTGATCCCGCGCACGCGCTCGCGTATTCCTGCAATTACTATTTTTCAAAACTCGGCGAAAGATTAAATGCGGAACAGTTCAGCACGACACTCGACAAATTCGGTTTCGGCGCGCGCACAGGCTCGGACGATGAACGCGAAGCGGTGGGCACGCTGCCGCGCAATGAATGGCGCGTGCCGTATGCGTTGGGCTTTGGCGATGCGGTGCTCGTCACGCCCGCGCAATTAATCACAGCTTACGCGGCGCTTTTTAATGGCGGGCATTTGTATGTTCCGCAACGCGCTGCTTCACAGAATTTTATCAAGCAGGAACGCGCTGCGTTGGAAATTGCGCAGGCAGATCGCGCGCTGCTGCTCGAAGGATTGCGCGGCGCGGTGGCTTACGGCACGGCAGCGCAGGCCGGATTAAATTCGCTGCCGCAACTCATTTTCGGGAAGACGGGCACTTCACTGCCGCGCGAAGATTTTCGCACGCACGGTTGGTTCATCGGCATCGCGGCGGATCGTCACAATGCTGATCGTCAAGAGGCAGCAAGCGCAGAAAAAAGTTCTCTTGAAAAGTTGTCTCCGACATCAATGCGCCTCGCCGTCCTAGTCTTTCTCAAGCACGCGCACGGAGCCGAGTGCGCCAGCCTCGCCAGAAATATCTTTGCGGCATACGCGCGCGCCCGAACGACAGACACCGACGCGTCATCATCAAACGATAAAGAAGCACAGGCGTTGACTAACAGGCATGGAGCGTCTTCTGCATACAACCCGCACTCATCTGCAATTTCGTCTGTGGTGCGCGTTCGCCAACTGCGCGAAGAAACGACGCGAACTTTATCGCTTGATGATTATGTCTTCGGCGTGCTGGCGGCGGAATCAAGCGTCGAGAATAATCTCGAAGCGCTGAAGGCACAGGCAGTGGTAAGCCGCACCTACGCGCTGAAGAACACGAATCGCCACGCGCACGACGGCTATGATTTTTGTAACAACACGCACTGCCAACGTTACATACGCGTGATTGACGAAACGACGCGCCCGGATTTTTATCAACTGTTGCATCGAGCGATCAAAGAAACAACAGGTGAGGTTCTGCTTGACGAACAAGGACACCTTGCCGACGCTTACTTCAGCGCGTCGTGCGGCGGGATGACGGCGAACATCGGCACGCTGTGGGGCAATACATTCACTCCTGTGTATTTGCGCGGCGTGCTGGATGAGTCTTGCGCGAGTGAACCCGGAAGCAAATGGACGAACGTGATTTCGCGCGCGCAGTTAAGCAAAGCTTTACGCGTTGATGCGCGCAGCGATGTCGGCGCAAGGCTCAACGATGTGCGCGTTGTGAAGCGCGACGCGACCGGGCGCGCAGAAACAATTGCGCTGGAAGGTGAGCGCCGCCGCACTTTGCGCGGATGGGATTTCAAAATTATCGTCGGGCGCACACTGGGCTGGGATGTACTGAAGAGTTCGCGCTTTAACATTGTGCGCGCTGGAGATAATTTCGTATTTCGCGGCAGCGGGTTCGGGCACGGACTCGGCCTCTGTCAGGCGGGCGCGCATAGGATGGCGCTGCGCGGCGCTTCGTCTCGCCAAATACTGAATCAGTATCTTCCGGGCACGCGCGTCAACGATGTCGAAACGAAAAAGATAAATGTAGAGACAGGATTTATCCCTACCCGTGTTTCTGGATCGTCGGGTGGCACGATGACCAGTAGTCTTCAGGGAGCGAGATTTCAACGCGCCGCTCTCATTGCCGATGCAACGAGCGATGCGATGCCATTGCGTGCGCGCTTGCAGAGGAATTATTCAAGCCCGTCCGAGCGTTATAATATTTCTTCGCCACGCCTTGTTTTGTCGGGCGAGAACTTTCGCGTGAGTTATCCGCTGCGCGTGGAGCGGCGCGACGTTGAGGAGGCGTTGCGCATACTTGAAGCGGCGCGCGTGGATTTATCGAACCGTCTCAGGCTTGCGTCGGTTAATGGACGTGAAGTGCCGAAGCTTGAATTGTTTGTGCATGAAACGACGGGCGATTTCGTCGCGGCGACGGGACAGCCGGTGTGGGTTGCGGCGGCGACGCGCGGCGCACGCATCGCCGCACAGCCACTCCAAACTTTGCGCAAACGCGGCATACTTGCGGCGACTTTGCGGCATGAATACGCGCACGCGGTTATTGATGCGCTCGGTCGTGGACGCGCTCCGCGCTGGCTTGGCGAAGGTCTCGCAATTCATTTTGCGGGCGAGGGCAGAAGCATCCATCGCAACGCGCGCACACCGGAATTATCGCTCGACGAACTTGAGAAAAGATTGACGCAGCGTACTGCGTCGCCGCAGGAGATGCGCGCGTTGTATGCTATGGCTTACCGGGAGGTTGCCGCGCTGATCCGGCGCGAAGGTGAAGCGAGCGTGTGGCGTCGCTTAGCACGCTAGTAAAGCCGTATACTTGGTTCGCCACCCAATCTTTATATCATCCGGCTGATCGCGCATTCTTTGCGAGTGCGCTGGTGTTTTGATCCGGCGAATCTCTAATCGCTTTGATTCTTTCGAGTTGACCTGAAATTTATGGAAACGACAAACACGAATGCGCCGCTGTTGGAGATGCGCGAGATTACGAAAACTTTTCCGGGCGTGCGCGCGCTCGACGGCGTGACGTTTGATTTGCGCGCCGGAGAAATCCATGCGCTCGTCGGTGAAAACGGCGCGGGCAAATCAACGCTGATGAAAGTTCTCGGCGGCGTATATCCGTATCCAGATTACGGCGGCGAAATTCGTCTCGGCGGAGAACTGCGACGCTTTGCCAAAATCCGCGACGCCGAACATGCGGGCATCGCGATTATCTTTCAGGAACTCTCGCTGGTGAAGGAAATGACCGTCGGCGAGAATATCTTTTTAGGCCGCGAGCCGCGTCGCTTTGGCGTCATACGCTGGCATGAGCTTTATGGGCGCGCCGCAGAACTTCTCAAAGAATTGAAGCTCTCGCTTGATCCGCATACGCCCGTCGGCAACTTGGGCATAGGCCAGCAGCAGCTCGTCGAGATTGCCAAAGCCCTATCGCAAAACGCGCGCATACTTGTGTTGGATGAGCCGACTGCTGCCTTGACGGATACGGAAGTTGAAACGCTTGCGCGCATTCTGAATGATCTTCGCGCGCGTGGCGTCGGCATGGTCTACATTTCGCACAAGCTTGATGAAGTGTTTCGTTTGAGTGACCGCATCACAGTGCTGCGTGATGGGCGCACCGTCGGCACGGATCGAACAAGCGAGTTGGACGAAAGAAGTGTGATTGCGCGTATGGTCGGGCGCGAAGTCGGCGACGTGTTTCCAAAATCCGAACATGCGCCGGGCGAAACTGTTTTTGAAGTGCGCGACTTAAAGATTGAAGACCCGAACGTGGCTGGTAAGTTTCTGGTCAACGGCGCGAGTTTCAGTGTGCGGCGCGGCGAAGTGTTAGGGATCGCGGGGCTGATGGGCGCAGGCCGCAGCGATCTGTTGATGGGAATCTTCGGCGCTCACGCGGGGCGCACGGCGGGCGAAGTTTACGTTGATGGCAAGCGCGCACGCATCCAGAGTCCGGCGGATGCGATACGTTACGGTATAGGCTTTGTGACGGAAGATCGCAAACGATTCGGCCTTG
>JAABUR0100009360.1_pt1 | contig 11071 bp, 9 predicted proteins | sample 5560091 | NCBI WGS metagenome assembly JAABUR01 (sample SAMN10711879, study PRJNA513375) | rock metagenome | isolation source: Antarctica rocks | place: Antarctica: Victoria Land, University Valley sud
TTACCATGAGTATCAACGCAAAGAACCTCACATATGGCAGGTCACGTGCTCAATCTATCCATCTCCCAGGTATGCTTACCGAATGTAGATTCCAACGAGCCAGCATTCTTGCGTAGACTTAGAGGAGAATATGGAGGAGACGGCGCGCGACATGGATGTCCTCCCGCAAGGCCTAGAAAGCAGAAAATCAGTGACGACGAAGACGACGAGCCTACTTATGTGCAAGAAAATACGCATGATACCATCTCCAAAGCTGAGTATGACGCAATGGTGAAGAATGTTGAAGTCGAAAAGCTGGAAAACAGTATTGTGGTTCCACAAATGAAACCAGACGGTCATGAAAGGGCTCTTGAGGAACTTGGCAAGTCTCCGCAAGATCCTGCGCCATCAAAGCAGCAGGTGGCCGGGATTGGGGGCAACGCAAAAAGAAGGCTGGCTAAGATTGTTCGAGAAGACGATGAAATGGAAGCCAGCCAGCATCATGTAGGCGGTCTCATCAATGAGAAAAAGGTCAAATCGAAGAAGGGCAAAAAAGTCAAACTGTCCTTTAATGAGTGAATTAGTCAGTTGAAACAGGAATGATTCAAAGTGGACAGGAGTATCCTTTGGGGAGAGTGTTTTCGTATTTGCATCGACTCGGTTTTAGTTTTGGGAATCTTGGCACATCCAAGTCGAATTGAAGCCAAGGTTACTTATTGCTTAGAGTGGAGCTGTTCTGGTCCTGCGCACAGCTTGTGGTAGGCGCACACAGATAACATGAGATTTTACGATATCCCTCAAGAAATTATAATGCGACTCTCGAAGTTACAATAAAGCATATCTCTACAATTCCTATTTATTTTCCGGGTTTGCTTGGTGGCTCCTCGCACAAACGTCGGTGGGATAACTAAGGTACCTTAGATCCTTAAGGTACGAAATAGATACCCGCATACGGAATACATATCTATGCTCGAGGCTCTTTTATTCCTTGCTTTGATAAGCCTCAATAGCCTACCTGGATAATAAGACGGCTAATTGAATTGGGCTCCTGAAAGTAGTAGAGTAAGTTGAATCACGTGATCTTTGTTTAGTTGGAAATAAAGACCTCCGTAGGGCAAACGTCTTCCATATTAGCTATTTCGACACATATAACATATGTGGTAGCACAATACCAACAAAGCTGACTGTCAATGTGCAAGATCACAGTGTTTTAATCCTTCAATTATGCTCTGCGCAAGTACGTACACGGTTTAAAATCTCAGTAGGATAATGCTAACCTACCCCAGTATCTGGCGAGGCTCCTCAAGCTCCTGTAGTTTCAAGCAAAAGTGGTTTGTACAGAACCCTAATATATCAACTGACTGCGCTGACTTTGGTAGGCCATATTTTTGAGAAGCGCCTCGTAGAGGCTTACATCTCAGAGAATGGGAAGGATCCAGTAACCAATGAAGAATTGACGACGGACGATTTGATAAAACTCAACTCAGCCCACATAGTTCGGCCTCGACCCCCAACTTTGACCTCAATACCCTCACTCCTATCAGTATTCCAGAACGAATGGGATGCGCTCGCGCTGGAGACATATACGCTGAGGCAACATCTGACACAGACACGACAAGAGCTCAGTACAGCACTCTACCAGCACGATGCCGCTGTCAGGGTAATTGCGCGATTGACACGAGAAAGGGATGAGGCTCGGGATGCACTATCAAAGATCTCTGCCAATGGCGGCGTAGCGAGCAATGGGGACGTTATGCAAATTGATGGGCGAGAGCTACCAAACACTCTTTTTGCTAAGGTAGAGGCTACACAAGAGAAGTATGCTGCAAAATCTGATGGCTCTTGCAAGCCGAACAGGATTTCGTAAACTTACAAATGCTTCAAAGGTTATCTAAAACCCGACGGAAACGCGTGGTTCCCAGCGAGTGGGCCACCCATGATACCATTCAGTCCTTCGCTCCGATTAGAAAATCGGAAGCACTCTATCCCGATACTCGATCAATTGCGCTCGATACGAACGGCCAACTGGCGCTGCTGGGTGGGACTGATGGACGTGCCGGTGTGTACTCAATATCTCAGAACAAAGTAGTGCATGAGCTTGAGGTGGGACCCGGTGCTGTTACAGATACTCTGTGGGCTGGAGATCAAGCTATCTTCGCTACAAGTGCTGGTGCTGTCAAAGTCTTTGATAAAGGATCCGAGGTTTTAAGCTTCTCTTGTCACGCGGGGCCTGTAACGACCCTCACACTACATCCTAGCGGGGATATCCTGGCCTCGGTGGGGATCGATAAGACTTATGTATTTTACGATCTTACTTCTTCCACGCAAGCTCTTCAGATTGCCACAGACTCCGGTAAGCATTATGATATTGGTGGACATGCTGCACGAGTTAACGTAACGCCAGCTCTAACCACCGCTGAATTTCATCCCGACGGGCATTTGTTCGCCGCAGGAGGAGTAGATGGGCAGATTAAGGTGTTTGATGTGAGGTCCGGAGCGAATGCCGCCAATTTTGATGAGCCGGGTCCCATCAAAGCTCTATCATTCTCAGAGAACGGCACATGGCTTGCATCTGTCGTGAAAGGATCAACGAATGTGTCCATCTGGGACTTGCGGAAGTCTGCATCAATCAAAGCGCTGGAAACAGGTGGTCCTGTCGACAGCATACGATGGGACTACACGGGCCAATTCTTAGCTACGGCAGGCCCTAGCGGTCTCACTGTTCAAAAATATTCAAAATCTACAAAGGAATGGTCCGAACCTCTGAGGATTGCTGCACCAGCTGTTGATATAGAGTGGGGTCCCAAAGCGCACTCTCTCGTCTCGGTGGGGGGTGATGGAACCATTACAATTTTAGGGTCAAGATAGAGGAAAGCCATTCTCCAACCACTCAGTGAGTAACCCTGCTCTGCATTCATCTCTCTAGATTCTGGTCTCGGAGGGTTGTAGGTAAGCTGGAAGATACCATTTGATGCTTCTCGTTCAGTATTCATAGCTACCCGTACTCTCTCACAACCACTTCTTAATCGATTGTATTATCCGTGACCGTTATATGGGGGCACGCCCAGTACAGACACATAGTTGTCCCCGATCGCAGATTCGCGGCACTTGTGGTCAGTGGACAGGGCTTTCGACGTACTTGTGATTCGGATTGGAAACTCATAAGATAACTTTGCTCGAACGCCTTGAGGTACTTTGAGTGCCAACTTTGATGTGGTTGAGCCCAAAGATGTGTAGTCCGCAAGAAGCCACCTGATGCACAAGTCCTTTACCTCCATTCCCTCTTCTCACAGCATCATTCCCCATCTCGACAGTCCCATGATCACAGACCCGATTGCATGCGTCCAAGCCTTCCCCTCTATCTCCCACAAACCTGTCACGACAGTATCGACAATGCCTGCTGCTGCGCAACAAAGCAGTAATGTAGCCTTGAGGCATTAAATGCTAATAAAACGCGAAAACCGCCAGTCCAATAGCAAGGTTGCGGCCACCAAATACTGGGACAGATCGAAGAGCTTTGTTTCCAGAGATTTGGTTATTGGAACGAGGCTCTAGATCAAGCCCGAATATTCGGGCAGCAGCGAGAGGTGAGACAAACGTATAGATAGATCCTTAGTAGATATGTTACCGAAAGTGGTGAAGAGGAGAGCGGTGGGAAGTGCTCAAGAATGAGGCATTGCAATTTTTCCTATGAGACAGACCGACGGCAAAGAATGAGGAGTGGGTGAAGAGGCTAGATGAAGAAGGCTTGGTGGTTTCATGCATTCTCCAAGGTACTCCACAGATTCTATGTGTGATACTCAATGTGAACGTCTGCTGTGCCGTGACTGCATCGAGTATGGCGCCCGCCACCTGGTGCTTCTCGATACTTTCGCCGCTCACAAAGCCTGGGTCTTGATCCAACACCAAATCACCACGTCGCACCCAGCGTCACTCCTGGATGCCGTATAAATTCACCTGAGATTGGTTTCAAAAAGTATAGCTTGAAAATACCCGCTCATGGGCAGATCATGGATGCCCAGTTTTCCATTGCGTCAATCCCACCTTTTCCCCTCCAAGACTTCCAGGACCATACCGTATGTTTTAACGCAGACACAACATACTACCCAGCTGACTTCTCACTTGTGTTGAAGGAAGCCTACGATCAGATGACGTGTAATTCCAGCAACCCTGAATTGCCCTGGATCTACAACCATCCGGAACCTTTTAGCAATAACACCAACTTCGACGCACCTGCCTCTTTCAACTCATTATTCTTCAATTCGGAAGCTCTCCGGTTTCCTGGTGACGGCCTTGACTTCAGGAGGCCTGCCATGCCTGGACCTGAGCAGAATGTCATCGATCTCACAGAAAATTCCAGCCCGGTGGAACATAGGGTACGTCTAGATCTAGGATTATCGTCAGCATCTACACCATCGCGAGTAAACCGCCCACCACGCTTTCCACGAGACATCATCGACTTAGAAGAGCAGGAGGCTACGGCAAGCACAGCGGGCGTAAGAGCCGGTAGTCCGGAAATTGAATTTGTTTCTTCTCGAGCTCTTCCATCAACGACACAGAGTCGCTCTCAGTCGGCTGGGCGCCACCATGGACGAAGGAACGCGGAGTCTGATCAGCATATACGGCCGCCGGAAAGCAACCGCAATCGACCATCAGGAGGTTGGCCAGACTTGCGTGACCAGGTGTCAAGAGTACAGCAATCAGTTCGACATCATCCACGTATACACCCCCTAAACGCACTCATACATCGGGATATACCTAACCGAACGCCGCCACGCAACCAAATATTAGATGTCGACCTTGACACAATTTTCGTAAATACTACTCAGAACATGATCCTTCCGGGAGAGCTTGATTTTAGCACTCAGGGTTTTCTCATGGGTGATGTTGTACGTCCGCCACCACCTCCGCCGACTTACGATGCGCCTTCTACTCCACGTAAGGGTTTCACGAGATCACCAAAAGAGGAAGATGTGCTGGTTTGTCCAAATTGCGAGGAAGAGTTGGGGATCGGTGGAAATGATTTCAAGAGACAGGTCTGGGTAATCAAAAGCTGCGGCCACGTAAGGCACCCAGTATCATTAATCCACAATCCCAATGCTAATAGGGATTAGGTCTACTGTGGTGAGTGCACAAGATATAGATTCAAGAACAAGGCAAAGCCAAAATTGAAGACGAAACACTTCAGCAAATGCGTTGTTGATGGATGCGGGGACAAGACGGTTACCAATGTGAAGAGCCTGTTCCAGATCTATCTGTGATGAGTGTTTTATCCTGTCTTTACCCCGGGAAATTCGGCATAGCGCTTGGCGTTGGTGGTTGCATTCACTATCCCTGGCGAGGAAGTGGCAGGCATGGGTTGATGGGAATCCTACGACATTTGGCGTTCGCTTTTGCTCGGAGGAATCTGCATAGGGATATCTATACCTGAGATGACGGGAGCTGGGCATTGTGTAATATACGCATTTACATATGAGACAATTCGTTGCAGAGTTTTCCGCCAAGTTTCTTCCTCCCAAGACTCTATCGCTGATACTTTCGAAAAGAGACCGAGAAATCGCAAGATGCTAGGAGCGTGCTCGGTTCTGGTACCCTTATCTCCATCAACAACGCTAAGATAAGATAAGCCTTCCCCTGCACCTTACCGGATTCAGCCTTCGCAGTCCCAACCATAAGGTAGATTAACAAATTCGAACTATATACCAAACACCACAGCGGAGTCACCTCTCCCCTTCACCTCACCTCACCTCACCTCACCTCACCTCAACCAACTTGCTCTCTTTTTTCCCCCCAAACATTCTTTTCCCATACCTTCCCCTGGTCCGCAGCCATTCCATAATTCGCCATGGACTCCAGCGCTCCCCGTTCGCCCAAAACCCAGTACCTAATTCTGTACAATCTTGTGAGCGCCGTGCTCTGGGTTGCCGTCCTAGGTCGTGTCATCCTCCTCGTCCCGCTTGTTGGTTTCGAAAATGTCCACGGCGGAGTCGGCGAGTTTGCCAAATGGACACAAACGCTCGCGGTCTTAGAGGTTGTACATTCGGCATTAGGTAATTCACTGCTCCCCATGCTAGCCCTTTTGGGGGTTCAGGAGTAGCAGCGAGATCTAGGTACTCCCATATTGAGGGATTACTTAAGTAACGATGTGATTCCCATCCAGGACTCGTCCGATCCCCCCTCCCCACAACCGTAATGCAAGTCTGCTCCCGCCTCCTCCTCGTCTGGCTTGTCGTCAACCCGTACCCCCAAGAGACCTCCACGTCTCCCTTCTACAGCACCATGCTTGTCGCCTGGTCCGCCACCGAAGTCATCCGGTATTCTTATTTCGTCCTAAATTTAAGGGGCTGGGTGCCAGGATTTGTGACCTGGTTGAGATATAACGCGTTTTACGTCATGTATCCTTTGGGCATCGGGAGCGAGTGTTGGTTGATTTGGCTGGCCAGTGGGGTGGCGCCGGCTTGGTATGGGTGGGCGTTATGGGCGATATTGGGGGCGTATGTACCTGGTGAGTTTCGGCAGTTTCGTCTACATTCATTGGGGGGCGAAATAAAGGAAGACTGGGCTAATCTGAGACAGGGGGCTATATTTTATATTCGCACATGATTGTGCAGAGGAGGAAGACGATGAGGGGGAAGGGACTGGAGAGGAGGAGTAGGGCCTCGACCCAGCAAAGAGTTTTTTAAGGAAAGAGAAGGGCTGTGTAAGAAGAGAAAATATCCCAGATTTCTCTTCGGTCCATATATCTCCTGGACGGTGTTCGACATAATGGTCTCGGTATAGGAAAATAATTACCTTGGGGCCCCAAAGTCTTTAGGTGTAACGAAACGGCCTTGGTATGTCTTCTGATTTGGGAGAATTAAATACGGAGGGCTCTCGAGCGCAGCCAGTGTTCGAACAGCCGCAACCTAAATAGTTCCAGCCGTTTGCCTACACTTACAATCTCATTTGGAGCAGCGAACTCGAACAGCCTATATATGTCACCGTGGACTTTTGATTCAAAAGACAGCGGAACACATGGACCCATACTCCTTATATACCAACATTGGGAACATGTTTGAACAAGCGGCAATTCAGACCTGAGGTAATTGTTTTACCATCTTCTGTCGTCAATGCATCAAAAACAACAAGCGAGCTCTATACGATGGAAATCCTTGCACGTAAACCGGTTTCCTCAAAACCATTTCCCACTACCGGATAATTCTCGACCTAAGATATGACCACAGTATAATATATGTTTGTGTGTAAGATACAATTCTATCTGGCTCATTTCTGAACCTATGGGGGTATTGCTCTAAAAGATGATGTTCTCACCATGAAAAGATATACTTCTGAGCGGAAATCCCCTTTTTGGGGGGGAGGGGGTGAAGATGTTAATTTGATGATTTGAGGATTATCACGCAAATTTAACTCTTGTTTGCCGCCTTCTTTAGCATTCACTAGCTTATCTATCTATAAGATATGGCTTTCACATACGATGTGTCTGCGTATAGGAGGTGGTTCTAGTTGGATCAAAAACAACAGAAATCCCATAAGGCTGCAGTCTTATATCTTGAACTTATGGGGTATTTCCTACCACATGCCATAGACCTCATCTATCACCAAAGCAAGTTTTCCTCTTTCACACATCTCCTAGCTCACATTTGGCTGCTCTATCACTTTGCTTACGGCGAACGAGCTCTGGATATGGAATAAATTTCATCAACACATCTCTCCCGCTTTATTCGTTCGAACCCCCTATTCTTTCTCGATGCAATCCCAACCGCCTGTGAATCCTTTTCACCCAATGCAACGACCAGAAAACCATGGATCAAATGCCATTCAGATAGCCTTCGCTTTGAGACTAGCTGACTTCCCCAGAAGAGGACCAAGAGTATCGTCCACTCAGTCCGCAATTACCCGGATTCAAAATAAATCCAAGACGTTTCTTAATCGTGAGGGACATTTTCCCGTCCTGGTCCCCAAGACCCGCCCTGTGGACACAACTACCTTTCATTCCACCTTTTCTGCCCCAACTACGCTCTTTAATGGCCTTCTCATCACCCTTGAAAAATCCGTTGGGTGATTCGGATTGATCGGATATCGTTCATACGTGCTGCCTTCAACCTAGTTACTCTACTATGCTCACAACAAGGACGGGAGAGTGCGAGAGGGTCCAGAAAACCAAACATTTCCACACTATCCGCTTCTTCCATAACCATGGTATATTCCGTCCGTTTTTCGCCCTCCCGTGCGTGACATTAAGCCCTCATATGCATATGATACTTCCATCACCATGAACGTATACCTACATAAACCTCATCTGGCTCCTCTGCGATTGCTATTGTTAATTTTTCCGGCCATATCAGGAAGCCAACCAAACTAGCACTCTCCACACCATCTTACGCCAACTCCTTCCCCCTAGCCTCTTCATCTACGCAGCCTCGGGCACTCCCTCTCCAAGTTCCCATTTCATTACCATTATTGTTTCGAGGGTCGTTGGGAACAGGCACGTTCAAGCGCGGCTAGGATTAGGTCTCTACGAAAGTCTCTAATGCTGGGTCTTAAAAGGTAGGTGATAGATAGTTCTTAGGACGTTGGGGTTATGGGTGAGGGTTTGGTAAAGGAGACTTCTACTCGTAAGAAACCGTTGATGAAAGTAGTTTATTTGCGTGACTGGGGGATGCTGTACTATTTCGTAAAACACTCCACGAGGGTTTTATGCTGGAAACAGGCGAACAAAGGCTGAGGGTAGACGGTTACTTCGTTAAGGAGATTGGATAAATCGATCTTGTATGCAATCCTGTAGGAATATATCACCCTAGTAGTGTTTTGGATACACCGAAGAAAGTCCGACGCCCTTTTCTCCCATGCGTTGGATCTTCTTGACTTCGTGTAGAACATCAGCCCACCAATCGACCTAACAATAACACATGACACATATCTCATCCGCCGTACTTTCCTCCTCCGTTACTCACTATGTCCCCTGTCCAAGCTCTTCCTCACAGCGCCAAAACCCCTCGTAAAAAGCCGATGTACATCCACACTCCTCTTCTCCGCATTCCCACTCTTCACCTTCCCGTTATCATCGTCCCTATCGACACGACAATCCATCATCTCCAGCTCCACAAAGCCGCTCTTGCCCATATCCGAGGACCCACAGCGCTCTCTTTTGCGCAATTGAGCACTTTCTTCGCTGGGTCTGTCCATAGCTCTCGGCCGATCGAGGAGTTTTTGAACTTCTGCTTCGCGGCGGTCCTCTTCTTCTAGGGTTCGCTTCTCTTCTAGCTCAATCACATCTGCACGACCGGTCGACGGCATTTCTCCAGCTGCGGCTTCTCGAAACCGCTGTTTGCAAAGCTCATCCTTTTCCAGTTCCTGAAAGATGTCCGCCTCAGTCGGCGCCCACGCAATCCGGAGCGACTTCACCGCGATTTCAAAAGCCCAGCATGCAGTAACAATCAATATTAGGGTCAACCACCACAGAGCGTTCCTGCCAAAGCGCTGCAGAAAGCCTTCTTTGACATCATAGATGGTATTGTTAGAATAAACTGCGCTGAGGATGATGTTCCATAAAAACCAGCCACCAACACTCAGTACCATAGCGATAACACACGTGATGCTCTTGTTGTGGAGTTCCAGAAACTGAATTTTCGTGGCGATGACGATAATACATGCTGTGAATGTCAAAGCGCCCATGGCGAATAAGTCATTGTCAGTAGTGAAAAGTGCTTGGCCATAGAGACCGAGCATTAGGAAGAAGATAATGACGGCTTCGGTACTCGCCTTAAAGACCCAGAAAGCGTAGATGAAAAGATTGAAGGCGCCGTTGCGATGACCGACTGTATAGAGCTCGGGCACAGCGAGGAGAGTGGATGCGGCGAGATCTTTTTCAAAGATACCCATGAAGATCACAGGGAGTGAGGTGAAGAGCGTGTTGAACATGGACAAGGACCATGATTCGTAGAGTGAGGTGCCAGTGTAGCCGGCGTAGCGCTGATATAGAGCTTGGGTGAGGTAGAAGAGCATTTCTTTCCAGAAAGTGCTGAGGGTGTATTTGCAGGTGCGGATGTAGTTCCATCGTCCATGCACGAGGAGGAGCTTGAGAAGGAAGCGGAATTGCGCGATTGAGTAATCCGATGTGCGAGCTGCTTGCAGGCCCTCTTTACCCGTGATGCCAATGCCGACGTGCGCTTCCTGGATCATGGCAATGTCGTTTGCCCCGTCTCCAATTGCGAGGGTGACAGCATGTCTGACTTTTCTGCGAATGACGCGGACGAGGTAGGCTTTCTGACTTGGAGAAGCCCGGCAGCAGATTACCGAGTCGACAATGATGGCAAGGTCTATGAAAAGCTTCCTGATGATTTCGTCGGCTTCGACGAGAGCCAGTGTTTGACCGTCAATCACGACGACGGAATGAGCTACACGTCCGCTCGTGATCTCGAGAGTAGCAGCCGCCATCCTGTGTTGAATGTCGCCAGCGGACCGATCGAGAATTGTTATCGATGAGTAGTCTTTGATCAACCGACACGAATGGCCAATATTGACGGCTGTTTGGAGTTTATCTCCTGTCAACATCCATAGCTTTATCATGGCTCGCCGAAGCTTATCGATAGCTTCAGGTACTCCCTTCTGTAGCTTATCTTCGATAGCAGTTGCGCCTGCAAGCTCGAAGTCTTTCTCGATCATTTCCCCAGCTCTCTCAACCATATCTTGTCGATCAACAAGACTTATCGAGGCATCAAGATAGACCTTCTTCCAGGCTGCATATTCCTCTTCCTCTAAGTATCTATAACCATAGAGCAAAGTTCTCAAACCTTCTGCAGCGAAGTCATTGATATGCTGGAAACATCGCTCAAAGACCGCTGCATCATCCACGACCAAGGCCTCTTCGACCAGTTCTTCTCTGTCGTCGCCTTGGAAGGAAGACCTGCCCTCAAAACCTCCGGGACGTTTGGTACCGAAGTGGGTCGAAGGCCGAGGTGAGTAATAAATACTCTCAGACTCCCTTGGGGATAAATTTACGTCTGTCTCCCGATCTTTTAACCACCCGTCAAGCTCATCTCGAATCGGCTCAAGTCGTCTGGCAGTCATGCTTGGGCGTGTGGCACCACCT
>JAABUR0100009363.1_pt1 | contig 11070 bp, 8 predicted proteins | sample 5560091 | NCBI WGS metagenome assembly JAABUR01 (sample SAMN10711879, study PRJNA513375) | rock metagenome | isolation source: Antarctica rocks | place: Antarctica: Victoria Land, University Valley sud
TGGCGGGGGCTCGGGCCTTCGGCCACCGCGATGTTGTCATACCCGAGCAGCGTCCCCTTGGCCTCCTCCAGCGCGACGATCGAGATGTTGTAGGTGGTCTTGAACTGGGCCTCCCGCGCGACCGCGTCGGCGAACTGGGCGACCGAATCGAGGTAGCGGTCGATCGTGATCCGCCCTTCCTCATAGAACGCCTTCTGGGCCTCGAGCCGCTGGGCGGCGGCGGCACGCAACCGCGAGGCCGTCTTGAATTGCTTGTAGTTGGCGTCGATCTCCACGAAGAACCGCGCCAGCGAGTGGGCCGTCTGGTGGACGATCTGCTGCAAGAAGGCGCGTTGCCGGAGGAGCGACAACTGCGCCTGCTTGTTGTTAGCCAGCGGGGCCCGCATCCCCAGCGGCATCGCGAAGGTGAAGCCGAGTTGCCATTGCTGGAAGTTGTTGAAATCCCTCGGCTGGGAGTTCACGCCCGCGGCGCGCTGCTGTAAAGCGACGAGGGGGTCGATGGCGCGGAGGGCCGCCCCGGTCATGTTCGCCTCGGCCGAATCGAGGTTGTCCCCCAGCCCGTTGAACTGGTACAGCGCGTTGAGGTTCAACACCGGCAGGAGCTGGTTGCGGGCCAGGAGTAATTGCAGCTCGGCCACCCGGACCTGTAACTGCTGCTGGACGATGTCGGGCTGGAAGGTGACCATCTGGGCGAGGCAGACGTCCCAGTCGGGCTCCATCCGCGCCTCGGTCGGGGCGGTGGCGGGGACGATCCGGCGGTTGTCGGCGGGGGGGAGGCCGAGGATGTTGCGCAGTTGCCGCTCGGTCGTGATGACGTCGGAGGTCCGGGTCACGAAATCGAGGCGGAACTGCTCGAGCCGCTGCTGCGCCTCGGCCACGTCGGCACGCGTGCCGCGCCCGACCTCGAGCTCGGATTGCTCGCGCTTGAGGATTTCCTCGCCGAGGGAGACCGCCGTCTCGCTACTCCAGAGCTGGACTTGCTGCTGGGAGAGGCTCCAATATTGCTGCTCGATCGAGCGGACGCTGGCCATGACCTCGGCCTTGAATCGCCAGACCGCGGCGTCGGCGCTGAGCCGGGCGATGACGATCGGCGCGCGGTTGGCCTCGAGGCCGGAGGGCGCCCCGGCCTGCTGCCCGGGCAACGGGGCGCTCCCGAGCAAGGGCTGGGTCAACTGGAGTTGCGTGTTGGTCGTGTAGGCCGAGGGGAAGGCGTTGGACGGGCTGTTCGAGTAGTTGTAATTGATGTTGTGGGTCACCCCGATCTGGGCACCCGTCGCGGTCCGCTTCTGGACGGCCGCCTGGAACTGGGCGGTGTCCTGGATGAAGACGATGGGGACGCCCCCCGCCCCCGGGCCGAAGGCACCGGCCTGGAATCCGTTATTCGCCGGGGTATCGCTGTGGCCCCACAACAGGCTGGTGGTGAAGGCGGTGTCGAAGGTCGAGAGCGCCTGCGCGATCTGGGTCTCCGAGATGGCCGGGTCGTAGACCGTGGCCAGCGTGCCGGCACCCAGCGAGCTGGCGATCCCCGCCCCCGCGCCGGTGTTCAGGGGGGTGGGCTCGAAACCGCCGATCGGGATGCCCTGGGCACCCAGCGAGATGACCCGGATGACCTCGGAGTTATCCAGCCCGATCCTGATCGCCTCCTGGAGGGTCATCGGCCAGACTTCTTGCGCCTCGGGGTCGTTGGTCGTCCTGGGCTTCGCCATCTTGGGCATGGCCATCGACGACGTGGCCAGGTAGGTCGCCCGCTGGATATCCTTATCTTCCTGCTCGATCGTCCCCATACTGTCGTGGGGGACGGCCTTCGATTGATCGATGTAGGGCATCTTCCGGCAGCCGACGGAGGTGGCCAGGGCCAGGGCCGCCATCGCGCGGGCTGTCCGATTCTTGAACGAGGTCAATCGCATGGCCAGGCCGTCCTTGACTTAGAGCGCCATGTGACGAGTGGTACCGAGTCGTCCGGGAAGGGCCCCGTCACCGGAGACCGTCGGTCAATGAAATGACATGACCCCCGCGACCCCGTCGACGGCCGGGCGCATCCATACGTCCCGGGCCGCAACGATCCTTGAACCTCCAGAGGACGCCGCCGAAATCGAGGTGTGCGGCCTCGTCCCTGGTTTCGTCAAGGTCTTCCACGAGCGGAAAATCCCGGAGCGTGTCCTACCGACCCACGATCCGGGGACCGACCGATCGACCTGTATGGTTGAATCGGTCGCGAGAGATGTACGTCTTGAGCATGTCGCGGGGATTATAGGAAACGCCCCGAAAATGCCTAGAGGAAACCCGCCGGAACGTCGAAGACGTCCCGCTGGAGTGCCCCGCCAGAGAACGGGACGCGGGCCGGGACCCTCTTCCCGGGAGTCTTCGCGAGGACGTGTCCCGGGGCCAGCATTTCGTTCAGGCGACGCTGCGGCGGGAGGCGGGGGCGGGGGCGATGTCGACGTAAGGCAAGCCGAGCCGGCGCTTGAGGAGGATGATCTCGCCAGGGTCGGTCCCCTCGATCGCGTGTCCGAGGAACTGGACCATGTACCCGCCCAGGAATAACGCCAGCGCGAACAGGAAGAGCAGCACCGAGAAGGTGAAGCTGTAGACCGGGATCAGCAGGGCGCCCAGGATCGTGGGGGGGATGCCGATCATGTGCAGGCCGAAGCTGACGGGATCGCGGTGGCGGGCGAGCCATCCCTGGACCAGCATTCCTGGAGGATGGGGGGGGCAGAGCATCCGGCGGACTCCCTCGGACGAGCGGGCGGGCGCGGCTTGACGAGCCCGCATGGTGCGGTTACGTTGATCGCACTCGATTTGACACGATAATTGAACCGAAGCGGACGACGCAAGCGGATAAATTTCCCGATCGCAAGATTTAGGCTCAAGTTCCCCGGACAGGCTCCCTGGAGATTTGCGCGCGATGGCCTATCAAGTGACCCTGATCCCGGGCGACGGCGTCGGCCCCGAGCTGGCGGAAGCGACGAAGTTGTGCATCGAGGCCACCGGCGTCTCGATCGAATGGGACGTCCAGGAGGCCGGCGTCGACGTCATGGAGCGGCTCGGGACCCCGGTCCCGGACAGTGTGATCGAGTCCTGCCGGCGGACCAAGGTGGCGCTGAAAGCCCCGATCACGACGCCGGTCGGGACCGGCTTCCGGAGCGTCAACGTCTATCTCCGTCAGGCCCTGGACCTCTACGCCTGCGTCCGCCCCTGCAAGCACTTCCCCGGGGTCCGGACCTATTTCGCCGACTCCAAGGTCGACCTGGTCATCGTCCGCGAGAACACCGAGGATCTCTACTTCGGCTGCGAGTTCGAGAAGGGCAAGACCGAGACGGCCGACATCATCGCGGAAATCAAGCGTTTGAACGGCAAGGCGATCCGTCCCGACTCGGGACTCTCCATCAAGGCGATCTCGACCACCGGCACGACGCGTATCGTCAAGTACGCCTTCGAATACGCCAGGAAGCACGGCCGGAAGAAGGTCACGGCCGTCCACAAGGCGAACATCCTGAAGTTCTCCGACGGCCTCTTCCTGGAAGTGGCCCGGGAGGTCGCCAAGGGGTACACCGACATCGAGTTCGAGGACCGGATCGTCGACAACATGTGCATGCAGCTCGTCCAGAAGCCCGAGCTGTACGACGTCCTGGTCCTGCCGAACCTGTACGGCGACATCCTCTCCGACCTGGGTGCGGGCCTGGTCGGCGGCCTGGGCGTGGCGCCCGGGGCGAACATCGGCGAGGCGGGCGCCGTCTTCGAGGCGACCCACGGCTCGGCGCCCAAGTACAAAGGCCAGTGGAAGATGAACCCGACGGCGCTCATCCTGTCGGGGGCCCTCATGCTCGAGCACCTGGGCGAGCTGGAGGCCGCCAGTCGGCTGGAAAAGGCGGTCGCCCATGTCATCAAGGAGGGCAAGGACGTGACCTACGACATGAAGCCGAGCCGCGATGATCCCTCGGCCGTGGGCACGATGGAAATGGCCCAGGCGATCGTGCGGGCGATGGGCTCCTAGCACAAAGAGGGGTGGGTGCCTCCCTCCCTTCTCCCCCGGGAGAAGCCCGCCGGGACGGCCGGATGCGGGTCCTCGGCCCTATCATGAGCCATGTCTACGGGCGGCGGTCGATCGAAACGCGCAACCCCTCATCCGCCCCTTTGGGGCACCTTCTCCCCCCGGGAGAAGGAGAAGAGTATCCGGCTTCGCCATGGAGACACCCGCCAGAGTGTCACCGCTCCGGGTCGATGAAGCCGCGTTCCTCCGCCTCGTCCGGGGCCAGTCGTCGGGCGCGGCGGCCCGAGCCGCCCGCCTCGCACTGGGCGTCGGCGCGGCGGGCTACGGGCTGGGCGTGGCCCTCCGCAATGCCGGCTACGACCGCGGCACGCTGACGAGCCGGCGCGCCGCCGTCCCCGTCGTCTCCGTGGGCAACATCACCCTGGGGGGGACGGGCAAGACGCCGACCGTGGAATGGGTCGCCCGGTGGTTCCGACACCGCGGGGTCCGCGTCGCCATCCTGAGCCGCGGCTACGGCCAGGAGGCCGGGATGAATGACGAGGGGCGCGTCCTGGAGGAAAATCTGCCGGACGTCCCCCACCTCCAGGCCCCCGACCGCGTGGCCCTGGCGCACGCGGCCGTCGAGGAGCTCGAAGCCGAGGTGCTCGTGCTCGACGACGGCTTCCAGCATCGCCGCCTGGCTCGCGACCTCGACATCGTCCTGCTCGACGCCCTCGACCCCTTCGGCCTGGGAAGGCTCTTCCCGCGCGGCCTGCTCCGGGAGCCCCCGCGCTCGCTGAAGCGGGCCGGGGTCGTGGTCCTCTCCCGCGCCGACCTGGTCTCGGCGGCCGATCGCCTGGCAATCCGAGCGGCCGCCCAGCGGCAGGCCGGGCCTTTACGTTGGACGGAAGCCCGGCACGCACCGATCGATCTCGTGGATGCCGCCCTCCGTTCCTCACCCCTCGGCGAGCTGGACGGCCGCCGGGTCGCCGCGTTCTGCGGGATCGGCAATCCGGAAGGGTTCCGCCGGACCCTGGAATCGCTGGGCGGCGGCCTGGAGGGTTTCCGGGCATTCCCCGACCACCATTCCTATACGGCCGCCGACGTGGCCGACCTGACCTCGTGGTCGGCCGCCGCCGGGGCCGATCTGGTCTTGACCACCCAGAAGGATCTGGTAAAGCTGCGCGTCGAGGCCCTGGGACCATCGCCACTCCACGCGCTCCGGATCGGCCTGGAATTCCTCGGGGGCGACGCGATCATGGAGGCGGCCCTCTCATCGCTCTTGCCTCCGGGGAGGTGACGCCAGCGTCTCCCCATTCGGGAAAGGATTCCCCCTTGAGCTATCATGACGCGGCCCCGATCGACCTTGAGGCGTTGCGCTTCGAACCCCTGGCCGACCGGCCCAGCAAGGTGGACCTGGGCGATCTCGGCCGCCCGATGACTGCCGGCGCGACGGTCGAGGGCCTGCTCGATAGCCTGCCGAACCTCCTGGCCGGTCGCGGCTTGAAGCGACTCCGAGACGCGATCGTGAGCGCCCGGGTCGAGGGCTGCCCCGTCGTCGCCGCGCTGGGGGGGCACGTCATCAAGACGGGGTGTGCGCCTTATTTGAAGGATTGGGTCGAGCGCAAGGTCCTCAATGGTCTGGTCTTGAACGGCTCGGCCGCGATCCACGACCTGGAGCTCGCGATCGCGGGGAAGACCAGCGAGGACGTGGGCCCACGGCTCATGGCGGGGACGTTCGGCTTCGCGCGAGAGACATCCGAGCTGTTCGCGAGGGCCTGCCGACGCGCGGTGGAGGCGTCGATCGGCCTGGGGGCCGCCTTGGGCGACGTGGTGATCGAGCAGGGCGGGCCGGGGCTCGACGCGAGCTTGCTGGTGGCCGCGCGTCGCCACGGGATCCCGTTGACGGTGCATGTCGCGATCGGGACCGACATCGTCCACATGACCTCGAGGCTCGATGGCGCCGCCCTGGGAGAGGCGTCCCTGGCCGACTTCCGGTCTGTGTGCGACCTCGTGGCGCGGATGGCCGGGGGTGTCTGGCTCAACCTGGGGAGCGCCGTCGTCCTGCCCGAGGTCTTCCTCAAGGCGGTGGCCGTCGCCCGCAACCTGGGCCGGTCGCTCGACGGGCTGACCACGGCCAACCTCGACTTCGACCAGAAATATCGGGGGCTGCTCAACGTCCTGCAACGCCCGGGCTCCGAGGGGATCGCCCTGACCGGCCACCACGAGCTGATGATCCCCCTGCTCCACGCCGCCGTGGCCGGGCGATTCGCGGCGGCCGGCGGGCCGTGGCCGGGCCCTCGATGACGATCGTCGTCTTCTGCCCCAACCTGATCGGCGACACGGTGATGGCCACGCCGACGCTGCGCGCCTTACGCCTCGGGTTTCCGGGGGCGCGGATCCTCGGCGTCCTCAAGCCCCACGTCTCGCCCACGCTCGACGGCGTCCCCTGGCTGGACGACCGCATCCTCTTCGACCCCAGGGCGCGCGACCCGGGTCACCGCATGCGGGCCGTCCTGACGCGGCTACGCGACGAGCGCCCCGAGGTGGCCGTCCTGCTCCCCAATTCATTCCGCTCGGCGCTGATGGCATGGCGGTCGGGGGCTCGACGCCGCGTCGGCTATGCCCGGGGAGGCCGGGGTTTCCTGCTGACCGAGCGGCTGGAGCCCGCTCGCGACGGGTCGGGGAGGTTCCTGCCGGCCCCGATCGTCGAGTCCTACCTGGCGATCGCCCGACGGCTGGGATGCCGGGTGGATTCGGTCCGCCCCGAACTCTTCACCACCGCGGCCGATGACGCGGCGGCCAACCGCGCCTGGTCGTCGCTGGGACTGGACGGGAATGCGCCCGTGGTCTGCTTGAACACGGGGGGGGCGTTCGGTCCGGCCAAAAACTGGCCGGTGGAGCACTTCGCGAGCCTGGCGTGTCGCCTCGCCGACGAGGCGGGATTCGCCGTCCTCGTCGTCTGCGGGCCGAGCGAACGCGACGCGGCCCGCGAGATCGCGACCCGAGCCGCCCACCCCGGGGTCGTCAGCCTGGCCGATCATCCCCTTTCGATCGGCTTGACGAAGGCCTGCATCCGACGCTCGGCGGGGCTGATCACGACCGACTCGGGGCCTCGACACTTCGCCGCCGCGTTCCGGGTCCCCGTGCTGACCCTCTTCGGGCCGACGCATATCGCCTGGACCCGGACCTATCATCCGCAAGCCCACCACCTCTTCCACCCGGTCGCGTGCGGACCTTGCCAGCGGCCGATCTGTCCACTCGGGCATCACCGCTGCATGCGCGAGCTGACTCCCGAGGCGGTCTACGACGCCGCGCTCCGGCTCTTGCCCCCCTCCCATCGAGCCAACGGGCGCCCGTCACTCGCGATCGTCCACGCTTGAGGAATCTCCCATGTCCGTCTGGCTGGTCACCGGGGGATCGGGCTTTCTCGGACGCCACCTGCTCTCGACGCTCGCCGAGCGGCGGATGCCGGGCGTCGAGGTCATGGCGCTCGGCCGGCGCCTCCCGGCGAACTGGCCGAGCGGGGCCTTCCTCCAGGCGGACCTCAATGACCCTCCGGGCCTGCGCCGCGTGCTGACCGCGACCGAGCCGGCCGTCGTCTTCCACACGGCGGGACGGACCCCACCGGCCGAACCCGAGGCCCTGTATCTCTCCAACACGCTGGCGACGCTCCACCTCCTGGACGCCCTCCGCGAATTGCCGAAGACCACGCGGTTGGTCCTCGCCGGCTCGGCCGCCGAGCTGGGCCCGGTCCCCGTCGGGGACCTCCCCGTGGGCGAAGACTATCCATGCCGACCCGGCGATCCCTACGGCCTGAGCAAGTGGCTGGCCTCGACCGCCGGGCTCGCGGCGCGTCCTCCCCTGGAGGTGGTCGTCGCCCGCGTCTTCAACCCGGTCGGACCGGGACAGCCGGGCACCCAGGCGCTGGGACGGTTCGCCGAGCTGCTGAACGATCCCAGTCCGGACCCCCTCCACCTGACCGTCAGCGACCTCGACGCCCGGCGCGATTTCATCGACGTCCGCGACGTGGCCCGGGCCTTCGTGAGCCTGGCACTCCTCGGGCACCCCGGCCAGTCGTATCACGTCGGCACGGGACATTCGCATCGCGTGCGCGAAGGCCTGGACGGGCTGGTCAGGCTGAGTGGTCGCGAAGTCGTGGTCGAGGTCGATCCGCTCCGCTCCCAGGGGCGAGGGCCCGACGACTCGCGGGCCGATCCCACCAGGCTCATGACGGACACGGGCTGGCGTCCGGAAATCGGTTGGAAGCAAAGCCTTGCAGACCTCTGGGATGCGGCGAGGGCACGCCCTCGGTTGCCATTGACCGGGTCGTCGGCGCCCGTATAATGCGGCCCGCGGCCGATGGATCGTGCCGCGTCGGGTGGATGCAGGGAGGATCGCGATGGCTAGCCGGCGACTCCTCGTCGCGATCGTCCTGCTCGCCGCCGCGCTGCACGCGATCGGGATGGCGCGGGCGATCCTCCCCGCGCAGGACGGCCTGAAATTCATCCGGATCGCCCGCGAGTTCCAGACGAGGCCCTGGATCGACGCCATCCGAGGTGCCGACCAGCACCCGCTCTACCCAGCGCTGGTTGCCGTCGCCGAACCGGTTGTCTCACTGTTCCTGGGCAAAGGGCCGGAAACCTGGCGGGTCGCGGCCCAATCGGTCTCCGCGATCGCGGCAGTTGCCCTGCTCTTCCCCCTCTTCGGCCTGGCCCGCGTCCTCTTCAACGAGCAGATCGCCACCCTCGCGGCGGTCATCTACGTCCTGCTCCCCTTGCCGAGCGAGGTCGGGCACGACACGCTGAGCGACAGCCTGGCGCTCCTCGGCTTCGTGTCGGCGCTCCGCCTGGGCGAAATGGCCCTGCATTCCCGAGGATGGAACGCCTCCGTGGCCTGTGGGCTCGTGGCGGGACTGGGATTCCTGACGCGTCCGGAAGTCCTGGTCGTGCCCGCGGCGGTCGTCCTCGTCACCGCGATGCGATGGCGACTGCCCTCTTGGGCAGGGCGGTTGCCTTCTCGAAGCCGGAGCCCCTCACCCGCCCTCCGGAGAGGGATGAGGGGCTTTTTCCTCCCGATTCCACCTCGGACTGTCGGCAAGCTCGTGGCGCTCGCGGTCCCGTTCCTGGTGACGATCGGTACCTATGCGTTGATCAAGGGGGAAGTGTCGGAGAAGCTGGCCCTTCGCCAGGGGGTAGGCCTGGCCGTCCGGGCGCCCACGACCCGACCAGGGGGCCACCCCCTCCCCGCCGGTCTCGAGGATCCGCGCTGGGATTTTTCGCCCAAGGAGGAATCGGAGGAACCTTCGAGCACCTCCTCGGTGTCCGTGCTGCGGCTCCTGGTCTGGCAATGGGCCGAAGGGCTCGTTGGCGTCTTCGCCTTCTTCGCGACCTGGGGATTGGTGCGCGACCAATTCATACGGGGCCTCCTCAACGATGGCGAGGATCGTGCCCGCACCCGACGACGGTCGGGCGGACGCCGGTTGATCGCCGCCTACCTCGCGCTCTTCACGGCCGTCCTGGTCCGACACGCCATGAAGATGGGTTATCTCTCCGGACGGCACACGCTGACGCTGGTGATCGTCTCGGTCCCCTGGGCGGCGGCCGGAATCTGGGTCTGCGCCCGGAGGCTTGCGGAGAAGCGACAATGGAGCGATCGCCTCGCCCGCACGATCGGGGCGACGGCGTTGGCGGCCTCCATCCTCGTCGGCGTCGCGTTCCAGGTGAGGCCGGGGCATCCGAGCCGATGGGGGCACTGGGCGGCGGGACAATGGTTGCGGACGCACGCCGCGCCCGGCGAGGCGGTGCTCGACACGAGGGGATGGGCGGCCTTCGTTTCGGGACGGCCGAGCTATGATTACTGGCACGTCCGGCAGTCGTTCACCGATTCCAGGCTGGCCTACGTCGTGGTGGGGACCGACGAACTCGAGGCGTCGAGCCGGCGAGCCGCCACCCTCCGTGCCGTGCTGGCCCATGCGGCGACCCCATGTGCGGGGTTCCCCGAGCGTCCGGGCGGGCGCGAGGTCGGCGTCCGGGTCTATCGCTACCGGCGGCCCGACTCGTGGGAGGGGATGTCGCCGTGAGTCGCGCCAGCTTCTGGGATCGCCTGGTGCACGGGACGCGCTGGACCTGGCTCGCCGAGCCGTACCGGACTGCGCTGCCGGCCGACCTCGAATCGACGGTCATGGACCTGGAGAGCCGCGATCGGCTCCATGCCAAGCAAGGGCGCTCGACGGCCCGGGTCCATTTCCACACCGGCGGGGGGCCGCTGGCAGTCTACCTGAAGCGACATTACCGGCTCCCCCGACGATCGGGGCTCGCGGCGCTGGTCCATCCCGGCGGACTTTATTCGCCCGCGAAGGCGGAATGGGCGAATCTCGAACGGGCCCGGGCCCTCGGGATCGACGTGCCCGAGGTCGTCGCCGCGGGCGAGCGGATCGGCCCGTGGGGTGAGCTGCAAAGCTTCCTGATGGTGGCCGAGCTCACCGGCTGCCTCCCCTTGCACGAGGCGATCCCACTCCTGGCGGAGAGGCTCGATCGAGACTCGTTCGGCCGTCTGAAGCGCGGGCTGATCCGGGAGATGGCCGAGATCACCGCGAGGCTGCATCGGGCCCGCGTGTTTCACAAGGATCTGTACCTCTGCCATTTCTACCTCGACATGCGCGAACCGGGACGTAGCCGGCTGGCGCTGATCGACCTGCACCGGCTGGCGGAACATCGCCTGACGGCGGCCTGGTGGCGCTGGAAAGACCTGGGGCAGCTCCTCTTCTCGTCCTTCGACGTGGCCGGGATCGACGACCGCGACCGATCACGATTCTGGGCGGGGTATCGGCGGCGGCTCGGATTGAAATGGCCGCGCCGGCAGGCGCGAATCGTCGCGCTCCGCGCCGAGCGTTACCGCGTACACAACCGTCAGGCCTGAGGAGTATGCCCATGCGACTGGCTTTGAACTTCCAGCGGGTGGACCCCTCGCGCGGCGGCGCCGAGACGTATGTGGCCGACCTCTGCGGGAGCCTCGTCCGGCTCGGGCACCAGGTCGACCTCTACGCCGAGTCGTGGCGGGAGGGCGTCTTGCCGGACGAGGTCCGGTGCGTCGCGGTC
>JAABUR0100009367.1_pt1 | contig 11066 bp, 12 predicted proteins | sample 5560091 | NCBI WGS metagenome assembly JAABUR01 (sample SAMN10711879, study PRJNA513375) | rock metagenome | isolation source: Antarctica rocks | place: Antarctica: Victoria Land, University Valley sud
TGTGGATCGCCGCCCAGTTGGCGAAGGGGCAGGCCTGGGCGCCGTTCGCGGTCAGTGGTCTCCTGCTAGCCACCTCCATCCCGACCTTCGTCGTGGGTCCGCTCGCGGGTGTCTTCGTCGATCGCTGGGATAAGCGTCACACCATGCTCTGGATGGATGCGGCGCGGGCTGCGCTGATGCTGTCGCTGGCGCCCGTGTTGGGCCGACTCTCACCGGGTTGGCAACTGGGGGTCGTGTACGGTGTGGTCGTCCTAGTCACGATCTGTGGACAACTCTTTACGCCGGCCCGTATCACGTTAATCGGCGATATCGTGGCGGAGCCGCACCGGGCACGGGCGAGCGGGCTGGAGCAAGTGACGACTAATCTCGCTGGCGCCATTGCTCCTCCCCTGGCCGTTCCTCTCCTCTTCGGACTGGGTGTGCAGTGGGCGGTGGCCGTGAATGCGCTGTCCTTCGTTCTCTCGTTCCTGGCTATCCACGCCATACAGGTACCACGGGTGGACGTGCCCACCGTCACAGGCCAGCAGGGTCATATCCTGCGTGAGTTTGGCGCAGGGTTGCGCTTATTCATTGACAATCGCCTGCTCGGCATGCTGCTCATTACGGCAGCGCTAACGAGTTTGGGATCTGGCGCCATCAGCGCCCTGGAAGTGTTCTTCGTCATCCAGAATCTACATGCGCCAGCGGGTGTCTATGGCTTGTTGCTCACTGCGTACGGAGTGGGTGCGGTGGCTGGTGCATCGCTCGCCGGTCTCTTCGCACAACGTTTTGGAGTAGCGCGCACCTTCTGGCTCTCCCTCCTCGTCTTTGGCCTGCTGGAGGTAGCCTTTGCCCGGGTGACGAGCGTCGCGCCCGCTCTGGTGATAATGTTCTTACTGGGAGTCCCGCAGGGGACGGTCACCGTGGCGCTGATGCCCCTGCTGCTGCATGCCACGCCACGAGCGTTTCTCGGACGCGTCACTGCTGTGCTCGTACCGACGATAAGCTTGGCTCAGATGGTGTCCATTGTCATCGCGGGCTACCTTGATGGTCGGTTGCTCCAGCACTTTCACGCCACGCTGTTCGGCCTAACCCTCGGTCCGATCGACGTCATCCTTAGTGGCGCCGGTGTCCTCATCGTCTTCGGCGGCGTGTATGCGCTGCTCACTCTACGCAGCGTGTATAGATAGATGTTCAGATAAAGAATCAGAATCCGCAGGCAGCGCTGGCGCTCGTTGAGCAAGCTATTGGTCTGAAACATTATCTGAGGATCTATAATATTGTAATATCACGAGAAGGGTGAGGATTAGCGGCGAATGAATGGTAGGGCAAGCGATCCCACATCGCCACACCGGCGTGTCGGACGACGCTGGGCGGACCTGGATCTGGCGTCCCTACAAGGGGACGGCCTGCGTCGACAGCACAACACGGCTCACGCTGGCGTTGTTGGTGCCCGATCGTCGCTGCTGCGGCACGGTCTACGCCAACACCTCCGATTGCACGGTCACAGGGTTACACGGTCACAGGGTTACACGGTCACAGGGTTACACGGTCACAGGGTTACACGGTCACAGGGTTGCACGGTCACAGGGTCAATCACGGCGTTTCGGCGCAGCGATGACGCGGGGCCGCGCTGGGTGACCGTCCGCGCCGCGTCAGGCCCCCCTCGCCGGCTTCACCGTCGTGGACGACGCGCACGAGAGGGGACTGCTGGTCGGGCCTCCGAGTGAGGAGGAACAGGGACAAGGAGGACGGACGCATGATCATCGTCGTTGAAGGGCTATCGGCGGTCGGGAAGACAACGGCGTTGCAGGGCCTGCCGGTGGCACAGGTCGTCGCCGAAGCGGGAGAGGCGCCACGCCCGGGCACGGGCAGTCCTTGTCCGCCCGCGCCGGGCGAGGAAACGCCGCGCTTCTGGGTTGAGCGCCAGACGCACCGCTGGCGGCGGCTCCTGGAGATCGAGCGGCGGCAGGGCCGGGCCTACGCGGATACCGACCCGATCAAGCTGCACTACGCCTTCGGCCTCGCTATGCTCGGTGCCCGCCCGCGCGCTGCCTTCGACGAGGAATACGAGGCAACGCGGGAAGCCATGGACGCGGAGCGCCTCGGCTTTGCCGACCACGTCGTCCTCCTCGCGGTATCGGCGGAGGTCCTCGCGGCGCGGAAAGTGGCCGACGCCACGCGGTCACGCCGCAATTTCAGCCTCCACGCGCGCCTCGGCCCGTCGTTGGACGCGTACTACGCGGCCTTGGAACACCTGCGCCCCGGTATGGTTCGCCGCGTGGAGGTGGAGGGACGCGCGCAACCCGAGGATGTGCGCGCGGTACTACAGGGCCTCGACACACGGCTCCACGGACGGTACGACGTCGGGCTGTTGCATCAGTTCAAGCACGCACTAGACCATGCCTTGGAAAGGGGGTGAAGGGCTACATGTGGTGATGAGACGACGCGCGTGCAGGGACGGCTGTGATGCGCACATATGTTGGGTAACCAAAACGCGGAAAGGGGCGACAAAATAGGGACCAAAACACCGACCGTTTGGGAGGACCATTGGCGAGGCGCCACACGCGCGGTCGACGATGGGTTCCCGCTTGACTCCCCGCCGTGGTTCGCCACTACACCGCGTCGGAGGAGGGGACTCTCCCGCAATCCCGATGATGCCATGTCGCTGGAAAGCCAGAGACTACAAGGCGGAAACGGCGTCAAACGGCCACAACGGGCGGTGCAATGGCGCGCCCACAGTTTTGCCTGGCCCCGCCTCATGAAACCCACCATTTCGCGTCATCGAGAGTGATACCGATGGCGAAGTCGTTGGAACGGCTACGGTAGCCGAATTGGCAACGTTCCGCGCCCCATTTCGCTCGTCATATATAACTTTGCAAGAGTCATCGTCCGAATAAGCGGAGGGCTGCTGGACTTCGCCATCAGTATCGAGAGTGCGGGAGACCCAGGAGGGAGTACACAGTCCGGTCACATCGGTGATGGATAGCATGCCGCCGTGTGCGACCATTCACGATCTGGCAATATCCTTCTCGAACAAGATGCACTCCCAGTCGGGGCTCGGGACCACCCGTCCGACCTCCCGATATCCCAAGCCCTGGTAGAGGTGCTGGGCTGGGACACGCGCGACGGTCGTGTCCAGGTGTAACGTTGTGTAGCCCAGGACCACGGCGCGCTCCTCCAGGGCTTGCATGACGGCGCGGCCGTATCCACGGCGTTGGTAATCGCGATGCACCCGCACGCGCAGGACTACCGCGCGGTCCGGCGCCGTCCGCTGGATGCCGCCCATCGCCACGATGCGGCCGTCGTACAGACCGACGAGGAACTCGCCGCCGGGCCGCAGATACGCGTCGTCGATGCGTAGGAGGTCGCGGTTAGCCGGGTCGTCGGGATCGATGGGGGGCACGCGCTCGGGCGCCAGCGTCTCCTCGGCCAGGTGCATCAGCGACCACACACCATCGCGGTCGCCCTCCCGGTACCGCCTGATCTCCAGCGATGCGCTCATCACTCTCCCTCCCGACGGCGCCCGACGTACAGGTAATGGCTGGTGTCGCCGAGGCCCTCGGGCGTCGTCCCCGTGCGCTCGACGAGATCGAGCAGGACCTCGCGCGCCTCGGGCGAGGCGCCGAGATAGGCGCGGGTACCCTCCTCCTTGCTAGCGAAGGACTCCACGCCGGCGAGCGCGACCTCCTCGAACGCCACGGCGAGGTCGGCCCGCAGTTCCGCCGCGGTCGTGATATGCATCGTCGCCGGTTGACCGTCGGGTTTGGTGAGGTTGCCATCGCGGAAGAGGTGATCCACGAAGAAGTCGCATCGCCGCGCGAACTCCTCGGGGTCGCCCCGGACGACGTCGCGCAGGTAGGTCAGGCGGTTGATGCCGGCGGCGAAGACGAGGCCGCGCGGGCGCAGGATGCGCGCGGCCTCCACGACCGCGCGGCGGCGCTCCTCGCCCGTCGTGAGATGATAGAGCGGACCCAGCAGCAACACGACGTCGCAACTCGCAGCGGTCAGGTGCGAGAGATCGGTGGCCGAGGCGCGCCGCATGCTGGCGATGTTCTCGCCGAAGCCCTGCGCTCGCAGGAAAGCGGCCGCCGCGTCGAGGAGGCGCGGCGAGACATCGACCAGATGCGTGCGACATCCGCGCCGCGCGAGCATGGCGCTGTACTGGCCGCCGCCGACGCCGATATCGGCGACGATGACCCTCTCCGGGATGTGACGGAGTAAATAGCGCGCCGTGATCTCATATTCGATCGGGTCATCGACCTCAAGCCGCATCTCCTCATTGTTGAGAGCGTACTCGAGGGCGACGCGTTCATGATGGGGTGACAAGTGGTTCATAGTCCCTCCGCTGGCACGCGCACACCTAGTGGGTCACGCCCCATCTAAATGAGGGTCGGCTTTAACATAACAAAGGGATCGGTGTGGGCACATGAGCCTTAATGGCGCGAATACGAGCCAAAGCCTGGGCGTTGATGACGATGTAGGTCAGCGTGTTAAGGGTGCGGATGGAGTGCGTGTTGCGGACCTTGGGGCGCTCAATGCCGAGGGCTTTGGCCTGAGAGTTGATGCGCTCGGCACAGGTGCGCTGGCGGTAGATGTCTTTGTAGGCGGCGGAATCGCGGTCGAGCAGGACGCGGTTGAGGCCGCCGGCCTCAATATTGATGTATTTGACGCAGCCCGGCCCTTCACGAACTGTTCGTGGTCACAAACCCGCGCGGTCGGGCGCGGATGGAGCAGGGGGCAGCGGAACTCTTGGGCGCGATAGCCGTCGGTGTGGGCGAAGGGAGAGGCGGGACTCATGGGCAACCCCGTGGGGCACAGGGGCGTGCCGTCGGGCAGGCGCTGGGGGGCCGGGTGCCCGCGCGTGTTGAGCGGGATGGCGGCGATGCCGCCCTGGTCGCTGCAGGTCTCATAGATGTGCCAGGCGTCGAAGGCCGCGTCGGCGGTGACATTGGGGGGCCGGAAGCCCAGCGTGGCGACGGTGCGCGCGTAGAGGGGGTGATAGTAGGTGGAATCCACCTCGTTGAAGGGCTGGGTGTACTCGGCGAGGACGACATCGCCGTAGTCCGGGTTGGTGGCGGCGGCGACGCCGCTTCCGTAGCCCCACACATACTCCTTGCGCTGGGTAATCGTGCCGTCCGTGCGAACCTGATTGCTGCTCGTCTTGACGCCCAAGCGGCAGTCGGGGTCGGCGGGGGGCTGCCGGCCTGGATCGTAGCGGTCGGGGACGTAGGCTTTGGGGTTATTCTGCTCCACCCAGGCATAGATGTGCTTGACGTCGACCGCGATGGTGCCGCCCAAGCCGGGGATCTCGTCCTGGAGGGCGTGGACGGTCCCACGCAGCAGCGCCTGGAGCAGCGCATTGTCCAGATGCTGTTGGCAGTGGCGCAACCAACGCGCGCCGGGGACGGTGCGCTCGACATCAAAGCCATAGGGCTGTGTCAGGTCGCGCACGGGATGGAAGCCGATCTCCAGCACGAGGAGAGGATGATCGACGAGGAAGGTGCGCAGGTGCGTGATGTACTCCTTATGCTCGCAGAGCTTAATCAGCAGCGCCTTGATATAGGCGGCCACGGGATGGGGGGCAGGACCAGGCCAGGGGCGCGTCGCATCGCGTGCGGGAATGACCGACCACTCCATCTGAGCAAAGAAGGCGCGGTAGCGCCGCACCACGGGGTCATAATCGCACAGGGTGGCGAGCACGCTTTGGTCAAGCGCGCCCGTGTGAGCTATCATAGCAGCAGGCTCCTGGGCTGAGGCGGTGAGTGGTTTCCCCTACTCTCCCACGGAGCCTTCCTGCTGCCAAGTCTCTATATTATGTTAAAGCCGACCCTCTACTGTAAGGATTATACCCTGTCAACGCCAGTGAGATTTGACCCAGTGATCGCCAAGTTAGCTTGACCCCCCGTGAGCCCGCCTGGCGACCGCGTCGCTCAGCATCCACCAGAGATGAGAGCACACGCCAGGTACGAACTGCTTGAAAAAGAAGGGTCACGTTATCTTGGCGCAGATGGGTCAATTCTACGTCGCCGTGTACAACCCCGACACACGCCGGTCGTGCAGCGCCAGTTGCTCCACTGGCAGTGGTGCAAGTGCCTTGATTACGGAGGACTGTGTAGGAGGCAATAGCCTGTTGCACAAGCATCCGGTGGGCGGCCCGACGGTCAACCAACCGATCCCGACACGGTCGCCACTATCTCTCAGGGAAGCGACTCAATGTCGTCGCTGCGAGTCAAGTGCGACATGCTGTTACCCCCTACAAAAAATTACGAATCGTTTGTCGCACCCCTTACGGGTACGGGCAGCGCCATCATGCAAGGCATGGAGGAGCGCGCCACCGCGTTGGGCTACGCGACCTTGCACCTGGCGCCACGGGCCCGCGCCCCGGCCCAGCGCCTATATCAAAGCTTGGGATATCAAGAGGTCAGCCGTGTGGCCTCGAGTCCCGATTGGGAGTGCATCTTGTAATAAGAAGGACATCAAGAGGCTGTCAGAGCGACACGGAGAGGGAACGTAGGAGTGTGACTGCCACAAAACCTTACGCCTCTCGTGCGGCTCTTGTAGCGGCCCTGGAAGCCGCGCTAGCGGTCGTTGCACCCGCTTGAGAGAAAGGGGGCGTCCGTATCCAGGGTGGGCTCCTCCGTCACGTCGGCGCTCGCGCCCGTCGTCCCTCGCCGTGGATTCTAGTGACATGGCGGCAGGCCAGGACAGTCCCTTGGATGCCGCCGTGGCACTAGTCGGGCAACGTGAGATACACGTCGTGGCTGTCAGGGAGCGCCCAGGTGGGTTCCCAGGGGAGAAAGCCGAGGCTCTGATAGAGGCTCGCAGCGACGGCGTTCTCGCGGTGATGGCCGGTGGCGATGACCTCGACCTCGGGGGAGAGTCGTAGGCGGCGGATGACCTCGATGGTGGCGGCGCGGCCGTAGCCCTGGCCTTGGTGAGCGCGATCGATCATGAGGCGCATGATGAAGCCGACGCCGGCGGCGATCTCGTACATGGCGAAGCCGAGCATGGGGACGGGGGGATCATCGTGGCCGCGGGCTGCGGCGTCATAGATGGCGAGGGGGGTGAGAGTGGGGTTGACCTTGGCCTCAGCGAGGGAATGAGCATTGGAGGCGACGAACCCGACCTGTGTCGGGTCGAGTTGGAGGGCAAGGCACTCCTTGTAGTTCGTGAGGGCGACGGGACGGAGATGAACGTTGGCCATGAGGATAGCGCCTTCTCTATCGTGTGATCGCTGTTCGGTAATCGTACTGTAGCAGACGTTCAGCTCGCAATCGAGATACCTTCAGACATCGCTGTGCCGCTCGTGTCCACGACCTACGAGCCTGCTGCCTGCCTCGCTAGAAAAACGCTGAACCTCCCGATGGAGTTTACACGCGGCCGTACGTTCACTCAAATGCTTTACGGAAGCGCACCGCCCTCCGCTTGTAGCCCATGCGTTGCTCGTAGAAGGGGACAGACAGCGCGCTTTCGATGTACGTGTCGATCAGCATAACCCTCGCCCCTTTGCTCCGCGCCCACTCCTCGACAGCCTCCATCAGGCGCGTGCCGATGCCCTGTCTACGGTACGCTGTTTGGACGACGAGTATATCGACGATGACGCGCGTCTGGCTCAACTCGCGCACGAAGTTCTTGGCGGCGGCCGGTGACGGATGCTGAAGCACGGCAACGGCGAAGCCAATCACTTGGTCGTCGCCTTCGGCAACCAAGACGTAGGTATCATCGGAGGCTTTGTTCAGCGCCCACTTTTCCAGATCTTGGCCGTCTGCCTCGGGGACTTGGAACAGGTCGGGATTGACGGCGGCGTAGTGCGTTCCCGCGTCGAGCCAACAGCGAGCGAGTCCCTCGCCGTCGCCGATGCGGGGAACCCGTAGGATAATAGTTGTTTCAGACATTAGTGCCTCCTTTGCCGCTCACAGTGGTCTCTCTAAGTAGGTGTTGCTAAGTTCGTGCGACCCGAACAGGCTGCACGAGGTACGCACCCAGGCATGCCGGCTGTGCAAGAACTTACCAATGTCTACTTAGCACTACTTTGGCGTGATCCCCTTTTCACAGCTTATCGACCGGACATAGTGACTGATGGAGAAGCTCTACGACCCCCACCACCGGTACCAAACGTGGTGCGATCTGGTCAATATGCATGGCGATTTTGGAAGTCGCCAAAGTAGTGTTAGGAAGCCGCTGATTTAATCGACGCGCATACAAGATGCGAGAATCGCTAACGGTCTTTCATACAACATCTTGTATCCCTTCGCCGTTTTGGCCGATTAAATCAGCGGCTTCCTATAGGCCTCTCGCTACGTTTCTGACGAAAAACTACAACGTCCCAATTAGGACTTGTTGCAGTGCTAGCAGTACCTCACCCATCCCTGGCAGTATACTTGTACAATAGGGATAGGTTCCATTGTTTGCCGCTTCGTAGGGCCAAGAATGCGATTGCCGATAGGCTCTGAAGTAGCACATCCAGAAACAAATGCGGTACTTGCATGGGTATCATGACGATTATACTGTACATGTCCGCCGCCACTTTATGCATCCGGTCGGCTTATCATGATCGGATGCGTCCTCTGCCAACGACGTCCCGTGTGCAGGTGCATCATTGAGTACGCCTGGCACGGTGCTCTGGGACTTCGACGGCACCCTGGTGTCGCGGCCGTCCATGTGGTGTCAGTCCGTCGCGCGCGCGGTGGCTGAACTCGCGCCGCACCGGGCCGTCGCCCTCGACGCCCTCGACACCGCCCTTAAGACCGGATTTCCGTGGCACCGACCGGATGTGCCACATCCGGAACTCTGTGACCCTGAAGCCTGGTGGGGCCAGGTCACGGGTCGTGTTGCTGAAGTGCTCACTACGCTCGGTTGCACGCTGGTCGAGGCTCGACTCGCTTCGCTGCGCGTGCGTGAACTCATCGTGGACTCCACCCGCTACGAGGTCTTCGCGGACGTGGAGCCAGCCCTGCGGCGCCTATCCGACGCGGGGTGGAAGCAGGCCGTGGTCTCGAACCACATCCCTGAGCTCGCGCGCCTCCTGGCCAATCTTGGTCTCGCTTCGTACCTCGCACGGGTCTACACCTCAGCCCTTGTCGGGTATGAGAAGCCCCACCTGGGATTCCTGGGGCGAGTGCTCGACGACGGCCCCTGGCCAGCACCGATTTGGGTCGTGGGCGACAGTGCCGAAGCAGACTGCTTGCCTGCCAGGGCTGTAAGATGTCGTGCTGTCCTTGTGCGCGCCCGAGACGAGCGCTTCCGGCCATGCGTGGCCGACCTGAGCCAAGCGGTCGATCTGATGACGGCTCAGAGGCCAGCGCGCGAGGGCTTAACGTGACGGTCGGCTAAACACCTACCGTCCTGCTACCAGGAGACCTGACGCTACCTTGCCCCTCATGTCACGTCCCGTAACACTGGGCCAGGTCGGTCGAGCAAGACGACGGCGACAGGAGCGAAGGATTAAGGATCATGGGTCAGTGAAGAGGGCGTTTCGTAACCACCATTTGCGCCGTGAAAACGGCTCTGTTCGACATAACATTGCACGAACCCCAAGGATATGCCCCCTTTCAAAAGCGATAAGAGGCGCTTCAGCACCATTATCACCCGCGTTGTGCACCACAAAATGCAGATGTTATGTCGAACAGAGGGGCAAACACCCTGATTTTGCTAGTTACGAAACTCCCTCAGTGAAGTCTATACGCCTCGCTATGATGCGCAACGCCATGCGCCACGTCCCCTCCTTCGTCTGTCCCGCGGACTACACTATTCGGACCTATAGGCGGGGTGATGAAACGCACTGGGCCGAGATCGAGTCCTCGGCGGGGGAGTTTCCAGACGCGGCTCAAGCCTTACATCGTTTCACCATGGAGTTCGGTCCCTTCCTGGACGCCCTGGAGAGTCGCTGCTTCATCCTTGAGGACAGCTCCGGCACTGCTATCGGCACGGCGACAGCGTGGCATGGTCTCTTCGCCGGTGAGGAGCGCGGACGTGTCCATTGGGTCGGTCTTGTCCCTATGCACCAAGGCAAGGGGTTATCGAGGCCGTTGTTGAGCGCCGTGCTCACACGCTTGGCTCAGGATTACCGGACAGCATACCTCACCACGCGCACGACGAATTATCGAGCGATCAATCTCTACTGCTCCTTCGGGTTCGAGCCGTACCTCGTACACGGGCCGGACGAAGGTGAAGGATGGGCGATGGTGGAACAGCTTTTACAGCGCAAGCTACTTTGACCAAAAGGTAGTTGTCTGGGACGATGTAGTCTGGTCTTTTGACTACAACGGCAACGGCGAGGTGTGTCAATCGTCGTGCAACGAGTTGCTCATCGTTTCGTACGCATGGCGGAGTTGCTCCGCATAGTGATCGAGTTCGGGGCGGGATGGCCGTGCGGACCAATCGGCCTCGATCCTGAACACATCCCCCTTAAAACGGGGGATGACATGGATATGCACATGGGGCACCTCCTGCCCCGCTTCCACGCCATCGGCCAAGAACAGGTTCACGCCGTCGCAGCGAAGGCCGGAGCGCCGGAGCGTGCGATCCAAACGCATACTGACCTTGAAGAGATGCCCGCCTACGACCTCGTCCATATCCGCCACGCAGGGGAGGTGCGTCTTCGGTACCACCAGGACATGGCCGGGATTGACCGGATTAATATCCAAGAAGGCGCACACAATCGCGTCCTCATAGACGACGCTGGCCGCCTGATGACCGGCGATAATGCTGCAAAAGATACATGTACCCATAACAGCCCTACTATATGGTAGTGGATCTTGATAGGCAAGTGCGCGAGCTAGCACGCAGCGAGAGAGACGCGTAAGCTTCCCAGTGTGACGCAGACGGTGTACGTACGCCAAGGCGTACGGGTGGTCTGGCCAACTCCTCACCCAGGTAGCGGACGCACTCGCCCGCTACCTAGCAACGCCAGCCGAAGCGAGCGGCACGCGCGCCCCCGTAGAGAAGAGAAGGGATGGAAATGACTTGGGTGTGTTTCATTCGAGTTGAAAGGAGGGGTAGCGGACACGGTCTAAACACGGCAAGATGAGAGTACTAACCAACCCATCGAGCTGGAGGAAACCAATGATGCCTGCCACCCCTAC
>JAABUR0100009368.1_pt1 | contig 11066 bp, 8 predicted proteins | sample 5560091 | NCBI WGS metagenome assembly JAABUR01 (sample SAMN10711879, study PRJNA513375) | rock metagenome | isolation source: Antarctica rocks | place: Antarctica: Victoria Land, University Valley sud
GCCCAGGATCGACGCCGAGCGGACATTGCCCTCGAAGAGGAGCAGGGAATAGGACGCCACCACCGGCATGGCCTGGGGGATGACGCCGAAGATGAAGGTCTGGGACCGGTTGGCGCCCGTGGCGTTGACGGCCTGGACCTGCTGCGGGTCGATCGCCTCGGCGTAGAGCTTGGCCATCGTCCCGATCGACGAGATCGCGAGGGCCAGCACCCCGGAGAACGGGCCGAGACCGACCGCGGCGACGAAGACCAGCGCGACGATGATGTCGGGAATCGCCCGGTTGACGTTGAGGAGGAAGCGGACGCCCTGGTAGACCATCGGGTGCGGCGAGGTGTTGCGGCCCGCCAGGAGTCCGAAGGGGATCGACAGGACGATGGCGAGGGAGGTCCCGATGATCGCCATCTGGATGGTCTCGACCAGGTACGGCAGGACCTCGGGGATGGTGACCGTCACCAGCGTCCAGGAGCCCAGCCCGATCCCGACGTCGTCGGTGACCCACTGGGGCGGCATCAGGCGGACGAGGAAGTTCCAGATGTTGGGCAGACCCGAGATCAGCTCGCCGAGGGAGGCGTTCGTCCCGGCGGCGCCCCAGACGTAGACGCCGATGATCGCGACGATCCCGAGCAGGCCGGTCAGGCCGGTCAGGCCGATGTGAGCCTTGGGGTCGAGCAGCCGCGCCCGCTGCTGGTCGGTCGTCCCGCGGAGGACGGGGGTCGGGACGGCGGAATGGGTCACCATCGGTTCAGGCCCTCGCCTGCTCGATGAGCGCCTCGCGCTCCTCGAGCGGGACCAGATCGACCTGGCGATTGAAGCGGAAGATGCGGTCGAGCGCGGCCCGGTCCAGCTGGGACGGCAGACCGTCGAAGACGATCTGACCCTGCGCCAGCCCGACGATCCGGTCGCAGAAGGCCTTCGCGAGCTCGACGTCGTGGATGCTGATCAGCGTCGGGACCTACTCGTCGCGGGAGACCCGGACGAGGTCGCTCATGATCTGCCAGGACAGTTCGACGTCCGCTCGACGCTGGACGTGGCGACTCGGTCGAGACTGTCCGAGGCGATGCTGCGGGTCCATGAGACGAATCCGGAAGCTGCCGTGGTGATCATCCGGCAGGGTCATCGCTTCACGGTCGCGGCGCCACGGAGCATCCCGACGCTGAAGAGCATCGCGGCACTGGCCGGTGTCTCGTATGTGACCGTCTCCCGCTTCGTCAACCGGACGGGATATGTCGCGCCGGAGACCGCCCGCCGCGTCAACGCCATCATCGACGAGACCGGCTACACCCCCAACGGCAACGCCCGCCTGCTCCAGGGCCAGCAGGTCCCGCTGGTCGGCCTCCTCGCCTCGCTGGACCCGGCCGACCCCGACCCGCCGCTGACCCTGATCGCCGTCGTTCAGCGGGACCTCGCCGCCGCCGGCATCCCGATCGTCGTCTGCCCGGTCGGCGCCGCGCTGACCGGCAACCCGGTTCTCGAGCTCGTCCGGACCCGGCGCTTCGGCGGTCTGCTCGTCACCACCACCCACCTCGCCGACCCGGAACTGGGCACCCTCGCCCGGACCGGCTTCGCCGTGATCGCGGTCGGCGTCCACCCCGACCAGACGGCCGTTCCGCCTGGCGTGATCACCACCCCGCTGGCCGATGTCGCCCGAACCGTCGTCGCCACCCTGGGGATCGGCGATGCCCATGTTCGGCTGGACCCGGCCGGAATCGAGACAGGTCGGTAGCGAGCAGACCCCTCCCCCAACCCCTCGCCATCTCGTCCGGTCGGGCGGATGGAGAGGGGAGCCGGATACGAGTGCGATGACCGGAAGCGAACGTTTTCGTAGGGGCGACGCTCGCGCTGCGCTGGCGAGCCCGGCCGCCGCAACGGCCTTCGCCGCCGGGCCAGACAGTCTCCGAGACCGGATGTTCACCAGGAAACCCGTCCCAGGCCGGATGCGTCGGCTCAGTGGCCCGACGGAGTCGCCCGGTGGACATCACCGAGCGCGTTGCCGTGCATCGTCAGGCCGCGACACGGCAACTCCGCTCCGGGCGCGATGATCCCCCAGCCGCCGTTGGCCGTGATCGTCGCGCCGGTGATTGCCCCAGTCGCGCCCGGTCCGAGGGCGATGCCGGAGCCGTGGTTGCCGGTGATCGTCGTCGGCTCGCCGTCGTCCATCCAGAGCGTCGCCCCCGCTCCCAGCCGGACGCCGGCCCCGCCGCAGCCCTCGATCGTCGCGCCGATCAGGACCAGCCTGACATCACGCTCCCCGGCGACCCCGTGGGCGTTGGCGCTGGTCAGCCGACTGCCGGCGACCGCGGCGACGCCTCGCTCCGCCAGCCGGATCGCCGAGCCCTCCCCGGCCGAGACGCAGCCGCCATCGACCCCGAGCCGGACCAGCGAGGTCTGGACGACGATCCCGCCCTGGTCGCCCGTGACCTCGCAGTCGACGACCTCCAGGCGCTGGACACCGGTCGCTGACGACGCCAACCCGACTGAACGCCCGGCGCCGCTCTCGACGACGACCGCGTCGCCGTGGTCGCTGCGGAGCGTCAGGCCGATCAGCGTCGCGCCGCAGCCCTTGAGGCAGACGGCCGGCCCGGTCGTCGAGCGAATCCGGACCGCACCGCCGACCGCCCGGAGCGTGACGGCCATCCGGATTGTCAGCGTCCCGCGGTATTCGCCAGGCTCGACGTCGAGCGTCTGGCCACTGCGGAGCCGGCCGAGCCGCTGTTCGAGCTCCTTCGTGGCGTAGACCGGCAGCGTCCGGTCGCGGCTCGCCTCGTCAGGGAGCGCCGGCGGAGGCAACTCGAACGCCACGGTCTTCGGCGTCGCCCCGAGGCCGGACCAATCGCCCGGACGCGGTCGGGCCGGGGCAGCGAGCTGGCCGGCCTCCGGGAAATGACCGGTCAGCAGCACGCCCCGCCGGTCGTCCGAGGAAGCCGCGGCGCTCGCCGCCGGTTCAACTGGGAGCGAAAGCCCCTCGGTCTGGGTCGCCTCCGGAACGGAAAGATCACCGAACGAGAGCTGTCCAGGTCTGGGCGCCGCTCCGGCTCGACCAACGGACACCCCGCGCTTCCGCGGCTTCGATACGGGCGTCGAAGCCGCGAGCCGGTGCCAATCCCGTCCCGGGTGGGCAGTCCCGACGGTTGACGCGCCGCCATCGTCAGCCGGGATACTGGTCTCCAGCTCGTGGCACATCTCCGGTGTCTGATCGGACGGGGTCGTCACAGTTCCACCACCCTGCCTGGCGATCCGCCAGTCTCCGTGCCGGCACCCGCTCGCGCCTCGCCCTCCCCGGTTCCATCAGAACAGACATTGTCCGACATCCGTAACGAACCCGACGACCGGTCAGCGCGACGATGGCCTTGCGGGCAGCGCATGAACTGGCACGAACGAGCTACTCGCCGTAGTGAATAGCGGTGTAGACCGGAACCAGATCGTTGCGGACAAACAGCGAGAAGGTGTAGGTAATGGGTGGTTCGGGCAGCTCGCGGTAGAAGACGATCCGCCAGAGCCGCTGCTGCCCCACCGGGGTTGTCGCCGTTAGCAGGCTGGACCAGATCGAACCGAGGATCGCCGTCAGGCCGTGCGGATTCTCGGCCTTGCCCCACGCCGACGAACCGGGCGGCAGTTCCGGCGCGATGGCGAAGTTGCGGTAGATCGCCCCTTCTGGCTCGTGCCAGCGCAGGACGTACGTCTGCTCCGTGTAGCCGGCCTGGAGAAGCGGCCGGGCCGCCTCGGCGTCCGGAACCGGGATCTCGGGCGTGCGCTGGCTGGCGAGGATGATGACCGGAACATCGGTGCCCGGCTGGACAGTGTCCCGGTGGACGCTGCCGTCGAAATCCCGCAGGTACCAGTACAGCGGCCAGTCGACCTCGCCGCCGTACTGGATCGCGAGGCTGCGGTCCCCGTTGATCTCATAGGAGAGACGCTCGAGGTCCGATACCATCCGCGGCACATCGGGGGTGGTGGTGTTGTAGATCAGGCCATCGCGGGCGACGTCACCGTCGGTGTAGCTCAGCCGGAAGCCGGCGTGGACCTGCAGCAGCAGCAGCCCGACGACCAGTGCCACGGCGACGGAACCCGCGGCCGGCCGCAATCCGAACCGCCACAGGGTCAGCCCGACCACGGCGACCGCCACCACCGGCGGGACGGCCAGCAGCCACCAGTCATCGAGCGCGGCCGGGTCGATCGTCCGTTGCAGGCGCCCGGCCGCGTCCGGGACATACACCGGCCTCGTCAGTCTCCCGGCCATGAGCAGCCAAGCGGCGCCCAGGGTCAGCAGGAGCCCAACCGTGATGGGCATAGCCCAACCTGAAGAACGTCGGGTGATCGGCACAGCATCTGGCCGCACATTCCACCGCTCGACGAGCTCATTGACCAGGCTGGCCGCCAGCAGGAGCAGCGGCAGCGTGATATGCACGATCAGCCACGGCATCTTCTCCCCCGCGTAACTCAGCGCCAGCGTGATCCCCACCGCCCAGCCCACCAGAAAGAGGCGAAAGGTCAGCGCCGGGTCGGAGGCGAACGCCCGCCGCCGCGCCAGGACCCCCAGCCCCCGCCAGAGTGCCAGCGCGATCGCCGGCAGCCCCAGCCCCAGCGCCACCAGCTCGTACGGCGGCGCCAGCACCAGGAAGTAGAACCACGGCTGCTCCCCGCGCTGCACCCCCTGCTGCCCCAGCCAGTACAGCAGCGTCCCGTCCGTCGCCACCGTCCCTGTCGCCAGACCGTCAAGGCGGGTGAAGAATGCCGTCAGGAACGTTGCGACGATCGCGACCGCGAGGATGAGTCCGATCTGCAAGCCGCCCTTGTCCCGCCAGGCGTTGCGAACGGCCGCGCCGATCGTCCCCTCCTGCACGCTCCGAAATATCACCTCGACCCACCCTGCCGGGTAGCCGTCAGCGTCGGTCTCCCGCGCCCTGGGCAGGGTCAGGCGTCGGATGACCCGCCAGCATCCGACCAACGTGAGCGCGGCGACGCCGAGCAGACTCAGGACAAGTGGGTGTGTCAGGAGGTTCACATAGAAGCGCCGCTGGTTCTCGGGCGTCGGCTGAAGATCCGGGGGACCGGCGCTATTCCAGGGAATGGCAGGCAATCCGGCACCGATGCCGCCTGAGGTCAGCCGGTGGATGATGATCAGGAGGAGGCCGAGAGCCCCGCCCGCGACGAGGACCGGAACCAGTGCACGGAGTGGTCGGACCAGGAGCGACAACAGGAGCATGCCCGCGAATATCGCCACGATGGCGAAGACGATCTCATGGTTGATAGCGAGAAAGCCCAGCATGACCGCGCCGAGGATCAGCCAACGCCGTTGTGGCCGTTCGATGTAGCGGAAGATCGCGACCAGGAGGAGAAGGGTGCCGGCGACGGTGAAGGGATCGTGGCGGATGAAGCGGGTGTAGTACAGGAGTGAGGGCGAGACGAGAAAGAACAGGCCGGCCGCCAGCGCCCCGTAGCGCCCGAGATGGCGCGGGCCACGCAGCAGCCAGGGGGTGGCGACCAGAAAGACCGCGGACAGCGCGGGCATGAAGCGTGAAGCGGCGTCGGAATCGCCGAGGAGGAAGTAGACGAGGGCGTTGGCATGAAACAAAAAAGGCCCGTGCATCAGCGGATCGTGCTGAAAACCATCGCCACGGAAGAGCAGCCAGGAGTAGTAGGTGTGGATGGCCTCGTCGTGCATGAGGGCGCGGGAGCCGAGGTCCCAGAAGCGGGAGAGGGCGGTCAGCAGCAGGAGCAGCGCCCACGCCCCCTGCTCGATGGTGATGCTCGCGACGCGTCGCCGGACCGGCCTGGCGATTGGTCGCGCGATCGCCGCTGCCTCCCGACCGCCTTGCTGCCGAACAGCCGTCGATTCCATCCCCGTCTCCCCTACCCTGGCCCCATCTCAGGCGTCGGCCCTGACATTGCCTCTGAGAAGACGGAACGCCTGGCTTGCCGTTACGCGGGACACGACGAAGCCGGGTACTCGTCACACCCGGCTTCCTCGTACAATCAATGTCGCTGAGGCAGAGAGGGTTCATGGGCCGACGGGCGACCGGGAACGCCGAGGGTGCTAGCTGTCCGACCCGTCCTCGTCGACCAGGCCGAGATCGTGGGCCGCACCCTGACCGGGCTGCCCGTCGTAGTCGTCAGCCTGTTCGCCTGTCCCATCGGGCAGCAGGCCGAGGTCGATCGCCGCCTCCTGGCCCGGTTCGGGGGACGCCACCTGCTTCTCGTCGCCGCGCTGCGCCGCGGACTCGCCGGGGCGACCACCGTCGTAGGGGTTGGAGACCGTCGAGTGGTGCGGGCCGTTGAGCCGCTCACGCTGCCGGAGCCGCAGCTCGGCTTCGGCCTCGGCCAGCCGATCGGCCCGCCGGCTGACCCGCTCCTGCGCCTTGGCCAGCTTGCCGACCGCCTCGGACAGCCCCTGCCGGGTGCGCTCGACCTTGTCGACGGCCTCCTGCTCCCGCTCGACCAGCCGGCGCTCCGCCCTGGCCTCCCGCAGAAGCGCCTTGCGGGTCTCCTTCGTCATCGGCTCCGGCGCCCTGTGATCGCCGGTGCTCTCGGTCCGCTGTGATCGCTTGGACATTCAGACTCTTCCTGTCGTGGGCGGGGGCTGGATCACGACGATCGCCCAATGGCCCGTACCGCTGACAATGGACCGCGAATGGAAGTCACCCCGATGTTGGGCTGGCTTCCAATTGTTAAATCCGCGAACTGACTATTCGTGACTGACGGTTCGCCAGCCATGGTAGCACGTTCCCTGTTTATGCCGTATCTCCGGGCAACAAGACACGGCCCCGCTCGTGATACCGGGAGAATGGGCAGGCATTGCCGTCTGTGGCGTTAACATTTATCGACACTTTGGCACCGCGATCCACTCGGCGTACACTCCATCCCATCAGCACCACCGCCAGCAACTCCGGACCCGTCCTCGTCCGCCGGAGACCAGGCTGACGATACCCGCCGAGGCAACCCGATGGACAGCCAGTCATCACGCGATCCAGCGCCCGGCACCAGCACCGGTGATCGCCCGACGGCCGCCCCGGCGACGATCGTCGCGGCGCTCGATCTGGGGTCGAACACGATCAAGATGACACTCGGGCGGCTGGACGCGTCGGGCGAACTGGTCGAGTTCGGCTGGGCATCCGACACCGTCCGGCTCGGGAGCGGCGTCGCGGCGACCGGCCGTCTCGCCGACGACCGCGTCGCCGCCGCCACCGCCACGCTTGAGCGCTTCGCCGCCGCCGCCCGGGCCCAGGGCGCCACTCGACTGATCGGCGTCGCCACTGAAGCGACCCGAACCGCCGCCAACGGCCCGGACTTCCTGGACCGGGTCCGCGGCGAGATCGGCTGGGACATCCAGTCCATCACCGGCTCCGATGAAGCCGCGCTGACCTTCCGGGGGTTGTCCCGGACGATCGACACGACCGGCGGGGTCGTGATCGCCGACATCGGTGGCGGCAGCACCGAGCTGATCGTCGCGACCGACGGCACCGTCGCGTTCTCCCGCTCCTACCCGGTTGGCTCCGGTTCGCTGACCGACCGCCATGTCGCCGGGGACCCGCCGACCGCCGCCGAGATCGTCGCCTGCCAGGGCGATGCGGCCATGACTCTGGCCCCGGCCGAACTGCCGACGGACGGAGCCAGCCGGCTGGTCGCGGTCGGCGGGACGGGAACGTACCTCGCCCGGCTGCTGTCGGGTCAGTCGGCGCTTGCGATGGCGGATGTCACCCGGGTCCTCGACCAACTGACCACGGTGCCGGCCACCGAGCTGGCCGCCCGGCTGACGATTCCGGAGGCCCGTGCCCACGTCCTACCCGCCGGGATCGCGGTGATCGCGGCGATCGCCACGCGGCTGGGTGACCCGCCGATCGAGGTCGGGCCGAGCGGCATCCGGACCGGTCTGCTGCTGCGTGCCTTCGAGACCGTCCCGACCACTCACTGACCCGAATCAACCCAGCCGATCCGGCCCACCGGCGCTCGGTTGGCTGACCGATCGACCGACCAGGAGAGATTCCCGTGGCACGCGACAAGGACCCCGTTCTTACACCGGATCAGGATTTCACCTCGGCGATGACGGCCCTGATCGCCCCACGGTGGGAGCGTGTCTGGGCCGATCTCGATCGCCTCCAGCATGGCGATGACGCCGACGCCATCCACGACATCCGGGTCGCCTCCCGCCGGCTGCGGGCAGCGATGGACGTCGCCGCGCCCTGCTACCCGGCCGAATGGTACGCCCCGCTCCACCGGACCGCGCGCGACATCACCTCGGCGCTGGGCGATGTCCGGGACCGGGACGTCATCCTTGAGGCACTCGGGAAGGATCGCGAGAGCGCGGGTGATGAGGACAGCCCGGCCTTCGACGCCCTGATCGCCCAAGTCGAGCACGAGCGTACCCTCGCCCGCCGGTCGATGCGGGAGTTCCTCGCGGTGCTGGAGTCCAGCGGGGCGCGAGCGGCGACGCGGGAGCGGTTTGGCCGAACCGGGAAGGAGGCGGGACGATGAGCCGCGCCTGGCCTGTCAACGGCATCGAGGGCAACCGGTCGCTCGGCGATGCCGCCCGCCGGATCCTGGCCGTCCGGATCGCCGAGGTCTACAGCTACCGCCCGATCATCCATCGGCCGGAGGCCATCGAGCAGACCCATGCGCTCCGGATCTCGCTCAAGCGGCTCCGCTACACCCTGGAACTCTTCGGCTCCGTCTTCGGGGAGGAGGGCGAGCGGCAGACCGACCGGGTCAAGGCGCTCCAGCAGACGCTCGGCGACCTCCATGATCTCGATGTCCGGGTCCATCTGATCCACACCGAGCGGGATCGTCTGTCGGTCGGCAGGCCGAAGCGCGACCACGGCGAACCGGAGGCGATCGCTGCCGGGCTCGACCGCTATGCCGAGCGCGAGCGGACCCGACGCGGCGAGATTCATCGGCGCTTCATCGAGCAGTGGAACGAATACCAGCAGGGTGGGATGCGTCGCGACCTCGTCCGCCTGTCCCAATCCTCACCGGATGGGTCGGCGATCCCGTCGTGATTGTCTCGTATGGTCATCCTTCCGCACCACGGTGGACGTGACCGTCGTTGTAGGGGCGATCCCTTGTGGTCGCCCGGCCGCCGCCGCGGCCATCGCCGCCAGGCGAGACGGTGTTCCAGGGACGAAAGAGCCGAAGATCGCACGAGCGTTTGGCGACCATCGTCCGAGAGATGTGAATTGACTGACCCTGGCATCAGTCATTGCCCCGCGGGGCGATGGCCGCTGCGGCGGCCGGGCTCGCCAGCGCAGCGCGAGCGTCGCCCCTACAACGACGGCGCCGCGGCGACACAGCGTAGTCGCATCGAGACGGTTCACTGGTCGGATCAGTCCGCGGGCTCGGCCGACGGTGTCATGGTCCGCATCGGAGCGGCCTCCTTCGCGTAGCGGGTCGGGTGGCGCAGCGCCGTCGCCAGGTAGAACACGATCCCGATCACGACCATCGACAGGCCCGAGACCAGGTAGACCAGTTCCAGATGGCCGGTCTGCCGGGCGATCAGGCTGCCGCCGAAGGCGCCGACCGGGATGATCGACAGGCTCAGGACCTGCACCGATGCGATCACCCTGCTCATCATCCGGGGCGGGGTGATCTGCTGCCAGAGGGTGCCGAGGCAGACGTTGAACAGGATCGTCATCCCGAAGGCCAGCCCCCAGAGCGGCATCGCCAGCCAGAGGTTCGTCGTCAGGGCCAGCCCGACGACCAGCGCGCCGGCCAGGACGACGGAGACGATGGTCACGGCCGAGAACGAGTACCGCTGGCGGAGCGGCGCCGCGCTCAGGGCCAGCACGATCGATCCGGCCGCGCCGAACGCCGTCAGGATCGACAGCTCGAACTCCGACGCGCTCAGCCGCTCACTCCCGAAGGCGATGATCGTGGCCGGGACGACCGTCGTCATCAGGTTGATGAGGGTTGACATCCCGATCGTCGCCCGCATGAGCGGATGGCCGACGACGAACCGCAGTCCCTCGCGAATATCGGACAGGATCGAAGCGACGGGGGTCGGCTCGTCGTCCGGTGGCGCGTTGAACGAGCGCCGGACCGCCAGCAGTGCCGCCGCCGAGACGAGGAACGAGACCGCGTCGATGAGCAGGACCGCCTCCAGGCGGATCCCCAGCCAGATGAGCCCACCGACGATCGGAGCACCGATGACACTGGTGATCTGGTAGTTGGCCTGGAGCCGGCCATTCGCCCGGACGAGCTCCCGCTCATCGACCAGGCTGTGGACGGCCGCGAACTGCCCGGTGTCGAAGACGATGCCCAGCGTGCTGGACAGGAAGAGGAAGACGAAGATCAGCTCGATCGGGAGGACCCCGGCCAGCCCCAGGATCGGGATCGGGAGCAGCAGGACGGCATTGAGGACGTCGGATGCCACCATCAGCTTCTTGCGGTCGAGCCGGTCGACCCAGGCGCCGATCGGCAACCCGAACAGGAGATACGGCAGCATCCGGATCGCGAACGCCAGGCCGAGGCCGAGTTGGGAGCCGGTGATCTGGTAGACGAGCAGGGGCAGCGCGAAGTCCGTGACGGAGTTGCCGACGTCGGAGATGAACCGACCGCTGAAGAATAATCGGAAGTCCCGGCTGGCCACTCCGGCCGGAGCGGTGACGGTGGGCTCGGGCAACGCGGCAGGCTGGCTCACGGCGTCTCTCGCTTGGTAGGGACCAGTCAGTTGGTCCCTGGCGGCAGTGCCACCTGGCATGACGATGACGCGGGTGGGCGACGGCGACCAGGGTCGTTCCGACAGACCGGACGTTCTGGTGTCGAAGGCTACACGATCAGGCTGAACCGGAAACACACAACGAGACGATCGATTTGGACCACGGTTGGCAGAGTATATCTGACCGGTGAGCCGAACGAGGTCGGTTGCCTGCTCAGACGATCGATCGCCCGTCTCAGCCGCAACGTGTCTCAACCGCTTGGGGAACAGTTACCACGAACCAGGAATCCGGTTGCCGGGCTGTTCCGATGTGACAGGGATTACCGCTATGATCCCGCGAGACCGCTCGCCATCGACGAGACGACCACCACGGGACCGGATCTCACGTCGGGTCCAGGGAGAGCAGCACCCATGACGCCCA
>JAABUR0100009371.1_pt1 | contig 11063 bp, 18 predicted proteins | sample 5560091 | NCBI WGS metagenome assembly JAABUR01 (sample SAMN10711879, study PRJNA513375) | rock metagenome | isolation source: Antarctica rocks | place: Antarctica: Victoria Land, University Valley sud
GCCGGACGACGCGCCGCCGCCCCTGCCGGCCTAGGGCGGCCTCCCAGGGTCGCGCCTGGCTCGCGCTTTGCCTTGCTTTCTGAGTCGAGCCTGTGTGTGAAATGTATGGCTCCCAGCTTGCTGTGCCAAGCCTGCCACGCCAGGGCAGAGCCACGCCGGGGCCTGGTCAAGGTGTGGGGCAGGCACAGCGCGTGCTGACAGCAGCATGCATCATGGCTCACGGTGCCGAGAAAAGGTTTTTGACGCTGGGTAGTCACATCAACACCCAGGTGTTGCGCGCCTGTGCCTCCTGCACCCAACGTAGGGCCCCGCATAGGATTCAAACAGGCATATCATTGGCACTGGGTTTGCAGCAGCGGCAGCGCAAGGGTGTGCCAGGGTGCGAACACATCAGGCACAGGTGCCTTGCATAACCCCAGTTGGTACTATGCGCTGCGAGTGGCACGCACTGAGCGAGTAGAGTACTTCAGAGCACGAAACACCTATGCAGAGACACAGACATGCAGGCAGTATGCTGAACAAACATACGACCCACAAGCCTACTAGTGCCAATTTTGCCATCCCTGCACAACCTGCAACCCTAAAGGTTCAGCACACGCAGCACGCTCTGGGTGCTGCGTGCTGGCGGGCGCCTGTGTGATGCAAACTGTGCCTCCCGGACATTGTGTAGGGCTGGGCTTGCGATCGTGCCATCCGGAAACCAATCCGGTGGTTGCTGTGTCACACAGCTCGTCCAGGATCTGGAAGCCCCTGGATGTGCTAGGCGCGACGTGCCGCATGCCGGCCCCCTGCACCGCGGACTCCGCTGTCTGTCCATGCAGGGGCCGGGCGGGGCGCGCGGCGCAGCATTCCGCTAGGCCTTGACCCTCACAAGGGTCTCGGCCTCCTGCGCGACGGCGGCCTTCTGCGTGGCCGGGGCGGTCTGCGCGGCCGCGGCGGTCTGCGCAGCCGCGGCCGTCTGCGCGGCCGCGGCCTTCTGAGCGGCCGCGGCCACCCGCGCGGACGCGGCCTGCTGCTCGGCCGCGGCCGCGCGCGCGGCCGCCGCCTCGCGCTGGCGCTGCACCCAGGCGCCGAGCGCCGCCAGCCAGCGCCGCAGCTGCCAGTACGCGCGCTCGTGGAAGTACGCGCCGCCGTCGAGCGCGCCTGCGCGCCGTGCGCCACGTGCGCCCGCTCTGTTTGTGCGGTGCTGCTCATAGTAATTGCCACAATCAATGCAAGTCGCCATGGAAGTCTGTTTGCGTCTCTGGTGGTTTGCGCCTCCACCGCTGTGCTGCGACAGCGCCGCCCATGTGCTATGTCAAGCAGCATTCACTTGCAGGCGTCCTGGACCGGGCTCTGCAGGCCGCACTGCTATTGTCGGCCTGTCAAAGGCCGGCAGTAAAACTCAATGCACCGTGCTTTGCCCTGATGCATGGCGGGTGCTCAGCCGGGCCCAAGGCCGCCGGGCCGCACCCTGCGGCGCGCGGCCGCCGGCCGTGAGCAGCGCAGCGCGGCGGCGCTCGGCCTGCACGGCATCGTCGGCCTCGAGCGTCTCGTCGACGTCGTCCTCGCGGTCGTGCGCCTCGCGCAGGCCCAGCGCGTGCAGAAACGGGTCGCGCAGCTCGCGCAGCACGTTACCTGCGTGCGCACCCTTGCTCTATGGTGTGCCCTAACCCTGACCTTGCGCTCGTGCGCCTCGCGCAGCACCAGCGTGTGCAGGAACAGATCGCGCAGCTCGCGCAGCACGTTTCCTGTGCGCGCGTCCCTGACCCTGACCCTGGCTTGATGGTGTGCTCTAACCCTAACCTGGGGTTGCCCTCACCCTGCCCCCGGCGAGGCTCCACGGCTGGCGCCGCCTGCATGACGCGCCGCCGTGCGTGCCGCCTCCTGCACACGCCTTTCAGGATCGTGCATGTTGCTGTCCTGCTGCGGGACCCCCTCGACCACTTGCACGCATCCGCTTGCCGGCCGGGTGCGCGTGCGGACACGGGTGTGTCTGGCGGTCTGTGCACGGGCGGGCAGGCCCGGCGTGCGCGGCGGGGCGGGTGCGCACCCCGGTTGTAGACGGCCTCATCGCCAGCCAGGAACACGCGCTGCTCGGGGCCGTCGACGGTCGGGACATCCACCGCGAGCAGCTTGAAGATGTACCTCCCCTGCGCCACAGGAGCCCGGCCTGGTCAACGTCGCGAGCGCTGGTGGCCAAGCTCGTCTTGGCCGCGGGACGACGGAGCACCAGTGCTTGTAAGCACTGCTCATTCTGGGAGCTTTCTGACAGAGTGCCCGCAACTTGCTTGCGTGAGATGATGATCCAATGGTGCTGCCGAGACTGTCAAGCGACACTGCCGTTGGGCCGCACCCGCAGCTTCTTGGCCTCCAGCGATGCCAGGCCGCGGCGCTCGGAGCCGGCGATGGGGAACATCATCTGCACGCGGCGCGAGCGGTACTTCAGCCGGTAGCCCTTCAGCCGCAGCCCGCCGCCTGCGCCGCGTGCGCGCGCGCGCTCAGCGCGCGCACCTGGTGCTGAGCATGTTGGGGCGTTGCCTGGGAGTCCTTGCAACTGCAGAACTGTGATGGTTTCACATCATGAAGCCCTGCTGGATGCACTGCCAATGCCCTAACCAGGAAGAGCATTTTATAAATTTTCTGTGTGCCATATCATGCAGCTGCGAAAGAAGGCTGGGAAGATCCAAGCTCATCTGGCACTACCACGCGCCCACTGTTGCTGCCCCTTGCGAGCAAGGGCAGCCCAAATCTCAGTGCCGCCCACTCTGCGGATGGCGTCTGCTTTCGGGGGCAGGGCGCATGCTGGCGCACCCGTCATGACGCTCGCACGCACGTCGCTGCCCGCCACGGGGGCGCCCAGTACCTCCAGCACCGCGGGGCTCGTGTTCAGCTGCAGCATGGCCTGCCTGGCGCGCCCGCGCGCGCTGGCCGCTCATCCGCGCCCCCCTGCCATGCAGTCCCCGGGCCGGCCGTGGCTGACACCCATGCTCAAAAGCAAGGCGCGCTCACAGTATTGCACACCTGGCAGCCATCCGTGCTGGCACCACATAGGCCACCGGCCGGTCGACCGCGGGTCACTCGCCGCGCGCCCGCGAGCCCTGAGGCCGCGCGCCCACGAGGCTGGGCACCCGCAGGCCGCGGGCCAGGGCCGGCAGCTGGCACGCGCCCACCTGTACACCGACGCCGGGTGGATGGTGTAGCGCCGGCGCACGTACTGCACAAACAGGATGGTGAGCGCGGCCGCCAGCGCCTGCCGCGCCGCGCCGCCGCCGTGAGCAGGAGGATTCAGGCGCTTGCGCAGGCAGGCTGGAGCGGCGGCGGCGGCGCTCGAAGAGAGTCAGGCACGCGTGTCGGGCGCGGCTGGGGACGCGGCAGGGTAGAGTAGGGTAGGTTGGGGTAGGAGTAGGGCGCACCAGGAAGCCAAACTCGGCCATGGTGTCGGAGAAGCTGATCATGGAGGAGGTCAGCCGCCACAGGCCGCGCCTGGCGCGCGCGCGCCGTCAGCGCCGGTGCGCGGCGCAGCGCCGGAGCCCTGGCCATCATCGCCGACCCTCCACTCATTACTGGTACCAGGCTACCAGCTTATGGGGCGCCCCCGCGGCGGTGGACGAGTTCTGCTGGATGTATTGCGTGCTGGCAGAGGATAGACTGCACACGATGAGATGTATGTCAAGGGCGGCACATCCGCTTAGAATGCATGACATTTCGCACAGGCGTGCGGTCCGCTCGACCCGCTGCAAACGTGCCAAGCAGGGGGCTGGGGCTGCAAGCAGAGCTCCATGCCGGCCCCGACCCATGCAGCGCCCGGGCGCGCTCCCGCGCGCTCCCGGCGGCCGGCGCTGGCCGGGGGGCGCACCAGAGGAAGTAGGCGCCGACGACGGCCGCGGCGGTGATGACCTTGCGGCCGTGGCGCTGCCAGAAGGCGTCCAGGTGCAGCGAGAGCACCTTCTGCGCCGTGCCGGGCGCGCCGAGCCCCGTCACCCGCTGCTGCACCTGCGCGCGGGCAGCGCCAAGTGCGTGCCCGTGCTCGGCCCTTGGCGCCGAGCGGCGTGGCTGCCCGGCCGCGCGGCGCCGGAGGCAGACGCGTGCCTGCTCAAGCGACAGGGCAGGCGCGGCGCTTGTCAGGGCGGCACTGCTGCGCACCCCCATTGGCAGGCGCTTGAGCACCGCGTCCCTGGCCGCCTGGAGCGGCCGCCGGGAGTCCGTGGACGCCCAGCGCTGCGCGACGCGCAGCTGCGGTAGCAGGCTGGCCGGCGGCGCCTGTGCTGGCCGAGCCTGCGCACACCTGGCGGCAAGGCTGGCGCTGGGCTGCCGCAGGTCACACCCCGCGCGAAAGCTCCGCACAGCAGACATTGATGCAAAGGCATCTGCGAATGTGCTGTGGTATGCTGGCTGGTGGAGGACGACGCTTGCTTTGCAGGTCAGCTGCGGGCGCAAGAGGGCGCCTGCGACCGCCGTGCACGCTCGCCAAGCGGCCGCACGTCCCGCAAGCATCGCGCCTGCTCGGCTTGCCTAGTCAGTGGCTGTCAAACCTCGTGCTGGTCACAGCTTGCTGTCAAGATTGGACGGTGTGAGTCATCTGCTCTGCGTTATCACGCAAGTGTCTGCAGAGCACGTGCTGTGCTGAGTGCCCCAGGCAGTGCCGCACTGAGCACTACTCCGGCTCTACACGGCTGCGTGACAGATCCCTGTGATGAGATTCGAAGAGAATTCTCTTTCTCACCGACTCCCATTGCAGTCGTCTCAGGGGTCTTGCATGCTGGGGGCATGCTGGGAGCATGCGCATGCTGGGGGGTAATGCCCCTAGAGCGCTCGCATGAGGACATGTACAACTTATGGACATGAAGAGGAGGACATGCATATGCACGCAGGAGGGCTGTTGGCCCACAAAACGTACCCAGCTTCCCCGTACACACGCACAGCGCGACAGCAGCTGTCGCGCTTGTGCCACACTGCACAGAGCATGCAAGGACGCCACCTCTGAGGGCCCTCTAAGAGGCCAGAGTATGCAGTCACATTGGCGCACGTGCAAGCGGGGACCACGGTCACCCCCGCTCTGTCCCGGGTGCAGGCTCCACAGCCTCTGAGGCCAGCAGACGCGCGGCCCGCGCGAACGCCTCGTCGCCCACATTGCCGCCGCACACGACGACGACGACCGTCCTGCCCGCCCAGCGCTCACTCTGCCGCCTGAAGCAGGCAGCCGCCATGGCGGCCGCGCCCTCCGCGCGCACGCCGTCGCCGTCGCGCAGGCCCAGCATGGCGGCGGCGATCTCCGGCTCGCTCGCGGTGGCCCACTCGTCCACGAGCTGCATGCACGGCTCCAGCGTGAGCGCGCCCTCCTCCACGCCGCCTGCGCGTCCGGCTGTTCAGCTTGCGGGTCAGCAGGCACACGAGCGTCATGTAATGTGGCGTCGTGCAGCTTTCCATCACCATGCAACTCACCTCTTTGCCACAAAAAATGAACAGGCAGGCTCCACAATCTTGCAGGCATGCAAAGCAGGGTAGCTACGGCGGGCTTCCCGTACAGCCTCATTGTGATGAGGTGATTCGGGCGTGTGGAAGTGCGTGGAGCGTGGAGCGCGCGCCTGCAGTCCCGTCCGAGAACGTGGGCAGGGAGGGCGCGTCCACGATGCGCCCGACGGCCACGCAGCGCCGCATGACGTCGCTGGCGGCCGGCTGGCAGCCCACGATGTGAATGCGTGGCTCAGCCGCCTTCAGCACCGCTGCGCAGGGGCACCGATCAGCATAAGCGTTCAGCGATCTGCCAGCAGGCCCGGGGCTCCAAGCCAGCCCTGAAGGGCGGGCACACATGCGCATAGGCACAAGCGCGGCGACACGGCACCGCCGGTGCATGCGGCCAGCGGCCGCGCCTGCGATGCCGGAGACGAGGCCCCCGCCGCCGACAGGCACAAAGATCGCGTCCAGGCGCGGCAGGTCCGCGAGCAGCTCCAGCGCGACCGTGCCCTGGCCGCCCGCCACCTGCCGCAGCCGCGCTCACGTCCCCGCACCTCCCTGGGCGAGCTTGACCGCTCGCGCAGCCTGTGGACCAGCCACGTCTACCGAGGCAGCCGTCGCAGGCGGGGCCTGCCCTGGGCCGGCGGTGGCGCGGTGGCATGGCAAGCATACCGTCACACGCTCCCCGCTTCCACCGGCGCGAGCATGCTGGCCGCCGTGAACGGCGTGCGCCATGGCAGCGGGCCGCGCAGCTCACCTGCCGGTCGTTGTACGGGCTGATGTATGTGCTGCCGGAGCGCTCGGCATGCGCGCGCGCGGCCGCCTCCGCCTCGACGCAGTCCTGGCCGTGCGCGACCAAGCGCGCGCCCCGCGCCCTGAGCATGCCGGCCTTGCCAGCGTCCACGGTCTCCGGCAGGAAGATTGTGAGCGCTGCCTCGGCCGGCCCTGCAGGGAGTGTGCCGGTGACCCAGTGCGAGGTAACAAACATGGTGGTGCGGCTGATACAGGATGCGCGCAAGGCTTCTATCACATGCTGGCGCGTGCACGGCAGGCGTGCCAAGCTGTTGTTGTATAAAGGTCAAATGAAAGGTAATCAGTCGGAACCCCTCTGCTGGCGCTGCGGCAGAAGCTGAGGACGCTATGCACGCACCGGCGTCTGCGGCTGCGAGGTAGCCGCAGGCATGCAGGACGGCGAGGGCATGGTTTCCAGTCGAGCTGGTCACCAGGCCGTTCTGGAGCTGTTCAGTGCTCAGCGACAGCACCTGTGCCAGGTGGCCTGAAGTTCACTTGAAGCTGCAAGTAAGGCCTCTCCACGTTTTCTAGGAGCAAAAGCCCTGCGTGCTGGGCCCCACCTTGTTCAGTGCGCCTCTGGCTTTGAACGAGCCCGTTACCTGTGGTGCGGATAGGCGTCAGGCACGGTATACAGCAGCAAAGGGCAGCGTGGGTATTTGGGCAACAGTCACGCTTGTGCAGCAGGCCGCGCCTGCTCACTCTCTAGTTTCAGCAGGACCTCGCCACCCCCAGGCTGCGCGAGCCACGTTGACTGGGCAAGCCTCGTCCTGTGCACGCCAGCATAGACGCGCTTGCTGGCACGGACGGCCTCTTCCGCAAGTGGATGCAAGCCCTGAAGCGCCACAGGACAATGAGCGGCTACATGTGCCCACTTCGTGACAATAAACAGCTCGATGTTAAGGACGGAGACAAGCGTATGCTCGCAAGCTTGTGGCTCACCTCCTTTGGCAAGGACCAGCCGCAGCGCAGAATCTGTTCTGCCAGGCTCATGGTGCTTGTGGGCTGAAGTCTGCAGGATGAGTGCAGACGAGCCAGTCTGCAGAAGCGGCTAAGCTTGCTAAAAGAAGACAGCTGTCTTCCTTTTGCGCTGCAGCGCTTCTGGAGCACGAGATGCACTCCTCTACCTCAGAAGGGGCTCTATATTGTCACAAGCTCTATAAGATAACAGAATCGCAAACACAGTACCTCACTACCTAGGAAGGAGGTTAGCCGTGCGAGACTTGATGGTGGTCGAACGACGCACGCCATTGTGAGCAACCCTTGCATTATAACGTGGTTATAATGCAACGCCGCTTCTGCGCAAGTCCTGCCACATGCCTGCCAGATCCGCCCTTCACCCGCCTAGTCAGACCTGATGCCGCGCAGATCCAGCCTGTCGGCGCTGTACGGCCTGCTCTTGCGCGTGTTTGCGCTGGCTTGTTTTGTGATCGGCGTTGCGTTTGTCGCCTTCGGCTGCGTCCTTGAGAACCCGCCCAAGCAGTGGGTGTCGGGGTGCGCCCAGTCAGGCAATACCGCGCACTGCCAGCGTACACGAGGGCCTCCACTGACAGCGCTGCCACACAGGGCGCTGGTTGGCCTGGGCAGCTTTGCGCTGGCCACGAGCGCGGCGGGCGCCTTTGCGCCCGGCTTTGGGCCGCGGCTGGTGGGCATTTACCTGGGTGTCAGCGCGGTGCTGACCTTCCTGCAGGTCATCCTGGTGCTAGGCCTCTTTGGCGCCCAGCAGAAGGTCGCCGCCAGCATAGCCGCCACGGACGCGTCCGGGCGCTACACCGAGTGAGCGCGCCGCGCCTGGCCCTTTTTCATAGCCACACTGCGCGGGGCCTGGGAGCAGGCTTGCTGCGCTGGCGTGAGTGCTGCTGTGCGGAGCCTGGCCGCCGCTGCGGCGGCTCAGCGCGGGGGCGCGCGGCAGGGAGTATGTCATGGACAAGCTGGCCGTGGGCAAGTGGGTGCTGCTCTGGATCGTGCTGGGCGAGGCGGTGAGCCTGGGCGCGGCGGGCGCGCTGCAGTGGCTGCGCCCCGAGGCCAATCCCTATGCGGACATGACCCAGGAGCAGGTGTGCTCGGCCCCAGCCGCTAGGGCAGCTCACGCGGCAGGTACCAGCATTGGCTCCCCTTACTGCAGCTGCAGCTCGCGCAGCTGTCGGGATGCTCAGTGCTGTGCAACATGCAGGTCAGAGCTGGGGTGGTGATTGCTGGGTCACAAGCTCTCGTTTTGCGGGCTGGCCTTGGCTTTATCGCGCCGCGAGCGGGGTCGCCTCCTCTCGCACAGGTGGATGAGGCGCACACGACAGAGATGCAGGCCATCCAGGCGCGGCTGGGGTTCGGCGGCGCCCGCGCAGAGCGCAAGGGGCAGAGCAGGCGCGCACAACGTGCAGCACACCCTTGCTAAGCCACAGAACAATTCCGTCACTTGTTTGCATATGCCGTCAGCGGGCAGTGCAATGCGTTAGCTGCAAGTGCTTGCATGTTGCCTGACGTGAGCGTGGGCTGTATGCACATGCTCACAGATGTAAGCGTGCGCGTTGGCCAAAGCAGTGCTGTGCTACATCATACCCTGCAGCAACATACTTGTGCCCCGCGCAGGCTGGATGCCAAGATGCACCAGAAGTACGGCGAGCACATGGCCACATCAAGGCCTGGATCGCGCTGGTTTGCTCTCTGGCGCTGAGCCGCTTGCGGGCGGTCTCTGCTCAGCCAAGGTAGAGCAGTGGAAGCCAGCGCATGCGGGCACGCACAAGAGAGCCAGGCGTCCTTTGCCACCTTTTGTCTGAGCAACTCGTGCTGCATTCGCAGCAGCCACATAAAGCGACTCCGCTCCAGCGCATACCCAGTGGGAACACAGGGACTCTCTCAGGTCCACGCTCACTGCCCTGCAACTAGTCGGGTTGGTTAAACTCATCCTCCAGTTTCACCCGCGCGTCCATGACCGCTCGTCGCTCGCGCTCCCGCCGCCCCTCCCGCCACCGCCCCAAAGCCTGCATGCCGGGCGCGCTTCAGTACCCAATGCAAAGCACTACAGGCGACGGCCAGCAGTGGCAAGTGGACGCACTGGCGCGCTCTGCGCAGGCGAGCTGAGGTGGGGTCCCCCAGGCGTGCTGGGCGCCGGGCTGAAGCATCAGCACCTGAGCGACGAGGCGGTCCAGGCCCAGGACGCGCTCGAAGGCTATGCCGAGCAGGATGACGAGGAGCACGGTGCTGCCCGTGATGGCCAGCGGGTCGAACGCCGGCTCAAAGTCCTGGCCGCCCGCCCTGAAGGTGCCCGCGGCCTCCTGCATGGCCAGCTCGTCCGCGCGCGTCGTGCCGCCCTTGTCCAAGACCGTGCTCATCGCCCCCAGGTTCGAAGACGCGCTCCTGCCAAGCCACAGCTGCGCTCAAGTGTGCTGCAGTCCCGGCACTGCGCAAGCGAGCAGCGTCAGCACCACCTGGCTGTGTGTCTGAGCACGACCGCCAGCCTGTCTTGCGCGGCTACGACAGGCAGCAGCTGGTTGGCGCATGGCGCTGTGGCACGCCTGTACAGCGTGAGGTCCGGCCCATCCATCAGGCGTGCAAGGTCGCCCGCGAAGCTGCCATCCTCGCGCAGGCCTGCACACAGGCACCGGCCGCGGGCGCCTGGAATATGTTGCCAGGCTCGCTCGGCACGGCGCGGCAGAGCCACCAGCCTGCAGGTGCTGCAGCAAGTGTGCTCTGCGCTTGCGGGCGGGACGTCTATGGGGTGCCTGATGTTGACGCCGACCGAGGCCCTCATGAGCTGTGGCTCAAGCGTCCGCGCAGGCACTCACGCACTTTCCCTCCTTGGGCCTGGCAGAGCACTTTTAAAGGACGAGTTTCTTGGAGCATTACCGAGCTTTACACCCTACTTGTGCCCCCCAGACTGGGGCTCTGGCAAACTCGAGTTTCTGCACGGGGAAGGCTTGCCTCGGTGTTCCCCGATACGTGCATCCGCTTTTTTCATGTGTGGCAAGGCCTGACTAGCATAGCCCGCCAGAAGTCAAGGGAGCTCGCGCGGAGCTGGCGTGCAGCATGATCGCGCGCTTTCACTGGTTATTGTGCACCCTTGTGTGCTCCCTGGCTGCAAGCCGGCCAGCCTCCGCCGCCCAGCTGCATCCAAGGTGCGTCCAAGGAGCTGGCAGTTGTTAAGCAGCGGCGGTCCACGCGCCGTGACCAGGCCTGCCCCGCAGGTCCAGAGGTGCTGGGGGCGGCGGCAGCTGGGCGGGGGAAGAGGACGGCGTGCACGGGCCCGCCGGTGCGGAGGCCTATCCCTAATGTATTCGGATCAGGGGCATGCATGTGCTGTCCTTGTGCAGAGCCGCTATGGTCCCTGCCCGCCCAGCGTGCATGCAAGCATGCATGCTGGTTTGCGCTTGCTCCGGTTGACTCGCGCCGGCTGTCCTCCGCTTGCTACATGCGCGGCCCTCACACAGGCGCATGCGCCATGCGGCTCCCAGGCATGCACCAGGCTGGGCGCCCGCACCGCGCGCTGCGCCAAGACACCGCGCTGAGCGCACTCAGCGCTGTGCGCGGCAGCAAGTCGCTCGGCGCTGCCTACGCCAGCGCCGCGGGCAAGCCGCATTTGAGCGCATGCCGCTAGACAGACATGGAATGAAAACCTATTTGACATGATGCATGCTGGTGAAACAACAGCACTGGATGGTTGTCCACTTGGCAATACCTTGGCCTGAATGCAAAGCAAGTTTGTACCTTGAGCGGCGCACGTCTGCGCTTGGCATCGCCAAGTGACGTCCAGGGCGTGGTGTGATGCAGGCGCATCATCGCCAACGCTGCGTGAGCCATCTCTCGCGCACGAAGAGCAGAGCAGGACTGCACCGATGGCGCCA